>Ga0255338_1000940_pt1 | contig 66973 bp, 50 predicted proteins | sample MeOH1_35cm_T4_19_FD_203715 | JGI IMG/M metagenome (GOLD analysis project Ga0255338, IMG submission 203715) | Sandy soil microbial communities from University of British Columbia, Vancouver, Canada - MeOH1_35cm_T4_195 | ecosystem: Engineered > Artificial ecosystem > Sand microcosm > Unclassified ... | reverse complement strand
CACCGCTGGGGCGCGGCGCCGGAGTGGAAGGCGGCGCTGCCGCATTTCGCGATTCTCTTCGGTGACCGGTTCGTGCCGGATGCATAACGCCCCACGCGCCTCACACACAGAAATCCGGACACCCTCTCCGGCGCGCACGGCCGCTTCACGGCGCGCGTTGATCCGCCCGCGAGCCGCGCCGATCCACACACCGGAAACTGACCGCCCATGTGATGCTCGACCGTCCAACCGGGATTGACTCCAACGAGCCCGCCGCCAACGTTGGTCCGGTTCGTCCGACCCCCTCCTGCCTCTCTCCGATATCGCGATGCCGTCGCTCCTCCCCTTCGCGCTGATCGCCGCGCTCCAGCCGGGTCAGCAGCCCGCGCCGCGCATCCCGGAATCGCCGGTCGCGCGCATCGTCGTCACACCGGCGACATCCGAGGTCACCGTGGGCGACACGGTGCAGTTCCGTGCCGAAGCGCGCGATGCCGGCGGGAGGAAGGTCGACGACGCGATCATCCGGTTCGTGGCGCGCGGCGAGGAGGGGGAGGGCGTCATCGACTCCACCGGCCGGGTGATCGCGAGCTCGGTCGGCAAGATGCCCGTCAACGTCGTCGCGCTCGTGCCGGGCACGCGACCGAAGGTCCACCCGATCGAGGTCCGCATGGTCCCCGGCCCGGCTACGCGCGTGGACATCCGGACGCCGGTCGAGAAGGTCGTCGTCGGCCAGCAGCTCCTCCTGGCCGCGCTCCCGTTCACCAGCGTGAACGACCGCGCGCGCGACGAGGTTCGCTGGACGAGCAGCGCGCCTAACGTCGCGCGCATCGACGGCGGCGGGATCCTGACCGCGGTGGCGGCCGGCACGGCGACGGTGACGGCGCAGGCCGGCCGCGCGAAGGCGACGAAGTCCGTCGTGGTACTGCCGGCGACGCTCTCCTCGGTCGTGGTCACGCCGGCGAAGCCGCGCGCGCGGCAGGGCGATGTCATTCGGTTCACGGTCTCGGCGAAGGACGCCGCCGGACGCGAGATCGGCGGCATCACGCCCACCTGGCTGGTCTCGCCCGGCAACGGCCGACTCGATCAGGATGGCGCGTTCGTGGGCTACGAGCCCGGCGACCATCTCGTGACGGCGAGCCTCGGCGCCATGCAGGCGAGCACGATCGTACACCTCGAGCCGCGTGACGTGCGCCGCTCGGTGAGCGTGGTCGGCCGGCTGGCGCGCACCGCGTTCCCCACGTCGGAGGTGTGGATTCACCCGAATGGACAGGTCGCCTACCTCGGCACGCACGGCGGCGGCGACCGCGTCTACGCCATCGACATCCGCACGCCGGCCAAGCCCGTGATCGTCGACTCCATCGTCGTGAACACGCGTCTCGTGAACGACATGCAGACCACGGCCGACGGCAGCTACATGGTGCTCACGCGCGAGGGCGCCGCCGATCGCAAGAACGGGATCGTCATCGCGGACACGCGCGACCCGCTGCACCCGAAGCAGATCGCCGACTTCACCGACGGCGTCACGGGCGGCGTGCACTCGGTGTATCTGTACGAGAACCCGAAGTACGGGAGGTTCGTGTTCCTCACGAACGACGGCACCGGTGCGATCGACGTGGTGGACCTGAACGATCCGGCGAAGCCGAAGCGCGTGACGGAGTTCAAGACGAATCGCCCGGACCCCGCGCGCTACGTCCACGACCTCGACATCTGGGATGGCCTGCTCTACGCGAGCTACTGGAACGACGGGCTCGTGATCCTCGACGTCGGCAACGGCAAGTGGGGCGGGCGTCCCGACAAGCCGGTGATGGTGTCCCAGATGAAGTACAACCTCGACTCGCTCTACGCCGAGGTGGAAGCGGTGTCGGGTACCGGGTTCACGCGCGGCACCCACACGGCGTGGCGGCAGCGCGATGGCGACTACGTGTTCATTGGCGACGAGGTCTATCGCAACGGGCCGGTGGAGGGCGCGAAGGACGCCTCGGCGAATCGCATGTACGGCACGCTGCAGGTGATCGACGTCAGCGACATCGAGCATCCGAGGTCGGTGGCGTGGTACACGCCCGAGAGCGGCGGCGTGCACAACTACTGGGCGGTGGCCGACACGCTGTACATCGGCGCGTACGATGCCGGCTTCCACGTGTTCGACATCTCGGGGGAGCTCAGGGGCGACCTGCGCGCGCAGGGGCGCGAGATGGCGTCGCTCAACACGGCCGACATGGAGGGCGCCACGAAGAACGCCGCGTTCACGTGGGGCGTCGTCGTGAACCCGAAGGACGGGCTCGCGTACGTGAACGACTTCAACAACGGCTTGTGGATCGTGCGCGTGAATCCGAAGCCGGACCGAGTCGTCCCGTGACGGTGCGCCGGGTGTTGTGTCTCGCCGTGGGGTATTGGGTGATGCTCCATGCAGCGGCACGCATCGTCGCCCAAACGCCAGCCGCACCACCCGACACCGTGCCGCCGGCGGTCGACTACCTCGTGTTCGTCGCGTCCGAAGGAAACGATCGCATCGCGCTCGTCAGGTTCGGCGGTGCCGGGGCCAGAGTCGAGCGCGCAACGAAGATCGGCCGCAACCCCACGGAGCCCGTCGGGCCGCACGGGATCGCGCTCTCGCCTGACGGACGCTCGTACTTCGTGTCCACGGCGCACGGCTTCCCCAACGGCGCGCTGTGGAAGTTCAGCACCGTCGGCGACTCGCTGCAGGGGTCCGTGACGCTCGGCGCGTTCCCCGCCACGGTGCAGATCTCGCCCGACGGGCTCTATGCCTACGTGGTGAACTTCAACCTGCACGGCGCGATGAAGCCCTCGTCGGTGTCGGTCGTGTACGTGGACGACATGGCCGAGGTGGCGCGCATCACCACCTGTGTCATGCCGCATGGGTCGCGGTTCAATGCCAAGGGCACGAAGCACTATTCGGTCTGCATGATGGATGATGCGCTGGTCGAGATCGACACGCGCACGATGTCGGTGTCGCGCCGGTTCACGTTGGGCAAGGGTTCGGAACACGGGATGGCCGGTGCCCCGGGCTCGGGACACGGCGCGCACGACATGGGGGCGACGGCGCAGCACGGCGGCGGCTCGTGCTCGCCCACCTGGGCCCAGCCGTCGGCCGACGGCCGGCGCGTGTTCGTCGCGTGCAGCAAGGCGAACGACGTCGTCGAGGTCGACGTCGCCGCCTGGGCGCTCACGCGCCGCCTCCCGGCCGGCGACGGCGTCTACAACCTGGCCGCCACGCGCGACGGCCGGCTGCTCGTCGGCACCAACAAGCGCGGGCGGTCGGTGTCGGTCATCGACCTCGCGACGGGCAAGGAGCTCGCGAAGGTTGCGACGGCGCGCCAGCTCCCGAGCGGAGTCGCCATTTCGGGTGATGACCGCTACGCGTTCGTGACCGTCGAGGGTGTGGGCGCGGAGCCCGGCACGGTCGAGGTGATCGACCTGCGGACGCTGGAGCCGGTCGCGACCGTGGATGTCGGCCAGCAGGCGGGCGGCATCGTCTTCTGGAAGACGGAGCCGGCGGCGCGATAGCGACGGGCGTACCCCGGAGCGCGTTAGGCGGTCTCGACGGTACCTCCGGTCGAGCCCGCTTCGCGGCGGCGGTTGGAGCGTTAGGCGCGATCCCATGCCAACGCGGCAGGGCGGGCACGATTCGCGCCGGCCTCGGCAGCGCGTCCGAGGCGGCATTTCCCTCTGAGACGCGGGCCCCCGCGGCACGGTGAATGCTTTTGTTGCGGGGGGTGCAGCGGCCGAAGGCGGCCGCTCGGGGCGCCGCCGAGGGCGGCACCGGCAAAGGCAACAGCCGACAGCCAAGCCGAAGGAGGTGGATGCCCCGCCCGCCAATCGCCCACGGGGCCTGACGTAGTGGCGACAGTGTGGGAGGACTGTATGAATCTTCGACTTTCGGTGGCGAGCGCGTTGGCGGTGGCGCTCGCGTTCGGGGCGAGCTCGATGGCCTCGGCGCAGGCTGACACGACGCGCCGCACCACCTCGCAACAGCGAGTGCGCGTTCAGAAGGAATCGCCGGGCGAGGTGGCGGTGCGCGACTCGGCGGCTCGCGCCGACTCGATTGCGCGCGCCGACTCGATGGCCCGCATGGAGCGCATGCGCAGCGACTCCATCGCGCGCGCCGATTCGCTGGCCCGGATGGAGCGCATGCGGCTCGACTCGATCGCTCGTGACTCGGCCGCGCGTGCCGACTCGATCGCCCGCGCGACGGCGGCGACCGACACGATCCGCTCGCCGGTCACGCCGACGATGACCTCACAGTCGTTCCGCATGCGTCGCGGCAGCTGGTACGTCGGTCTTGGCGGCGGTGCGGCCGTCCCGACCGGCACGGTCAACGACTTCTACAAGACGGGGTTCGGCGTCACGGTGCCGATCGGATGGCAGCCGATCGGGAGCCCGCTCGGTCTCCGGGTCGATCTCGGCTACGCGCGGTTGAACGGCAGGTCGCCGGGGAACGCGGGTCTGACCTTCCAGCCCGACGACCCGAACATCTGGTCCGCGACCGCGAACCTCACGCTCGACCTCATCCGCTGGGGTGAGAGCCGGCGCGGGTCGTTGTACCTGGTTGGCGGCGGCGGCGTGTACCGCTTCAGCAAATTCTTCGACGGGGACCTTCGCGACCTCCCGCTGCAGACCGGTTTTCAGAGTAGCTCGTTCACGAAGGGTGGTGTGAACGGTGGTGGCGGAATCGCGGTTCCGATCGGTGCCGCGAGCCTGTTCGTGGAGTCCCAATTCACCTCGACGTTCACGGAGGGGAACAACACGAACTGGGTGCCCATCGTCGTCGGCGTGAAGTGGCGGTGACGATGGACCGGCAGGTGGGTCGCGCCGTTCGCCGTGGGCAGGTTGGGCGGCGCGCCCAGCCGCTGGTGTTGTCGCTGATGGACCGGAACGCGGCGGTGCGGGCAGTGGCGGGCGCCGTGGTGCTCGCGCTGCTCGCGCTCGCCGCGCTTTCCTCGTTAGGCCGCACGCAGGAGCCGCGTCGCGACTCGAGCGGGTGGGCACGGCTGCCGGCGGTGATCGCGCGCGCCGGGGGCGACACGATCGGCCCGCGGCGCCCCGAGACGACGCCGGGTTCGATCGATGCGGCGTCCATCGCCGCCTCCGTGGGCGCGATGGCCGATTCCGTGGCGCGCTCGGCGCCGCCGATACCGCGCTTCCGGTCGGCACAGGACAGCATTACCTCGGTGCGCACGCGTCTCGCCGCCGATCGCGACGGGCGACTCCGCGTCGTGATCTCGCTCAACGATCGCATGCTGTGGGCGCTGATCGGCCCCGACACGCTGCTCCGCGCACCCGTCGCGGTATCGACGGATGACACGCTCGAGTACGCGGGCAGGCGGTGGACGTTCGAGACGCCTCGCGGGCTGCGCTCGGTCGTCCGGAAGCGCGAGACCCCGGTGTGGATCCCGCCCGAATGGCACTACGCCGAGGTGGCGAGGGAGCACGGGCTGAACCTCGAGGCGATGACGCCCGGCAAGCCGACGATGCTGAGCGATGGCAGCCGGCTCGAGGTGCGAAACGGCGAGGTGGGTCTCGTGCCCGCGGACTCGGACGAGTTCGAGTTGCTCCCGACCGACGAGGAGGTCATCTTCGACGAGACGCTGTTCATCCCGCCGGTGGGCACCGTGAACCGGCGCATCGAAGGAGAGCTCGGCGACCACATGCTCGACACGGGGAACGGGTTCCTGCTGCACGGCACGCCGCACAAGGCGTCGATCGGCACCGCGGCCACGCATGGATGCATCCGCCTGCGCGACGCGGACATCCGCTGGCTCTACGACATGATCCCCGTCGGAACGCGCGTCTACATCTACTGACGCCGCACGTTCATTGAGGCGGTCTCAGAGCGTATCTTCTCGCGGCGCTCTGCCAACGGCCCTCGGCCGGCTTCGGTTCACCGTCCACCGCCCACTCCCGTCATGTCTTCCGAGCAGGTCGCACACTGGCGCGCCGATACTCCCGGCTGCGCCCACCGAAACCATCTGAACAACGCCGGCGCGGCGCTCATGCCGCAACCGGTGATCGACGCCATCATCGATCACGTGAGGCTCGAGGCCGAGATCGGCGGCTACGAGGCCGCCGACGCGCGCGCCGGCCAGGTGGCGGGTGGGTACGCGGCACTCGCCCGGATCGTCGGCGCGCGGCCGGAGAACATCGCGGTGGTGGGCAGCGCCACCGCGGGGTTCATCCAGGCGCTCAGCTCCTTCGACTTCGCGCCCGGCGACGTGATCGTCACCACGCGATGCGACTACACGTCGAACCAGATCCAGTATCTGGCGCTCGCGCGCCGGCTTGGCGTCGAGATCGTGCACGCCGAGGATCTTGCCGAAGGGGGTGTGGATCCGGACTCGGTGCGCGACATCATCCAGCGCCGCCGGCCCCGACTCGTGGCGGTGTCGTGGATTCCGACCAACTCCGGACTCGTGCAGGACGTTGAGGCGGTGGGCGTGGTGTGCGAACAGGCCGGCGTGCCGTACATCGTCGATGCCTGCCAGGCCGTGGGGCAGCTCCCGATCGACGTCGCTCGCCTACGCTGCGACTACCTCTCGGCCACGGCGCGGAAGTTCATGCGCGGACCGCGCGGCATCGGGTTCATGTACGCGTCCGACCGCGCGCTCGCGCGCGGCGATCACCCGCTGTTCGTGGACATGCGGGGCGCGCGGTGGGTGGCGGCCGAGGCGTACGAGGTGGAGGCGACGGCCCGGCGCTACGAGGATTGGGAGTTCCCGTATGCGCTGGTGCTGGGGCAGGGGGCCGCGGCGCAGTACGCGCTCGCCGTGGGCGTGGAGACGGCGCAGGCCCGGGCCTGGCGGCTCGCGGCCCGGCTGCGCGAAGCGTTAGGTGCCGTACCGGGCGTGCGGGCGCTGGACCGCGGCGCCGTGCGCTGCGCCATCGTCACCGTCGAGGTGCAGGGGATGCACGCGGGCGCGGTGGTGCGCGCGCTCGCGGAGCGGTGCATCAACGCCGTGTCGTCGCTCCGCGAGTATGGCATCTACGATTTCGACGTGAAGGGCGTACAGTCGGCGGTGCGGTTCTCGCCGCACTACTACAACACGGAGGAGGAGGTCGACGCGGCGGTGAGCGCGGTCCGGGAGATACTCGCATAGGTTCGGCGCCGGCCAACCGCGGCTCCGTCGTTTCGAGTAGGCGGGGGAATTGGGGTCAGACTCGCATTTCATCATTCGCACGCCGCGGCGTGCGAATGATGAAATGCGAGTCTGACCCCAATTACCGCTCGCGGCGAATGCCGTCGCCTCGCTTGAAGAAGCCGGGGAGTGATACCGGCGACGTGCCGGCAATCGGCGCCCGGCCCAGCACCGCCGCGGCGGCCGCGCGCTCCAGCGCGTCACCGACGCCGTACGTCACGAGATACGAGGAGACGCTCGGGAACTGGCGAATGAGGTATGGGTTGCCGAGTGCCACGGCGACGACCTTCTCCCGCTTCGCGAGGTCGTCGATCCATCTGGCGATGTGCGGCGGCACGGCGGGACGGCCCTCGCCCTCGATGCGCCGCACGTAGGCCGCGACGATCACCCGATCCGAGCCCGCGACCTGGCGCGTCACGGAATCGAGGTCGGAGACCGATGTCGCGGGCGAGATCTTGATCACGCGCGCGCCCGGGACGCCCAGGCGGATGTCGCCGCCGAAGATCTTGCCCGCGCGGAGCTCGGTCTCGGGCATGTACTGCACGACCGCCACGCGCCCTGCCGACACCGGAAGCAGCGACCCGTTGTCGCGCAGCAGCGTGACCGCGCGCCGGGCGATGTCGGCCGCCGTCGCGCGGTGCTCGGGTGAGCCCACGACCTCGCGCAGGGCATCGAGGTCGACGAGCGGGCGGAACGCGACGCCCGTGCGCGCCTTGAGCTCGAGCACGCGCCGCGCCCCCGAGTCGATGCGCGCGCGCGAGATCTCGCCGCGCTCGACGGCGGCGAGCACGGCGTCGATCGCCTTCGTGGGGTCGCTGGGCTTGAGGATGATGTCCGCGCCCGCCTTCACGGCCAGCACGGAGCTCTCCGCCACGTCGTACCCCCTGCCGACCCCTTCCATCGTCATCGCGTCGGTGATCGCGACGCCGCGGAAGTGCAGCGTGTCGCGCAACACGCCGGTGATGATGGTTGGCGCGAGCGTCGCGGGCGTCGTCGAGTCGCCCTCGACTGCCGGCAACGCGATGTGGGCCGTCATCACCATGCCGGCACCGGCCGCGATCGCCGCGCGGAACGGCACGAGCTCCACGCTGTCGAGCCGCGCCCAGTTCGCCTCGACCACGGGCAGGCCGACGTGGGAGTCCACGTCGGTGTCGCCGTGACCGGGGAAGTGCTTCGCGGTCGACACCGCGCCGCCGTCCTGCGTGCCGCGTACGAACTGCGCCGACAGCCGCGCCACGCGCTGCGGGTCCTCGCCGAAGGAGCGCGTGTTGATGACCGGGTTGGCCGGGTTGTTGTTGACGTCCACCACCGGCGAGAAGTTGATCTCGATCCCGACCGCGCGTGCCTCCCGGGCGATGATCCTGGCGGCGTTGTAGGCGTCCTGGTCACGCCCCGTGGCGGCAATGGCCATGGCGCTCGGGAACACCGTCGCGCTGCCGGCGTCGAGCAGGTAGTGCGTGAACACGCCGCCCTCGAGGCGGCCGAGCCCGGGCTCGAGGTCGGCCGACGCGATGAGCGGCACGCGCGACAGCCGCTGCATGTTGTTGATCTTGGCCGCCACCTCGACCGGTGTGCCTAACGACATGCTCACGCCGCCGATGTGGTCGCGCTCGATCCACCGGCGCACCTCGGCGTAGCTCGAGTCGCCGTTGCTCGTGTAGTCGCCGAGCACCCAGACCATCACCATCTGGCCGACCCGCTCGCGGAGCGGGAGCGAGGCGAGGGTGCTGTCGACCCACTTGCGCTGGGCGGGCGAGAGCGGGGCGCGCGGGTCGAAGGGGGCGGGCGGCGCATACGTGCCGGGCGCGGGGAGCGGCACCGGAGCCGGCGTCCGCGGAACGGAGGCGATCCTCGGCTCGGGGGTCGGGGCCGGCGCCGGAGCGCACGAGACCGCGGCGATCACGGCTGCGGCGAGCGCCGCGCGGACGAGCGTGTCGTGGAGAGACATGCGTTATAACCTAATCCTGAGTCGTCTTTCCGAGCGCAGCGCCGGGAGCGAATTGGGGTCGGAGTCGATTTGAAGCATTCGGACGCAGCTGCGTCCGAATGCTTCAAATCGACTCCGACCCCAATTACCCTACGGCACCACCGGGTTCCGCGGCTCCAGCTTTACCGACCACAGCCCCGTGTTGAAGTCCGTGAACAGCACGTTCCCCTTCCACGGCATCGCGTTCATCACGAACGGCGCGTTCGCCGTGCGGCCTTTCGGGTCGTAGGGCTTCCACACCGCGATCTCGCGCTGCTGGCGCGCGAGGTTGCCCATCAGCTCGCCCGACACGTCCACGACGCGCACACCGCCGTCGTAGTAGGCCTGATAGAGCACGTCATCCTGCACGATGATGTCGTGCGAGCCGAACTCGGGCTGCTCGTAGCGCGCGATCTCCTTCGGGCTCTTCGGGTCCGTGAAATCCACGATGTGGGTGTAGCCACCCGACGTCTGCGGCACGCCGCCCGCCTGGCCTAACGTGGCCATGTAGTCGGTGCCCTCCCACACGCGGCCCTTCCGGCTCATGATCTCGTCGCCGAGGAAGAGGTAGACCTTCCCCGTGGACTTCTGGAAGTAGGGGTAGATCTCGTGCGTGGCGCCGCTGGTGGTGGGGTGCGTGCCCACGAGCACCGGCTTCCGGGGCGTGCCGCCGTACTTGCCGTTGCCCACGTCCACCGCGACCACGCCCGTGCCCCACTCCGACGAGTACGCGATGCCGTCGTGCACCCACACGTCGTGCACGCGCGAGTTCGGGTGGTTGTACTCGCCGGTGTACTTCGGCGCCTTGATGTCCCGCACGTCCACGATCACGTACTTGTCGCCGCCGGAGATGGCGTACAGGTAGTCGTTCGTGGCGAACATGTTGTGCACGCCGCCCGTGAGCTCCTGGTCGAAGCGCGACGCGATGGTCGGGTGCGCGGGGGTCGAGAGGTCGAGAATCACGACGCCGTTCACGCGGTTGCTCGCGCCCTCGCGCGAGAGCGCGCCGTAGCGCGCGTCGGGCGACACCGTCACGTCGTTCACCACGCGCGCGTCGACCTGGACGGAGTCCGTCTTGACGATGTTCGTCTGGTCGGTGATGTCGAAGACGTACGTCCATCCGTCGCCGCCCCAGGTGCCGACGAGCGCGTAGTCGCGCCCGTCCTTGCCGGTGAACGGCCAGAAGTCCGACGTGTTCACGTTCGTGACCATGCCGCGCCCCATCACCTTCACGCTCTTCATCACCTCGCGCGGGCGGACGTCCACCGCCTTACGAGCGGTCGCCTGACCGCTCACGGCCATCACGTTGTACACGCCCGCGAACTCGGCCACGAACATGCCGTCGCGCATGTCGCCGGCCGCGCCCTGGCCCTTGATGGAGTCGTCGGGCGCGTAGGTGAACGTCCAGGTGATCGGCGCATCCTCGATCTCGCCGCCGTTCCGGTCCTTCGCGACCGCCTTGACGCGCACGACGTCGCCGGTGCGCGCGTCGGCCGCGCTCACCTGCACGTCGAGCGACGCCACGGGGCTCGCCGGGATGTTGTAGGCGAGGTCGCCCTTCGTGCCGTCCACGGTCGCGGAGATCGTCACGGCGCCGGGCTTGATGGCCGTCACGTTGCCGAACCGGTCGACCGTCGCGACCGCGGGGTTCGAGCTGGTCCAGCGCACCGTGGGCTGCGGGCGCGCGGAGCCGTCGGCGTGGATGGCCCGGGCCGAGTGCGCGAGCGTGACGCCGGCGAACAGTCTCCCCGCGTCAGGCGTGATCTCGACGCGCGACAGCGCGGGCCACGTCACCTTCACGGGAATCGACAGGGTGAGCGGCGTCGTGACCTGCGAGTTGTTGGTCGCGCCGCGCGGCGCCGAGAAGAGCGTTGCGACTACCTGATAGCTGCCCGCCTTGAGGCCGGTGATGCTCGAGTCGCTCACCTCCACCGCGCCGCGCGGCCCCGACACGCGAAGGAAGACGTTGAGCGGTTTGCCCGCCGAATCGACCGCCGTCACCCTGAACGGAACCTTCTTGCCGGCTTCGACGGTCAACGTCGCGGCCGAGGGGACGAGCCGCGCCGCCTTCGCGCCGTTGGCGAGCATCTCCTCCGGACTGGCCTGTGCGGCGACCGTGGTAGCGGCGGCGGACGACACCGCGGCGACGGCGAGCGCAAACCTCGTGACGCGGGACCTGACGGACTTTACGTTCACGTCGAGACTCCAAGCGGTGAATATCGGGGGGGCGAGACCGTGCGACCGGTGACGGCGGCACGATCGACCCCGCCCTTCTTTCGCGAATTTCCGACCGGGGTATGATGCGACGGGAACAGGTACGGGGAAAGCGGCGGCCAGTGGTGACCTTCACGCTGGCGGTGCTCGGCGTCATCGGTTCGTCACTCGGTGGCCAGGTGCTCGCGCAGCCGGGCGGCCAGCCGAAAGCCGCCGCGAAAACGCCGCCCAAGCCGGCGGCGAACTACTGGGTCTACGCGGGCGCCGAGTCGGCGGACCTCATTCATCGCATTCGCTTCGGCCCCGAGGGCGCGGTGGTGGAGCGGACGATCGGCGCGGGCGAGATGCCCACCGAGTCCGAAGGACCGCACGGGCTGCAGATCTCGCGCGACGGCAAGTACCTGCACATGACGACGGGCCACGGCTCGCCCGACGGGAAGTACTGGAAGTACGAGCTCGGCCCCGACACGCTCGTGGGCGAGCCGATCTTCCTCGGCAACTTCCCGGCGTCGATCGACGTGACGCCCGACGGGCTGTACGCGCTCGCCGTGAACTTCAACCTGCACGGCGAGATGGTGCCGTCGAGCGTGTCGGTGATCTACACGCCGACGAACACCGAGGTGGCGCGCCCCACGACGTGCACGATGCCGCACGGCAGCCGCGTGAGCCGCGACGGCATGCATCAGTACTCGACGTGCATGATGGATGACCAGCTCGTGGAGGTGGACACGCGCACGTTCAAGGTGTCGCGGCGGTTCAGCGTGGCGAAGGGGAACGAGCGCGCGATCCCCGCGGGCGAGTACGAGGCGATGATGAAGCAGATGCTGCCCGCCGACTCGACCGGCGGCTCACCGGAGAAGCACAAAATGGCGCCGGCGAGCTGCTCGCCGACGTGGGCGCAGCCGGCGGCGGCGGCGAAAAAGATCTACGTCGCGTGCAACAAGAGTGATGAGATCCTCGAGCTTGATGGAAGCTCATGGACCGTGACAAGGAGACTGCAGACGGGGCGGGCGCCGTACAACCTCGCGGTGACGCCCGATGGCAAGCTGCTGGTGTCGACGCTCAAGGCGGGGAGCGGCGTGCAAGTGTTCGATCTCGCGACCGGCACGTCGGTGATGCTGGAGAAGACGAGCAGCACGCTCGCGCACGGCGTGGCCGTGAGCCCGGACTCGCGGTATGCGTTCGTGACGGTGGAAGGGAAGGGGGCGCAGCCGGGGAAGGTCGATGTGTTCGACCTGACGGCGTTCACGCGGGTGGCGAGCGTGGACGTGGGGCAGCAGGCGAGCGGGATCGCGTTCTGGAAGATGGAGCCGGTGAAGAAGTAGCGGGTTTCGGAGCCGGGACGTTTCTCGTCATCTGTGCGGGTCGCGTTCGAAACGACTACACAGAGCGAGATGTCCCGGGTGACGAGATGCGAGTACGTGGTTCGGGTGGGCGTGATGGTCGTCGCGGGAATGGCCTGCTTTGCGAACCCCGCTTCGGGGCAGCTTCGTGGGCGGGTCACCGCGCACGGTGAGGGTGTGCCGAACGTCGCGGTCGAGCTCTGGAACTCGACGACGATGCTGGCCGCGCGCCGATCCGACGACGAGGGTCGCTTCAGTTTCGATTCATCGGCGACGGCTGGTGTAACCGGCCTCGTTGCCCGCCGAATCGGCTTCCGCCCGGTCAGCCTGCCTCGGCAGGATTGGCGCGACGACGTTCGGCTCGAGATGGAGGAAGTCTTCGTCCCGCTGGCGACGCTCGTCACTACCGCCGAGCGCGAGGCGTGCCCGAATCGCGAGACCGCGGAAGCCCGCGACGTGTGGAACGCGGTGCGAAGGCGGTACTTCCCGCTGCCGTACCGCTACGGCATGGCGTACTACGCCACGATCGATTCCTCCGTGCTGCGCGCGAGCGATCGCGAGCGCAGCGGTGATCCACGACCGTTCGAATACATCCGATCGATCGGGGCGGCGCAGCGACTCGCCGACAGCGCGCGAATCGCGGACGTCGGGTACGCGTACGAGTACAAGGTGACTGCCGCGCGGCCGACGCGATTTCACAAACTCGACCGCCGGTGGAAATATCCGAAGCTCCAGTCGTACATGGCGCAGCACTTTCTCGACCAGACGTTCGGCGATCGCCACACGTTCAGCCTCGGGAAGACTGACGGCTCGGAGCTGGTAGTCAGCTTCTGCCCGCGGAGTCGCGACGCCGCGAACATCTCCGGATCATTGGTGATCCGTTCGGACATGACGCTGGTGTCTGCCCGGTGGCGATACCATACGCCCGACCCGGACGATGATGCGGGCGGAGAGGTCCTGTTCGTCCCGCCGGCTCGATGGTCGACGCGGCCGGTCCTGCTGCCGGCCGAGAGCACTACGTGGCAGCGAAGCCCTGGAGAGTTCCGGGACTACTATCGCCAGGAAGTCGCGCACTACCGGCGCTGGAACGCTCAGGACACGATGCTACCGGTTCGGCTCGGAGTGGCGCCCCGCGATTCGATGCGCTGAGCGGCCGCGCGCTCGAGCCGCCTTGCGAACTGCTCCGGCGCGTCGTCGCCGTCGAACAGAACCAGGTCGGCGGCGCGCGTCCGGAGAAGGGCCAGCGATGGACGGACATCCTGCGGTCGCAGATAGGCGATGACCGGAATGTCCGCCGACGAACCGTCCAGCGGGAAGCTCGTCGCGACCGTGGATGGCGAAACGTCCCGCGCCGCGCTCGGGTTGACGACGGCGAGATCGACACAGCCTGACTCGCAGCCTCGGCGAAACGCGGCGGAAGAATCGACACAGTCGAGCTTGTCGGAGGCGCGTAGCGCGGCGCGCAGCCGCCGAATCTGTTCAGCTCGAACGAGCGCCAGGACGTACATCACGACCCCCGAGTGGCAGGAACCAGCCTGAGCGACAACACCCGCTCACGATCGTAGGCACTGACTCCCGTTCTGAACACTCGGGCAACTACTAGGTCCAGCCGACGAGACCGCGGAATCGACCTCGGGCATGCCTCTCGGCGTGCCCTTTGCCTTTAGCAAGGTCCTCCATATCCGCAACACACACGGAGGCTCCAATGAAAGGAACGATCCCAGCCAGTTTCGCCCTCGCCGCTCTCACAGGCCTGGGCGCGTGCTCGCGAGCGACGACGGTCGAGTCGACCGGCGACGTCGCACCCGCGACTGCCGCAACCGCCAACTCGCTACCCACGGGCTCGGTGCTCAACGTGACGCTCGACCAGCAGGTCGGGACGAAGGCGAGCAAGGTGGGCGACACGTTCACCGCGACGGTAACCGACGCGGTCGTGGCCGCGAACGGTCAGACGGTGGTGCCCGCTGGGTCGAAGGTGTACGGCAAGGTGACGGGGCTGCAGGAGTCGAACAACGCGGGGCAGAAGGCTGCGATCCGGCTCGACTTCGAGCGCATCAACATCAACGGCATGGACCACCCGTTCGAGGCGAACATCACCGCCACGAACCTGCAGACGACCGGGCAGGACACGCGCGATGAGACGCTGAAGAAGGCCGGGATTGGCGCGGCGGCTGGCGCGGTGCTCGGCGCCGTCATCAAGGGCGGCGACCTCGCGGCGATTCTCGGCGGCGCGGCCATCGGTGCGGCCGCGGGCACGGTGATCTCGCTCGGTACGGGCGACGTGGACGCGGTGCTGCCCGCGGGGTCGAAGATGACGTTGCAGACCACGCAGCAAGTGGCAATGTAGGGCTCGGAGCTGAAACCCCTCGGGATGCTTCTACGCGCTAGATGCATCCCGAGGGGTTGTCATTTCCCGGAGCCCGGAGCCCGCAGCCACGTTCCCGGTTCCCCGTTCCCCGTTCCCGCTCGGTTCCATAGCTTCGTGCGCGATGAGCGCTCCCACGGAGCTCCGGAGAGAACTCAATCTCGCCGACCTGGTCCTGATGCAGGTTGTGTTCGTCGTCGGGTCCGGGTGGGTCGAGACGGCGGCGAAGCTCGGGCCGTCGCAGCTCGTCTTCTGGATGCTCGCCATCGCGGCGTTCTATCTCCCGCAGGCCGCCGTGGTGATCCACCTCAACAGCCGCATGCCGCTCGAGGGCGGGTTGTACCAGTGGGCGAAGGCCGGCTTCGGCGAGTTCGCCGGCTTCCTCGTCGCGTGGAACCTCTGGGTGTTCGCGATCGTCATCATGGCCTCGTTCTATCTGATGGTCGCGACGAATCTCTCGTACCTGCTCGGGCCCGGGTTCGCGCGAGTAACGAGCGCGGCGTGGTACACGCCGCTCGTGAGCGTCCTGCTCGTGGCGCTGCTGCTCGGCGTCGCGGTGCGCGGGCTCGGCCTGGGCAAATGGTTCACCGGCCTGGGCGGCGTGGCGCAGATCCTCACCTACGTCGCTCTCATCGGGTTGCCGCTGCTCGCGCTGCGACGTGGCACGCTCGGCGCCTACCGGCCGTTCGCCGCCGAGATGCCGGCCGTGTCGCTCTACAGCCTCAACATCTTCGGCAAGATGGCGTTAGGCGCGATGTCGGGGTTCGAGTTCGTGGCCCTCATGGCCGGCGAGGCCAAGCGGCCGGAGCGGTCGATCGCCCGCTCGGTGGTGATCGCGACGCCGCTCATCGCCATGATGTTCATCCTCGGGACGGCCACGGTGCTCGCCTTCGTGCCGCGCGACGAGATCGACCTCGTGAGTCCCATCCCGCAGACGCTCACGTTCGGCGTGCGCGGGCTCGGCGTGGCGGCCTCCATCGCGCCGGCGCTCATCGTGCTGCTCCTCGCGCGGCAGCTCGGCGCGCTGAACATGATCTTCTCGGGGAACACTCGCCTTCCCATGATAGCGGGCTGGGATGGCCTCCTCCCGGCGTGGTTCACGCGCCTGCACCCACGGTGGCGCCCCCCGGTGAACTCGATCCTGTTCGTGGGCCTGGTGACCCTCGCGCTCGCGTTGCTCAGCTTGACGGGGGCCGGCACCCAGGAAGCGTTCCAGTTGCTCGAGAACGGCGGCGGCATCCTGTACGCGATGGCGTACGTTGCCCTGTTCGCCATCCCGCTGTTCGGTACCCGCCGCCTCGGCTGGACGCCGCCCTCTGGCTCCGCCTCGCCTCGGCGTCGGGGCTCGCGGTGACGATTCTCTACTCGGTGCTGTCGATCTTCCCCATCATCGACGTGCCGAGCTGGCAACTGTTCGCGGTGAAGGTGAGCGGCGTCGTCATCGGCGCGAACTTGTTAGGGGTCAGAGTCGTTGAAACCGGAGGTTTCAACGACTCTGACCCCTTGAAGGGCGAATTGGGGTCAGACTCGAATTGCGCTCAAATGCTTCAATTCGAGTCTGACCCCAATTGCTGACCCCAATTGCCGCGTCCACAGGTCTTACTGCCGGCACGCTCCGTTCGGATCCGGCTTCTCCTTGTCCACCACGATGCGGTGATCGAGGTTCGCCACCTTCAGGGCCACGTCGTGTACGAGCTGGCCCACGCGCGCCATGTGCGGATAGTCGATGTACTGCGGCTCGTCGGTCACCTGATGGTAGTCGCCATGCAGCCCCGTCGTGAAGAACACCACCGGAATGCCCCACCGCGCATAGTTGTAGTGGTCGCTGCGGCAGTAGATGTTCTCGGGGTGGCCGTTCGCGTCGAACTGATAGTCGAACGTGAACGGCATCTTCTCCGTCTTGTTCACCGTCTCCACGAAGTCACCGAGCTCCGTGGAGAGGCGGCGCGAACCGACGAGCTGCAGGTACGTCGGGCTGCCCACCGGGAGGTCGCTCGCGGCACCGCGGCCCACCATGTCCATGTTGAGCTGCGCGACGATCGAGTCGCGTGACACCGTCGGATGGTCGGCGTACCACCGTGAGCCCAGCAGTCCCTTCTCCTCACCAACGTGCCAGACGAAGACCAGCGAGCGCTTCGGCTTCACCGGCGACTTCTGGAACGCCTCGGCCAGCTCGAGCAGCGTCACGGAGCCCGAGCCGTCGTCGTCCGCGCCGTTGCGGATCGAGTCGAGCCGTGCAGGACGCGCGGCGTGAACGCTATCGAGGTTCACCTTGATCGCCGCCACCGCCGCCCGCTGCTCGTCGGTCGGCTGCTGGCCGCGCGCCACCATGCCGGTGATCGCGTAGCGCGCCGCGTTGTAGAGGTGGAGCGAGTCGTGGTCCACGGCCTGGGTGCCGAACCCCACGTGGTCGTTGTGCGCGCCTAACGCGACGTACTGGCCGCGCAGCTTCGGGTCGGACCCGGGAATGATGGCGACGACGTTCCGCGCCGGCGCGGGGTCGTCGCGGAACCGGATGTCGGCCTGCACGGTCTTGCCGGCCTGGCCCTTCGTCGCCGCGTCGAGCGGGGTGCCGAGCAGCGCCTCGGCGGCCGAGCGCGTGATGGTGAGCGTGAGCTGGCCGCCGGCCGCCGCGTCGGCGGGCTTCATCATCACGTCGCCGTCCCGCGGCTGCGTCGCCGCGCGCACGAGCGCCGGGTTCAGCGCGTCGGTCACGGTCGCGATGGCCGCGGCGTCGCTGAACTGGCGCAGCGCGCCGAACCCGCGCCCGCCGCCCCCTCGTCCACCGAAACCGGCACCGCCCGCGGCGGGCCTCAACACCACGATCTTGCCGCGCACCGCATCGGCGCCCGGGTAGCTCGTCGTGTCGCCCATCGTGCCGCCGAACACCACCGCGGCGCCGCCGAGCGATGGGATGGCTCCGCGTGACTGCGCGATGAAGTCGGTGCCGCCGCGGAGCGTCGTCCCGCCCACGGAGATCGTCGACGCCGGGTCGAACGCGCGCCGGATCATCGGCACGTCCTGGAAGAAGCTCCCCTCGTCGCCGGCAGGGTGGAGGCCGAGTCGCTTGAGCTCGCTCGCGATATACGCCGTGGACTTCACGTGGCCGGCCGTTCCGGTCTCGCGGCCCTGCATGGAGTCGTCGGCGAAGATGTAGAGTCGCGTCATGAGGTCCGCGGCCGAGATGGTCGCGGCGGTGGGCCGTGCGGCGTGCTTGAGTGGGAGCGGCGCCGACTGCTGTGCCGCCAGAGCCGCGGGCAGTGCGAGCAGGATCGCGGCGCCCGAGACGCGTACGCGTGTCATGGGTGGAATGTCCTTCCGAGATGATGGTGGGGACGAACCGTTCGTCTACTCAACGTGGCCGAGTCGCGAACCGTTGGCCCGCGTGAGGGCCGTCCGTAACTTGCCGGGCATGACGCCGGTCGCCGTCCTCCTCGTCGTCCTCTCCGCGGCCACGCACGCGTACTGGAACTTCCTCCTCAAGCGGAGCGGCGGCACGCAGTTGTTCGTTGGGCTGAGCAAGGTGGGGGAGGTCGTGATGTTCGCGCCGGTGTTCCTCGTGGCCGTCGCCCCCGACCTCACGCGGCATCACGGCTTGCTCTCCCTGGCGGTGGTCGGGGCCGCGTTCGTGCTCGTGAACTACGTGTGTCTGGCGTGGGCCTACCGTCACGGGGACCTGTCGTTCGTCTACCCGCTGGCGCGCGGGAGCATCCTCCTGTTTCTCCCCTTGCTCGCGTTCCTCACGGTCGGCGAGCGCGTGAGCGGGGTGGGAGCGGTGGCGCTGGCGGTGATCGTCTGCGGGATCGTCGCGCTGCAGTTGCCGGCGCTCGAGTGGCGGGCGCTGGCCACGCTTGGCCCCGGGCTGCGGAATCCGGCGACGGCCTTCGCCCTGCTCGCCGCCTTCGCTGCCGCCTGCTACACGCTCTGGGACAAGCGGGCGGTGCAGCGCGTGCCGGCGTTCGCCTACATCTACGCGTATACGGCCATCACCGCGGTGGCGTACGCGGCGTACATCTGGCGGCGATACCCTCGCGACGAGGTGCGCCTGCAGTGGCGCACGCATCGCGGAGCCATTCTGCAGGTGGGCTTCTTCAACATCACGTCGTACCTGCTCGTGCTGCTGGCGCTGCGCACCGGCACATCGAGCTACGTGATCGCCCTTCGCCAGTCGAGCATCGCGGCTGGCGTCCTCCTCGGCGCCGTCTGGCTACGGGAGGAGCTGTCCGCGCCCAAGCGCTTTGGCGTGGCGCTCATCGTGATCGGGTGTGTGATGGTGGGGGTGGCCCGGTAAGGGCCGAGCGGACCGGCCGCGGTGGTGCCGAGCTGGGGTGCACGCGAGGCGGAGGGATGAGGAACCCTCATCGTCCCGGTAGAGCGCTCTCTGTCGGGACTGTGAGGGTTCCTCGACTCACCGCCTTCGGCGGTTCGCTCGGAATGACACCCAGCGCTCCGCTCGGAACGACAGCGGCGTGCTACGCCGTCAGGTGACCGGCCCCCGGCGACCCGCGACCATGCGGTAGATCAGCAGCACGATGATCGCGCCGATCAGTGACATGATCCATCCGGCCGACTGACCCGGCCCGTACATGCCAAGCGCTCGGCCAATGAAGGTGCCGAGGAACGCGCCGACGATGCCGAGGAGGATCGTGATGATGATGCCGCCGGGGTCCTTCCCGGGCATGATCAGCTTCGCCAGCGCTCCGACGACGAGTCCGATGATGATGGTCCAGAGGATCGACATGGTGGCCTCGCACCGCGTAGAAGGGTTTGGACGACGCTGAGACTCAGGTCAAACGACGGGCCACGATCACCTGCACGGTCGGAAGAACCGGGTCGGTCCCATCGCGACGAGTGATCCCGGTCGATCCCGGCGTTCTCAACACTGCGCGTCCGCCGTCCGATCAGCAACACTACCCATGCGGAGACCGTGCCATGCCGCCGACACGGGCTAGCCAGCCGGACCGGAGCCGCCGGCGCCCCCGGTCAGCGCCCTCGGTCCGTTCGCCCGTACGAGCGCCGGTCGATCTCGAGCCGTGCCGGCGCCCCGTCGGGGCCGAGCACGAACGTCACGAGATCGGTGCCTAACCAGCGCTCGTCCCACCGCACCCGAAACGTGTCGAACTGCCAGTGCTCGAGCGTGCCCTCGAGCGTGCCCACGCGAAGGCGCAGCCCGTCGTTCACGCTGCGCACCGTCGCCTCCCCGTAGAGGGAATCGGCATAGACCCCCGCGTAGCGCGCGACCGGCAGCGACGGCTTCGTGCCCGTGACGCGCTTCGCCTCGGCCGCCTTCCGTGCGGCCACTCCCTGCGCGCGCGCGTTCCCGTAGAGGGTGCGCAGCTCCGCGCTCCAGTCACGAGCCCGCGCGCGCGGCGGGCCCCACAGGTCGAACGCCTTCAGCATCAGCGCGTGGCGCACCTCGGCGTGATCGGTGTTCGCCAGCACGTAGACGCCCAGCCGCTCGTCGGGGATGAGCCCGATGATCGCCACCATGCCGTCGATGCTCCCCGTGTGAAAGCTCACGGCGCGTCCCTCGTAGTCCTGCTGGAACCAGCCGAGCGCGTAGGTGGTCCAGTGCGGGTGGGTGAGGCGCGCGGTGGGGTAGAACTCGCCCGGTGGCACCATCGTCTGCGGCTCGAACAGCTCGGCGAACGTGGCGGGCTGAAGGAGCCGGCGGCCATCCACACGAGCGCTGTCGAGCACGAAGCGCATCCATTTCGCCATGTCGGCGACGCTCGACCAGACGGCGCCGGCGGAGGCGACGGGGTCCACGCTCGCGTTCGTGATGACGCGCAGCGTGTCGTCGACGCGGTCGTGGGGCGATGCGACGTTCGGCACCGCGCCGGCGCGCGGCAGGAGCGGCACGGTGCGGCCCATGTGGAGCGGGGCGAAGATGCGGGTGCGGACGAACTCGTCCCAGGGCACGCCACTGGCGGCGGCCACCACCTGGCCGGCCGCGGCGTACATGACGTTCTGGTAGATGAACCCCGACCGCAGCGAGTACGCCGGCTCGATGAAGCGCACCCGGCGCAGGATCTCGGCCGTGGTGTTGTCGGCGCCGTACCAGAGGTAATCGGCGTTAGGCAGCCCGGCGCGGTGCGTGAGCAGGTCGCGCACCGTGAGCTCGCGCGTGACCCACGGGTCCCGGAGCTGGAACCCGGGCAGATAGCGCGTGACGGGGTCGTCCCAGTGCACCCTCCCCTCGTCCACCAGCATGCCGAGCGCGGCGGCGGTCATGGCCTTGGTCGTCGAGCCGATGGCGAACAGCGTCGCGGTGTCGACGGGCTCGGGCTTCCCGAGCTCCCGCACGCCGTACCCCTTCGCGAAGGCGACGCGCCCGTCCTTCACCACGGCGATGGCGAGCCCCACGACGTCCCAGTCGCGGACGGCCTTCGCCGTGTACGCGTCGAGCTGGCGGGCGGGGTCGGACGGCTGCTGGGCTGTGGCTACGCCGGGCGAGCGAGCGAGGGCGAGGGCGGCAACGACGAGGATTGGTGCGCGACGCATGAAGGCGTGGGCTGGAGGGCGCGAGGTACGGGCGCCTCATGATGCGGCCGCGCTGGCTTCCCGGCAACGAGCTGGCCGCGGTTGCTCGCCTCGCTGCTCGCCGCTCGCCGCGAGCAGGGGTCAACACCAGCGACCAGCACGGAGCCAGGCAGACGTCAGACCGAGAGGAGTCTGTCGAAAAACCCTCTGTACCGGCGGAGCGCCACTCGAAGGTCTTCGGTGGAGGCATCTCCGCCGTGCGACCACTGCCGCTCGAGGTTGTCGCGCTCCCGCGCGAAGATCTCGGCCATTCGCTTCATGGCCGTCGCCACCAGCTCGTCGGCGCGCTCCACCGACCGGCGCGGATCGTCGACGAAGCCGGTCTGGATGTCGGCCCAGGTCCGGCGGAGATCGTCGGCCTCGTTCTCCGCGAACAGCGGTGTCGGACGCTCCTGCTCCTCGACGCGCTCCGGCACGTCGGCCACGGTACCACGCTTCGGCGTCACGTCGCGATCCGCCGGAGGGCGCGAGCCGGACTGCTGCCCGGGGTTCTGCTCCGGCGTCTTGTCGCTCGCGGCCGCGAGGTCGGCGGTGGAGAGCGGTGCGCCGTCGGGACGTTGTGAGTCGGTCATCGGTGTGCCTCCCGTCGCTCGGGTTCGTTCGAGTCGAGCAGGTCCTCGAACAGGGCCCGGTAGTGCACCATCGCCTTGCGCAGCTCCTCGGTGGTCGCTTCGCCGCGTTGCTCGCGGACCGCGATTTCGTGGGCCACCCGATAGTTCTGCACCACGTGCGGGTGGTCGACCGAGACGTCCGCCGCGCGCTGCTCGAAGTCGCCAACGGGGTAGCCGCGCACCTGCATGAGGTCGGCGACGAGCCGATCCGCCTCGAGCACCGCGCCCTTCGGGTCGTCGACGAACCGCGCCTGGTCGGAGCGCCACGCCTCGGCGAACTGGCTGCGACGCTCCGGCGCGAGCGCCGTGATGTGCAACTGCTTCACTCGCTCGACGCGCTCGTCGAGCTCCTGCTCGGCGCGGCGAGGGTCGCCGCGCTCCTGGACGAGCCGCTGGTACTCCGGACCGAACTTCCCGCGGAGCTCTTCGCTGCGGCGCTTCTGCATGAGCAGGAGTGCGATGACGATGACCGCCATCGCGACGAGCACGCCTACGATCAATCGGGGGTCGAGCGATTCCATACCGCCTCATCCTCCTCGCTGGGCCGGCAGACCGGCCGCGTGACTCCGCGGCCTCGATCCGCGGCGGCACCGCGCCCAGCTCGACGGTGCGGCCGCCACTGCCGTACCAATGCGCACGGGAGGTGCCACACACCCCCGAACAGGCGAACGGCCCCGCCGAATCTGCCCGGCGGGGCCGTTCACATGTGGAGCGGGCTCGAGCGGCTACTGTCCGGCGACGAGCGCTCCGACGGCGACCACGATGCCATCCACCGATACGGGTCCGTTCGGCGTCGCGAGCGTGGCGGAGATCGACGTCCGCCCGAGGCGCAGCCCCTGGACCGCGCCGTCGGGCGTGACGCGGGCCACCGAAGGGTCGGTCGAAGCGAACCGGACGTCGCGCGGGTTCAGCGCCACCGTGCGTCCGTCACCACGCGTGCCCACCATCCGGAGCGGCTGCGTCGCCCCCACAACCACGTTCACCTCTTGCGGTCCGACGTCCAGCGCAATGATCGATTCGGGGGGGACGAGCCGAGCGCATCCGGCGAGTACCAGCGAAGCGAGTCCGATGATCACGTGCTGCGAACGCATTACTTCCTCACGAGGTTGAAACGACCAGGGGTCGAATGGCTTGCGGGCTCCTTCTGGACGCGCAGCCATCGACTCCGTAACGCAGTCGTCGTGCGAGACGAATGTGCCACCATGCGACGTGGATTGCGGTGATGAAGGGTACACAGTTCCCGGCTTTGTCACTCCCCTGTCCGGAACTCCTGCGTCATCGCCCGCACCCGGCCGGCCGCCTGTTGCAGCGCCTGCGCGGTGGCCGACACTTCCTGCATCGAGCCGGCGCTCTCCTCGGCCGCGGCGGCGACCTCCTGCGCGGCGGCCGCGTGGCCCTCGGCGGCGGCACGAACGCGCTCCATCGCGGCGTCCACCTCGGCAACGAGCTCGCGGCTGGTCGCCACGACCTCCTCCACCTGCGTGGTCGCTTCCTCCACGGACGCGACCGCGCGCTCGATCCGGTCGAGCGACGCCGACGCGTTCTCGGCCACGTGGCGGGCCTCGCGCATGCGTGCCGTGCCGTTGCCCACCGTGGTCACGGCGCGGTCGATCCGGTCCCGGATGCGCCGCACGCTCTCGCCCACCTCCTCCGCCGCCTGGTGGCTCTGGTCGGCGAGCAGCCGCACTTCCTCGGCGACCACGGCGAAGCCGCGGCCGTAGGCCCCGGCACGCGCCGCCTCGATCGCGGCGTTCAGGGCGAGCAGGTTCGTTTGCGAGGCGATGCTCGCGATGAGCGTCGCGAAGTTGTCGACGGCAGCCGTGGCATCCTGCAGCTCGCGGATCTCGGCCGCCGAACTGTCGGCCACGTGGCCGGCCTCGCGCAACGTCTCGACCGCGCGCGTGATCTCGGTGCGCGCATCGTTCGCGGTCGCGCGGATGTCGCCGCCCGCCACCCCGGTGGCCCCCGCGGCGCGGCTGATGGCGGTGCCGGCGTCGCCGAGCCGCCGCACGGCGTCGGACGCCCCGCCGAGCGCCTCGAGCTGCGCCGACGCGCCCTGGGCGATGTCGGAGATGCCGCGCGTCATGTGGCCGGCGGCGTCGGACACGCTGGTGGCGCTCGCCGCGAGCTGGTCGGCGGCGGATGACACCTGCTCGGACTCCACCTGCACGTGTGAGACGAGACCGCGCAGTCGCTCGCGCGCCCGTCGGAGCGAGTCGGCGAGCTGCGCGTACTCGGCGGCGCCGCGGTGGTCGTCGCCGCCATGGCGCAGGTCGCCGGCCCCCATCGCCTCCATGTCCACGGCGAAGGCGGCGAGTGGTCGGGTGACGGCGCGCGAGGTCCCGACGCCGAAGATCGTCGCGACGACGATGGCGGCGATGCCGAGCAGCACGACGAGCGACTCGTCGCGGCGCAGGCGGTCATCGAGCCCGTCGGCGATCTCGCGGCGTCGCGCCGTCGAGCCGGCCCGGAACATCTCCAGCGCCCGGTCCATCTGCTCGACGTCGTCGAACGCCTGTCTGACGAGAGGCGTGGCTCGATCGGGCTCGCCGATGCGCCGGTACGCCTGCGCGATCGCGATGCGCACCTCGACGGAGCTCTGGAGGTTACCCACTTCCTCGAGCCGGGCGCGCTGGTCGGCGGTGAGCGCGGAGACCTTCGCGGCGTCGGTGCGCGCGGCCTCGGCGCGCGCCATCATGGCTTCCCACCGTTCGCGGTCGGCGTCGCTGCCGCTCTCCAGGTACTGCACGCCCGCCGTGATCTCGCGCAGTGCCGCGGTGATCACGCGTTGCGACCCCTCGAACTCCTGGTCGACCGAGGTGAGCGCTTCGGCGTTGCCGGCGTTGCCGGTGCGGAGGGCGCCTACGGCCAGCAGCGCGATCGCGGCGACGAGCGCGATCGTCGCGCCGAAGCCGAGGGCCAGGCGCCCGCGGATGGTGCCTAACGCCTGCGGCCGGAGCCACGGCGCCACCGCGCTGACCGCCCGGCGCAGTCGCGCCGGAATGGTGGGGGCGAGGCCGGTCATCGGCCCACCGTCGCGATCACGACCGGCTTGTCGACCACGTCGTGCTGGTCGTCGAACGCGATGGGGCCGGTGACGCCGGTCATCGGCTCGCGCGAGCTGCCGACGGACGCGAGGTAGTCGCGTACGCGTTTCCGGTCCGCGCCGACCTCGAGCGCCGCGCGGCCGATCAACATGGTCGCATCGTACGCGAGTGCCGATCGCTGCTCCGGCGGCGCGCCGAACTTCTTCGTGAAGGCGGCGACGAACGCCTTGGCTTCGGCGGTGCGCACGTGCGAGGCCTGGAAGAAGGCGATGTAGCGCACGCCGGCGAACTCCGTGGCCTGCGCCTCGAGCTCCGACACGGCGTCGCCGCCGAGCACGGGCGTGTCGGCGCCGATGGCGCGCAGCGATTTGACGAAGCCGGCGAGGTCGGCGGGCGAGCCGGGGAAGAGCACGATCTCGGGGCGGATGGCCTTCACGATGCCGGCGTACGCCCGCCACTCGTTCATGTCGGCGATGTGCGGGTCGCGCTCCAGCACCGCGCCGCCTGCGGCGGCGTACGCCTCGGTGAACGCCGCGCTCCAGCCGCGGCCGTACGAGTCGTTGCGGTACATGATGGCGGCGCGCCGGAAGCCTAACGAGTCGAGGACGTAGCGGGCGGCGGCCCGGCTCGACGCGGCGTCGCTCGGGCACACGCGGAACATCCAGGGACTCAGGCCGGTGAGCGCAATGCTCGTGGACGTGGGGGAGACGGCGGCGAGCGCGCGCCGGCCGCCCCCGTCCTCGTCGCCGTAGATCGGCGCGGCCTCGCGGCTGCTGCGGCTGTCGGCGGGACCGACGACCGCGATTACGCGGGCATCGTCGCGGAGCGCGGCGGCAATCTCGACGGCGCCGGTCGCCTGGTCGGGCGGCTTCGCCAGCTCGAAGCGGCGCCCATTGCCCTCGGCGTTCAACTGCTCGATCGCGAGCTCCACGCCGCGCAACACCGTCTGCATGTTGGCGCGTTTGAGATCGGCGGCAATGCCGATGCGGACCGTGCCGCCAGTGTCGCCCGGCGTGGTGCAGGCGAGTGCGAGCGCGCTCGCCAGAAGCGCCAACGGCTGGCGCGCGTGGCAGGCGATGGAGCGTGGAGCGGAGCGAGTGTTCGATCTCATGACGCCGTGGTTGGAAGGCTCCTTCGAGGACGAAGTGCCCGATCGGTGGGAAACGTGAGACGAATCACACTGCGTCGTCTGGCGCAGTCACTGCATGGGGATCGGGGAGTCGCGATCCTTCCGTGCATCCCGCGCGTGTCGCGCGCATCGTGCATTCATATTGGAGGCAACACATGTCGAGCTCGAACCGTTTCGTTTCCATCGTGCTTTCGGCTGCCACGGTGTTGAGTGCCGTGGCCTGCAGTGATTCCACGAGTGTCGGCAGTGGCACGGTGGGTGTGAAGCTCACCAACGCATCGGTGGCGGCGGCCGGCGTGGCCGCGGACCTCGTGGGTGCGCAGACCGAAGCGCCGCTGCCGGCGGGCTCGGTGAAGAGCGTCGACATCTTCGTGGTGCGCATCGACGCGCGCCGCGCCGAGCCGACCGAGGACGAGGCGGCGGAAGCGACGGAGGAGTCGGCGTCCGAGGGCAGCGGCTGGGTGACGCTGGCCGAGCCGAACGCGACGATCGACCTCATGACGCTGGCCGATGGCTCGAGCGCGTTTCTCGGGGACGCCGAAGTCGCCGCGGGCGCCTACAACGGGTTTCGCCTGATCATCGATCCGGCCAAGTCCAGCGTGACGCTCAACGACGAAGCCGGCACCGTGATCGGTGGCGAGTCGATCACGGGGCTCAAGTTCCCGAGCGCCGCGCAGACGGGGCTCAAGATCAACCTGTCGGGCGGGCCGGTGGAGGTGGCGGACGGCGGGACGAGCACGCTCATGGTGAAGTTCGACGTGAGCAAGAGCTTCGTCGTTCTTGGGGGCTCGATCGAGCAGAATGGGCTGCTGTTCAAGCCGGTGATTCGTGGGGAGCAGGTGGTGGCGCCGTAGTCTTTGCGCTACGGGGAACCGGGAACGGGGAACCGGGAAGGAGTGACGGGCCCGGCGCGTTGCGCCGGGCCCGTCTTCCTTTGATGTGCCGATGGGAGCGGCGCGCTATTCTTTCGTCGACCGGGCGCCGCGTAGTCATTCCTGGTAATTGGGGTCAGACTCGAATTCCCGGTTGGGAATTCGAGTCTGACCCCAATTACCCAGGGAATGACAAAGCCGTACTCACCCCCACACGATCCGTGTCCCTTCCCATCGACGCCGTCATCCCCGAGCTCCGGCGCGCACTGGCCGCCAGCACGAGCGCGGTGCTACAGGCACCGCCGGGGGCGGGGAAGACGACCGGAGTGCCGCTCGCCCTTCTCGGCGAGCGGTGGCTCGAGGGGCAGCGCATCGTGATGCTCGAGCCACGGCGCCTGGCCACCCGCGCCGCCGCTCGGCGTATGGCGCATCTCCTCGGCGAGCGCGTCGGGGACACCGTCGGCTTTCGCGTGCGCGGCGAGACGCGCGTGGGGCCGCGCACGCGCATCGAGGTTGTCACGGAGGGGATCCTCACGCGCATGCTGCAGCGCGACGCGTCGCTCGCCGGCACGGGGCTCGTGATCTTCGACGAGTTTCACGAGCGCAGCCTCCACGCCGACCTCGCCCTGGCGCTCACGCTCGAGACGCGGGACGTGCTGCGCCCCGAGTTGCGCGTGCTCGTCATGTCGGCCACGCTCGACGGCGCGCGCGTGGCCCGGCTCCTTGGCGGGGCGCCGATCGTCACGAGCGAGGGGCGCGCCCACGCGGTCGAGACGCGCTACGTGGAGCGCCGCGCCGAGATGCGGGTCGAGGATGCCGTGGCGGCAGTCGTTAGGCGCTCGCTCCGCGACGACGACGACGACGGCGACGTGCTGGCGTTCCTCCCCGGCACGCGGGAGATTCGCCGCGCGTACGACCTGCTCGTGAACGACGGGCTGCCGCCGCGCACGCACATCCTGCCGCTGCACGGCAGCCTGTCGGCCGACGAGCAGGATCGCGCGATTCTGCCGAGCGCGCCGGGCGAACGGAAGGTGGTGCTCGCGACGTCCATCGCCGAGACGAGCCTGACCATCGAGGGCGTGCGCGTGGTGATCGACAGCGGGCTGTCCCGCGTGCCGCGGTTCTCGCCGCGCACCGGGATGACGCGCCTCGAGACGGTGCGCGTGTCGCAGGCGTCGGCAGACCAGCGACGCGGTCGTGCGGGGCGCCTCGGCCCCGGCGTGTGCTATCGGCTGTGGGGCGAGCACGAGCAGCACCACCTCGTTGCACATGCGAGCCCGGAGATTCTCGAGGCGGATCTCGCGCCGGCCGCGCTCGAGCTGGCGGCCGCGGGGGTGAGCGATCCCGCGACGCTGCGCTGGCTCGACCCGCCGCCGCCCGCGGCGTACGCGCAGGCGTGCGAGCTGCTCGCGGAGCTCGGCGCACTCGAAACGTCGGCGCAAGGCGCGGGGCGCGTGACGGCGCACGGGCGCCGCATGGCGGAGCTGCCGATGCATCCGCGGCTCGCGCACATGCTGCTCGCGGCGGAGCCGTTGGGTCTTGGTGCCCTGGCGTGTGACCTCGCGGCGCTGCTCGGCGAGCGCGACCCGCTGCGGGGCGACGTGGGTGCGCCGCCCGATGCCGAGGTCGAGCTCAGGCTCGCGCTGATCCGTGACCGGCGTGGCGGGCGGGCCGGTGGGCCCGGGAATCGGGTGGATGGCGACGCGCTGCGGCGCATCCGCATGGAGGCCGACCGGCTGCGAGCACAGCTCGCCGCCGGCGCCGATCGCGGGCGCGATGCCGGTGCATCGTTAGGCGGCAGCGCCGGCACGCTCGATGCGGCCGGCCTCCTCCTCGCCTTCGCCTATCCGGATCGGATCGGCCAGCTTCGCGCTCCACGGTCGGGGCGCTTCCTGCTGCGCAACGGGAACGGTGCCGCGCTCGCCGGCGCGCAGCCGCTCTCGGACGCGCCGTACGTCGTCGCCGCGGAGCTAGACGGACGGCGGCCGGAGAGCCGGATCTTTCTGGCGGCGCCGATAACGCTCGGCGAGATCGAGGCGCACTTCAGTGATCAGATCGTGCGCGAGCAGGTCGTGGCATGGGACGCGCGCGAGCGTGCGGTGATCGCGCGGGAGCGGGAGCGGCTGGGCGCCATCGTGCTCGCCGATCGGCCGCTGCGCGACGCCGATCCGGCGCTGGTGTCGGCGGCGCTGCTCGATGGCATTCGGCGCGAAGGCATCGCGGCGCTGCCGTGGAGCGACGCCGCGCGGTCGTTGCGGCAGCGACTCGCGTTTCTGCGGCATGTCGACCCGACCTGGCCCGACGTGTCGGACGAGGCGCTGGCGGACTCGTTAGGTGAGTGGCTGGCGCCGTGGCTCGGCGACGCGCGGTCCCTGGCCGACCTGGCGCGCGTGGACCTCGCGGCCGCGCTCCTCACGCGGCTGTCCTGGGAGCGCCGCGCGGCGCTCGATGAGCTGGCCCCGACGCATGTCACGGTGCCGAGCGGGAGCCGCATTCGGATCGACTACGGCGATCCGACCGCGCCCGTGCTGGCGGTCCGGTTGCAGGAGATGTTCGGCCTCGCGGACACGCCGCGCATCGCGCGTGGCCGGGTGCCGCTCACGGTGCACCTGCTGTCACCGGCGCATCGGCCGGTCCAGGTGACGCGCGATCTCGCCGGCTTCTGGCGTACGTCGTACTTCGACGTGCGGAAGGAGATGCGCGGCCGCTACCCGAAGCACTACTGGCCCGACGATCCGTTGACGGCGGAGGCAACGCGGAAGCGGAAGCGGTAGCGCCCCGCAAGAAGACTCGACAGCGACATCGTCGCGACAGCCGCTGTCTGTGGGAGATCTGTAAAGTGCGAACGTCTCGTCCCGAATGCGTTGCTGGTGGCGGCGGCCGCGCCGTAACGTCGGCGGGTCGACAGCCGCGCGGGAGCTCGGATATGAAGTCCACGTCGTCACTCGACCGGCGCACCTTCGTTCGCATCGGAGCCACCGCCGCGGGCGGGATGTTCGTCGCCGTCATGTTTCCCCGATCGACAGCACGCGCGGCAACTCGGCCAGACTCGAGCAGACACGCGCCGGCCCCCACACCCCTCGGCGCCTTCCTCGAGATCGACCCCGACGGCACCGTCCACATTGCCGCCAAGAACCCCGAGATCGGCACCGGCACGAAGACCGCGCTTCCGATGATCATCGCCGAGGAGCTCGACGTGCCGTGGACGCGGGTGCGCGTCGCGCAGGCCGGGCTCGACCGCCGGTTGGGCGCGCAGTTCACCGGCGGCAGCACCGGCGTGAGCGCGAACTGGATGGCGCTGCGACGAGCCGGTGCTGCGGCGCGACACGCACTCATCACCGCGGCGGCAGCGCGGTGGCAGGTTGACGCCACCACCTGTCGCACCGAGAGCGGCGCTGTGGTGCACCCGCCCACCAATCGCCGACTCGGCTACGGCGAGCTCGTGCCCGAGGCCGCGCGCATCAACCCGACCGGCGACGTTCCGCTCAAGCGCCCCGAGGAGTTCCGCCTCGTCGGCTCGCGCGTCGGCAACGTGGACACCCGCGCCATCGTGATCGGCGTGCAGGAGTACGGGCTCGACGTCAGGCGCCCGGGGATGCTCGTCGCGATGATCGTCCACCCACCGTTCGGCGCGCGCGTGGCGCACGTGGATGAGTCGCGCGCGCTCGCCGTTCCCGGCGTGCGGCGCGTCGTGCGCATCGCGCCGCGGGCGAACGCCACCGAGCTGCGTGAGGGCGTGGCGGTGCTGGCCGAGAACACGTGGGCGGCGATGCAGGGGCGGCGCGCGCTCGCGGTCACGTGGGACGAACGTGAAAGCGCGGGTGTGAGCACCACGACCCTCGAGGCCGCGTTCCGCTCCGCGCTCGAGCGTCCCGGTGAGCGCATCCGCGACGACGGCGACGTGGACGCCGCGTTCCGCTCGGCGCGGACCCTGGACGTCGTGTACGAGATCCCGTTCGTCGCCCACGTCCCGATGGAGCCGGTGAACTACACCGCGGACGTGCGCGGCGACCGCGTGGAGCTGTGGGGCCCCACGCAGGACCCCGGCGACGCGCGCGACCTCGCGGCGTCGGTGGTGGGCGTGCCTGCGGCGAACGTCACCGTGCACATGTCGCGCTCGGGAGGTGGGTTCGGCCGCCGGCTCATGGTGGACTATGCGACCGAGGCGGTGTTCCTGTCGAAGGCGGTGGGTGCGCCGGTGCAGGTGGTGCGCACGCGTGAAGACGACCTCCAGCACGACTACTATCGGCCGGCGGGGCTCCACCGCGTGCGCGCGGCGCTCGACCCGAGCGGCGCGCCGGTCGCATGGGCGCAGCATCTCGCCAACACGTCGCGGTACGCGTTCGCCGGTCGCGCCGACGCGGTGAAGTCCGAGCTCTACCCCGACGACTTCCCGGCGCACAGCATGCCTAACGTGCGAATGGAGTACACACCGGTGCCGTCGCCCATTCCGACCGGGGCCTGGCGCGCGACGCTCCACTCGGCGAACGCCTTCGTGGTGCAGAGCGCGGTGGACGAGCTGGCGCATCTCGCCGGCCGCGACCCGCTCGCGTTCCGCCTCGCGATGCTCGGCGAGCCGCGCCGCCTGCGCTACGCCGACCATGGCGGGCCCGAGCTCGACACGAGCCGGCTGGCGGGGGTGCTCCGGCTCGCCGCGGAGCGCGCGGGCTGGGGGAAGCCGCTCCCGCGGGGCCGTGCGCGTGGAATCGCCGGGCACTTCACCTTCGGCAGCTACGTCGCGCACGTGGCCGAGGTGTCGGTGGACGCGAGTGGGCGTCCGCGCGTCCACCGGATGGTTGCGGCGGTGGACTGCGGTCTCGTCGTGAACCCGAGTGGCGCCGAGGCGCAGGTGCAGGGTGGCGTGCTCGACGGGCTCGGCGCGGCGCTGCACGGCGAGGTGACGGTGGAGAGTGGCCGCGTCCGCCAGAGCAACTTCCACGATTATCGCGTGCTGCGCATGAACGAGGCGCCGGCGATCGAGGTGCACTTCGTTCGCAGCACCGAGGCACCGTCCGGGCTCGGCGAGCCGCCACTGCCGCCGGTGGCGCCGGCGGTGGTCAACGCACTGTTCGCGCTCACGGGTCGGCGAGTTCGGCGGTTGCCACTGCTCGGGGAATAGCAGAGCAGCGAGTCCGTCAACAGCAGAACTGCGAGTCGGCAGGAGGCAGTGAACTGAAGCCGGCAGGGCGCAGGTGGCGGTGGGCAGTGCGAAGAACGCGCCTGTTCGCCGGCCCCGAGCCCCGGGCCCAGAGCTCCGAGTCCCGGGCTCCGCTGCCTCCCGGCACGCATCCCGCATCGCTCAACAAAGCTTTCCGCCGAGCCGATGCCACACGAAGCCGACTTTCCCTCCGACCTGCGCGCACTCGAATCCGAGTACGAGCTCATCCGCGAGCTCGGACAGGGCGGCACGACCGCGGTCTACCTCGCGCGCCACCGAACCACCGGGCAGCTCGTGGCCATCAAGGCCATCCGCGCGCGGTACCTCGACGACGAGGACGCGCTCAAGCGATTCGCCCTCGAGGCGCGCACCGTCGCCGACCTCGACCATCCGAACATCGTTCGCACGCACGCCGTCAGGCGGATCGACGACCGTGCCGTCGCCATCATCATGGAGCACGTGGCCGGCGGCACGGTGCGCGACCGGCTGCGCGAGCACGGGTCGTTAGGCGCCGAGCACGCCGAGAGCGTGCTGCGCGACGTCGCGAGCGCGCTGCGCTACGCCCACCAGCGCGGCATCGTGCACCGCGACGTCAAGCCCGAGAACATCTTTCTCGACGCGCACGGCTGGCGTGCACTGCTCTCCGACTTCGGCATCGCCCGCCACGTCGACGGCGCCGGCATCACGCTGCTCGGCGCGGCACTCGGCACGCCGCAGTACATGTCCCCCGAGCAGATCGACGGCGAGAAGGTGGACGGACGGAGCGACATCTACAGCCTCGGCGTACTCGGGTGGGAGCTGCTCACCGGACGGCGGCCGTGGGCGGGCGAGAGCCTGTACGGCGTCATCTACAAGCAGAAGCACGAGGATTTGCCGCGCATCACGTCCCTCCGGCCGCGCGTCCCGGCGAACCTCCTGTTCGCCGTGGAAGGGGCACTGGTGAAGGACAGGACGCGGCGGTGGCAGACGGTGGATGAGTTCCTGAACCAGCTCACGTACAATCCGCCGCCGGTGCTCGCGCAGCCGTTCCCGGCCAGCATGTCGCCGCCGGCGGACGAGCCCACCGTGCGCTTTCGCCCGCAGGAAGTGGAGCCGCCATCCGGGCACGATGGCGTCACGGCGCCGGGCACCGCGGAGCTGCCCCCAGCGATCGGCGCCCCGCTGCTGCCATCAGCGACCGAGCCGCCGGTATATGCCGCCGCCGACCGATTCGATAGCGAACACGCCATCGCGCAACATGCCATCAGCGAGTACGCCATCAGCGAGTACGCCGCCAGTCACCGCGACGCCGGCGTGGAATCGCTCGCGGGCGCCGGCCTCGCCGGCACCAGCTACGGGCTGCCAGACTTCGGCATCAGCGATGACGCGGACGAAAGCGCGCGAATCGGGCGTGGGCGCGTGGGACGCGCCCTGGCGCTGCTCGTGCCGCTCGCGATCGCCGGCGCGTCGCTGTTCGTCGTGCTCGGCGGGCGGGCCGGTCAGCCGGCGTCGAACCGGAGCGGATCGGGTGTGCTCACGTCGAGCAGTGGCAGCCTCGCGGCCGAGGATCTGAACGTCGTCGATGCGGGCAGCCCGCCGCGGACCGTTCCGACCCTGCCCGACGGCAACGACGCGGGCGCTCGGCCTAACGCGAGTGGTGGGTCGTCCGCGGTGACCGGATCGCCGCAGGCGTCGCCTCGGGAAGGGCCGACGGGCGGGTCGATCGGCGGCGGGGACGCCCGTCGCGCACACGGCACCGCCGGGCCTACCATCAGGCGAACCGGCCGGTCGCGCCGCGAGTTCGCCGAGGGCACCGCACCGTTAGGCGGCAAGCGGGCCACGACCCGTGACTCGACCCCGAGCGGACCGGTGGCCGGTGCCGGGGATGCGCGCCCCCCGCGCGAGGCACAATCGGACCCGGCCCGCGCCGACTCGGCCGTGATGGTGCCGGCCGCGTTGGTGCTCGAGGATCCCTTCAGGCCGCCCACGTCGCCGGCGCCGGGAATGGCTGGAGCGATGATGGCATCGCCCGCGCGCGTTGGTCGCGGTCGCGGCGGCGCCGCTGCGTGGGTGCCGAGTCCGCGCTGCCTGCTCGCCGCGTCCGCCGACCAGCGCGCGTGCCTCGAGGCGTACGTAGCCGAGGGTGACGTGGCGATGGAGCGGGCTTTCGACGCGCTCGTCGGCGAGCTGCGGCGGCTGGGGCACCCCGGCCCCGGCGAGCCCGACCCGCCGAGCGTCACGCGGCTGCGCGTGGAGCAGCGCGCGTGGCTCTCGGTGCGCAACGCCGAATGCCCCCGAGGCCCCGCGGCCAGTACCGATCCGTTCTGGGCCGAGTCGCGGTCGCGATGCTTCACCGAGATGTCGGCGTCACGCGCGCGTGAGCTGCAGGAGGCGGTGCGGCGGTTGGGGCGGAAATAGCACCAGCGCGAGCGGGTACCCGCTCGCGCTTCCCGTTCACAGCGTCACGGTCGGCGCGAATCGCGGTGCGCGTCGTACCTTCGTCGCCTGCTCGTACGCGTACGCGAGCCCGACGAGCGTCGCGTCGCTCCACTGGCCGCCGATGAAGGAGATGCCGACCGGAAGCCCGTGCACGTACCCGGCCGGCACCGTGACGCTCGGGTAGCCAGCCACCGCCGACGGCGTGGAGCTCCCGCCGGTGAAGTGGTCGCCGTTCAGCAGGTCGGTGGGCCACGCCGGCCCGCCGGTGGGCGCGACGATCGCCGTCAGGCGGTGCTTCGCGAGCGTCGCGTCGATCCCGTCCGCGCGCGACATGCGCACGCACTTCGCCCGCGCCGCCTTGTACGCCGCGCTCGTGAGCGGGCCTTTCGCCTGCGCGCGCACGAAGAGCTCCTGCCCGAAGTACAGCATCTCGCGGTCCCTGGCGCGCTCGTTGAAGGCGATGAGCGCGGCGAGGTCCCGGTGCGGCGCGGCCGGACCTAACGCGGAGAGATAGGCGTTCAGGTCCGCCTTGAACTCGTACAGCAGCACGTCGAGCTCGGCGTCGTCGAACTTCCCGGCGGTCACGATGTTCGCGGGATCGACGATCGTCGCGCCCGCCGACTTCATGGCCGCGACGGCCTCGTCCATGATGCGATCCACGGCGCCGCTGAAGCCGAAGAAGTTGCGGGCGACCCCGATGCGCGCGCCGGCGAGCGCTCCCGGATCGAGCGCGGCCGCGTAGTCGGCCGGCATCTTGCCGCGCGAGGCGGCGGTGGCGCCATCCCGCGCGTCCACGCCGCCGAGCACCGCGAGAAGCGCCGCCGCGTCGGCGACGGTACGGGCCATGGGGCCGGCGGTGTCCTGGCTGTGGGCCAGGGGGATGATCCCCGAGCGGCTCACCACGCCTAACGTCGGCTTGATGCCCACGAGCCCGCACGCCGACGACGGGCAGACGATCGAGCCGTCGGTCTCGGTGCCCACTCCGATGGCGGCGAGGTTCGCGGAGATGGCGGCGCCGGTGCCCGAGCTCGACCCGCACGGGTTCCGGTCGAGCACGTAGGGATTCTTCGTCTGCCCGCCCCGACCGCTCCATCCGCTCGTCGAGTGCGTGGAGCGGAAGTTCGCCCACTCGCTCAGGTTCGTCTTGCCGAGGATCACGGCCCCGGCCTCGCGCAGCCGTTGCGCGATGAACGCGTCGCGGGGCGCGATCGACTCGGCCAGCGCGAGCGAGCCGGCGCTCGTGCGCATCCGGTCGGCCGTGTCGATGTTGTCCTTGATGACGACGGGGATGCCGTGCAGCGGTCCCCGCACGCGACCCGCCCGCCGCTCGGCGTCGCGCTCCTCGGCGATGCGCAGCGCGTCGGGATTGCGCTCGATCACCGAGTTGATCGCCGGCCCCGCGCGGTCGATCGCGTCCATGCGCGCGAGATACAGCTCGGCGATGGAGCGCGCGGTGTAGCGTCTGGAGCGCATCCCCTCCTGAAGTAAGGCGACGGTGGCTTCCTCGAGCTCGAACGCTGCTTGCCGCGGGTGTGTCGGCGGCGGCTCGGCGGCCGCACGGCTTCCGCCGCGTGATGCGTCGAGCGCGGTGGCGGCCGCGGCGAGCGCGCCGGTGCGGAGGAAGTCGCGCCGGTCGATCGGCCGGGTGGGCTCGGTGGTGTCGGACGAAGAGGATGTAGACATGGGGCTAATTGGGGTCAGACTCGAATTACATCCTTCCAGCGCAATTGCGCTGGAAGGATGTAATTCGAGTCTGACCCCAATTTTACGGAGCCGCTAGGTCGCGTTGGTCAGCGCAGCCTCCAACCGGTCCACCAGCTCCGCCTGCGCGGGGTTCATCTTCGTTCGCGCCGTCGCGGGATCGAACCACGCGCCCCGATCGACTTCGGGGAACGTGATCCAGCGTCCCGACCCGCGCGGCCATTCGGTTCGCATCTCGTTGCTCCTGACCTGCGCGGGGTCGGCGTCGCCCTCCCACGCCCAGGCGTGAATCGTCTTCCCCGCCTTCTGCCGAATGCTGCCCAGGGGGAGGAACGGACCGACGGGGTGGATGCCTGTCTCTTCCTCGAACTCGCGGCGTGCCGCATCGAGCAGCTCCTCGCCTTCCTCGACGAGCCCCTTGGGGATGGTCCACGCGCCGGTGTCGCGGTCCCTCCAGAACGGGCCGCCGGGGTGCGCGAGAAAGAGCTCGAGCGCGTGAGCCGGGCGGCGGAAGAGCAGGAGTCCGGCGCTGATGTTGGGGCGCTTGGGAGGAGGCATGGAGGTGAGGTGCAGTGTGGCAAGGAGCTGCCGCCCGGAGTGACCCCTTGCCCCGGCCACCCCGAACGGGGAAGATAGCCCCGACTCCACCAACAGGCGCCCCCACAATGATGCAGAGATTCGTCACCGCGACCACGCTGGCCGTCGCGCTCTCCCTACCGACCACGCTCGCCGCCCAGGAGCCTGTGGACCAGGCGATGATCGCGCGGCTTCGCAGCGAGGAACAGGAGCGCTCGCGCGTGCGCGAGACGTTTCGCACCCTCACCGACGTCATCGGCCCGCGCCTCACGGGCTCGCCGGCGTTCAAGCGCGCCGTGGACTGGACGCGCGACCAGCTCACGCAGTGGGGGATGAGCAACGTGGCCGTGGAGCCGTTCCCGTTCGGCCGCGGGTGGACGCTCGAGAAGCTCACGCTCGAGATGACCGAGCCGCGGTACTTCCCGCTCGAGGGATATCCGGAAGCCTGGACGCCCTCCACACGCGGCGCGCTGAGCGCCACGCCCGTGTACCTCGGCGACAAGACGGCCGACGAGATCAAGGCCATGGGCGCGAAGCTCCGGGGCGCCATCGTGCTCGCGCAGCCGCCGCAGGAGGCGTTCATCACCGCCGACCGGCCGCAGCCCGGCGACACCGAGCAGCGCGTGCGCATCGGCGCGCCGCCCACGGTGCGGAGCGACCCCGTCACGCCGCTCCGCGACATGCTCCCCATTCTGCAGCAGCTTCGCGTGGGACTTGTGCTTCGCCCCAACCAGGGGCAGCACGGCACGATCTTCGTCCTTGGCAACCGCGCCACGCGCGATGACGCCGTGCCGTCGGTGGTGCTCGCGGCCGAGCATTACAACATGATCGCGCGGCTCGTGCAGCACGGTACGCCGGTGAAGCTCCAGGCCGAGGTGCGCACGCGGTACCACGCGGCCGACACGAGCGCGTACAACGTGATTGCCGAGATTCCCGGCACCGACCCCGTGCTGAAGAACGAAGTGGTGCTCATCGGCGCGCACCTGGACTCGTGGCATTCGGCCACCGGCGGCACCGACAACGCGGACGCGGTGGCGGCGGCCATGGAAGCGATGCGCCTGCTGAAGACGGTGGGCGCGCAGCCGCGACGGACGATCCGGCTCGCGCTCTGGGGCGGGGAGGAGCAGGGGCTGCTGGGGTCGCGCGCGTACGTCGAGAAGCACCTGCGCGGCGATGCGAACGCGGCGGCCCGCGAGGCGGTGGCCGTGTACCTGAACGATGACCCGGGGATGGGCCCGACGTACGGCTTCTACATGGAGGAGAACGCGCCGGCCAAGGCGGTCTTCGACGCCTGGCTCGGCGCGTTAGGCGGGTTGGGGGTCAAGCGCAACCCGGTGGACAAGATCGGCAGCACCGACCACCTGAGCTTTGCCGCGGTCGGCATTCCGGCGTTCACGACGCTCAAGGACTACCGCGACTACGACGTGCGCACGCACCACACGAACGCGGACTTCTTCGAGCGGGTGAGCGAGGCGGAGCTGAAGCAGTCATCGGTGGTGCTGGCGGTGTTCGCCTGGCACGCGGCGATGCGTGACCAGAAGATCCCACGCCCAACGGCGCAATAATTGGGGTCAGACTCGTGTGGGGGAATTGGGGTCAGACTCGCATTTCATCATTCGAACGCCGCGGCGTTCGAATGATGAAATGCGAGTCTGACCCCAATTACGGCGCCAGCGCCGCCAGCAGGTACGTCAGCATCCCCGTTCCATCCATGATCGGCTCGTTCGTCGAGTAGTCGCCCAGGTCATCGTGATAGACGATGAAGCCGGTGTTGAACGGCGCGTACTCGTCGGGGTCGAAGAGGTGAATGCCGCGCAGGCTGCCGTAGATGGAGCGGTACACGGGGCCATCCACGAGGCCGCCGAGCTGCGTCTCGATGCCGATCTGCTTCGACATCGCGGAGTGCGGGTCGTGCGGCCACGTACCCGACCACGGCAGCCCGACCACCATCGATGTGCCCCAGGGGTTGGCGCCGAACAGCCAGTCCAGCGCCGCCGCTTCGTACTCGCGGAACCGGTTGTCGCCGGTCATGCGGCGGTAGAGGAACGCCTGCGTCGCGAACGCCGACATCAGGTTGTTCGAGCACCAGATGAACGGGATGCCGACGCGGAAGCCGTTGTTCGCCCGCGCCGCCACGCGCTCGAGCCCCTGCCGGTAGTAGCTCGCCATGAGCTGCCTGCCCCGCCGGTCGGCCGCGCGCCACACCTCGTGGTGGCCGTGGTTGATCCACGGGTACCACTCGTAGTGGCGAGCCGTGTCGGCGCCCATCCACGGCGTGACCGGCTCCTTCGCCGCGTAGTCCAGGGCGTCGCGCAGGTAGCGTGGCTCGCTGGTGAGCGCGTACAGCTCGGCGGCGCCGAGCTCCATGTCGTCCGCCCAGCTCTCTTCCTCGTAGAAGTACGGCGCGCGGCCGGGCGCGGTCTGGCAGTTGCCCGGGTGCTTCACGCCTAACGCGTAGGCGGCGAGGGCGCGCTCGCGGAGGCGGCGGGCGAACGCGGGGTCGCCCGCCGCGTAGAGGCGCGAGGCGAGAGCGAACGTGGCGGCGTACTTCCCGGCCGTCGACGCGTAGCCCGTGCTCCGGTTCTTCCCGTCGAACAGCCCCTGCGGCTTGCCGGTGCATGGGTAGACCGGCCGCTCCTTGCCCTTCCCCCAGCCGTAGTCCGACGAGTCGTTGGTGGGGATGTCGAAGTAGCTGTGGTCCCGGTCATCGGCGAGCTGGTTGAACATCGTCGAGTCGTCGGGGAACATGCGGAGCAGCCACTCGAGGCCGTGCCGAGCCTCGTCGAGCGCGTCACTCACGCCGTTCGCGCCGGGCAGCCCGTTCGCCGCGAACCGGTCCGCGAACCCGCGCGGGTAGTCGCGATGCGCCTTGAGCATCACGTAGGTCGCGGTGGCCGACGTGGTGACGTACTGGAGGTAGTCCGCGGCGTCGGCCCAGCCGCCGCTCACGGGGATGAACTCTCCGGAGCGCGTCGGGTGGTCGACGATGATGCCATCGCGCTTGTGCGTGGAGTCGCGCAGGGTGGGGTTCCACCCCGAGCGCTGCTGGCGCATGTAGTAGAGCAGCGTGTCGGCGGCGCCGGCGTAGGCGCGGGCGTCGATGCGGATCACCGGCGAGCGCGTTGCTCCGGCGACGATCCGGTAGCGGCCGGGGCGGGTGAGCGCCGAGAAGTCGAGCCGGTACGTGGCCGCGCACGGGCCGAACGCTCCCGCGTTGCGCGCCTGGCGCGCCGCGAGCGCGACGCGACCCGTGGTGTCCTCGACCGTGAACGTCACCGACGGCGCGTGGGGGCTGGCCTCGGGCTGCGAGTCCGGCAGCACGCACATCACGGCGGTCTTCGGCCCGTTAGGCAGGTAGCCGAGCTGGTTGACGCGAATGGCCGGCGACGGGGCGGCGGCGGGCTGCGCGGGGCCGGCGGTCGGCCGGGCGAGGAGTGTCGCGGCGAGCGTCAGGGCCGTCGGGAGGCGAGTCGACATGAAGCAATGATCGCGTGGGTGACGCCCGCGCACAAACCCAGACCTGTCGGGACGAGCGTTCGCGAACCGTCAGCGGGTTGCTACGAGAGCGGCTCGAGCTTGCCCCGGTCCGGAACGCCGATGATGAATGGTGGCCGAAATCGGAGGGTCGCGTCGGCTATCCCGGGCCAGCGCTCCAACAGGAACACCATCATTTGCTCGACAGAGCGGCTCGCGCGACCGGCGAGAATGAAGGCACCGATTCCCGACTGCAGCAACGCCCCGCGCTGGCGTGGTTGCGCTTGATTCGCGCATCCTGCGTGACGAGCAGCCATCCCTGCTCGGCTACGAACGCGAACACATCCTCGTCAGGTGTCCCACGCGGCAGGTAGTCGACGATGTGCCTTGCTTCGCACGTGCCGAGCGCCTGTAGCGCGGCTGCCACCTTGGGTGGCATGTTCTCGTCGAAGCAGAAGATCGAGCTGCTGCGAGCAAACTCGCGAACTGCACGGCGGCTTCCGCCTGGCGTCGCTCCAGTTCATAGGCGATAGCCGCGTCGTCGACTGAAGACGTTGCGGCCAGTTGCGCGACCACCGAAGTGCGCACCGCGGTGCCGGCAACGATCGGTGCGCCGAAGGCGATCCGCGGGTCAAGCACGACGGCTGTCTGGCGTCCGAGTGGCCACCATCGCTCGGCCAGCGAGGTCGCGGCGTCGAACTCGATCTCACGCAGGAACTGGTCGAAGACACCACCCGCAATCACCTGTTCGATGTCTTCAGGCCGCCACCTAACGATATTCGCACCTACCGCGTCATCGGACACGGCGGAGAAGATCGCGCGACCATCGGTAAAGACGCGGCGCGACGCGAAGGGGTGGTCGGTGTGGAAATGCTCCGCTGCAAGCCGCGCCGCAGCGCGCACGTGCTGGAGCGATACGCCCTCGCCCACGATCGCCTTCACCACGCGAAGCTCCATCAGCTCGAGGAACGACAGAGCCATCGCGTCACCAATCTTCGGCAGATCGGTCTTGATGACCGGAGGTCGTTTCCGGCGCGAGCGCACAGCCGTGGCGTCGCGAAGCCAGTAGGTGTAGCCGCTCACCCACCGGCGCAGGCGCGAGGGACTCATGCGCAGCAATCGAGCGGCGTCGGCGCGTGGGTAAATTCCCGTCCCGGGGCGGATGATGGTCTCGGTCATTCGCGGGAGCGACGGGTGGTGGTCGAGGGCAAAGCGGACGGGCTGCTCCGTTCGTGGCGGCGGGTGCGGTGCATAACCTACGCCCGAGCGTTGGATGCAGCAACATCTCCGAGTGCGAGGTGTTGGCGTGACACGGACTTACGTCACAGTCGTGCCCGCCGGCCGGCGTCGACGTCGGACAGCGTGGAGGTCTCTCCGCTGCGCCGCACTGTCGTAGATGCTCGAGGGCCTGGTAGATCGCCGCCGTTGGATTCGCTTTCGCGCCTCGTGACGCGAGCGCGAAAGCAGGATCGTCGCGACCGGCATCGGTGCACACGGAGTGCAGGCCGGGTGAGCGTCGAAGCCGGCACGCCTTGCTCCGACAACGCGGCGACCGCGCGACTCGTCCCGAGGGGGTCGCCGGCCAGTGCGAATCCAACGCGGTGGCGCTGGTGCCGTCCTTCAAGGGTTTGGCCATGACGTCCGATACTCGGACACATGTCACGCGTCATCGAGCCACGGATGCTCACCGCGACGCTCATCGCGGTGCTTGCTGCGGCCGGTTGCGCGGGCTCCGACACGCCGGGCACTGGTGTCATCGGACCGGAGCCCACCGTCGCCTCGGTCTCGATTACTCCGCCCACCCTCTCGCTCGCACCAGGCGCCACCACCCGGCTCGCGGCCGACGCGCGTCAGGCGAACGGCGCCTCGCTGCCCGGTGCTCCGGTCTCGTGGTCCACCTCGTCCTCGTCGGTCGCGACCGTCGCGACCGACGGAACCGTCACCGCCGTCGCCGGCGGGACGGCGACCATCACCGCATCCGCGGGCGGGCGGAGCGCCTCCGCGACCGTGAACGTCGAGCGCACGTACGACCTCGACGCGCTCGGCGTGCCGAAGCTCATCGCGAACGACTACATCGATCTCGACAAGATCGCGCGCATCTCGCGCTTTCGGTCGGGGGTGGGCCACGACTACTCGGACGACGCCGAGCGGTGCCGGAGCATGAAGCACTACTTCCAGCCGCGCTCGGGACTCGACTGGGGCACCGTCGCGATCTCGTCGCCGCTGGCGGGGACCGTCGCCGAGGTGCAGGACGAGACCACGTTCGGCAAGCAGCTTCGCATCACCTCGAGCGCGAACCCGGCGCTCACGGTGATCATCTTTCACGTGCGGCCGGAGGCGGGGGTCGTGGCCGGCGCCGCCGTGGCCGCGGGCCAGCCGCTTGGCTCGCACGTGGGCTCGCAGACGATGTCGGACATCGCAATCCGCGTGCAGACGCCGGGCGGATCGCGGTTCGTATCGTACTTCGACGCCCTCACCGACGTGCTGTTCGAGCGCTACGCGTCGCACGGAGTCACATCGCGGCAGGCGATGGTCATCTCGGCCGCCGAACGCGACGCGAGTCCACTCGCGTGCGTGGGGGAGCAGTTCCAGGATGCGGGCGCGCTCCCGAACTGGGTCGAGCTCCGGTAGTCATCGAGCGTACGCTTCACCTTGCGACCCTTTCGCCGGCCCGAACGCGTCACCGCGAGCTTGTTCGCGACTTCCGCGAACTGTCGCGCGGCGAGGCGGAGGAAGGTCAGATCCCGGCCGTGAGTTCCGCCTGGCACTGGGGGCAGATGCCGTGCGTCAACCGCGGCAGAACCGCGGTATCGACGAACAAGCCGAGGCGTGCGACGGCGACCTCCGGTTCAATCCATTCGTCGAGCCGCACGCGCTTACACCAGCTGCACATCGCCAGCAATTCGTCCGACCGCGGCAATGTGGCATCGAGGAGGCCGATCGGTTCGCGCTCTCGACCCCACTGCTCGACGCATCGGATCTCGATGCTGTGGTCGGGGAGCGCGATGAGCGTGAGCTCCATCGCACGCACACGCGCAGGCGCGTCGCACCGGAAGGGAACGCAAGCGGGCCGCATCGAGGCTCTCGCCCGCGCGAACAGCGCCCGGTAGATCTCGCGCGTCTCGACGCCCGTGATGTGATCCCAGAGCCGGGTGCCGACCGCATTGTCGGCGAGGTGCGCGGCGCCGTTCTCGCGCGCGAACGCTTTCCAGGTGTCGCTGACCCACTCGATGCGGTCGTTCACATCGATGCGGTACGCGAAGGTGCGGGGATCGGGCAGCGTATTCACACACGCACGACTAACGCGCACGCGCGGCCCCAACAAGTCGGGAGATACCCGGCACGCGCACCGCGTCGGATGGGCCCGCTGCGTGCGCGATCGCCTCAGCGCCTCACGGACCCGAGCCGCGATCCGGGCGTGCCGCCGTACGCGCCGAGGTCGGGACGGTTCGCACCGGCCGGCGCCCCAGCGCCGCGCGCTGGCGAATCCGGCGCCAGGGTGAACGTCGTCGCGTCCGCGAACCGCGGGTCGACATCGAGGTTCCCCGTTCCCGGCGCCCCGCCCTGCACGAGATTGTAGCTCATCTCGGGTGGCGTCGCGGGCGAGTAGCTCACCTGCTTGCCCGCGCTCTGCGAATTTCCCCAGACGATGTTGTTGCGAAACACCACCCTGGTTCCGGCGGCGATGAGTGCCCCGCCACGCCCTTTCATCCCGCGGCCCGCCGTCGAGTCGGGCGTGCTCGACCGGTTGTTCACGATCGTGTTGTGCTCCACGAGCGTCGAGAGCCGGTAGCTGAGCGAGCCCACGATCCAGAGCCCGGCACCGCCGAAGTCCTCGCCGCCGCTGTTGTCTACGACGACGTTGTTGCGTACGATGCCCGCGGAGTGAAAGAGAACGATCCCGCTACCGTACCGGCCGCGATTCCCGCGAATGACGTTGTTCGCGATCGTCGGCTCGGCGTACCCGCAGCGGATGGCGCCGCCGCCCGCGCTGACCAGACTGTCGCCGCGCACGTTCTTCACGGTGGACACGGCGATGTTGTTCACGATGTGGTTGTAGCGGATGGTCGGCGACGACAGCTCGCACAGCACACCGCCACCTTCGCGGAAATACGCGAGGTCCTTCGCGTCGAGCCAGATGGTGCCGGTGCCGCCGGTGATGGTGAACCCCTCGAGCACGGCGGTCGAGTCTTCCTGGTTGACGAAGCGCACGACGGTGCCGGTGTCGGGGTGCGCCGGCCGGCCGCCATCGATGATGGTGCCCTCGATGTCCCCGGGATCGCCGGTGCGCGCGAACCGGCTCGTGACGACGATCCCTTTCCCCTTGAAGCGGATGTTCTCGTAATAGCGCCCGGGCGCGACGAGCACGGTGTCACCCGGCACGGCGCTGTCGATGGCGACCTGAATGGAGGCGTACTTCGCGGGCACGTCGAGCACCGCGTGCCGCGGGGCGGGGGGCTGGGCTTGCACCCATCGCGCGGGAATGAAGACGGCGAAGGCGAACCCGAGTCGGAGAAAGGCTGCAGACATGGGAGATGAGGAAGGGGTCGCGCGAAGCTCACCAATCCCGGGCGGCAAGCGAAGCCCTGCGTGACGACGCGCACGCTCGTGGGACGAGGCGCACGGCAGTCCTCGGTTGTCAGCTGCCAGTATTCAGGATCGGAACAGTCGCCGGTTATCAGTCATGAGTCCTGCGTCATCAGTCCGCATTCATCACTGATCGGTCATGAGTGGTCAGTCGTCCGTTGCCAGTCACCAGCTACCAGCTAATGACTGCCAACTGCCGCCTGATAACTGCTGCCTGACGACTGACGACTGTTCCGATCCTGACGACTGACGACTGAGGGCTGACAACTGAGGCCTGACGACTGAGGATCGAGTACACACCGCGGACGTCCCCAGCCCCCGCCCCTACGGCTTGAGCCGCGCCTCGAGCCGATCCCGATACCATCGACTCAGCTTGAGCTGCGTCCCGTCGGCGAGCCGCACCATGTAGTCGCCCGACCCCCACAGGTCCATCTGACGGATGCGGTCGAGGTTCACGATCGTCGACCGGTGGATGCGCGCGAACCGCCGGCCGTCGAGCGCGCGCTCGAGCGTCGCCATCGTCTCGCGGATGAGGTGCACGCGGGGGCCGGTGTGCAGCCGCGCGTAGTTGCCGAACGCCTCGATCCAGTCGATCTCGCCCACCGGCACGAAGTACATGCGCCCCTCTTCCTTCACCAGCAGCCGGTCGAGCGGCGCGCGCCCGGCCCCGTTGGCCGGTTCGGCGCCCGCGCCTAACGTGTCGCGCGCGGGCTCGCCCGGCGCTCCGTCGAGGAACGCGACGAGCTTCGCGTGACGGTCGGCGGCGGTGGACTGCGCGATCTGCGTGCGCGCCCGGGCGATCGCTTCGGCGAAGCGCGCCGGGTCCACCGGCTTCAGGATGTAGTCGAACGCGTGCACGTTGAACGCTGCCACCGCGTGCTCGTCGAACGCGGTCACGAAGATCACGAGCGGCGCCGGACCATCGAGCGCGCGCAGCACGCCGAAGCCGTCCACGCGCGGCATCTGCACGTCGAGCAGCACGACGTCGGGGTTGTGCGTGGTGATGAGCGCCACCGCTTCGCGCCCGTTCGCCGCCTCGCCCACCACCTCGACGTCGGCCTCCTCACCGAGCAGGCGGCGAAGCCGCTGCCGGGCGAAGGCCTCGTCGTCGACGATCAGAACGCGCAACGGCGTCACGATGCCGATCGCCGCATCGCGGCGTGCGTGACGATGGCGGCCGCCGCCGGTGCGGCCGACTGCGCTGGTGGCGCTGGCGTGTGCGTGACGCCGTCGGCGTCGCCCGAGCCCCGCGGCGGGGCGGGAACGGTGAACGTCGCCGGTGGGCCGTCGTCGGTGTCGAACGGGATGACGAGCGATGCGACCGTTCCTCCGCCTTCCACTCCGGCGAGCGTGAACCGCTGGCGGCCCTCGCCGTAGAGGTAATGCAGCCGCTCCCGCGTGTTACGTACCCCGGTTCCCTCGCGGCGCGGGCCGGCGGCGAGTCCGTCGCCGTTGTCGCGCACCTCGAGCTCGAGCGTCTCGCCGCGCCGGCGCGCCGACACGGTCACGCGTCCGCCTTCCTCGCGCGGCTCGACCCCATGCTTGATGGCGTTCTCCGCCAGTGGCTGCAGCACGAAGCGCGGCACCAGCGCGTCGAGCGTGTCGCGGTCGACGTTCATCTCGAACGCGAGCCGGCCGCGGAAGCGCGCGCGCATGATGTCGAGATAGCTCTCGAGCAGCTCGAGCTCGCGGCGGAGCGGTACCAGCTCGCGATCCGCCTCGGTGAACGACGACCGCAGCAGCACGCCCAGCCGCGTCAGCATCGCGTCGGCGCCCGCCGGGTCCGTGTACACCTGCTCGGCGATCATGTTGAGGGTGTTGAACAGGAAGTGCGGCCGAAGCTGCCCCTGGAGCGCCGCGAGCCGCGCCGCCGAGAGCTGCGCCTCGAGGTTCGCCGCACGGAGGTCGCGCTCGTACGAGAGGCTCGCGTAGTAGCGCGCGTGGGCGAGCGCCACGATGACGAAATAACAGACCGAGTAGAGGAAGAGCTGCCGCATGAACGTGATGTGCAGCGGCAGCCGAGCGGCGGGCGCGCCCGGGTTCAGCAGCGGCACCACCTCGCGCATGATCGCGACGTCGATGAACGTCGCCGCCGCGGCGGCCGCGAGGTGCAGCGGCACCATGCGCGGCCAGCTCGCGCGGTCGATGCGGAATCGTCGCCCGAGCGCGAGGATCGCGGGGGTGAACAACGCCCACAGCCAGCAGCTCGCGAGCGCCGGCTGCATGAGCCGCCACCACGTTTGCGCGCTCGCCTGCGGCTGAGCGAAGTACTGGAGCTCGGTCGTCGCGAGCGCGACGACCGTCCAGGCGGCGAAGTAGATCGCCCCGCGGGTCACCGCCGCGCGGTGGCGCGCTCGCATGGCCCCGCTCTCGGGCAGCCCACGGTCGCTCGGCAACCTGTTCCTCTCGGGTGAAATCACCTGAGGGTACCCGGACACGCGGCACCCTCAACACCCGGATGATGAGTCGCGTGACGGACGGGCGTCCAGCGCCTGCGTGGGACGAGTCGCGTCACGAGAATACGCCGCCATTAGCACGACGGCCGGGTACGCCACTGGCGAAGTGGCGGCCCGGCCAGCGATGCGCTCGAGGCGATGTTCAGCTCGAGGCGATGCTCAGCTATTCAGCTCGAGGCGATGTTCAGTAGTTGCGCCCGCGTCCGCCACCCCCACCACCGCCACCGCCGTACCCACCTCCGCCCCCACCGTAACTCCCTCCGCGGCCGCCGCTGCCAGGAGTCCCACCGCCGAGGCGCGTCACGTTCTCCGCGGCCGGGCCCTTCTGGCCCTGCACGACGTCGAACTCGACGCTCTCGCCTTCGTCGAGCGACTTGAAGCCGCCGCCCTGAATCGCCGAATGGTGGACGAACAGATCCTTGCTCCCGTCTTCGGGTGTGATGAAGCCGAATCCCTTGTCGTTGTTGAACCACTTGACGGTGCCCTTTGTACGCATCGTGCCGGTCTCCATTCGGAAAACGTGGGGGTTGGTGACGGGGTCGGCCTCCGGAGGGGCCGGTGCCCAACCCCATGACGCAGCTTCCGCTCCAAATATGGCGAAGTAGTGCCGAAACCGCTCTACCTCTATTCCGGCTCGTCGTGCAGGCGAGCCAGCGCCGAGCGAAATGTCCGCGGCAATCACTTCCCCGCTAGTCCCGGTACCACCCCTCTGTCGTCACGAATCCCTGAGCGCCACCAGCGGATCGGTCGAGGCAGCCCGCAATGCCGGGAAGAGCGCCGCCAGCACCGTCACGAGCATCAGCAACCCGGCCGCGGCACCGAGTACTCGCGGGTCCAGGGGCGACACTCCGAACGCGAACGCGCGCACGAGCCGGCTCGCGGCCGCAGCTCCCGCCAATCCGACGACGACGCCGGCGAGCCCTACCGCGCACGCTTCGCGGCCGATGAGCGCGGCGAGGTCCGCGGGTCGAGCTCCGAGTGCGCCGCGAATGCCGAGCTCACGCGTGCGCCGGGCGACCGCGTGCGACCAGACTCCGAAAACTCCTACCGCCGCGAGAGCGAGAGCGACCACTCCAAACGCCCCAATGACGACAGTACCAAGCCTCCATGAGCGCACTTGAGCCTCGACGTACTCCGACCCAGTCCGAACTCGCACCGACGTGAGCCCCGGAATCACATCGAGCAGGGCCTGCTGGACCGCGGGAAGCTGGCGCTCCGGACTGGCGTCGAAACGCACGGCGAGCTCTCGCACCGGGAAAGTCTGGGCGAGTCGATCCGGGAACGCACTCGACCCGAGTGGGAGGTAGAGCTCCGCCACGCCATGCGCATCGGCGGGAGATGCCCGGCGATCCGCGACCACCCCCACGACCTCCGCGCATGGCGCCGATGGCTGCCGGCCGAGCCGAGCGCATTGACCGATCGGGTTCTGGCCGGGCCAGTAGATGCGCGCCAGGCGCTCGCTCACCAGCATCACCGGTCGCCCGCCGGCCACGTCCGCGTCGGACAGCGGCCGGCCCAGCCGCCGTGGGACACCGAGGGCGTCGAGAAAGCCAGGCGTCACGGAATTGACGAACGGCTCCCCCGCGGCCAGCCCCGGCGGCACCGAATCGCGGCCGGGCACCGCGATCGTGTAGTTGAGATAGCCCGGGATCGTCGCCGCGTTCGTCATTCCCGTGGCCGCCACGCCGGGAACGCGACGCACCACATCGATCGCACGTTCGGCCGCGCTCAATGCGGCCGCGCCGGATAAACCCGCTGCGCGCAGGTCGACGTCGGCCACCGCGAGGTGCTCGAGCGCGATGCCGAGATCCACGCGCAGCGCGTTCCGGAGGCTCACCGCGAACAGCGCGGCCTCCGACACCAGCACCACACCGAGGGCGAGCTGCAGGGCGAGCAACACACCCAGCGGGCCTCGGTGGGAGGAGGTGGCGGTGCGTGTGTCGCCGGCGAGGTCGGCCCCTGGGTCGGCGCGGACGGCACGCATCACCGGCCCGAGCGCGCACACGAGACACGTCAGCGCCGCGACCGCGGCGGCAATGGCGCCGGTGCGCGCGTCGAGCGGCGGCGGCGCCACCGTGCCGGCGAGCAGGAGCGACGTGACTTTCGCGCTCGCGACCCGTGCGAGCGCGAGCGCGGCCACGAGTCCCGGTACCACCAGCACGAGCACCTCGAGCAGCGCTCGCGCCGCCAGCCGGCCGCGACTCGCGCCTAACGCGACATGGACGGCGAGCTCGTGGCGGTCGCGCACCCCGCGCGCGACGAGGAGACTCGCCACGTTCGCGCAGGCGATGAGCAGCACGAGGCCGCCGAGCGCCGCGAGCCACACGGCGATGCGCGTGCTCGCGGCCTGGGGGTCGCGGCGCGCGTCGGCGAGCGATCGCACGGCAACCGTCGCGCGGGGCAGCGCCTCCTGATCCACCGCCCGCACGCCGACGTTGGCCCGCCGGTAGATCCCGGTCGCTTCCGCAGCCGCCTGCTCCGCCGTGATGCCGGGGCGGAGACGACCCAGGATGCGCACCCACTGGTAGTCGCGGTTGACGAGCGCCTCGCGCCCGCCGAACCACGGCGCGCTCTCGATGGGCAGCACCAGGTCCACGGGCGAGAGGTCGGGGGCGGTGAACCCCTCGGGAAGCACGCCGACGATCGCGAAGTCCGTCCCGGCGAGCCGCACGCTCTGCCCGAGCGCCGACGCCGGGCCATCGAAGTGCCGGCGGGCCAGCGCGGCGCTGATCACCACGACGCCGGGCGCGCCCGGCCGGTCTTCATTGGCGGAGTACGAGCGGCCGGCCACGGGCGGGATGCCGAGCGTGCGAAGCAACGTGTGCGACGCGAGCATCCCGCGTGCGGGCGCGACTGACGCGCCGATGCGCGCCGTGTAGTTCCAGATCGCGAAGGCGGCCACCGACTCGAGTGAGCGCGCGTGGTCGCGGAGGTCCGCGTAGTCGGGGAAGGTCGTTCGTTGGAACCCGGCCCACGGGCCGATGGCGACGACGCGCTCGGCCTGGCGCACGCCGGACGGCGCGCGGTAGAGGATGACGTCGACGACGCCGGTGAGCGCCACGACCGACGCCATTCCCGCGGCGAGCGAGAGGATGGCGGTGAGCGCGAAGCCGGGCGCGCGGACCATGCGGCGGATGGCGCGGCGGAGATCGAGCCAGAGAAGATCGAGGGGCATCATCCAGATAACCAGTCTCGAGGCGTGCTGAGTCACAACCCTGGCCGTGGGGGCTGGGGCCGAGGGCTGGGGCCGAGGGCTGGGGGCAGGACGAACGGCCTATTCCGCGTCGTCGTCTCCAGCGAGTAGACGTGCGAGACAGCGGGTCAGTCCTGTCAGCATACGGCTCACGCGCTCGGTACGTGAGAACGTTGGCGTGATGGCCTCCGGGCGCAGGTAGCTGAGATCGACTGCGATCAGGAGCTGGGTTTCCAGTTCCTGCAGCGACCCCCGCGCCATGCGGCAGAACCTGATGTAGTCGCGTCGGCGCTGTCGGCCACTCCCCTCCGCGATGTTCGAGGGAACCGAGGTTGCCGATCGCCGGACGTGGGAAGTGAGCCCGAACATCTCTTCGCGCGGAAATCTGCGCGAGAGCTCGTACGCCGGACGTACGAGCGCCATCCCTTCGCGCCACACGTCAAGATCACGATGGTGACCGAGCGCGAGCGGGTGCCATTGTCACCGTCCAGAGTATGGGCACGCATGGTAACGGTCTCGGACTCAGGGTTCGGCACCATTTTCTTGCTTCTGTTACCACGTCATCCCGAGCTCTGACTTCCTCGACGGCCCAACTGCTGCACCGGCGCTGTACACGCCGGTCAACGAGATCTTCGTCACCGCGGTCTTCTCGGCGCTGAACGGCTGGTGAAACGAGCGGCTGCGCAACGAGCGCGCGTTCGTCACCGCGATCAAGCATCTCTGTCAGGCCAACGCCCTGGCCATGAACGCGATCCTCGACGTGCGTGATCGCCCCACGTTCATCCAGAGCGAGTCGTCGGAGTACTTCCACCCCGAGGACCCGACCTGCATCCCGCTCGCGCGCTTCCTGAACGAGCGCCGCTTCCTCGCGCTCGACCTCACCTACGGCTACCCGGTGACCGCGACGATCTACCAGTACCTGCTGGCCTACGGGATGACGCGCGCCGAGCACCGGTGGTTCCAGGAGCACCGGGTGAAGGCGCATTCCATCATGGGCACCGACCACTACGAGACGAACGAGCATCTCGTCTGCGAGGAGAAGGAGACGCGGTCGGCGGGCGAGATCTTCGGCTACTACATCCTCGCGCGGCAGTACTACAGCCGATACCGCCTGCCGGTGATGCCCACGGGGACGAACATCAAGGAGCCGTTCGCCGAGCGGTGGCTGTGGAAGGAGTGGGCGCAGATGGCGCGCCTGAAGGAGGACGGCATCCCGGTCGTGGGCTTCACCTGGTACTCGCTCGTGGACCAGGTGGACTGGGACACGTCGCTGCGGGAGAACAACGGTCGCGTGAACGCGTTAGGCCTCTACGACATCGACCGCAAGCAGCGGGCGGTGGGGCACGCGTACCAACGGCTCATCCAGCAGTGGAAGGACATGCTGCCAACCGAAAGCCTCGCACTGACCCTCGGGTACTGACCGACTGCTGGTTGCTGATTGCTGCGGCTGCTAGCCGGGAGCTGTTGCTGGGTGCTGGTTGTCGGCACCCAGCACCCAGCGTGAGCACGCAGCATCCAGCCGCAGCAATCAGCACCCAGCGCCAGCACGCAGCACGTTACCGATCTCCCTTTAGCATTGAATCTCGCCTCGCCTTGAACTCGGTGCCCGGTTTCCACTCGGGCCACCGGTCCGTCTGCGCCACGCGGTACCCAACCTGGAAGAGCGCCTGGAGGTCCTCCACGGCGCCCGAGAGATCCCAGTCGGGCTTCACCTCGTCCGACGGCTTGTGGTAGTCGTTGTTGGTGTACTCGTCGCGCTTCTGCTGGCTGTACGCCGAGTCCTTCCCGACGTACTCGGTGCCCGCGTCGACGTACAGCGCCGGCACGCCCTGCTTCGCGAACTCGAAGTGGTCGGAGCGATAGAAGAAGCCCTTCTCGGGCTCGGGGTCGGGCTTGATCGCGCGACCCTCCTGCGACGCGAGCACGGAGCCCAGGAGGTCGTCGAGCGTCGAGTTGCCGTAGCCGACGATGGTGAGGTCCTTCGTCCGCCCCCACTGGTTCACGCCGTCCATGTTCACGTCCGCCAGCGTCCTGTTCAGCGGGTAGAGCGGATGCTCCGCATACCACTTCGCGCCTAACAAGCCCTGCTCCTCGGCCGTCACGGCGAGGAAGAGGATCGATCGCGCCGGCGGGGTCGGCAGCGCCTTGAACGCCTTCGCCAGGGTGAGCAGCGACGCCGTGCCGGTGGCGTTGTCGAGCGCCCCGTTGAAGATCTGGTCGCCCTTGAGCGTGGTGTCCTTGCCCAGGTGGTCCCAGTGCGCGGTGTAGATCACGTACTCGTCCCGGAGCGCCGGGTCCGAGCCCTCGAGCTTCGCGACGACGTTCTTCGACTGGATCTCGCGCACGTCGTTGCGGATGCGGAACGTCGCCCTGGCGTCGAGCGGCACCGGCTTGAAGTCCTTTCGCGTCGCGGCTCGCTTGAGCGAGTCGAAGTCGAGCCCCGCGTTCCGGAACAGCGCCTTTGCCCTGTCGAGCGCCATCCACGACTCGACGGCGACGCGGTTGGTCGGGCCCGTCGCCTTGTTGTCGAAGTTCTCGCGCCCCCAGCTCCCGACGACGACCTCGTACGGATACCCGGCGGGCCCCGTCTCGTGGACGATGATCGCCGCCGCCGCGCCCTTCTCCGATGCGATCTCGTACTTGTACGTCCACCGGCCGTAGTACGTCATCGCCTTCCCCTTGAACATCGTCGAGTCGAGCTTCGTCGAGTCGTTAGGGTCGGGCACCGCGGGGTCGTTGACGAGCATCACGATCGTCTTCCCCTTCACGTCGAGCCCCTTGTAGTCGTCCCAGCCGTATTCCGGCGCCACCACGCCGTAGCCGACGAACACGACGTCGGAGTTGTCCACCCGCACGTCGTTGGCGTTGCGGCGTGAGACGGCGACGTAGTCGTCGGGGAACCTGAGCGGCATCGCGCGCCCCTTCACCACGATCGACGCCGTGGGGTGGCTCGTGTAGCCGATCATCGAGACATTCTGGATGTACGTCCCGTCGGGGTTGCCGGGGGCCAAGCCGAGCGCCTTGAACTGCTCGGTGAGGTAGGTGACCGAGCTGTCCTCGCCGGCCGTGCCCGGGGCACGTCCCTCGAAGCCGTCGGACGCGAGGCGGTTCACGTGCTGGAGGATGTTCTCGCTCGTGATCGTGCCGAGCGCGGGCTGGAGCGCGGCGGCGGAGATGGTGGTGTCGCGGCCGGTGGTGCCGCTTTCGCCCGATGAGCACGCGGCAGACCCGACGACGGCGGCGAGGATCGTACGACGGATGACGGATCGGGTCACGTTCTCTCCAATGAAGGGTGGGGCCCCGACGGGCCGGGATGCGGGCGGGACCTCGGGTGCGGTCAGCCACGCCCGCGGAGGCGCTGCGGCGGACAGTTCATGATGCACGCCGGGCGACACTTTCGCCAAGCGGCACCCCGCTCGGCGAGCGCGTGACGCGGAACGCGCTGCGCGGGTTGGAGCAGAACCATCCCGTTGTCGGACCCACATCATGCTACGACGTTCCGCCCACCGCGCCGCGGTTTGGGTCGCCATCGCCTGTACCGCCACGACCGTGGCGGCTCAGCAGCGCCCGACGCCGCAGGAGGCCGAGGCGCTCCTGCGGTCGCGTCCCGACCTCGCCGCCCAGGTCCGCGACCGACTCCGCGACAGCGGCCTAACGCCCGAACAGGTTCGCGCGCGCCTGCGCGCCGAGGGCTACCCCGAGCACCTGCTCGACTCGTACCTGCAGCCGGGCGGGTCGGTGGGCGCCGACTCCGCGGCCTCGCCCGTGGTGCAGGCCGCGTTGCGCGCGCTCGTGGTGGACCCCGACGCCGACTCGCTCCCGTGGAGCTCGCGCGACAGCCGGCTCGAGCCCGTCTCCAGCCGAATCGCGCGGAACGCGGTCACCTGTGACACCGTGCCGGCCGCCGCCACGACGCCACCGGCCGCCGATTCCACCCTTCTCGACCTGCGCCCTCCCGCCGCGGCGCGGGCCCGGGTCAGCTGCTCGTCGTCCGACGGCCGACCGGTCGCGCCGCCCGACAGCGGGCTCACCATCTTCGGGCTCGACCTCTTCGCTCGCGCGACGTCGCAGTTCGATCCGAACCTCGCGGGACCGGTGGATCGATCCTACCGCCTGAGCGCCGGCGATCAGCTCGTTCTCCTCGTGACCGGCGAAGCGGAGCTCGCCCACCGCCTCGATGTGACGCGCGAAGGGTTCGTCTTCATCCCGCAGGTGGGCCAGCTCCACGTGGCCAACCTCACCCTCGGCGAGGTGGACGACCTTCTGTACCGCGTGCTGGGGCGGGTATACCCGGGAATACGGCGCGGCCCGAACGCGACCACCCGCTTCTCTCTCAACGTCGCGCGGCTGCGCTCCCTCCAGGTGTTCGTGGCCGGCGACGTCGCCCGGCCGGGGAGCTACCGCGTCTCCGGCGCCGGCACGGCGCTCACGGCGCTCTACGCCGCCGGCGGACCGACGCCTAACGGGAGCCTCCGGCGCGTCGAGATCCGGCGACGCGGGCAGGCGGCCGACATCCTGGACGTCTACGACTACCTGTTGCGCGGTGACGCGTCGCACGACCCGCGGCTGGAGTCGGGTGACATCGTGTTCGTGCCCATCCGCGGGCCGAGCGTGCGCATCGTCGGCGAGGTGCATCGTCCGGCCACGTACGAGCTCCGGACCGGCGAGTCGCTTCGTGACCTGGTGCGCGCGGCGGGCGGCTTCCGCCCAACCGCGGTACTCACCCGCGTCCAGATCGACCGTATCCTCCCGGCGCAGCAGCGGCGCGATGGCGGCGCGGCGCGCGTGGTGCTCGACGTGAGCGTCGGCGGCGAGCAGGGCCCCGCCGGCGACGGCGGCGGTGCCCCCGACACGGTGCAGGTCGCACTCGAGGACGGGGATGTCGTTCGCGTGTTCACCATCCCGGAGCGGGTCCGTAATCGCATCGCGGTGACGGGCAACGTGTGGCAGCCGGGATCGCAAGGGTTCACGCCGGGGATGCGGCTCTCGGAGGCGATCGCGCGGTCCGGCGGGCTGCGCGCCGACGCGTACCTGGGGCAGGTGCTCGTCACGCGCACGCTCGCCGACTCGAGTCGCGTGCAGCTTCGCACGTCGCTGCGGCCCGACGGGAGCGCCACCGACGACGTGGCACTCGCCCCCGACGATGAGATCCGGGTGTTCTCGACGACCGAGTTCCGCCCGCAGCGATACGTCACCATCACGGGTGCGGTGAAACAGAGCGGCCGCGTCTCCTATCGCGACGGGATGACGCTGCGCGATCTCGTCCTGCTCGCCGGCGGGCTCGACGAGGGCGCCTATCTCGACGAAGCCGAGATCGCGCGACTCCCCGGGGAAGATCGGGCGGCGGGAGCGACGGCGCGAACGATCCGTGTTCGGCTGGACTCCACGTACCTGTTCGAGGCCGGCGGCGCGCGAGCCGCGAACGCTCGCGGGGACGTGGCGCTCCAACCGTACGATCAGGTGCTCATCCTGCGACAGCCCGACTGGGGCCCGCAGCGCACAATCATGGTGACCGGCGAGGTTCGATTCCCCGGCCGATATGCGCTGGCGCGACGCGACGAGCGACTCGACGCCATGCTGCTGCGTGCCGGTGGACTGACAGCGAACGCCGACTCCACCGGGATCGTCTTCCAGCGCGCGCGCGACGGCGTGGGACGTGTCGGCATCGACTTCACGCGCGCGCTCCGGGACCGGCGCAGCGTGGACAACCTCGTGCTCCAGGATGGCGACTCGATCCACATCCCGCCGTACAGCGGCGTGGTGACGGTGGCGGGCGCGGTGAACGCGCCGATGGCGGTCGCCTACGCGCGTGGTGCGAACCTGGACTATTACGTGCGCGCCGCCGGCGGCCCCACCCGGCTCGCCGACACGCGTCACGCGTACGTCACGCACGCGAACGGGCAGGTGGAGACGGTGCGGCGCCGGACGATGCTCCCCGACGGCGTTCCCGCGCCCAGGCCGGGAAGCCGGGTGGTCGTGCCCGATCGGGCGCCTAACGACGGTTCGGCCTGGTCGAGGAACCTGCCGGTCGTGGCGTCGATCGTGGGCAGCCTGGTGACGCTGGCCGCGGTGCTCGTCCGGTGAGCCCTGGTGGCTGCTCCGGGCGGGCGCCCCGCCATTACGGGGTTTCAAGGGGTGGTTTCAAGGGGTCAGAGTCGTTGAAACCCCGCGCTTACGGCGTCACGGCACCCACCGAACGCCGGTGGCCAGCGACGACGTGCTCCAGCCTCGTCGCCCGCGCTCGAGCATGGCGTCCACACGCAGCTCGAGCGCGGCGGCCACGCGGTACTCGGCGCTCAACGCCGCGCCGGCGCTTCGTCCTTCACGCGTGGGGGCGAAGAGGTTGAAGCGCCCGCGCTCGCGCGCGAACCCGCGGGCGTCGAGCCGGACGCGCCGCGCCGCATCGTCATAACGTCCATAGAGGAGCCACTCCGTTCCATCGCCGCCGAGAAGATGGCCGATGGGCTGGCGATCGAGCGTCCAGCCGTCCATGAAGACGTAGTGGCGGTACCAGGTCGCGTAGTACTCGCAGGCGCACCCCCCACACCCGCTGCAGGGCCGGGCGAACGACGTGCGCTCGATGCCGAGCGAGAGCGCCGGGACGCGCGGGATGGCTGGAAACGAGACACCGGCCACTACCGCGGGGAAACGGAACCAGGCGGAGTGGTTGTCGTCGGTTCCCCATTCCGCGTAGAGCACGGCGGGCACTCGCGGAACCGGCACAAGCCACCGCGCCTCGACGGACGCGATGCCGTTCTCGAACTCGCGCCCCGCGGTCTTGATGCCGTGCGTGAGGAACATCTCCTTGAAGTTGCGCCAGGTGAACGGCGGCTGCCCGTCGCCACTGAACATGAACGCCTGCGTGGCCCCGATCAGCAGGCGCGGGTGCGGCGTGAGCGATGCATGCGAGCCGAACACCCACGGGTGGCGCGTCGCGGCGCTGCTGTCGATGCGCGAGAGAAAGGCCTCGCCGCGAACGTAGCCGAGATGGCGGAAGAGCCACGGCAACCGCACGGGACTCGAGAGAAGCACGCCGCCGCCGGCGAACGCCGCGCGTCCATCGAACACCAATCCGCCGCCGGCGCCCGGTCCGAAGTCGGGCGCTCGCTTCCCGACCCACGCGCCAAACGACCGAACGTTCGCGATGGCGTACCAATCGCGAAGCTGCCAGCGCGCTTCGCTTCGCCCGCCGGCCATCTCGGCGGCCGCGAGCGGTCCCAGCAGCGCGCCCACACGGAGTTCGATCTCCGCGTCGGCGAGGTTGGCGAGTGGCTGCGGTGGCGAGACGTTCTCCCTCGTCCGATCGAGCGAGCGCACCGGAAGGAGCCGACCATCGGCGGCGACGAACCGCACGCCGGTGCTCGAGGTGACAGGTGCGCGCGCCTCGAGCGACGTCGAGGGCGTGTGCTCGCGGTCGCGTGTGAGTCGCGCCGCCGTCGCCGGGAACTCGCGAGCGAAGCGCCGCCACTCGCTCGCCATCACCGCGCGAAGCGGTGATGCCAGTGTGGCCGCTCGCTCGTTCGCCTCGTGCAATGCCCATCCCGCGGCTGCCTGGGTGAGCGTGCCGTCGCCCCACGCGAATGCGGAGGGCGTGAGCCCGAGCACGGCCGCGCGCCGTGCCGAGCTCACCGCCCAGTGATCGGCCGGCAACGCCGGCGACGCGAACGCGCGAGGCGCCTGCGCCCTGCTCGGCACCGCCATGCCGAGCAGGGCGGCGGCGACGAGTGTGGTGACGCGACAAGGTGCGGCGAGGTTCTGCACTGGACGACGGAATCGGTTCGCGCGAGAGGAGGAGCGATCGTGGACGATCACGGGTCGGTATGATGAACCTCGGCGTCGCTACGGGCGTCACCCCGGTGCGCCTGACGATTCCGGCGCGCGCGCGTGCGTGGCTCGCGACCACGATGGTCGCGGTGCTGGTGCTGTCTGCCCAGGCGAGTGCCGTCACGATGTCGGGCGCGCTCGTGGCCGACGACGCGGGCGCGACGCCGAAGCTGTATCACGCGGCGCTCATCGTCGCCGGCGCGGTGGTGCTCTTTCGCGGGTGCGTCGTGCGCCCGCGCACGGAGCTCCTGGCGTACTTCGGCGTGACGCTCTCGACGAGCCTGCTCGCCTACCTCGCGTTCGAGCCGCGAGTCGCCGCGGTCAAGCTGCTCATCGCGTTCTACGTCGCGCTCGTCGCCGCAGGCGTGGGGCGAGCCGTGGACGCGACCGCCGTGCTGCGCGGCTGTCGTGTGGCGAGCGTCGCCTTCCTGCTCCTCGTGACCGCCAAGAACGCGCAGCAGGTTCCGGACTTCGTCGCGTTTCTCGTCAGCCCCGCCGGACACCCCAACGTGCCGACACTCGCCGGCGGCGGGCTCAATCTCGAGGCGACGTGGCTCGCGCTCTCGGCGATCTTCCTCATCGGCACCGCGCTCTTCCTTCCGTTCGTGCTGGCGGCCGCGGCCACGAGCGCGCTGTACGCGAGCCGCGCCGGCGTCCTGGTGGCTGCCGTGGCGGTGTGCGCGGCACTCGCTCACGCGTGGGGTGGGTGGCGTGCCGCACACCACACAGCCCGATCGCAGCCGCCGGTGGAAGCGTCGCGGGTGCGCCATCGCTGGCGGCGCCGCGGCCTCGCGGTGCTGCTCGCTGCCGCGGCGGCAGGCGCGGCGGGTGCGGCGGCCGTTGCGGTGCGGGAGTACGGCGACGCGATGTACGTCGCCCAACGGTTCGCCAGCATTGGCGAGGAGCCCGGTTCGATGGGGCGTCTCACGCTCTGGCGCGGCGGACTCCGCGTGTTCGCCGAGCATCCGCTCGGCGTCGGTGTGGGGAATGCCGTTCCGGAGCTGCGCAGAACGCTCGGCGTGGACGTGCCCGAGGACAACCTGCACGACATCTACCTGCAGCACGCGGTGGAGACCGGTCTTCCCGGGCTCTTCGTTCTCCTCGTGCTCGCGGTGGCCGTGGCGCGCCGCCTCGTCGCGGCGCGCTTCCGCGACCACCTGCTGCTCTTCGTGGTGGGCTACCTCGTGGTGGGCGCCATCCAGTTCACGGGCGTGGACGCGATGTTCTGGCTCGCGTACGGGCTTCAGTCGGGAACGAGCGGCGGCGGGCATGGAGGCGGCGTTGCCTGACCGAGCGCCTCGCGCCCGCGGCGCCGTGGCGGTCCTCATCCCGGTGTTCGATGATGACGGCCGACTCCGCGACACGCTTCGCTCGCTCGAGGGGCAAGGCGTGCCCGTGGTCGCCGTGCTCGTCGATGATGGGAGCGCGAGACCGTTGTCGGTCGAGGGCGCGGCGCTCGACTTCGAGGTCGTGATCCTTCGTCACGACACGAACCAGGGGATCGAGCTGGCATTGAACACGGGGCTCCGCTACATCCGAAGCCGCGGGCTCGCATACGTCGCCCGCCTCGACAATGGCGACAAGTGTGCCCCCGGGCGGCTTGCCCGCCAGCGCGAGTTTCTCGAGTCGAACCGCGACGTCCAGCTCGTGGGCTCGGCCGTGGAATGGCGTGACACGGCGGGGCGCGTGCGATTCACGCGCGTCTTTCCGACGACGCACGACGACATCGTGCGCGCGCTCCACCATACGGCGGCGCTGATCCACCCGGCGGTGATGTTTCGAACGAGCGTCGTGGATGCCGTTGGCGACTACTCGACCGCGTATCCCGCCGCGGAAGACTACGAGTTCTTCTTCCGCATCGCGCGGCGGCACCGCGTCGCCAATCTCGGCGAGACGCTCCTCGTGACGCGATTCGATCCCGACGGCGTCTCGATGCGGCGGCGCCACGAGCAACTCCGAAGCACGCTGCGCGTGCAGCTCTCCTTCTTCGAGCCTGGCGTGTGGACGAGCTACTACGGCGTGCTCAAGACGCTCGCGCGACTCGTCGTGCCGTACGCGTGGCTCGTGCGACTCAAGGCGGCGCGAACGCGGCATTCCACTCCGGTGCCCGCGTGAGCGCGCACGGTTCGCGACCCCGAATCGTGCTGGTGTGCGAGGCTGCGGGCGGCGGTGTGGGGAAGCACGTGCTCGACCTCGCGGAGCACCTCCCGCCGCTCGGCTTCGATGTGCTCGTGGTTCACTCGATGCGCCGCGCCGAGCCCGAGTTCGCGGCACGACTGTCGCGCCACGCCGAGCACGGCTACCGGGTCGCGCGCGTGGACGTGGGTCGTGCGCCGAGTCCGCACGACGTCGTGGGCGCCTTGCGGCTTCACCGCGCCGTTCGCGGGTTCGGCGGCGCGGACGTGCTGCACGGACACAGCGCGAAGGGCGGGGCGCTCGCGCGGCTCGCGCGTTGGGGGTGCGCGCGGCGCGTGTTCTACACGCCGCACGCGTTCTACGCGCAGGCGCCGGCGCTCTCTCCCGCCGCGCGTCGTCTCTACGGGCTGGCCGAGTACGGTCTGTCGCTTGCCACCGACCGCGTGATCGCCACGTCGCGCGATGAGCTCGCGCTCGCGCGCTCGCTCGGCATCCCGGAGCGGAAGCTCACGGTGGTGGAGAACGGCATCGACGTTCGGCGGGATGCGGCGGTGGCTCAGGCACGATCGCTCGCGCGGCGTGCGCTGCAAGTCGATCCGGGCGCGCTGGTGGTCGGGTTCGTCGGGCGGCTCGTCGCGCAGAAGGCGCCGGTGCTGGCGGTGGAGACGTTTCGTTCCCTTCGTCTCGCGTATCCGTCGCTCGAGTTCGTGCTGGCCGGCGACGGCCCCGAAGCGCCGGCCGTGTCGCGCGCGCTCGAGCGCGCCGGGCTTCACGAGCGGGTGCACTGGCTTCGGCGATCGAGCGGCCGTGACGTGCTTCCGGCCATCGACGTGCTCCTCGTGACCAGCCGCTACGAGGGCTTCCCGTACGTGATGCTCGAGGCGCTCGACGCCGGCTGCGCGATCGTGACGACGCCGGTGGGCGGCGCGAGCGACTGCATCGTCGACGGGCGCAACGGTGAGATCGTCTCCGCCGCCACGGCCGATGCCCTCGCTGGCGCCGCGCGTCCGTTCATCGAGCGCGACGATCTTCGCGCCACCGCACGGACCGTGTCGCGCGCGACCGCGCGACGGTTCGAGATCGGGCGCATGCTCGATCGACTCGCCACCCTCTATCGCTCGGACTCTCGTGACGCCGCGTGATGCTTCGATCACACTCGTGCGCGGCCCCGACGCCGAGCTGTCGCTCGGCGCGCTCGCGCGACCGTACCGCCGCCGCTGGCGCCTCGTGTTGGCCATCTGCGTCGCGTCGTGGGCGCTGGCGCTGGGCGTGTCTCTGGTTCCGCCGCGTCGCTACTCCGCGTCGGTGGTGCTCGCCGCGGTTCCCAACGCGCACAACGCGTCGCTGTCGGGCGGGCTCACGGCGCTCCTCGGCTCCGCGCAGCTCGGGGGCATCCAGTCCACGCCCTACTTCATCGCGAAGCTGCTCCTCCTGCGCAGCGTGATCATGCAGGTAGCCGCGGAGCGCGTCACGGATGCGCGCGGCGGGGTCGTGATCGAGCGCGTGCTCGAGCGGCCGATGGCGGAGATCCGCCCCACGCGCGTGGAGCCGGCGATGCGGCGCATTCTGTCGGCCGAGGTGGACAAGCAGACCGGACTCATCGCGTTGCGCGCGACGCACGAGGACAGCGCCGTCGTCAGGCAGGTCGCGACGCGGCTGGTCGAGACGGCCAGCCACACGTTCGTGCGCGTGAGCCGGGCGCAGGCGACGAGCCAGCGCATCGCCCAGGCGGCGCGCGTGGACAGCGCGCGGCGACAACTGCAGCGCGCCGAGGCACGGCTCCTGGCGTTCACCTCGGCGAACCGGGCATACACGCAGTTCTCGCCCGCCGCCATGTCACGGCAGCAGCTCGAGCGAGAGGTATCGAACGCCCAGACCGTCTACGGCCAGGCGCGCACCGACTACGAGGCGGCCGTGGCGCGCGAGCTGGAGGAGACCCCCGCGGTGGTCATCGTCGACGACGTTCCCGCGCGCCTCCTCCCGGACCCACTCAGACTCCAGCTCAAGCTCGTGCTCGCGACGGCGCTCGGGCTGCTCGCGGCGACCATCGTACTTCTCGCGAAGCACGAGTTCTCGCGCACGGAGGTCGACGCCGTGGGCCTGAACGCGACCGCCGCTGATGGGGCGCCGGTCGATGGAGAGCGGCGGGAGCGCGTCGCGACCAGCGGCGCCTAACGCCACAGTCAGCCGATCGCGACCGGAGCGGGCACCGGTGCGCGCTCCCGCCACGCGGACCCACGGTAGTAGGCGGCGACGGTGAGCCCGGCGACGACCAACTGCGTCGTGGCGTAGGCGACGAGCGCGCCGCGCAGCCCGGTGTGCCGGGTGAGCGTCGCGTTCGTCAGGATCGCCACGAGTGCGCCGATCACGGCCGGAGCATACAGCACCCGCTGCCGCCCCACGGCGTACAGCGCCGCCGAGTAGAGTCCGGCTCCGGCGCACGCGAGCCGGATGGCCACGAAGGCGACGACGTACCAGAGCCACGGACGATACTGTGGGAAGACGAGCGGGATGGCCACGAGCGGGACGGCGGTTCCCAGCAGCGTCACCGCCAGCATGAGGGGCGCGAATTGTTTCGCGCGCCTGCGGACCTCGTGCTCGAACGCACCGCCTTCGCCACCCCTCACGAGCGCGAGCCGCGGCTGCCACGCTTCGAGCAGGGCGCTCGGCACGAGCAGCGCGACGGAAGCGATCTGCAGCGACAGGCCGAGCACCGCGACACCCGCGAGGCCGTCGGGGGAGCGCTCGAGGAAGTACACCTCGAGCCGGCGAAACAGCACGACGTCGAGCAGGACGAGCGCGCCCACCGAGTACACGTCACCGAAGAGAGCGCGAGCGGGCGGCGGCGCGTCGTCGGCTCGTGCGTGCGGCGAGCGGTTCGGGCGCGCGCGGAGGAGCGCCGCGGCGGTGGCCGCGAGGGCGAGCGACTCGATGAGCATCGCGCTCCACGGACTCAGCCGCGTTCGCGCCGCGGTGCTCAGCGCGAGCAGGGCCGCGGTCAGCACCAGCACCGCCGCGCCCAACGCTTCGGCGTAGCACGACGTCGCGAAGGCGAGGCGCGCCTTCGCTCGCGCGCCGAACAGTGCCGCCGCGACCGCGGCGAGCACCGCCGCCGCGAGCACGCCGACCGCTATCGGCGACCGCGCCGCCGGAACGAAAGCCGCGGCCGCCGCGATGGCTACGGCCCCCAGCGCCCCGGCGTGCATCACGAGCGCGGCCATCGGCACGCGGCGCCCCGCGTGCCGGACGATCGTCTGTGGCGCGCCGAGCACGGCGAGCTGTGCGGCCATGGCCGCGATGGTCGCGAACAGTTGATAGCGCCCATACGCCGCCATGCTGAATGCCGCCGGCAGCGCGAGCCCCCACACCGCCCGCGCCGCCGTGCGCAGCGCCACCGCCCCGACGTACGGTGCCGCGGGACTCGCCGCCACGCGCGCGAGTCCTGACCTCCACGCTCTCACGGCGCGACACCTCGCCCGTACAGCGCCAGGCCGCGCCGCGCGCCGCCAATGGCGCTGAGCGGAAGCGTTGGGCAGCCGCGTACGATTCCCTGCAGCGACAGGGCGATCAGATGGTATGCGAGGCGCGCGCCGTAGCGCAGCCGCCATCCGGGCCGATGCCCGATCGCGCGCCTAACGAGCCGCACTCGACGCGCTTCTTCGTGGCGTACGAGCTCGGGCAGCGACGCGCGGTTGATGGGGCTCGGGAAGTGCGCCACGGCGAGCCGCCTGGTCGAGATGAGCCGCCACCCCGCCTGGCGCACGCGGAGCCCGATGTCCACGTCATCGTAGCCGTAGCGCCCATACCCTTCGTCGAACCCGCCCACCCGCTCGAGCGCCTCGCGCCGGAACGACATGTTGCACCCCGACAGCCAGTCGGCGTCCTGATCCTCGGCCGGGTGCGCGGCCCAGGGAATCGCGTGGAACCCGCCCCAGTCGATGCGATAGCGCCGCGCCGACAGCCCGAGCACCGGACGAGCGATGCGACTCGCGAGGCGCCGATGCCCCGGATGGCTCACGAAGCCACCGACTCCGCCGATGGATGCGTCCGCGTAGTACGGAACGATGCCGTCCACCCAGTCGGCCGGCACGCGCACGTCGTCGTCGAGGAAGGCGATGATCTCGCCCGACGTGCGCGCGATGGCGGCGTTCCTCGCGGCATGGACGCCGAGTCCGCGCTCGGTGTGATGGACGTCGAGCGGGAATGCGTCGGAGAACGTGGCCGCGAGCCGTTCCGGAATGCCCGGTGGGTACACCTGGAGAATCAGCACCACCTCGAACGGCACCGCGGTGCGTTGCGCCGCGAGATCGCGCAAACACCGCGCGATCTCCTCGGGCCGCCGGTACGACACCACCACGATCGAGATGCGGACGGGCGCCGCGCGGCGCCGCCCGGAGACGCGGCGAAGTGGTGCGTCGTCGCCGCCGCCGACGGGCGCGCCGTCAGTGGGCGCCACGTGCCGCCACCACCGCGGGAACCGTCCGGAGGAGGATCCCGATGTCGCGCCAGAGGCTCCACCCTTCGACGTACTCGAGCTCCACCGCCGCGCGCTTCGGGTAGGGAAGCGTCGAGCGCCCGCTCACCTGCCACGCCCCCGTGATGCCCGGCTTGAGCGAGAGCAGGAGCGGGCCCTCGCCGTTGTAATGATGGATCTCGTCAGGCACGATCGGCCGCGGTCCCACGAGCGACATTTCACCTTTGAGCACGTTCCACAACTGCGGCAGCTCGTCGAGGCTCGTGCGCCGGAGGAACCGCCCCACGCGCGTGACGCGTGCGTCGATGGACGCCGGCAGCTTGTAGTCGTTGTCCACGTACTGCCGGAAGAGCACGGGATCGCGGAGCAGCCGCGCTTCCGCATCGACGTACATCGACCGGAATTTGTAGCAGCGAATCGGCCGGCCGAAGCGGCCGAGCCGTCGGTGGGCGAACACGACTGGTCCGTGACTGTCGAGCACCACCAGCGCCGCCACGATGGCCAGCACCGGCGCGAGCACGAGGAGCGCGAGGCTCGCGCCGACGATGTCCACCGCGCGCTTGACCATGAGCTGCTCGGCGCGGAGGACCACCGGGCGAAGCTCGAGGAGCGGCTGGCCGCCCTGGGTGATCACGTTGGGCCGCACCGCCGGAAGCTCGAGCTGCGGCGCCGAGGCGAGCACGGTGCACTCGGCCACCGCCGCCGCGCGCAGCACGCGATTCGTCGTGGCGAGCGTCGGAAACCCGCAGAGCACCACCGTGTCGGCGCCGTGCTCCGAGAGGATACGCTCGAAGTCGGCCACGCCACCGAGCGCCTCGCGGTGCGGCGTCGAGCCCACGTCCACGACCCCGATCACGTCGAAGCCGGACCGGCGTGTGAGCGGTGCTTCGCTCCGCCAGGCGCGGCAGCCGGCGGCGGTTCCGACGAGAACCGTGCGCGCCAGCGCACCCGCGCCCGCGTGCGAGATGCGCTGGCCAAGTGCCGCGGACGCGATGCGCACGGCCACGAGCGCGCAGAATAGCGGCACGAACACCAGCAGCGACGTCTGCGCCGCCTCGAGGAGCGGTCGATCCCAGAGCAGCGACCACAGTGGCAGCGCGCTCGCGATCGCCGCGGCTACTCCCAGACGCCCGGGGTGCCGGTGCGTGTCTCCGGGTCCATACGCGCCGGAGACGGTGGTTCCCACCAGCAGCGCGAGGCCGAGCGAGAGTTCGTTCGCCGCCGCGCCCGGCGACCACGACGCGAGCAGGTCGGCGCCGTTGCCGAAGGATGTCTCCGCGATCTGCCGCGTGAGCGCACGCGCCGCGAGGAACCCGAGCGCATCGACAGTCAGCAGCGCGCCAACGCGCCGCGCCGCGCGCCAGGCATGTCGGCGAAGATTTCGCGCGGCGTGGCTCGTCGCCACGTGGCGATGTGGGTGGGCGTCGACGCGCGCGAGCTCACGGAGCGGCCGCGCCGAGCGCGGCTCGGCGGCCGTGGGGCGCGGCGGACAGGGACGGCGAGGCTTGGCGGAGTACGCTGACACCGAGGTTGGCCCATCGCGGATCGAGGACACGTCATGGCGGCACCGCGAAACGCCCACAGGGGACTCTCGCACTGCGGAGGACGTCGGGTCGTGATCTGCACGCTCTAACAGGTTGCTGAAAAAGGCGTGAATTGGGGGATGGTGTTGGGGAGGCGCGATGGTTATGCTGTCCCGACCCTAACGATGAGGGTGGACGATGCGTGGGGAAGACCGCCGGCAGGACGTGCTCTT
>Ga0255338_1000939_pt1 | contig 67130 bp, 67 predicted proteins | sample MeOH1_35cm_T4_19_FD_203715 | JGI IMG/M metagenome (GOLD analysis project Ga0255338, IMG submission 203715) | Sandy soil microbial communities from University of British Columbia, Vancouver, Canada - MeOH1_35cm_T4_195 | ecosystem: Engineered > Artificial ecosystem > Sand microcosm > Unclassified ... | reverse complement strand
GCCCAGGGTCTCGCCCAGCAGCTTGGAGCCGATCACGCCGCCGATCGGGCCGGAGACGATGGTGCGGGCCAGTTCCTTGGCCTTCCAGCTGATGGTGCCGCCGTGGGTGGCCATCACCCGCAGGTCGAACTTGGCGCCGTGCTTCCTGAAACGGTCGCTGACCTTCTTGAGCGTTTGCCGCGACGGTTCGGCCGCGTAGGCTTCGAGCACCGTGGTGTTCATCCGGTGGCTTTCCTTGCGCTGCGGGTAATAGTCCACCGAGGCGAACACGGGGATATCGGCGCCCAGCTTCTTGAGTTCCTCGCGCACGATGTCGCGCGCTTGCTGCTCGCTGGTGCCGTTCTTGTGCGATTGCAGGAAGCAGATCACGATGGCCCTGGACCCGGCCGCCACCAGTTCGCGCGTCGCCTGGCGCACTTCGTTTTCGCGCAGCGGGATGACGATCTCACCCTGCACGTCGGTGCGTTCGGTCACGCCGCGGGTACGCGACAGCGGCACCAGCGGTTCGTCATAGCGGTGCGTGTTGAGATGGATACGCTCCTCCAGCGCGTAGCCCAGGTAGCTCTGGATGGCCCGCCCCATCGAATGGACGTGCTCGAAGCCTTTGTTGACCATCAGGCCCACATCCAGCCCCTTGCGCTGCACGACGCGGTTGAGCATCGCGGTGCCCGAGTACACGCAGGTCAGCAGTTCGGGATACACGTCGTCGACGCCGCGCTGCCAGTGCGCAAGCGCGTCCTCCGAGGAGTTGAAGATGGCCAGGGATTCGTCTTCCGGGTTGCTTTGGGCCTTGCCGACGACGAACCGTCCGTCGGCGCGCACAAAGAAGGTGTCGGTCATCGTGCCGCCGGCGTCGATGCCCATCACCTGGACTTGTGATTGCACTTCCATATCCTTGTCTCCTTGCTTTGACAGCGTTCACGGCGGCTGCCAGGCAGCGCCGTTGCCAGACTCACCGCGTGGCGCGGTGGTCCGGTGTCTGTATCGCAACCGCTGTGCCAGCCAGCGGAGACAAGCTTTTTTTCTTTTTACATCAATGAGATACCGACTATTTTCGAGCCTCAGAAAGGGAGGGCAAGCGACTTCCACCGTCTCGAACGTCGTGAATTCGAACGGTGCATCGTTCGGTTTTCGCGCTGCGTGCAGCGCAGTGGCCCGTTCGGCGCAGAGCGCCGCAGGGCGATGGATAAGCCACTCCATGCAAGGCCGGAAGCGGTCCTGACACACAGCGATGTTATGCTTTGGGCCTCGATAACTCCTGCGCGCACAGGGCGCGCACCCTGATGGAAATTGCCATATTACTGGCGCTGATTCTGATCAACGGCCTGTTCGCGATGTCCGAAATCGCCCTGATGACGGCTCGCAAGGCCCGCCTGCAACGGCGCATCGAAGAAGGCGACCGCGGCGCCATCGAGGCGATCAAGCTGGGCGAAGACCCCACCCGCTTCCTCTCGACCGTGCAGATCGGCATCACTTCGATCGGCGTGCTTAACGGTGTGGTTGGCGAGTCCACCCTGGCCCAGCCGCTCGGTGTGTGGCTGCAAGGCCTTGGCTTGCAGGAGTCGACCGCCGGATACGTGGCAACCATCATCGTTGTGGCGGGCCTGACGTACTTTTCCATCGTGCTTGGCGAACTGGTGCCGAAGCGTCTTGGCCAAATGGCGCCGGAAACCATCGCCCGCCTGGTGTCACGCCCGATTTCCTTCCTGGCGCTGGCCTCCACGCCCTTTGTCAAGCTGCTCTCCAGCTCGACCCGGCTGGTGCTGCGCATGCTTGGCGTCAAGAGCGGCCGTGGCCCGGCCGTCACCGAAGAAGAGATCCATGCGCTGCTGGTGGAAGGCTCGGAGGCAGGCGTCATCGAGCAGCACGAGCACACCATGGTGCGCAATGTGTTCCGCCTCGACGACCGCCAGCTCACCTCGCTGATGGTGCCGCGCGGCGACGTGGTCTGCCTGGACGTGGAAGTCCCGCTGGAAGAAAACCTGCGCCGCATCGAGGAGTCCGATCACTCGCGCTTCCCGGTGGTGCGCGGCGGCATGCACGACATGCTCGGCGTGGTCAGCGCGCGCCAGTTGCTTGCGCGCCGCCTGCGCGGCGAGCCCACCGACCTGGCCGCCGTGGTGCAACCTCCGGTTTTCGTACCGGAGAGTGTGACCGGCATGGAATTGCTGGAGAATTTCCGCATCTCGGGTGGCCAGATCGCCTTCGTCATCGACGAATATGGCGAGGTGCTGGGCCTGGTCACGCTGCAGGACCTGATCGAAGCCATCACGGGCGAATTCAAACAGGACGGTGTCGGCGAGGAATGGGCGGTGCAGCGCGAGGATGGCTCCTGGCTGCTCGATGGCCTGATCCCCATCCCCGAGCTGAAAGACCGCATTGGCCTGCGCCACGTGCCGGAAGAGGACAAAGAGCGCTACCACACGCTCTCCGGCATGTTGTTGCTGTTGCTGGGCCGGCTCCCGCAAACCGGCGACACAGTGCGCTGGGCCGACTGGAAGTTCGAGATCGTCGACATGGACGGCAAGCGCATCGACAAGGTATTGGCCTCGCGCGTGCCGCCCGAGGACGGCGCCGACGCCGAAACCACCGGCTGATCACCCCGCCCGCCAGGCCTGGCGGGCTCCGCGCCGCGCCTGCCGCACCGGGCCTGGTTACGCCGGGCGCCGGATTTCAACCTCCGTCAAGCCCCCGCGAATCCGCACTATCCCTGTATCCGCAGCCCTTCGGGCGGCGCCTGCCGTGCCGTATGATCTGGCTGTGCCGTGCCACTCCTGACTGCGGCTTGAGGACAAGATCCCCAGGCCGGCGCACGGATGGCATGGCGGTTGGTGCGGTCACGGCATGGCCGGATCGTGCCCGGATCACGACAGGGACCCCCCATGCATCCTGACGCAGACGACGATGTCCGCTCGGCGGAGGTGGACCCACGGGATACTAGCGATTTTGCTTGCGCGCTGGCAGCGCGCCGGCAACTATCGCCCGCCACGCAACGATTCGCGGTCCTTGTTATCCACCTGGACCGCTTTACCCACGCCAGCGAAATGCTCGGCGCGCATCTGGCCGGACGGTTGCGCGCGCAGGCAGTGGCGCGCGTAGCCGCGCTGGCGCCCCCGGCGGAGATGACATGGCTGGGACAAGCGGACATCGGCGCGGCTGTGCCGCTGCCCCTGGCGGCGGCCGATTACATGGAAGCCGCACTGCGCCTGGCGCGCGGCGTGGCCGCCGGCCTCGCACGCCCTTTCCTGCAGGATGGGTTCGAATTGTTCCTGTCCAGCAGCGTCGGCGTGGCGCTTGATGACCCCGACAAGCCGGCCGAGCGCAGCCTGCGCGAAGCGTATGACGCAATGCTGCGTGTGCGCAAGCGCGGCGGTGACGGCGTTGCCGCCAGCGCTGCCACAACGTCCCAGCCGCTTTCCACGCCCCTGCTGGCTGCCCTCCCGCACGCGCTGGCGCGAAGCCAGCTTGCTCTGAACCTGCAGGCACGGGCATCGCTGTCCACGGGCTGCGTGACAGGCTATACAGCCAGGCTGCGGTGGCAGAGCCCCGAGTTCGGGCGCGTTGCGCCGCAGGACTTCCTGCCTGCGCTGGAATCGCTCGGCATGATGGGCGACGTCGCGCGCTGGCTGATGGAAAACGCCCTGCCCCTGCTGAACTGCCCGGGTATCGGCGAACCGGTGGAACTCTCCTTGCTGGTGTCCAGCGCGCAGATGCACGGTAGCCCCATGATCGATACCCTGCTGCGCACGCTGGAACGCCGGCATCTGGACCCGGCCAGGATTTGCCTGGAGATCCCCCCCGGAGCGTTGCTCGCCACCGACCACGTGGCTGCCGCGAAGCTGGCCACGCTGCGGCGCGCCGGCGTGCGCTTTGCCTTGAGCGACTTTGCCGATGCTCCTGGCGCCAGCGCGACCCTGGAGCGCCTGCGCCCGGATCTGCTGACCTTCAACGCGCGCTGCATCGGCACGACCGCGCAGCCAAACCAGGAGAGCGCCGGCGCCGCGCGGCTGCAATCCGCCTGCGAGCAGGCACAGCGCCTTGCGTTGCCAGTCTGCGCCAAGGGCATCGAAACGCGGCACCAACTGGCCGAGGTGCGCAACTGGGGCTGCAGTGCCGTGCAAGGCTACCTGCTGGCCCAGCCCTTCCCGGCCCGGTGGCTGGCCCAGACACATGCGGCCATCTGCGCCCGTGCGCGCGAGCTGCTGGCATAGGCAGGCCGCCCGTGCTGCCGCCTCGCCCCCGGAATGCGGCGTCCTGTTGCACGTTTCGCCGGGCACGAACGGTTACAAAATGGCGGGCGTCGCGCTTTATAGTGCCCCGCGACAACGGTAGAATTGCGGCGAATTCAATGATCGAAAGGAGTCTGGCGTGAAAAAAGGATGGATCTTCTGCATTCTGTTTGCCACCCTGCTGGCTGGCTGCAACACCATGGCCGGGCTCGGCCAGGATATCCAGAAGGGCGGCCAGAAGCTCGAAGGCGCGGCGGATCGCAGCAAATAGGATGTGTTGCCGGCACCGGCTCCGGTGCCTGGCGGCGCGGGCCTGGCATTGCGCGACCTGCCCGTCTCCACCCGCCGCCTCGCTCGTCATCCCCGGCCAGCGCGCCGGGGGTGCTACAGCAGCTCCTCCGGCGTGAATGGCGCGAGCACGTCGATCCAGGTGCGCTTCGACCAGCTGGTATCCGGCTCGGTATCCAGCACCACCGCCTTGTCTCCCTTGCCATCCACCCATTGCACCGCGCCCTGTCCGGACAAGCGCAGCAGGTAGCTGTTGTCATCGATCGCCCCGGCAAATAGCTGTGCGACTTGCTGCGCCAGCTTCGGGCTGTGGATGATCAGGCCAGTCTCGGTGTTCTGGCTGGCCGAGCGGGGATCGAAGTTCATCGAACCCACGAACAGGTTGGTACGGTCCGCGACCGCGGCCTTCACATGCAGGCTGGCCTGCGACGACATGTAATCCCCGATGATTTTCTGCGGCCGGCCGGGTCGAGACTTCAGCTCATGCAGCTCCACGCCCGCGCGCAGCAGGTCGGGCCGGTAGCGCCGGTAGCCGACGTGGACGATGGGCGCATCGGTGGCGGCCAGAGAGTTGGTCAGCACGCGCACTTTCACGCCGCGCCTGACCAGATCCGCCATCCATGCCACCCCGCGGTCGCCAGGGATGAAGTATGGCGAGATCAGGATGATCTCCTGGTTCGCCCCGCTGAGCATGCGGCCCAGTTCTTCACCCATGGTCTCGCCGGCGGCGGGCGCCTGGTCCGGCGACACCTTGCTCGGCGCATCCACCATCACGCTGGCGGATGCCCATTCGAGCGCCAGCTTGCCACCGCCCGTGAACTGGCGCCCAAGGAAGCTGGCGCGTGCGTCGATTGTGCCGGGCGGCGTCATGCCCTGTGCCTCGATGCGCTTGCGCTCGGTTTCCGCGCCGACCAGGGTCTGCCCGGGCCGTGCCGCGCTGGCACCACCGGCACTGGCGGCCGCGTCCGCCGTCTCGGCCGGGGTCGCGAGTGTTTCCACCGATACCGCCAGCGGGTTGTTCCAGTATTGGTCAAAGGCAGCGGAGAGCCGGCGCACGGCAGGCCCGGCCGCGATCACGTCGAGATCGACGAAATTGGTATCCGGTGCCCTCAGGAAATAGGCGTTGCCTATGTTGCGCCCGCCGGTCATGGCCAGTGCGTTGTCGGCGATAAACGCCTTGTTGTGCATGCGCCGGTTCAGCCGCCGGACGTCGGTGGCGGACGAGAGCATCCGCGTGAACTTGGAGAAGCGCCCCGCCGGGAAGGGGTTGAACATGCGCACTTCGATATTGCGATGTCCCGCGAAGCGCAGAAAGGCCCGGTCCTCGCCATCGCTGTGCAGGTCATCGACCAGAACACGCACACGCACGCCCCGCTCGGCGGCGGCCCGCACCTGGTGCAGGATTTCGCGGGAGGATTCGTCGGCCTCGATGATGTAGTACTGGAGATCCAGCGTGCGCGTGGCGTGGTTTGCCAGCGAAATCAGGGTGCCGTAGGCTTCCTCGCCGGACGCGATCACGTGGAAGCCAGACAGGGCCGGGTCGGGCGAGCTTTCCGCGACCAACCGCCCCAGGGCGGTGGTGGCAGGGTCGGACAGGGCGGCGGTTTGCTCGCGCGGAACAGACGGTGGCAGGCTGGCGCAGGACTCGGCGAACAGGACCAGCGCGCAAACCAGCGCGCGGCGCAGCCGGCGGGCCCAGCTTCCCGCGCTACCCGCCGCCTTTCCCGCCAATCGCGCAAACATGCTGCCTCCAGCAGTCCGGATAAGGCAAGCTTAGAACCTGGCGAAGCGGCGTGCTATCCGCCTTTGTCCGACGCCCCAGGCAGGCGTCAGGCGGTTTTGCGCAGCGCGGCAGCCTCCTGCGCCAGCGTACGCACCCGCGCCCAGTCGCCCTTGGCCACGGCGTCCTTGGGTACCACCCAGGAGCCGCCCACGCACACCACATTGGGCAGAGCGAGATAGCTTGGCGCACGCGCGAGATCGATGCCGCCGGTGGGGCAGAAGCGCAACTGCGCGAAAGGTCCGTAGAGCGACTTGAGCATCGGCACCCCACCCGACGCTTCCGCCGGGAAGAACTTCAGGAACTTGAAGCCGGCCTCCATGGCCGCCATCGCTTCGCTGGCGGTGGCCACGCCAGGCAGCAGCGCCACGCCGGCGCCCTGCGCAGCCACGGCCAGTGCCGGCGTGAGCCCGGGCGAGACCGCGAATTGCGCGCCGGCATCGCCTACGGCCTTGAGGTCCGCCGCTGTCAGCACCGTCCCCGCGCCCACGCAGGCCTGCGGAAACGCAGCCGCCACGGCCTTGATGGCGTCCAGCGCCACGGGCGTGCGCAGCGTGATCTCCAGCACCGGCAGGCCGCCGCCGATTAGGGCTTCGGACACATGCAGGGCTTCGTCGACGGAAGAAAACTCGAGCACCGGGATCACCGGCACGTTAACAAGGCGTTCGATCAGCGAGGGAGATTGAGTTTGCATGGCAATTGGTGTTCGGTAAGGTCAGACGATGGGACTTGGCGCTTGGGGTTGCAAGCCGGCCTGCCCGGCCGCCCGTTGGGCCGCGCCGGGCGCCAGGCGGTATCAGGCAATCACGGAAACCGACTGGGCCATTCGCGCCAGCACGGTTTCGATAAACGGGATCGGCGCCACGGCGCCGTAGCCGGTGGTGGACAGCGCGGCCGCCACGTTGGCATAGCGCGCGGCCTCGAAGGGATCGTCGCCAGCGGCCAGGCGAGCGACGAAACTGCCGCCAAAGCAGTCGCCGGCGCCGGTGGCGTCGAGCGGGCGCACCGGATACGGCGGCACCAGCGAGCGGGCGTCGGGCGTCGCCACATAGGCACCCTCCTCGCCCAGCTTCAGCGCCACCAGCCCGATGCCGCAGCCCAGCAGGTAGTCGACGATGGCGTCGCGGTCGTTGAGACCGGTCAGCACCGTGATGTCGTCCCAGCTGGGCAGGCATACGTCGGTGAGCGCAAAGGCCTCGCGCATGATGCCGCGCGCGCGCGCCAGCGTCCAGAGCCGCAGGCGCAGGTTGGTATCGAGCGAGACCTTGCAACCCGCCTTGCGCGCGTGCTCCATTGCCGCCAGGCCGGCGTCGCAGGCATTGGTGCTGATCGCCAGGCTGATGCCGGACACATGCAGGTAGCGCGCCTCGGCGATGGCGTGGTGCGGCAGGTTCTCGTGGCTGTAGTGGCTGGCCGCGGAGCCGCTGCGCAGGTAGTCGAAGCGGTGGCCGTGCGCGTCGTGGGTGACGAAGTACACGCCGGTCGGCGCGCCGGCATCGATGCGCACGTGGCGGGTATCGACCCGCTCCTGCGTCCATAGCGCCAGCAGCCGTTCGCCGAAGGTGTCCTCGCCCACCGCGCTGATATAGCCGGCATGCGCGCCCTGGCGCGCGGCCGCGATGCAGAAGTTGGAAGTGTCGCCGCCAAACCCTTGCAGGTAGCGCGTGGGATCGTCGGGCTGCTGGTTGAATTCAACCAGTGCTTCGCCGAAAGCGAGAATGTCGATGCTCATGGTGCAAGCGTCCCCTGTCGTTGCTATCGTTGCTGTTCGTTGCTGCTCGTCACTGCTGCCTGCGATGCCGTTTCAGAAAAACGTCTGCACGAGGTCGATCACGCGCAGGTCGCCGTCGAGCACCGGGATATGGCGCCATTTGTCGAAGGTAAGGCATGGATGCGAAATATCAAAGGCGACCATGTCGCCGACCTTGAGATCGTCGCCCGGCCGGATCTGCAGGTATGCGTGCTGGTCCATCATGCCGGTGACTTCCCAGTGCACGGGCACGGGCACCGGGGCCTCCGTGCCGGGGCGGTACACCTGGGCGGGCAGCGGCATGCCGGCGTCGAAGGCGGCGTCGCGCTTGCCCATGCCGATGATGGCGCGGTCGGGCTCGGGAATCGACTGCACATAGGCCCACAGCTGCAACGCCGGGAGCAGGCCCTCGCGCATCTTCTGCGCGACCGGGTTGCTGGCCAGGATGCGTTGCTGCGCGGCGCGGTAGATGCCGACGTCGTGCGTGAGGTAACAGCCGGGGCGCAGCACGATGTCGATCGGCGTGCCGATGTCGGTGCGGGCGAACTCCTCCGCCACCACGTCGTACCAGGCCGAGCCCGCGCCGGACATCACCACCGGGTTGCGGCCAAAGCGCCCCGCCGCGGCCAGTTCGCGCGTCACCGCGACGGTGCGTTGCAGGAACGCGCGGATATCGGCCTCTTCCTTCAGCACCCCTTCGTAGATCTCCACGCCGGCCAGCGACAGCACGCCGGGCCAGCGCGCCAGCGCCGCCAGCACGGCCGCCTGCTGCCGCGCGTCGCGCACGCCGGTACGGCCGCCTGTCACGCCTAGCTCCAGCAAGACCTGGAGCTGCTGCCCCCGGCCACTGAAATAGGCGCCGAGCTGGTCCACCAGTTCAGGCGAATCCACCAGCGTAAAGAACTCGAAATCCGGATCGCGCAGCAGGTCGGCCACGATTTCCATATTGCGGCGGCCAACCAGCTGGTTGGCCATCATCACGCGCCGCACGCCGTGCGCATACGCGGCGGCGGTCTGGTGCGCGGTGGCCAGGGTGATGCCCCAGGCGCCGGCGGCAAGCTGGCGCGCGAACAGCTTGGGCGCCATGGTGGTCTTGCCATGCGGCGCCAGCTGCACGCCGTACTCACCCATGAAGCGGCGCATCCACTCCAGGTTATGCACCAGGCGCTCTTCATACAGCACCGCCGCCGGCAGGCTCAGGTCTTCGGCCAGCAATTTCCAGCCTGCCTGGCCAGCGTCATCGGGCGCCAGCGGCGCCTCGAGCTTGCCCAGCGCCTTGTTGAGCGGATCGATCGTGCCGGCTTGGTACTTTATTTCACGCATGTTGCCATCATCCTGAAAAATTCCGATTGACGTAATGATAGCCTTGAAATTACGATATTTCACCCTTGTTATAAAGTAACATTCAAAGCTGGCTCCGGGTCGACATCGGCCCGATGGACCCGCTTGCCTCCACCACCGACCTGCCAACCATGTCCGCGCCCTTCGACATCCTGACCCGCATTGCCGAGCGTGGCCCCACGCTGCGCCTGGCCGAGCAGAAGGTCGCGCAAGTGATCCTGCAGGACCTGGCTGGCGCGGCGGCCACCAGCATCAACGAACTGGCGCGCCAGGCCGGCGTGAGCGAGGCCAGCGTGACCCGTTTCGCCAAGGCCATCGGCTGCCGCGACGTGCGCGATCTGAAGCTGCGCCTGGCGCAAGCCACCGCGGTGGGCCAGCGCTTCCTGCAGGCGGGAGTCGCCCGCGCTGCGGAGCCGTCCCCGGCCACGCTGGCCGACAGCATTCATGCGGATATCCTGGACTCACTTGAGGTCAACCGCAAGCTGATCGACCCCGACCATATGGAGCATGCGGCGCGCCTGTTGCTGGAGGCGCGCATGGTCTACGCTTTTGGCATGGGTGGCGGCTCGTCCTTCATGGCCGACGAGGCGCGTTACCGCCTGGCCCGCCTGGGCCGTCCCGTGGCCAGCTACCAGGACGCGCTGCTGCAGAAGATGGTGGCGGCCACCTTGCAAAAGGACGATGTCGTGCTTGCCTTCTCCGCCACGGGCAATGTGCCCGAGATGCTGGCCAGTTGCGATATCGCCCGCGAATACGGCGCGAAGCTGGTCGCGGTGACCGCGCTGGGCTCGCCGCTGGCGGCACGCGCCGACGTGCTGTTGCCGGTGCGCACGCTGGAAACCGATTTTATTTTCAAGCCCTCGGCCTCGCGCTACGCGATGCTGCTGGTCATGGACGTGCTGGCCACCCAGCTCGCCCTGCTCCAGCAGGACCAGAGCCAGGAGCAATTGCGGCGGCTCAAGTACGTGCTCGACGCGCACCGCGGCACCACTGCCGGACCGGATGCCCCGGAAAGCCGCCAGCCGCTCGGAGACTGACCATGCCTGAACTGTTTGACACCCTGATCCGCGGCGCGACCCTGCTCGACGGTTCCGGCGCCGAAGCGCGCCTGGCCGACGTGGCGCTGCGCGCCGGGCGCATCGCCCGCATCGCCATGCTCGAGGACGGTGCCGACGGCATCGATCCCGGCAGCGCCGCGCATGTGGTGCAAGGCCAAGGGCTGGTGCTGGCCCCTGGCTTTATCGACGTGCACACGCACGACGACACCAATGTGGTACGCCAGCCGGAGATGACGCCCAAGCTGTCGCAAGGCGTCACCACCGTGATCGTCGGCAATTGCGGCATCAGCGCCGCGCCCGTCGCGCTGCGCGGCGAGCCGCCCGATCCGATGAACCTGCTGGGCACCGCCGACGCCTTCCGCTATCCCGATTTCGGCGCCTACGCGCAAGCCGTGCAGGCGGCGCAGCCGGCCGTCAACGTGGCGGCCCTGGTCGGCCATACCGCGCTGCGCAGCAACCATATGGACCGGCTGGACCGCACCGCCACCGAGGCCGAGATCACCGCCATGCGCGCGCAGCTTGAAGAAGCGCTCGACCATGGCGCGCTTGGCCTGTCCACCGGGCTGGCCTACGCCAATGCATTCTCCGCCACCACCGGCGAAGTGCTGGCGCTTGCCGAACCGCTGGCCCGCGCCGGCGCGCTCTATGCCACCCACCTGCGCAGCGAGTTCGCCGAGATCCTGGAAGCAATGGACGAAGCCTTCCGCATCGGCCGGCACGCGCGCGTGCCCGTGGTGATCTCGCACCTGAAATGCGCCGGCGTCGACAACTGGGGCCGCAGCGCCGAGGTGCTGGACACGCTGGAGCGGGCCCAGCGCTGGCAGCCGGTGGGATGCGATTGCTATCCCTACACCGCCAGTTCCTCCACGCTCGACCTCAAGCAGGTCACCAGCGATTTCGACATCATGGTGACCTGGTCCGAACCGCACCCGGACATGGGCGGCCGGCTGCTGGCCGACATCGCCGCCGAGTGGGAGCTCAGCCTGGAAGACGCCGCGCGCCGCCTGCAGCCGGCCGGCGCGGTCTATCACTGCATGGAAGATGCGGACGTGGACCGCATCCTGAGCCACCCCGCCACCGTGGTGGGTTCCGATGGCTTGCCCAACGATCCCCTGCCCCACCCGCGCCTGTGGGGCGCTTTTCCGCGTGTGCTTGGCCATTACGCGCGCGATCGCGAACTGTTCCCGCTGACGGTAGCGATCCACAAGATGACGGGGCTGTCGGCCGAACGCTTCGGCCTGACTGAACGCGGCTTCGTGCGCGAAGGCTACTGGGCGGACCTCGTCCTGTTCGACGCCGCCACGATTCGCGATGCGGCCAGCTTCACCGACCCCATGCAACCGGCCGAGGGCATCGCCGCGGTGTGGGTCAACGGCGAGTTGTCGTGGCAACAGCGCCGGCCCACCGGCACGCGCGCGGGCCGCTTCCTTGCACGCGGCAAGCCCGCAGGGGCGAACGCCGCAACGCCACAGTAAGGAGGCCGCGCGGCCGGCAACCCGCGTGGCGAATCCCGGCCGCGCGCCCCATGCCGCGCGGCCAGCAATCAACCCAATCTGCAATTTGCTTCAGGAGTTCCCCATGGATATCAAGCGATTTGGCGTCGAAGGCGGCGCCGGCACCGGCGGCCAGCACATGCCCTTTGCCCGTGCCGTGCAAGCCGACGGCTGGCTCTACGTGTCCGGCCAGGTGCCGATGGTGGCCGGCGAGGTGATCGACGGCGGCATCGTGCCCCAGACCCACCAGGCCATCAAGAACGTACTGGCCATCCTGGCAGAAGCCGGCTACGGCACCGAGCACATCGTGCGTTGCGGCGTCTGGCTGGACGACGCGCGCGACTTCGCCTCCTTCAACAAGATCTTCAAGGAATACTTCGGCGCCAACCCGCCGGCGCGCGCCTGCGTGCAGTCGAGCATGGTGGTCGACTGCAAGGTGGAAGTGGACTGCATCGCCTACAAGAAGCCGGCGGCCTGAACGCGGGCCAGCCTGCTACGAACAACCTGAACCGGCCGCCGCCAGCGCGGCCCTTCTTTTCATAGCGGACGCGGGGGAGCCCCGCCGGGCCACCGGCGGACCCCGCACAAAGGAGACAATATGGGCGCCGTAACCGGAACCACACTCTTGCTTTACGCGCTGATCGCCGTGATCGCACTGGTCGTGCTGATCGCGAAGTTCAAGCTCAACCCCTTCATCACACTGGTTGTCGTATCGGTGCTGCTCGGCTTTGCCGTGGGCATGCCGATGGGCGACATCGTCAAATCGTTCGAGGCCGGCGTGGGCGGCACCCTGGGCCACATCGCGCTGGTCGTGGGCCTGGGCACCATGCTCGGCAAGATGATGGCCGAATCCGGCGGCGCCGAACGCATCGCGCGCACGCTGATCGATGCCTTCGGCGAGAAGAACGTGCACTGGGCCATGGTCACCATCGCCTTTATCGTCGGCTTGCCGGTGTTCTTCGAGGTGGGCTTCGTGCTGCTGGTGCCGATCGCCTTCAACGTGGCCAAGCGCACCGGGACCTCCATGGTGCTGGTGGGCATCCCGATGGTGGCAGGCCTGTCGGTGGTGCACGGGCTGATCCCGCCGCACCCCGCCGCGCTGCTGGCGGTGACCGCCTACAAGGCGGACATCGGCAAGACCATCATGTACGCGCTGATCGTCGGCATCCCCACCGCCGCCATCGCCGGCCCGCTGTTCGCCAAGCTGATGGACCGCTACGTCAAGCTGCCGGATATCAATCCGCTGGCCGAACAGTTCACCGAGGAAGACGAGAGCGTCAAGGCATCGCACCAGCTGCCCGGCTTCGGCATCACGCTGTTTACCATCCTGCTGCCCGTGTTCCTGATGCTGATCGGCAGCTGGGCGGATGTCATCAGCACGCCCAAGACCTTTTTCAATGATTTCCTCAAGCTGATCGGCAATTCGGTGATCGCGCTGCTGATCGCCGCGCTGGTGAGCTTCTACACCTTCGGCAAGGCCCGCGGCTTCAACCGGGAAAACATCCTGAAGTTCACCAACGAGTGCGTGGCGCCCACCGCCATCATCACGCTGGTGGTCGGCGCCGGCGGCGGCTTTGGCCGCGTGCTGCGCGATTCGGGCATCTCCAACGCCATCGTCGACGTGGCCACTGGCGCGCACGTGTCGGTGCTGCTGCTCGGCTGGCTGGTCGCGGTGCTGATCCGCATCGCCACCGGATCCGCCACGGTAGCCATGACCACCGCAGCCGGCATCGTCGCGCCGATCGCCGCCAGCGTGCCGGGCACCCGGCCCGAACTGCTGGTGCTGACCACGGGCGCCGGATCGCTGATCCTGTCGCACGTGAACGACGGCGGCTTCTGGCTGGTCAAGGAATACTTCAACATGACCGTGGCCCAGACCTTCAAGACCTGGTCGGTCTGCGAAACCCTGATCTCGGTGATCGCGCTGCTGCTGACCCTGGCGCTGGCCACGGTGGTCTGACCATCCGCAGGGCGGCAGCCACAGAAAAAGGGGAGGCGCACACAGTGCCCCTCCCCTTTTTTCATGCCCCGTGCCGCGGTGCCAGTGGTGCCGGCCCGGGGATTCCGTGCCGCGATGTGCTATGGTGTGCACCGCAGCAAATCGCTGGGTACCGAGGCCTGCCTTGCTCGTGACAGTCATAAATCTTTCATATTTGGAAGCAGGCCCCGCTTCTGCCCCAGCGATAGAATCGAGCCCCAACCGGAGGAAAAGAACTATGCCCAAAAAACTCAGGAAGACCGAGGAAGCCGTGCCGGCCACCACTACGGCGCCAGGCCTGATCGCCCTGCTCGACCATATCGCCAACGCCACCGCCCAGGGCCAGCTCGACCCCGAGTTCGCCCGCAAGCTGGGCAAGCGCGCCCGCAAGGAGGCCGACGCCCTGATTGAAGACCAGGCCTTCTCCGCCGCCCACGGCGCGCAGATCAAGGCAGCGCTGGCGACGCTGGAAGCCGCGGTATCCGATAGCGAAGGCGGCCTGCTGGGCAAAGCCGTCAAGCGGCTGCGCGACGCCGACAAGCGCGCGGCAGAAGCGCCCGCCAAGTAAAGCGTCTTTCCTGCCGCGCCAATGGCGTGCACATGGCGCGCCGCCGCGCGTGGTTGCCAGGCGCGTAACCGGATCGCGCATTGCCTGGCACGGGTGCACGTGCATGCGCGCCTTAGCGCCAATCCGATGCGGAGCGTGCCGCCGGCTCATCGCAGTGTCGATGCAGGACAGCAAAGCGCCGGGTCTCGCGCGCGCCGTAATCCAGGATGGCGAAATCGTCCTCCTCAAGGGCTACGGGGTGCGCGACACCAAGACGCACGCGCCCCGAAACCATTGCCTTGCGCCAGGCGCCACTGGACTTGCCACACTGGACAAGTCAGAACAGGCCTATGTCAATCTCCGCGATCCTCCGATAGCCGGCAGCGGACCCGCCCACTAAATTGCACCTGTGCCGCGACGGTTCGCGGCGCTTTGCAAGGAGATGCCTCATGTCGTACGCGCTCTAGCTCTATCCGCGCCGGATCGTTCGCATTCTGATAGCCTTATTCTCCACATCCGCGGACCGGAGCGCCTGCAAGCCATGATCCGCGCGGCCATCGACGGCCGTGTCAGCCTGAATCGCACCGATGGCGCGCGTTTGGCATGCGCCGCGCGGAGTGCTATGCTCGCCGCGCGCCTGCTGCCGTCGGCAGCAGGCGGCAATTCAACGAACACAAGATTCAAGACCCATGGCTACCAAAGCAAATGCTGTCGTAAAGACCACCGCCAAGCCTGCCGCCAAGAAGGCAGCGCCGGCAACGAAGGCCGCGCCGGCCAAGAAGGTCGCAGCAGCCGCACCGGCGGTGAAGCCCCTGAAGGACACCTTCAACAAATCCAGCCTGGTCGCCCACCTGGTCGCCCAGACCGAACTGGATGCCAAGACGGTCAAGACCGTGCTGGCCCATCTCGAAAACACGGTGCTCAGCGCTGTCCACAAGAAGGGCGCCGGCGAGTTCACCCTGCCGGGCCTGCTCAAGGTCGTCGCCACCCAGGTTCCCGCCACCAAGAAGCGCTTCGGCAAGAACCCCTTCACCGGCGAAGACCAGTGGTTTGCCGCCAAGCCGGCAACCGTCAAGGTCAAGGTACGCCCGATGAAGAAGCTGAAAGACGCCGCACTGTAAGCCGTGCCGGCCTGTTGAACGAGGGGAGCCCGCGCGGCTCCCTTTTGTTTCCGCCAACCACTATCCGCAAGCGGGCACGGGTTATGAAGGACTGATTTCCAGACGCTAAGCCAGTTCGTACTCGCGCATCATTTCGATCGTGATGGCTTTCAGCGTGCCGATGCATTCCTGCCTGACATCAGGGAATGCATCGATGATCCAGTTGCATCCGCCATTCGTAGCTGGATCCACCTTGCGCGGGGCCGGAACGTCGCAGTCGCGACAGCTATCGCCGAGATCCGCGCTCTCTTGTATCCTGCGCCGAATCTCAGCCTGGATTTGATCCGCGCTACCGGTATTTTTTATCATGCCTGTCTCCAACAAGATTTTCCAGGACTCCCGGGACTCGGCTAAAAATCATTGGCAAGCGGATTTCGCCGCCACATGCCGATCCTAATGCCTTGTCACGCACCATTGCCGCCTGAACGCACATTCACTCTAGTGCGCGGGCAAGGCGCTGCGTTGATCCATGTCAGATCGGACACGATCGCGGCGACATGCGGATTCCCGAAACTGAAGCCAGCCTTCGCAAGGCAATGGTAGAGCCGCAGAGCTGCGCTCACGAAGGCGTTGCGCTTACGGGCTGTCGGCCGGACACGATCCCTCACCGATAGACAAGAACCGGGATCGTGCTATGTGTCAGGACCTTCTGGGTTTCGCTGCCGATCAGCAGCCCCTGAACGCCAGATCGGCCGTGCGAGGCCATGACGACAAGGTCGCAGCCGCGCTCCTCCACCGCCCGGATGATCGCCTCATAAGGATGGTCGCCGGTTACACACACCGTTTCGCATTCCACCCCGGCTTCCTTCGCGGCTTGCGCGATCACTCCCAGGTATTGCTCTGCATGGTGTTCAGCCATTTGGGCAAAGCGCTCCTGCGTATCCTCTAGCATGTCGATTCGATGGGTGAATACGCGGAACTCGGGAATGACGTGAAATCCTGTGACCTTCGCGCGGAAGTCCCTGGCGACCGTCACCGCCATTCTGACCGCGGCTTCGGAGAGTTGGGATCCGTCGGTGGGTACCAGAAGATGCTTGAACATAGCTGCCTCCTCGCGGCCAGGACGAGCGGCGCTGACTCCGCGGGCCAATTTTGTCACTGTCGTTTAACCAGCGGGACATCGTATCGCGTAGCGCGGACCTGCCTATGCCTGCGAGTGCGGCAGGACCCCGTAAACATGCCCGCACTCATTACAGTGAACGACGACAAAGATGGGAACATTGCTGTGCGAGAGCTGATGACGGTGGGCAATCTTATCCATTCCTTGCGCGCCGCATGACGGGCACTTAGGCATAACCTGGGGTGTTACTGGCGCGGTCATGAGTCCCTCCGATTAGTCAGGTGAGCGTCTACCTCATCCAGCATACTCGCGGCCGCCCATCTTTTGGGCACAAAAGGCGGATGGCATCGCGCAATGAAGACGAGCCCGCGAGGCGATACCCCCGGAAGACCTCCCTGATTCGCCAGGGGTGCGTTGCCGGTCGCCGTGCCTTGCCAAGAACAGGCGGATGTATTTTGAACCGCACCTCCAACACACCCTGATGGCTAGTGCAGCAACCCGGGGCGAAATTGTGCGGCACGGAATCAGTCCAGCAACTGGTCGGCAGGCGTGTACTCGTAGCCCAGCGCCGTGGCCACCGCCTTGTACGTCACACGGCCCTCGCACACGTTCAAGCCTGCCTTCAGGTGCCTGTCCTGCGCGAGCGCGTGCTTCCATCCCTTGTCCGCCAGTGCGATAGCGTGGCCGATGGTTGCATTGTTCAGCGCGAACGTTGAAGTCCTGGCCACGGCCCCGGGCATATTGGCCACGCAATAATGCACCACGCCGTCGACCAGGTAGGTTGGCTCTGTATGCGTGGTCGCGTGCGACGTCTCGAAGCACCCGCCCTGGTCGATCGCTACATCCACGACCACCGAGCCGGTCTTCATGCGCGCGACCATGCCGCGCGTGACGAGCCTGGGGGCGGATGCGCCCGGCACCAGCACGCTTCCGATCACCGCGTCGGCGTTCAATACCGACGCCTCGATGCTATGTTCGCTGGAGTAAAGCGTCGTGATGCGATTGCCGAAGATCAGGTCGAGCTGCCGCAAACGCTCCACATTCTTGTCGAGCACCGTAACTCTGGCACCCATGCCGATGGCTACCTGCAAGGCGTGCGTCCCTACCACCCCGGCGCCAATCACGACGACATGGGCCGGCGCCACACCCGGCACGCCCGCCAGTAGCAAGCCCATGCCTCCCTTCGATATTTCAAGATTGGACGCGGCCACCTGGACCGACATGCGGCCGGCAACCTCGCTCATGGGCGCCAGCAATGGCAGGCCACCGCCGGGCCCCGTGATCGTCTCGTAGGCGATGCAGACGGCGCCAGACTGCAGGAGATCCGCCGTTTGCCCGGGATCGGGGGCCAGATGCAGATACGCATACAGAATCTGTCCCGGCCGCAGCATGGCGCGCTCGGCCGCTTGCGGCTCCTTGACCTTGACGATCATGTCGGCGCGGCTGAAGACTTCGCGTGCGTCGCCGCATATCGCCGCCCCGGCCGCCGTGTAGGCTTCGTCCGGAAGGCCGATCGCTGCGCCAGCGCCCGCCTGGATCAGCACCTCGTGGCCCCGGCTGGTCAATTCCCGCGTGCTGGCCGGTGTCAGTCCAACCCGATACTCCTGGTCCTTGATTTCCTTTGGCACGCCAATCAGCATTCTCTACCCCTGTCCAGGTGTCATTGAGATCAGATCCGGCCGAACGCCGGCGAGGTACCGGCCCCGCCTCATGCTCAAGGATTGCTGTCTATCCACTGCCTCGCCCATCCGTAAGCCGCCGCCTTCGCATCCGCGGCAGTGGCGGAGTTCCGGCCAATCGATCTGGCATCGTGCACGACAGCCGCGTCTTCCCAGATTTCGCACGATGCGGTGTACGAGCCATCCTCGATCATCTCGCAGAAGACATGGATGACGAACCCCTTGTACTCCATGGTGTCGCTATCCATTGGCTGCCTCCGCTCCTGTCGATCCATCCCGGCGTGTGAAGACGCTAGTCGTTGTCCTCTTCCGACAAGCGGTCAATGACTTTCCGGGCCGTTTGAAAAGCGCACTCCAGCGCAACATCTTCCGACCGGGCAAGCACATCGGCATGCCGCCTGGCTTCGACTCCGTGGATGACGTAAGACCAGTCCCAACTATCGAGGGCGGCCTTGACGATGTGGATCGAGACGGTTCGGCCTTTGTATTTCAATTCCATGTTAGCGCCCCACAATATCGAGCATCCTGCCGAGGCATTGGCCCGAATTGCCCCGATTGCCAGGGTGGCTGCGGAGTCTCCCCATTGCCCTCACCCCGGGTAAGTCAGCGAGTGCTTCGTCGCCTGCGTTTCGATCTCTTTCTTGCAGGCATCAATCCACTCAGTAAACTGCGGATGGACATAGAAATCCAGAACGTCCCCCACATGGATGGAGAGCGGGTTTCTGCCCAGCAGCATCGATAGTGAAATACGCGGAATCTGAAACGGTGCCAAATCGATCGCATCCACCAAAACACCATTGGGACTGTGGCTGACTGTCAGCATATCCGTCTCCTGGTCGTGGGCTTGCACTACCAGTCCTTCCATGCTCCCGAGTAGCGGCTTGTCTTGTATCTCTGGCGAAACCGGGTAGATGCTGACCGTGCCAGCACTGATCCTGTGTTCATGATGCCACCGGCCCAACGCCCAGGTTTCCGTCGGGTTCTCCCCCCAGATTTCCAGGGTGCCTCCATCAATCTGCGCCTTCATGGCTCCTTCTCCAGGTCAACGTGCTGTGTGCCTCTTTCAGTTTCGGGCACGCACTGGCAACCGCGGCCCGGACGCGGCCCCCTTATCTGTCCACAGGGAAACGCAACCCTGGAGCGCGAGAACCACTTGCGCGCATCCGCGCCTCCTCGGCAACGGCCCGGCAATTTTCATTATTGGCGGCGCCTGAAGGCCAGACTTGATGCATGTCAATATCCCGCCAGGCCGGGTAGATCCGCGGTGGAAATTTGTCCCGGTCCTGGCGGTACAGTGGATGCGCGCGCCCGGCGCATTCATCCCCCCTCCCCGGCCAGGCAGGCGACCACCTCGGTGTCGTCGACCTGCGGGAATTCCCGATAGTGCGCGCCGACCGCGCGGAAATTGGCGGGCGCGGCCAGGCAGACCACTTCATCCGCATAGCCCTCCACCAGGGCAAGGGAGTCCGGAGCCGCAACGGGCACGGCGCATATCAGCCGTGCAGGCTGCTGCTGCCGCACCGCATGCAGCGCGGCAATCATGGTGGCACCGGTGGCCAGGCCGTCATCCAGCACAATGACCGTGCGGCCGCCGAGCGCAGGCGCGGTGCGCCCGGGCGTGTAAAGCGCACGCCGCCGGCGCAGCAGTTCCATCTGCTCGCTGCGTGCCTGCGCGATATAAGCCGGACCGGCGCCAGTCTGTTCGGCAAACGGCGTGACATAGACCCAGCCGCTCTCGTCCACGGCACCCACTGCCAGCTCACGCTGGAACGGCGCGCCCAGCTTCCTGACCAGCACCACATCGAGGTCGCCGCCGAGCTGGTCGGCCACGATCCTGCCCATCGGTACCGCCCCGCGCGGAATGGCCAGCACCACGGGATGTGTGCCCCGGTACTTCGAAAGCGCTTCCGCCAGCCGCGTGGCGGCTTCGGTCCTGTCCTGGAACATCATGATGTCTCCTGTTCACCGGTTGCCGGCTCCGCACCCCGCCGCCCTGCCAAATGTGTGGCGAACCACCCGGCAGCCAGCCGTGCCACCACTTCCAGTGCGCCCGGCTCCTCGAACAAATGGGTTGCGCCGGCAACGATCTCGAAGTGCTTCTCGCAGGACATCCATGCGTAGGCGCGCTCATTCAGGTGCAGCACCTCGGTATCCGCGCCGCCGACGATCAGCAAGGTCGGTGCGGACAACGCCGCTAGGGCGTCATGGCCAGCAAGATCCGGGCGGCCGCCGCGCGAAACCACGGCATCGATCCGATAGCGGCCACCAGTCATCGCGGCGGCCCGGATCGCAGCCGCCGCACCGGTACTCGCACCGAAGTACCCCAGGCGCAGATGGCCGAGTTGCGCCATGCCGCTAACTGCGCAGGTGATGCCCTCCAGGCGCGTGGCCAGCAGGCCAATATCGAAACGCTGTGCCAGCCCGACGTCTTCCTCGGGAAGCAAAAGGTCGGTCAGCAGGGTGGCAATGCCGGCGTGGTTGAGATGGCCAGCGACATAGCGGTTGCGGGGACTGAGCCGCGAACTGCCGCTGCCATGCGCGAACAGCACCAGGCCGGCAGCACGCGGCGGACAGACCAGGTCGCCTGGCAGCACCACACCGCTCAGATCGATGCCGATCTCTTCCCGCAAGATTGTGCTCATCATGCCCTCCAATCAATAACCGGTGCCCGGATGCCTGTTGCGGGCCGTTAAGCGAGATGCCCCGCCTCCCCATCCGCCGCGGCAAAACCAACGCTTTGCGCCAGCACCACGCGCTGGTCCGCATCAAGACGCATCGCGCCCGCCATGGCGCGCCTGTCCAGCAGGCCGCGCGCCACCGTCGCCAGACCGGCGGAAGCACAGAACAGATACACGTTCTGGCTGATGTATCCGGTGTCCAGCCCCATGTAGAACTGACGCACCGGTTTTGCCTGCTCATCCATCCTGGACAGGCGAGCAACGAACACCAGGTCCAGTGGCGCCTGCACCACGTAGTCCTGCAGCCCGGTGGCGGCGCGCACGTCCTCCCCGCTAACCAGCCGCAGGCGCCAGGCAGCAGGTTCCAGCACATAGAGGCCATCGGCGAGCGCCAGGTACAGGTCGATTTCCTGCCAGTTGCGCGCCGATGGTGCGGTGCGCCGGCCCGTTTTCGGTTCGCTGATACCGAACGCTGCCCACAGCAGGCTGGAGAGCAGCTCCGGCGCCAGCGGCTCGCCGCTGAAGGCCCGGGTGGAGCGCCGCAGGCGCAGCGCCTGCATCAGCGGCATGCCGCCTTCCATCTGCGGAGCGGGCAATTCGACATACTCAGGAACGGCGTCGGGTGTCACGATGGGATGGGTCATGCTGGTCTCCAGGCATCATCGGGCGGCGCAGGATGACTGCGCTCGAGCCCGATGCCAATGAACGCGCAGCGTCTCTTCTGCGGTGGGATAGTCGTGCGCTCCATCAGGTGGCGCTCTCTCATCAGGGATTCAAGACGCCGCACCAAACGTGTGCTCATGCCTGCGCTGGCACGGCATGCAGCGCTTGGCCGTCGGGTACGCTTGCAGGCGCAAATACGGAATGGACTCCCCGCAATCCAGGCAGACGCCGTAGGCCTGCTGCGCTATCCGTGCACGCGCGGCCGCGATATCGGCCAGTTCCACGCGGTAGTGGTCCACCACCGCGTCGTCCATGCGCTCTTCGGCGCCCTGCTCCGCCAGATCCGCCATGTCGCCCGCTTCGGGCCGTGTGGAAACGGCACGGGCAACATTCGCCGCATCCATCTGCCCGCGGATCCGTTCCTCCCGGCTATCCAGCAACACGGCCAGGGTGTTGAGTTGCTCCAGGGTCAATGCCGACATCGTGGTCTCCCGAGCGCGCGGATGCGCGCCTGTTTAATTCTGCGATGGCGTCAGGCATTTGATTTGCGCTGGATCAAGCGTTGTGGGGTCGCCTGGCAATTACGCCCGCTAACGCTGGGCTTCCCGGCCGCACGGCGTGCGGACACTACGCTGCATCGCGGGGCCCAATGCAGCCAAGGCATTCTGACTGGCGGCACAGCGTTTCACACCTAGCTGGCGCCTCCCCAAGCGCACCGGTAACACCGGTACTCAAGTCTGTGTCCCGCCTGCCGTTATTCACCATTGCCTACAGGTGCGTTCGTCATAGCACGGTGCGGCAGACAAAAGAGCGAATGGGCACCCCCTCGGGGCCAGCATTTCGCCACCATTGTTATTTCCATTCAGGTAGAAGAAATGAAAAATCTTGGAATTGGGGTACGTCTCGGTATTGGCTTCGGCGTGGTGCTGCTACTGTCAACGTTCATGACGGTGTTCAGCGTCATGGGCTTGCACGAAGTCGCTCAGCGCACGCACGACATGATGCAGCAGCCGCTGGCCAAGGAGCGCGTCGTCAGCGACTGGTATCGCTTGATGCACACGAGCGTGCGGCGCACGACCGCGGTGGCGCGGAGCTCGGACCCGGGCCTCGGCGCGTTCTTTGCCGCGGAGACGAAGGGCTCCGTCGAAGCCATCGCTGCATTGCGGGACAAGATCGAGCCGATGCTCTCCTCGGAAGCGGAAAAGGCGGCATTCCAGACGATCCAGGCCGTGCGCAAGCCCTATAACGACTCCCGCGACAAGATCACCAAGCTCAAGGAAGAAGGCAGCACGGATGAAGCCAACCGGGTGCTGGAAGCCGAGTTCGTGCCTGCCGGCAACGCCTATCTCGCCGAAATCCAGAAGCTGCTCGATATCCAGCGCACCAGCATCGATACGACCGCGCAGCACATCAACGGGATTTATGAAACCACGCGGAACCGCCTGATCGTGCTTGGCCTGCTGGTGCTGGCGATCGGCGTGGCATTTTCGCTGTGGCTGACCATCGGCATCACGCAGCCGCTCCATCGCGCCGTTGGCTTTGCCCGGAAAGTGGCGGCCGGCGACCTGACCAGCCGCATCGACGTGGATAGCAAGGACGAGACCGGCCAGTTGCTGCAAGCGCTGAACGAGATGAACGGCAATATCCTGCGCATCGTCACCCAGGTACGCACGGGCACGGAGTCCATTGCTTCCGGCACGAGCCAGATTGCCGCTGGCAACACCGACCTGTCCCAGCGGACCGAGGAACAGGCGTCGTCCTTGCAACAGACCGCTTCCAGCATGGAGGAACTGACCAGCATCGTCCGGCAGAATGCCGACAACGCAAAGCAAGCCAGCTCGCTGGCGGTCAATGCTTCCGAAATCGCGGTCAGGGGAGGCGAAGTGGTCGGCCAGGTGGTCGACACCATGGATGAGATCAACGGCGCGTCCAGAAAGGTGGTCGATATCATCGCCGTGATCGAAGGCATCGCCTTCCAGACCAACATCCTCGCGCTGAATGCCGCGGTGGAAGCCGCCCGTGCCGGCGAACAAGGCCGTGGCTTCGCCGTGGTGGCCGGTGAGGTGCGCAGTCTTGCCCAGCGTAGCGCGACAGCCGCCAAGGAGATCAAGACATTGATCGGAGATTCCGCCGAGCGCGTGGAAAAGGGCTCGCAGCTGGTGGGGCAAGCCGGCCACACCATGGAAGAGATCGTGGGCGCGGTCAAGCGCGTAACCGACATCATGGGCGAGATCAGCGCGGCCTCGGCCGAGCAGAGCGCCGGCATCGAGCAGGTCAACCAGGCGGTCACCCAGATGGACACGGTGACGCAGCAAAACGCCGCGCTGGTGGAACAAGCCGCAGCCGCAGCGGGATCGCTGGAAGAGCAGGCCCAGCGCCTGCAGCAGGCGGTCTCCTCGTTCCGCCTTGTTGCTGCCTGACGCGGACAACCGGCGTTAGCCGGCGCCTCCGCGCGAGGTTCCGCTGGCCAACGCCGGATCGATACGGCCGCCATGAATGCGCGGCCCTCCCCGATTGCACCAAATCCCCCATCCCCCTAAACTCCACAGCCAGTGCCCGCGCCGGCACGCGCCCGGCCTGGCGCCGGGATCAGGGCGCACCCAACCAGGAGACCATCGATGACCTTTGCCCCATTGCTGCGCGCCCTTGCGGCGTGCAGCGTGCTTGCCGTGGCGCCAACGCTCGCCCGCGCCGCCGACCCCGTCAAGATCGGGCTGATCGCGCCCTTTTCGGGCAGCTTCGCCGACTACGGCAAGCAGATGGAGGGTGGCATCAAGGCGTTCCAGAAGCTCAACGGTGACACCGTGGCGGGCCGCAAGGTGCAGATCATCAGCAAGGACACCACCGGCCCCGCGCCCGATGTGGCCAAGCGCCTGGCGCAAGAACTGGTGGTGCGCGACAAGGTCGATGTGCTGGCCGGCTTCGGTCTCACGCCGGAGGCGCTGGCGGTGGCGCCGGTCGCCGAGCAGGCGAAGAAGGCAATGGTGATCTTCAACGCTGCGTCGTCTTCAGTCACCACCAAGTCGGGCTATATCGCGCGGGTTTCGATGACCTTGCCGCAGATCTCGGCGCCGATGGCCACCTGGGCCATCAAGAACAAGGTGCGCAAGGTGGTGACGCTGGTTGCGGACTACGCGCCGGGCATCGATGCGGAAACCGCGTTCAAGACCAATTTCATCGGCGGCGGCGGCCAGGTGATCGAATCCATCCGGGTGCCGCTGCGCAACCCGGAGTTCGCCCCGTTCATCCAGCGCATCAAGGATGCCAGACCCGAGGCGGTGTTCCTCTTCCTGCCCGCGGGCGAGCAGGGCGTGGCGTTCATGAAGGGCTTTCGCGAGCGCGGCCTGGCCGAGGCGGGCATCCGCGTGATCGCCACCGGCGACCTTACCGACGACCACGTGCTGCCGGCCATGGGCGACGCCACGCTGGGCGTGATCACGTCCTTCCACTATTCGATGGCCCACGATTCGCCGGAAAACAAGGCCTTCCTGAAGGCGTTCGCCGAAGCCAACCCTGGCGCCGGCCGGCCTAACTTCATGGCGGTAGCCGCCTACGACGGCATCCGCGCGATCTACGAAGCGCTGAAGAAGACCGGCGGCGCGACTGACGGGGACAAGCTGCTGGCAGCGCTCAAAGGCATGAAGATCGCCAGCCCGCGGGGCCCGATCCTGATCGACCCGGACACCCGCGACGTGGTGCAGACGGTCTATATCCGGCGCGTGGAGAAGGTCGGCGGCGAACTCTACAACGTGGAGTTCGACAAGTTCGACAACGTCAAGGATCCGGGGAAGTAGGCCGCGCGCCGGGATGCTGCGGGTCAAGGGACATGGTGGCCCGCGCTCCCTGGCGCGCCTGGCGCGGAGGCTGCGGCTTCACGATGCGGGCAGGCACTTTTTCAGCTGCGCGCTGCGTCTGCGCAAGATCCGCCGTGGCGCCGCCAGGCGCCGGTCCGTCCGGCAGCCCGATGCCCTGCAGGTCATAGCACATCCACATCGCGCGCTGCGGCACTTCATTGAAATTGCCATCGCTGGCGGCCAGGATACGCGCCCAGACCTGGGGCGTGGAACTGCGCCATACGCCGCACAGCAGGCGGCGGAAGCGCGGGTCGCGCCCGGCCTGCCGCTCGATGCGCCCGATAAACGCCGGGCCGTGGTATTCGATCAGGTCTTCGAGTTCGCCGGCGGCGAGCGCGCCCAGCACGCGGGGACTCTCCGTATGGGCAAGGACCTCCAGCACCAGCCGCCACAGCCCTTCGGGATCGTTGACGCACAGCCAGTCGCAGGCCTGCCAGACCCAGAATGAGCGCACCTCGTGCCGACCGATGGCCGGGTCGTACCGGCTGTAACGCTTGATATAGGCGTTGACCAGCCGCTTCTGCTCATGGGTTTCCATAGCCCCCCGTTACTACCCGTCTGCAAAAATGGGCATAGCCCGATTTCCGGCCACGGCTTTGCCGCCCGTGCCGGCGTGGTTCGTCAACGGCCGCCCACCACCGCCAGCCCCCGGTTGACCATGCCGTGGCCTGGCTCAGGCGACCGTCAGCAACCTGTCCAGCGTGACCTTGTCCGCCAGCAACTCCGTGCTGGTCGAAGCATGTACCACCTTGCCCCGGTCGAGCACCATCGCGCGCCGGGTCATGCCAAGCGCCAGGCGCGCGTGCTGCTCCACCACAATCACAGCCATGCCGCCTTCGTCTATCAAGCGGCGGATCACGTTCTGCAATTCCTGAACAATAATAGGTGCCAAACCTTCCATCGGTTCGTCCAGCAATAGCAGTATCGGGTTTACCATTAGCGCCCTGCCAATCGCCAGCATCTGCTGCTCGCCACCCGACAACTGGTTGCCCAGATTGCCCCGGCGCTCCTGCAATCGCGGGAAGATCTCATAGACCCGCGCCACGTTCCAGAAGCCCGGCCGCGCCACCGCCGTCAGGTGCTCTTCCACCGTCAGCGACGGGAACATGCAGCGCTCCTGCGGCACCCACCCCAGCCCGGCGGCGGCACGCTGGTGGGCGGCCAGCCGCGACAGGTCGCGCCCCTGCCAGCGCAGGCTGCCGCGCCGCAGCCGCGTCAGGCCCATCAGGGTCATCAGCAGCGTGCTCTTGCCCACGCCGTTGCGGCCCAGCAGGGCCAGGCTCTCACCGGCGCGGAGCGTCAGGTCGATCCCGTCGATCACCACGGCCTCGCCGTAGCCCGCGCACACCCCTTCTGCCCGCAGCAATTCAGTCATGCGCGGCCTCCCCGAGGTACACCTCCCTGACGCGGGGATCGGCGCCGATCTCCGCCGGCGTGCCTTCGGTGAGCACACGGCCGCCGACCAGCACGGTGATGCGCTCGGCAAAGCGGAATACCAGGTCCATGTCGTGCTCGATAAACAGGATGGTGATGTCGCGCGGCAAGCCGGCAATGACGCCGAACAGCTCGGCGCTCTCGCCGGCCGGGATGCCGGCCGCGGGCTCGTCCAGCAGCAGGATGGCGGGCCGGGTGGCCAGCGCCAGTGCGATTTCGAGCAGGCGTTGCTTGCCGTAAGGCAGGCTGCGCGTCTCGGTATCGGCATCGCGGTCGAGGCGCAGGCTGGCCAGCACCGCCATGGCCTCGTCGGCCAGCGGTCTCTGCGATGCCACGGTGCGATGCCAGATACGTGCAGCGCCGCTGCGTTCGGCCACCGCAAGCACCACGGACTCCAGCACGGTCAGCCCGGGGAACAAGGTGTTGATCTGAAAGGTGCGCGTCATGCCACGCCGCACCCGCGCGTGCTGCGGCAGATGCGTGATGTCCTCGTCGCCGAGCCAGATGGTGCCGCTGCTGGGCGGCAAGGCGCCGGTCAGCAGGTTGATGAAGGTGGTCTTGCCGGCGCCGTTCGGCCCGATCAGGGCATGGCGCGCGCCCGGCGGGAAACGCAGCGAGATCTCGCTGTTGGCGGCAAACCCGCCCCAGGACCTGGAAAGCCCTTCCGTGCGCAAGATGGCCGTCATGGCTGGCCTCCGTCCGGCTTGCGGCGCATGCCGCGCAAGGCGTCAACGGCGCCCATCACCCCGCCGCGCGCGAACAGCACGATCACCACCAGCAACAGGCCGATCCAGAACTGCCAGTAGACCGGATTGAGGCCCGCCAGCACATCCTGCGCGATCATGAAGACGGCCGCGCCAACCAGGGCGCCGTACAGCCTGCCCGCGCCGCCCAGCACCAGCATCACCAGCAACTCCGCCGAGCGCGGAAAGGCCAGCACGTCCATGCCGACGAACTGCGTGGTCTGCGCCAGCAGCCCGCCGGCCACGCCGGCCAGCGCCGCCGCCACGGCAAATACCGCGCCGAGCCGGCGCGGCACGTTGACGCCCAGCGCGGGCATGCGGCGCGCCCCTTCGCGCATGCCCCGCAGCGACAGTCCAAAGGGGGAGTCCACCAGCCTGCGCACCAGCGCAAACAAGACGAAGACAACCACCAGGCTGTACAGGTAGGCGGTCTTGCCGAACAGATCGAACTCGAACAACCCGAGCAGCGGCGACATGGTGACGCCCGACAGTCCGTCCACGCCGCCGGTGAGGAAGGCCGCTTTGTTGGCCGCCTCGAACAGCATCAGCCCGATGCCCAGCGTCACCATGAGCCGGGTCAGGTCGCCGCCGCGCACCACCAGGAAACTCGCCAGCCAGCCCGCCACGCCGGCCACCGCGCCCGCCGCAAGCAGACCCGACAACGGCTCGCCCCAGCCATGCGCGGCAAGCAGGCCGGCGGTGTAGGCGCCAAGCCCGAAGAACGCCGCATGCCCGAGCGAGACGATGCCCGCGTACCCCAGCAACAAATCCAGCGACAGCGCGAACAGGCCGGTAATCAGCACCTGGCTGCCGAGTATCAGGTAGCCGGGCAACAGGAACCAGGCCGCCACCGGCAGCAGCCAGAATACGATCTCGCCGGCTCGCCAGCGCCCGTCCGGCAGGCGCTCGCGCAGTACGCCGCCACCCGCACTGGCCACATCGGATACCTTGTCCAGCGCGCTCATGCCCGCCTCCCGTAGAGACCAGCCGGGAACAGCACCAGCAACACCACCATCAGCGCATAGATGACGAAGGCGCCCACCGCCGGCACGTAGTACTTGCCGGCCACATCGGCCACGCCCAGCAGCAGCGCCGCCACCAGCGGACCGCGGATGGTGCCCGCGCCGCCCACCGCAACCACCAGCAGGAAATACACCATGTACTTGAGCGGGAAGGAGGGATCGAGGCCCAGCACATCGATGCCAAGCCCGCCACCCAGGCCCGCCAGTCCCGAACCGAGCGCGAAGGTCAGGCTGAATACACGCTCCACATTGATACCGAGGCCGCGCGCCGCCTGCTGGTTGTCCACCGCCGCGCGCACCTGCGCGCCAAAGCGCGTGCGGGCTACCAGCCAGCCCAGCGCGGCGGTGATCGCCACCACCACGCCGATCAGGAACAGCCGATAGGCGCCAAGATCCAGCCCGCCAAGCCGCACCTGCCCGCGCAGGAAAGCGGGCAGTTCCACCGGCTGCTGGCCGGGCCCGAACACGTAGGTGGCGGCGGCGATCGCCATGAAGGTCAGCCCGATGGAAAACAGGACCTGGTCGAGATGGCTGGCGCGGTAGAGGCGCCGGTACAAGGTGCGCTCCAGCCCCCAGCCCACCACCGCGGCACCCGCGAAGGCCAGCGGCAGGGCCGCAAGGAAGGGCACGCCGGCACGGCTCATCAGCACCACCGCCACGTAGCCGCCGAACATGGCGAATGCGCCGTGGGCCAGGTTGACGAAATTCATCAGGCCCATGGTGACAGAGAGCCCGACACTGATCAGGAACAGCAGGCAGCCATAGGCCAGCCCGTCGAACAGCACGCCAAGGAAGCTGGCGATCATCGCCGGCCCTCCCCGCGTTGCGATGAGGCCCGTCCACTGCGCTCAGTCATGAAGTCTCCTGAATTTCCAAAGGGATGGATGGGGTTCATTCGCCCTCGAAGGCAGCGAAGGGCAGCCCGACGTAGTTTTCCGCGAGAGACGCGGCCGCGGCCGGTGAAGCGGCAACGTATTCCAGCTCGGCGCGCTGCAGCCGCGCCATAAAGGGGGTCTGGTCAGGGAAACGATGCAGCAGCGAAGTCATCCACCAGGAGAAATGCTCGGCGCGCCAGACCCGCCGCAGGCAGGTGGCGGAGTACGCCGCCAGCAGGTCTTCGCGGCGATCGCCATAGTGTGCCGCCAGCGCGCGTGCCAGCGTGCGCACGTCGGCCACCGCCAGGTTCATGCCCTTGGCGCCGGTCGGCGGGACGATATGCGCCGCGTCGCCGGCCAGGAACAGCCGGCCATATTGCATGGGCTCCACCACATGGCTGCGCATCGGCGTGATGCCCTTTTGCAGCACCGGGCCTTCGTTGAGCCGCCAGCCGTCGCCGGTCTCCAGGCGGGCGTGCAGTTCCTGCCAGATCCGCGTATCTGGCCACAGGGTGAGATCCTCGTCTGGACGGCACTGCAGGTAGAGCCGCGTGATCTGCGGTGAGCGCATCGAGAACAGGGCAAAGCCGCGCGCATGGCTGGCATAGATCAGCTCCCGCGCGGCGGGCGCGGCCTCGGCCAGGATGCCAAGCCAGGCAAAGGGATAGGTCCGCTCGAACACCTGCAGCGCGGATGCCGGAATCGCTCCGCGCGAGACGCCGCGAAAGCCATCGCATCCGGCGACGAAATCGCAATGCAGCGTGTGGCGCCGCCCGCCGTGTGCAAACGTGACGCCGGGCGCCTTGCCATCGATGCCATGCAGCGCCACGCCGCTGGCCTCGAACAACAGTGGCGCGCCATCCGCCAGGCGCGCGGCGATCAGGTCCCTGACCACCTCGTGCTGGCCGTACACGGTGATGGCACGGCCCCCGGTCGGCCCCGACAGGTCGATGTGGTGGCGGTGTCCGCCGAACAACAGGTCGATGCCGTGGTGACGCAGGCCCTGGCGCTGCAGGCGCTCGCCCGCGCCGGAGGCCACAAGGAGGTCCACGGTGCCTTGCTCCAGCACACCGGCGCGGATGCGCGCCTCGACGTGCTGGCGGCTGCGATCCTCGATGACCACGGCATCGATGCCGGCGCGGCGCAGCAGATGCCCCAGCAGCAGGCCCGCCGGCCCGGCACCGATGATCGCTACCTGGGTGCGCATCGTGGTCTCCCGTCTCCCGTTCAGCCTCTTGCCACGGCCCTGGCTGCGGCGCCCGGTCTTGGATGAGGGGCATTTTCAGGCGCTCGCCCCCAATTTGCAATCGGGGGTTCCGGCCATACCGCGCGGGCCACCGGCGGGAGCGGGCAGGACGATCAGGCTGGCAGGATCGCCACGTACGCCAGACCGGCGGCCAGGACTGCGCATAGGGGCGAATAGACCCGCGTGTCCAGCCGCGCAAACGGAGAGCCGGTGATGCGCTTGAAGAAACCAACCAGGCGGAAATCGCCCACCGCCCTCGCCAGCATGGCCACCGCCACCAGGCCGATGGCCCATTGCAGGAGCGGCCCCGTGGATGGCGCGGCGAACAGCCCGGCGCGCGCGGCCACCATCGATGCCACCACCGCCAGCCCGACAGCCACCATCAGCGTGCCGGTGCGCGAAGGCGTGAAAGCGGGAACCATCGCAGCCACCGCAGCAGCCCCTTCGCCTGGGGATACCTTGCGCGGAATGCGGGGCACCGCCGCATCCTTGGCCAGGGAGCCGCCCAACGCCCAGTAGACATGCACGCCGGCAAGCAACAGGTAGATGCAGACCAGCAGAAGAGCGACCAAAGCGACCATAGCAGCAGGATTCCTATCTGTGAGAAGATGCCCCGGACCGGGGCATCCAGCTTAATCCAGCTGGGGTGCGCGATGCGAAGCCGTGACCATATGCCGCAGTACCGGGAATCCCGGCCGCCAGAATCCGTGCCCACCAGCAAGGAGACCGTCATGCCATCTGATCGACGCCGCTTCCTGTGCCGCAGCATGCTGCTTGCCGCCGGCCTGGCCTCGCCCGTCGCCACGCTCGCTGCCCTGCCCTCCCCGGCCCCCCTGCGCCGTGCGCTGCCCGGCGGCCGCGAAACGCTGCCGGTGATCGGCATGGGCACCGCCGATACCTTCAACGTGGGTACTGAGCCCGGCGAGCGCGCGCCGCTGGCCGAGGTAATGGCCCTGCTGCTGCAAACGCCCGGCCCGGTGATCGACACCGCGCCCAGCTACGGCAGCGCCGAGGCCGTTACCGGCGACCTGCTGCTGGATGCCAGCGCTCGCGCCAGGGTCTTCCTGGCCACCAAGATCTCGGCGTCGGCCGCCAACGCGCCGGCGCAATGGGCGCAATCCCTGCGCGACCTCCGGAGCGAAAACGTCGATCTGCTGCAGGTGCACAACCTGATCGACTGGCGCGACAACCTGCGCTTTATCCGCCAGTTGAAGGAACACGGCAAGACGCGCTATACCGGCATCACCCACTACCGCGAGGACGCGCACGAGGCGCTGGCCCAGATCGTGCGCAGCGAACGCGTGGATTTTGTCCAGCTCAATTACTCGGTCGCCGAGCGCAATGCCGAACGCACGCTGCTGCCGCTGTGCCAGGAGCGCGGCGTGGCGGTGCTGGTCAATCGCCCGTTCCAGGACGGCCGGCTGTTCCGCGCGGTCAAGGACCGCCCGCTGCCACCCTGGGCCGGCGAGATCGACTGCGACTCCTGGGGCCAACTCTTCCTGAAGTTCATTGTCAGCCATCCCGCCGTGACGGCGGCGATCCCCGCCACGTCGAAGCCCAGGAACATGCGCGACAACCTCGGCGCGGGCCTGGGCCGCATGCCCGATGCCCGCCAGCGCGAGCGCATCGCCGCGCTGCTGGCCTGATCCTGTCATGGCCAGCACCACGCAAGCGGCCCGCCACGGCCTCGGCATCCAGCCCAGCGAAGGCAGCGCGGTGGCGGCCGGCTTCGTGTTCTTCTTCTGCCTGTTCGCCAGCTACTTCATGCTGCGCCCGGTGCGCGAGACCATGGGCATCGCCGGCGGCGTGCAGAACCTGCAATGGCTGTTCACCGCCACCTTCGTGGTCATGCTGGTGGCGATTCCCTGCTATGGCCTGTGCAGCGCGCGCCTGCCACGCAGGCGCTTTGTGCCGTGGGTCTATGCGTTCTTTATCGCCAACCTGCTGGGCTTTGCCTTGGCCACGCGCGCCGCGCCAGACAGTATCTGGCTGGCGCGGATGTTCTACGTCTGGCTGTCGGTATTCAACCTGTTCGTGGTGTCGGTGGCGTGGAGCCTGATGGCCGATGTATTCCGTCCCGGCCAGGCGCGGCGCCTGTTCGGCCTGCTGGCCGCCGGCGCCAGCGCGGGCGGACTCGCCGGGCCGTTGCTCGGCGGCTGGCTGGTGCCGCGCATCGGCCTGACCGGGCTGATGCTGCTGTCCGCCGCGCTGCTGGCGGCCACGCTGCCCGGCGTGGGCTACCTGTTCGGCTGGCGCCGGCGCGCCGGTGCCGGGGTGCCGGCGGCGGACGATCCGGTCCCGGCTCAGGACCCGGCCCGGCCCATAGGCGGCGGGCTTTGGGCCGGCCTGACGCTGGTGGCGCGTTCGCACTACCTGCTGGGCATCAGCCTGTTCGTGATCCTGCTGGCCACCGCCAGCACCTTTCTCTACTTCGAGCAGGCCAGGCTGGTGGCACAGACCTTTCCCAGCCGCACGCAGCAGACGCAGGTCTTCAGCGCCATCGACGCCATCGTGCAGGCGCTGACCATTGTGGTGCAGGTGTTCTTCTCGGGCCGCATCGCCAGGCGCTATGGCGTGACTTCCCTGCTCAGCGCGGTGCCGCTGGCGGTGGCGGCGGGCTTCCTGGTGCTGGCGCTATGGCCAGCCTTCGGCGTGCTGGCCGGCGTGATGATCCTGCGCCGGGTGGGCGAATATGCATTGCTGCGGCCGGGCCGGGAGATGCTGTTCACGGTGGTGGATGCCGAAACCAAATACAAGGCCAAGAACGTGATCGACACCGCCGTTTATCGCGCCGGCGATGCGGTCAGCGCCTGGATCAAGACCGCCATTGACGGGCTATCCGGCCACCCGGCCGTGGTGGCGCTCACCGGGGCTGCGCTGGCATTGGGATGGGCCTGGCTGGGATGGTGGCTTGGCCGCCAGCATGAAGGCCAGCACGGGGCCGCATCGCCGGCGTCTACCGCCCGCCTGGCGGCGGTGCCTCGCGACCGGGGCGGTGCATGAGTACGCTCGCCAGCTACGCCGGGAGGCAAATGCCATGCACGGTTCAGGTGCTTTCCTGCACTTCAGCCCCCGCATTTGCCGAGAGTTGTGACGATTGTGACAGATTATTTTTGGAGAACTCCTCATGAAGCCCGGAATTTCGATGCGCAAGGCAGCCGCCCTGCTTGCCGCCCTGGCCGTCAGTGGCATGGCCTGCGCCGCGCTGCCGCCCCCCGGGCCGCAAACGCCGCAAGGCGAGCGCGCCACGCAAAAGCCCCTGCCGCCACAGCCGCCGCGGCATAAGAAACACAAGAAGCCCAAGCAAAAGACGCCTGACAAGCAGGCCCCGGCGCCGCAGGCTGCCCCGTCACCCGACGCTTCGCCGCCGCCGCTGCCGAGTCCGGCACCCTGATCGCCATGGCTCCGGCGTTACATCTGCTAACCGTGCGGACAGATTCCGGCGACGCCTGACCCCTAAGATGCCTGCAAGGCCAGCCGCTGTCACTGTCGCTGGCCCTTACATGCAGCCACAAGGAGTCAGTCATGCGCAAACCCAATCGTGCCGCCCGCATCGTCGGCGCAGGCCTGCTCACCGCCGCGCTGCTGGCCGCAGGTCCCGCCTCCGCACGCGGACGCGGCCACGGCGACGGCGACTCAGCCGGCGCGGTCGCGCTGGCCATCGGCGCCCTCGTCGGGCTGGCCGTGGTCGGTACCGCCGTGGCCAGCCAGCCGGTCGTCGTGGCCGCCCCGCCCGCGCCAACTTATGGGCCGGCCTATGGGCCAGCTTACGGGCCGCCGCCGGGATATTGCTATCGCGATTACGATCGCGCTTATGTGCCATGCGCGCCACAGCCGGCGCCCTATTACTATCAGGAAGCACCGCTGCCGCGATACCCAGGATACTGAGCGCGACGGCCCGTCAGATCCGGCGATGCCATCGGCAGCGCCCGCTTCGCGGGCCATGGCACCGCCGGCATCCTCGCGCGCCCGCGGGCGCAAAAGCTGAGCGAGGCGCTCGCCGGTGCGCAACTGCCCTTCGAGGCGGCGGTGCCGGATGCAGTGGCGCCGTTGTTGCGGGGACCGGCGCAGGCTGGCCCGTCTCCGGGCGGCATGGCGGTCCTGCCGGGCGCCCTGCTCACGGGCGGCCCGCCAGCTCCAGGGCAAACACCACGCGCTGCAGCCACTTGCCGCTCTGCCCATCCATCTGGCCAAAACGGCAGCCGAAATGGTTGTGCGCCTCGTTGCCGTGCCATGCCTTTCGATGCCGCACCACCTGCAGCGCAAGCTTCATCGCACCCAGGTCGCCAAGCTCCAGGCAGCATTGCGGGATGCTGGTCCCGACCGGCAACTGACCCGGTCCGATGCGCATGGAGCGCAAGCCCACCCCGGATACCGACAGGTCCGCGACTTCCATTTCAACAAGCTGGCCGTCGCTTAGCAGGATCTGGCAGCGAAAGTCCCTGTCCTGCGGCAGGCGGACGCGGAAATGCCTGCGGCGCGGAACCATATAGATCCCGGCCGGCAAGGAAGCGAGAAACGCCGGTCCGCCGTCGAAGCGGGTGACTGCCGGCGTGGCGAACCGGAAGTGGAACGTGATATCGCCCAGCGATGCCGAGGCGGCCAGTTCGCTGGCGTTCAGGATCGCTTCCAGTTCCAGGCCGTTGCGGCACCAGGCAAGCACGCAGGTGCCCCTGGACGGGTCGACGGACAGAAAGCACGAAGCAACCCGCCACTCCTGCGCAGGTTGAAGATGGAGCCGGGTACGCACGCGGGCCAGATCCTGCAGGATCTGAAGTATCCGGCCCGGATCGCTGAGCCGCTCAATATCGCTGCCAGCCGCCCACGGGAGCGGCAAAGGCGCGCCTAAGGCGTTCGAGGCCATGACGGTGTTGCAGACTGGTCCGGGAACACTGCGGCGCTAGCGCTACGATTCATCGGGACTAACCCATTCAAGGTATTTGATCGGAAGTTTCTCGCGACTTTCCAGTTTCGAGGGCATATTCGTTGCCTCGCATGTTCCGTTGCATGCCGACCGCTCTAACGGCATTGCCAGACAGGTTCTTGAGAAGTCCAGCGCTCTCTTCCCATCTTTTCCATCGCGGCGCCATTCCGCCCTTCCCCGGCGGGCTAAAGATTTGATCGCTCCCGCCGTTAGGAGTCGTTTCGCGGTCACATTCCTTTCCGCTTTCGCTTGCCAGCCTGGGCCTGACTCCGCGCCGGGCCGACGCCTCGCGTCAGATCGTTCACCAGCCATTCCAATCCATGAATAGACTTGACTCCGCCTCGACCAACCCGCCGTCATCGGACGGGTTCCAGTACGCCCTTGAGGGTGAGATCCACGCGATACTGGACATCCTGGCCATGCAGGAGCGCAGCCTCGACTTGCGCTTGCCGGATGGGCGCACGCTGCGCACGAAAGTATTGTCCGTGGATGCGCCAGCCCGCACGTTTACGCTCCAGGGATACGTCAGCGAGCCTGACAATGAGGCAGTACTGGCCTGCGCGCAAAGCGAACTCTCGACTGTCCTGGATGATGTGTCGCTCACGCTTTGCCTGGGCGCCGCGGCCCGCTCCCTGTTCGCCGGCGCCGCTGCGTTCTCGGTGCCATTCCCGGAAAAACTGTCCCAGGTGCAACGGCGGCGGGACTACAGGGCGGAGACGCTGGACTACCAGTACACATTCGAGGCCGATTTGCCTGACGGCACCGGACTCATCCTGGACATTGCCGATCTTTCGGCGTCCGGCGTGGGGCTGCGCTCGCGCACGCCAGGTACGAATACCCTGGCCGTCGGGACGTTGCTGCCCAAAGGCAGGCTGCGCTTTGGCACGCTGGCAAGCCTGGAGGTAGGGGTTCGCGTGGTACGTTACCAGTCGGTGGATACCGCCGACGCCGCGGTACACCACTACGGCTGCGAATTCGTCGCGTTCGAGCAAGGCGCCCTGCTCGATTGAGCGGAGTCATTCAGCCGGAGTCATTCAACTGGAGTCATTCATGTCCCACCCGCATCGCGTCATTGGCGCCCTGCTGCTTTCGATGTTTTCGCTTACTGCATTGGCACATGAATCGCTGTGCGCGGCGGGCGAGAAAGTTGCGTTCTCATGCACGGTCAAAGGCAACAAGGTTGTATCGCTTTGCGCTTCGCCAGATCTTTCCAAGACGAAAGGGTACGTGCAGTACCGCTTTGGAAAAAAGGGGGCCGTCGAGCTTGCTTACCCGAAACTCACGGATGATCCGCGCAAGCACTTCCGGTGGGGCGTCACCGCTTACTCAGGTGGCGGCACCGATTACTTCAGGTTCTCCAACGGGGGCTACGACTATGTGGTCTACGCCGGCAGCGGCAAGGGCTGGGAAAAAGAAGGGCTTGTCGTCGAGAAGGACGGCAAGCGCGTCGGCAGCTTACCCTGCCGTGACGGAGGGCTAGGTCCGGACAACTGGGCGGTCATGTATTCCGCAGGTTTGCCGGAGCTGGATCAGAGCAAACCATCGGATCGATTCGATATGCCCTGACCCTACCCTGATCCAGGCAAGGGGCGGCAGCGCGCGCAGGTCGACCCTGCGCTGGCCGCGCCGGCCAGCCGGAATCTCTCCGGGCCGATGCCAAAACCCTGGCCGAACCGGCATCCGGACGGCAGCCGCCCGGTCAGCCGTCCCGCCCCGCGCAACCCACGATTTCGGCCAAACAAGGGGCGCCCGAGGCCAAATCCGCCGCCTCGGGCATCCGCGGCCAACCGCGTGGCGTATAGTCGTCGCTGACGAACGGTGCCGTGCCTGGCTTGTCCCGCACGGCACCGGTATGCGTCCCCAGACATCGGGCCGGCACGCCAGTTGCCGCCACTACCAAGGACAACATCATGAAGACCAAAGCCGCCATCGCCTGGAAGGCCGGTGCCCCGCTGACCGTGGAAGAAGTCGACCTGGACGGCCCGCGCGCCGGTGAAGTGCTGGTAGAGATCAAGGCCACCGGCATCTGCCATACCGACTACTACACGCTGTCCGGCGCCGATCCTGAAGGCATCTTCCCGGCCATCCTGGGCCACGAAGGCGCAGGCATCGTTACCGACGTGGGCCCCGGCGTGACCTCGCTCAGGCCCGGCGACCATGTGATCCCCCTCTACACGCCGGAATGCCGCCAGTGCAAGTTCTGCCTGTCGCGCAAGACCAACCTGTGCCAGGCCATCCGCGCCACGCAGGGCAAGGGCCTGATGCCCGACGGCACCTCGCGCTTCTCCATCGACGGCAAGCCGATCTTCCACTACATGGGCACCTCCACCTTCGCCAACCACATCGTGGTGCCGGAGATCGCCCTGGCCAAGATCCGCCCGGATGCCCCTTTCGACAAGGTTTGCTACATCGGCTGCGGCGTGACCACCGGCGTGGGCGCCGTGCTGTTCACCGCCAAGGTGGAAGCCGGCGCCAACGTGGTGGTGTTCGGCCTGGGCGGCATCGGCCTGAACGTGATCCAGGCGGCCAGGATGGTGGGCGCCGACAAGATCATCGGCGTGGACCTGAACCCCGGCCGCGAGGCCATGGCCCGCAAGTTCGGCATGACCCACTTCATCAACCCGAACGAGGTGGAGAACGTGGTGGACCATATCGTGCAGCTGACCGATGGCGGCGCCGACTACTCCTTCGAATGCATCGGCAACACCAAGGTCATGCGCCAGGCGCTGGAGTGCTGCCACAAGGGCTGGGGCAAGTCGATCATCATCGGCGTGGCCGAGGCCGGCGCGGAGATTTCCACCCGCCCGTTCCAGCTGGTCACCGGCCGCGAATGGAAGGGCTCGGCCTTCGGCGGCGCGCGCGGCCGCACCGACGTGCCGAAGATCGTCGACTGGTACATGGACGGCAAGCTCAATATCGACGACCTGATCACCCACACCCTGCCGCTGGAGCGCATCAACGAGGGCTTCGACCTGATGAAGCGCGGCGAGTCGATCCGCTCCGTGGTCCTGTACTGAGGCCCGCCATGCTCGAACTACTCTCGGAGCACGGCTGCTTTGGCGGCGTGCAGCGCTTCTACCGGCACGCCTCGACGACCATCGGCCTGCCGATGCGGTTCTCGGTATTCCTGCCGGCGCAGGCATTGATCCAGCCCGAACAGCGCCTGCCCGCGCTGTTCTACCTGGCCGGCCTGACCTGCACCGAGGAAACCTTCATGATCAAGGCCGGCGCGCAGCGCGTTGCCGCCGAGCATGGCCTGATCCTGGTGGCGCCCGATACCAGTCCGCGCGACACCGGCATCGCCGGCGAAGCGCAGGCATGGGATTTCGGCGCGGGAGCGGGTTTCTACCTGGACGCCACGCAGGCGCCCTGGAGCCAGCACTGGCGCATGGAAAGCTATGTGGCGCAGGAGTTGTTCGACCTCGTCACCACCGCGCTGCCCGCCGATCCGCAGCGTGTCGGCATCTTCGGCCATTCGATGGGCGGGCATGGTGCGCTGGTGCTGGCGCAGCGCCATCCCGGCCGCTTCCGCTCGGTGTCGGCCTTCGCGCCCATCGCCGCACCCATGCGCTGTCCATGGGGAGAGAAGGCCTTTACCCGCTATCTGGGCGAGGACCGCGCAAGCTGGGAGCAGTACGACGCCTCGGCGCTGATGCGGCGCCAGGCCAGCGCGCCCTTCCCACGCGGCATCCTGGTCGACCAGGGCCTGGCCGACAAATTCCTTGCCGAACAGCTCTACCCCGAAGCCTTCGAGGCCGCCTGCGCCGCAGTCGGGCAACCGCTGCTGCTGCGCCGGCACGAGGGCTACGACCACGGCTATTACTTCATCTCGACCTTCATCGAGAACCATATCCGGCATCACGTAGCGCAACTCTGACCCCATGCGGCGGGCGGGGATCCGCCCGTCCGCCTGAACAAGGCATCATGAGCAACCTGACCACCATCGAACTCAAGGCCTTTGTGCCCGCCCGGGATTTCGCGCTATCCAGGCAGTTTTACCAGGACCTGGGTTTCGTCATGCCATGGAGCGACGACAACCTGGCCTACCTGCATCACGGGAAGTGCTGCTTCATGCTGCAGAACTTCTATGTGAAAGAGCTGGCCGAAAACCTAATGATGCATCTGCTGGTGGAAGATGTGCAGGCCTGGTGGGACAAGGTCAATGCACAGGATATCGGCGGGCGCTACGGCGTCAGGATCGTGCCGCCGCAGGACCAGCCCTGGCAGATGCGCGACTTCGTGCTGATCGATCCGTCCGGGGTGTTGTGGCGTATCGGGCAGAACCTGGAATAAGCGCCGGTGCAGGCGACGCCGCCTGGTAATACGTTGAAACACGCCGGCGCCCAATGAAACAGAATCCGTCGCGCACCGCCTTGCGTTGCGGCAGGCCGCGCTGGTAGTGTCCTGGATCGCCGTGGCCGCGTCATCCGAACGCGGCTTGCGGCCATCCGAAGGACTTCATCATGACCCGCAGCGCCCATGCTTTTCGCCTCGTTCCCATGGTGGTCGCGCTATGCTTATCGCCCGCCGCCTTCGCGCAGGGTTCACCCGCGGCTGGCGACGAAGCCATGAGCGCCATCCAGAGCAATTTTGCGCGCATGACGCCTGCGCCGCGCACGGTGGACAGCATCAATCAGGAACTTAAGCAGAGCCATGCCGCGGCGACCGGTGCCGCCGGACGTGGCGGCGGCCGGGGCCGGGGCCGCCAGCGCTCGCAGGATAGCGCACAAAACGCCCCGGGCGGCAGCGCCGCCGATACGCCGGCAAGCCAGGATTCGGGGCTGCACGCCAACGCGCCGGGCGCCACGGGCGCTACGCCTTCAGGCAGCCAGTAAAGCCCCACCTGTTGTCTGTTGTCTGTTGTCTGTTATCTGTTGTCTATTGCTGCGCCACCCCGAAACGCTCGCGGTAGTCCCGCGGCGTAATGCCCATCTGGCGCAGGAACGCGCGCCGCAGCCCCTCGTCCGAACCAAATCCGGTGCGCGCGGCAATGGACTTGAGCGGCAGCTCGCCTTGTTCAAGCAGCCGCCGCGCCCCTTCGATGCGCGCCGACTCGATAAACGCCATCGGGCTGCTACCCGTCTCCCGCGCGAACACGCGCCGAAAATTGCGCTCGCTCATCGCCACCCGGCCCGCCAACTCCGCCATCGTGAAATCGTGCATCAGATCCGAGAGTATCCAGTCCTGCACCCCGCGAATGCCGGCGTGGCTGGTGGCCTGGCTGGCCAGATGCAGGCTGTACTGCGATTGCCCCCCGGGACGCTTGAGGTAAACCACCAGTTCACGCGCGAGGTCTAGCGCCAGTTCGCGGCCAAGGTCTTCCTCGACCACGGCCAGCGCCAGGTCGATGCCCGCAGTCACCCCGGCCGAAGTCCACAGGTTGCCCTGGCGCACAAAGATGGCGTCCGCATCCACCTCCACCGCCGGAAAACGCTGGCGCAGCAGCGCGGCCACGCCCCAGTGCGTGGTGGCCCGGCGCCCGTCGAGCAGGCCCGCGGCGGCCAGGAAGAATGTGCCCGAACACAGCGCGATCAGCCGCCCGATGCGCGGCGCCACCGCGCGCGCCCAGGGCACGATGCCCTGGGCCTCGTCCATGGCGCGCTCGATATCGCGCGCGCCCACGATCAGGGCGATGTCCGGCAGCAGCACGGTATCCAGCCGGGCCGTGGCCTCCAGCGTCATCAGCGTGTCCGAGCGCACCGGACCCGTTTCCAGCGCGACGATCCGGGTGGCGTAGGCCGGCGGCTGCCCGCGCTGGGCCAGGCGCACATTGGCGTAGTCGAACACCGTCATCGGGCCGACCGCCTCCATGGCCTTGAATCCGGGGTACACCACGATATCCACCCGCCGTGGGGCGGCGACTGCCTGCGCTTGCATCGATCTGACCGGAATGGAAAGCGGCGATCTTACCCCACTGCCGGCCACGCCCTCGCGCCGGTACAAGCGCTACAAGCATATGCAACCGCCGCATTAGTCGGTGGGCGTGCAAGCTTGTGCCAACAAATTCGTTCTGTTGCAGTGAACCAGTTCTTAGCATGGTGCATATCGTCCACATCCCGCAGCCTACCGAGGAGTGTCATGCACCAAGAGCCAGAGCAGCCGTCCGCCGTCAACCGTTCCTCGCCCGAGGGCAATCCGCGCAGCACAGGCACCCTGAGCCGCCGCGGCTGGCTGCAGGCCGCCGGCACGCTCGCCGTGGCCAGCGGCGTCGCGCCATTTATCTGGACCTCCAGGGCCAGCGCCGCCAGCGGGCAGCTCAAGCCGATCAAGCTGGCCTGGAACGCCAGTTCCGTGTGCCTGGCGCCGGTTGCCGCGGCGCTGAAGGAGAATATCTTCCGCAACCACGGGCTGGACGTGGAACTGATCAACTTTGGCGGCTCGACCGACCAGTTGCTCGAAGCCATTGCTACCAAGAAGGCGGATGCCGGCGTGGGCATGGCGCTGCGCTGGCTCAAGCCGCTCGAACAAGGCTTCGACGTCAAGCTGACGGCGGCCACCCACGGCGGCTGCATGCGGCTGCTGACCCTGAGCAACTCGGGCGTGACCGACCTGAAGAGCCTCAAGGGCAAGACCGTGGCCGTCAGCGACATGGCCAGTCCGGCCAAGAACTTCTTCTCCATCCTGCTGGCCAAGCGCGGCATCGACCCCGTGCGCGATGTGCAGTGGCGCCAGTACCCGGCCGACCTGCTCGGCATCGCCCTGGAAAAAGGCGAGGCTCAGGCCGCCGCCGACGGGGACCCGCGCACGTACCTGCTGCGCAAGGAGCGCGGCCTGGTCGAGGTCGCCACCAACCTGTCGGACGAATACGCCAAGCGCGCCTGCTGCGTGCTCGGCATTCGCGGCAGCCTGATCCGCGAGGACAGGCAGACCGCCTCGGCGCTCACCCACGCCGTGCTGCAGGCGCAGGACTGGACGGTGGCCAATCCCGAAGGCGCGGCGCGGCATTTTGCCGAGTTCGCCAAGGTGCCGCAGGCCGATGTGGTGGCCATGCTCAAGAGCCATACGCACGGCCACCATCCGGTGGGCGCGGACCTGAAGAAGGAACTGGCGCAATACACCGACGAACTCAAGCTGGTGTCGGTGATCCGGCCCGGCACCGATTCCAGCAAATTCGCGGAGCGCATCTATGCCAACGTTCTCGGCTGACGGGCAGCGCGGCGCGCTGGACAGTGCACGGGCGCTTGCCGGACACGATGCCTTCGATGCGCCCGATGACTTCCTGGCCTTGCCCGCGCCCGCGATCCCGCGTGTCTGGCTGGCCGGCGCACTGGCCGCGGCGGCCTGGCTGGCCGTCGCCGCCGTGGTGAAATTCTGGCCCGAGCCGGAAGACTGGCCACTGACGCATGAAACCGCCTCGCTGTTCGCGGGTATCGCCGCCGTGCTGCTGGTGCTGGCATTCGTGCAGCACCGGCTGGGCGGCATCGGCGCCGCGCTGCGCCGTGCCGGACCGTGGCTGCTGGTGCTCGCGGTGCTGACGCTGATCTGGGAACTGGTGACCGCCAAGCTCGGCCTGTTGCCGCGCCCCTTCTTCGCGCCGCCGCAAGCCCTGCTTGAAGTGTTTCTCGAGGACTATGCGCGGCTGGCCGACGCAGTGGCGCACTCGCTGCGCCTGCTGGCCACCGGCTACCTGCTGGGCGCGCTGGCCGGCTTCCTGACCGGCGTGGCCATCGGCTGGTCGAGCCGCGCCGGCTACTGGGTCCACCCGGTGCTGCGCCTGCTGGGGCCGCTGCCGGCCACGGCGTGGCTGCCGATCGTGTTCTTCGCCTTTCCCAGCAGCGCCAGCGCGGCCACCTTCCTGGTGGCGCTGGCGACCTGGTTCCCGGTCACGGTGCTGACGTGGTCCGGCGTGGCGGCGGTGGACCCGGCGTATTACGACGTGGCCCGCACCCTCGGTGCCAAAGAGCGCTTCCTGGTGCTGAAAGTCGCCGTGCCCGCGGCGCTGCCAAGCGTGTTCGTCGGCCTGTTCATGGGCCTGGGCGCATCGTTCTCGGTGCTGGTGGTGGCCGAGATGCTGGGCGTCAAGTCCGGCCTGGGCTGGTACCTGCAATGGGCCCAGGGCTGGGCCGCATACGCCAGCATGTACGGCGCGCTGCTGGTGATGGCGATCCTGTTCTCGGGGCTCATCACGCTGCTGTTCCGCTCGCGGGACCGCCTGCTGGCCTGGCAAAAAGGAGTGGTCAAATGGTAAGCGCCGTGCTCGACGAACCCGCCCAGGCCCAGCCTGTGCAAGCTGCCATCGACAAGGCCGGCGCCGCCGGCAACGGCGTGCGCCTGACCATCGACCAAGTCAGCCATCATTTCACGCTGCGCGACCAGGTGCTGCCGGTGCTCAGCCGCGTCAGCCTGACTGCGGAGCCGGGCGAGTTCGTTGCCCTGCTCGGCCCCAGCGGCTGCGGCAAGTCCACCCTGCTGCGGCTGGTGGCCGGACTGGAGCCGCCACGGCGCGGCACGCTGGCGGTGGATGGCGTGACGATCGGCGGGCCCGACCCGAGCCGGGTGGTGGTGTTCCAGGACCCCACGCTCTACCCGTGGCGCACCGTATGGGACAACGCCGCGCTCGGCCTGGAAGCGCGCGGCTTGCTCGGCAGCCAGCACGCCCGCGTGGACGATGCGCTGGCACGCGTGGGCCTGACCGACTTCGCCCGCGCCTATCCGCGCCAGCTGTCCGGCGGCATGGCGCAACGCGCCGCGCTGGCGCGCGCGCTGGTCAACGAGCCACGCCTGCTGATCCTCGACGAGCCGCTGGGCAAGCTCGATTCGCTGACGCGCCTGAGCATGCAGGGCGAGCTGGTAGCGCTGTGGCAGCGCTCGCGCTTTACCGCGCTGCTGGTCACGCACGACGTGGAGGAAGCGCTGCTGCTGGCCACGCGCGTGATCGTGTTCAGCGAACGCCCCGCCCGCATCACGGCGGAACTCAGGATCGACCGCGACTATCCGCGCCATCGCGACGACCCCGAACTGATCCGGCTGCGCCGCGAGATCCTCGGCCTGCTGGGACTGGGCCAGGGATGGTAAGCCAACGCAGGCGAGGCGGCCATGCCCGATGAGCTCTGGCATCTGCGCGGCACATGGTGGCTGGGGCCCGACCCGCTACCGGGCGGCATGGCGGACGGCATGCGTACGCGTACCCAGCCGCGCTTGCCCTCTGGCATCCCGGCGGCGGCAAGGCGCATAGCGGGCGTGATCGCCCTGGCGGCTTGCGCGATCGCCCTGCTGCTTTGGATCTTCGCCGGCACGCCGTGGCAATCGCACGCCGAACCCGGTCCCCTGCTGCGCCAAGCCCAGGCGCGTGGCGAACTGGTGGTGGGCGTGCATGCGCATCCGCGCCCGACGCCGCCGGGCCGGCCGCTGGTGGCAGAGCCCGATCCGGGTGAAGCAGGGCTGGCCGCGGAACTGGGCCGCGCACTGGGCGTCCCGGTCAGGCTGCGGCATTTGCCGGTAGCCAGCGCCGGCGCCAGCGGCAACGAGCACCCCGCTATCGATCTCGCCTTTGGCGCGGCGGCGGACGGCGCGTATCCGCGCGCAACCTCGGTACGGGCACCAGGCACGCCTCGTGGCACTTTGCTGACCCTGCGCTTCGCGCCGGTAAGCAGGCTCGATGCGCTCGACGGCAAGACCGCCTGCGTAAGCGAAGGCAGCCCTTTCCAGGCGCTCCTGAGCCGGGCTGGCGCCGGGCTTCGCCGCTATCCCTCCCCGCTGCAGTCGCTGCTGGCGTTCCGCCGTGGCGAATGCGCAGCGGTGGCGGAAGATGCCGCGCTGATCGCGCGCGTGATGCGCTTGCCGGAATGGCGCTTTTTTGCGGCGGCGCCGCTGCTGCTCGATGGCGAGGGCGCGGCGCTGACGCTGCGCCAGCCTGACGCGCAATCCGCGCGCTACCTGGAACGCTGGCTGGCGCGCTGGCAACGCGACGGGCGGCTTGCACGGCTGCGAGATGCAGCCGCCGGCGACGCCGCCTTCAACATGATGCTGGTCGAGAGCGGGCTGATCTGCCATTGAACATCCACCAGACAAAACAGGAGCAAGAATGCATTTGAAACCCACCGGCACGACCAGCCGGCAGCGGATTTCGGAGTGGCATCACGAAAGCGGCTTCACGCCGGCCGCGCCGCCCCCCGATGCCACCGGTACGGCCGGTGCGGCGCGTCCCCTGCGCACGGACGAAGCCTTGCGCGCATTGTCCGCGCGCTTTGCCGCGCGCGCCGCCACGCATGACCGCGACGCCACTTTCGCCTTCGAGAACATCGCCGAACTCCACCAGTTCGGGCTGCTCGACCTCACCGTGCCGCGCGCGCTCGGCGGTGCCGGCGCGGGCCTGGCGGAAGCGCGCCGCGTGGTCCATCACGTGGCTGCGGGCGATCCGTCCACGGCACTGGTGCTGGTGATGCAGATCCTCGGTCATCGCAACCTGGCACAAGACACGCAATGGCCGGCGGACGTGCGCGAACAGGTGCAACGCAGCGCGGTGGCACATGGCGCGCTGATCAATTCCCTGCGCGTGGAGCCCGCGCTGGGCTCCCCCGCGCGCGGCGGCCTGCCGGCCACGGTGGCGCGCCGGCAGGGCGACGGCTGGCTGCTGTCGGGCCACAAGATCTATTCCACCGGCATCCCGGCGCTGAGCTGGCTGGCCGTATGGGGCCGCACCGACGAGCCCAGCCCGCGCACCGGTGTGTTCCTGGTGCCGCGCGACGCGCCCGGCATCACCGTATTGCCTACCTGGGACCATCTCGGCATGCGCGCCACCGGCAGCCACGACGTGGTCTTCGACAACACCCCGCTGCCCGCCGCCTACGCGGTCGACCTGCGCCTGCCCGAAGCCTGGGCGGAGCGCCATGACCCGGCCTGGGCCGTGTGGACATCCACCTTGCTCGGCACGCTGTACAACGCCGTGGCGCACAGCGCCCGCGACTGGTTTGTCGCGTGGCTAAACCTGCGCGCGCCCGGCAGCCTGGGCGCGCCGCTGGCCACGCTGCCACGCTTCCAGGAAGCGGTGGGCCGCATCGACAGCTGGCTGCTGGCAAACCGCATCCTGCTGGACCGCTTCAGCGCCGATGCCGATGCCGGCGCGCCTGCCAGCGCCACGGACAGCAACCTGCTCAAGCTCAACATTACCGACAACGCCATCGCCGCCGTCGAGCTTGCGGTCAGGCTCGCCGGCAACCCCGCCTTGTCGCGCGGCAACCCGCTTGAGCGCCATTACCGCAACGTGCTGTGCAGCCGCATCCATACACCGCAGAACGACGCCATCCTGGTGAGCGCCGGCGAGCAGGCGCTGCGCGCCGCGGCGCACGCATACCCGCCCGGCACCAACGCCTGAGACCATCATGACCCGACCCGATTCCCAGCCGCGCCGCATCGCCATCGTGGGAGGCGGCATGGCCGGCACCCTGACCGCCATCCGGCTGCTGCGTGACAGCAGCGCGCCGCTCGCCATCCACCTGTTCGAGCCGCGTGCCGAGCCGGGGCGCGGGCTGGCCTACAGCACGCAAGACCCCGCCCACTACCTCAACGGGCCCGCGCTGAACTTCAGCCTTCATCCCGATGCGCTGGAAGACTTCTCGCAATGGCTGGTGCGCCATGGTCATGCCGCCCCCGCCGAGGCCGACAACGCCTTCGCCCCGCGCAGCGTGTACGGCGATTACCTGCAAGACACGCTGGCGCGCGCGCTGGCAAGCGCCGCCGGGCGCGCCACGCTGGTACACGTGCAAGCAGAAATCACCGACCTGACCATCGGCGTGCCGCACCGTGTGCGCAGCGCCGATGGCCGCGCCTGGGATGCGGACCACATCGTGCTGGCCACCGGCGTGCAGCCCGCGCGGCCGGCGCTGGCGCAAGACGACGCGCTCGAAGCCGATGGCCGCTACGTCCCGGACCCGTGGCAGCCCGAGGCACTGGCCCGGCTCGCGAACGCACGCGAGATCGCCCTGATCGGCACCAGCCTGACCATGCTCGACGTAGTCGCCACGCTGGAACGGCTCGGCTTCACCGGCACCTACCATGCGTTCTCCCGGCGTGCGCTGGTACCCTGGCTGCGTCGCAACGCCGGCCCTTGCGACGACTTCCTGGCCGCCGCCGGGGCCGAAGCGCTGGCCGCGCCCACCGCGCGCGACGTGGTCCGGCGCGTGCGCCGGCAAAGCGCTGAACTGGCGGCACAAGGCCTCGACTGGCAAAGCGTGCCACCCGCGCTGCGTACCTACATCGGCCCGCTGTGGGCGGCCGCCAGCGTGCCGGAGCGCCAGCGCTTCCTGCGCCATGTGCGGCCATTCTGGGACAACCTGCTGCACCGCGCCGCACCGCCCACGCATGCGGTATTCGAGACGGTGCGTGCACTGGGACGCCTGCACGTGCATGCCGCCCGCGTCACCGCACTGGCGCCGGCCGATGACGGGAATGCCGCGAGCGGCTGGCAGCGTGGCGGTCACGGGAGCGAGGGAAGAAGCCACCGCGTGGCCCTGCACCTGTCGCGCCCGCTGCCCGCGCCCTCCACGGTGGACGCGGCCATCAACTGCACCGGCGCGGAATACGGCTGGCACGCCGGCAACACCCGGCCGCTGGTGCGCAGCCTGCTGGCGCGCGGCCTGGTCCGGCCAGCGGCAGCCGGGTCCGGCCTCGACGGCGACGCACGCGGCCGCGTATTCGATCGCGGCGGCCGCCTCGTGCCGGGCCTCAGCGCGCTGGGCGCACCGCTGCGCGGGGCACTGTGGGAGTCCGGCACCATCATCGACGTGCGCAACCAGGCGGCAGCGCTGGCGGCACGGCTGGTCGAAGAACTTGGCCTGACGGCCGAGACCGAGGCGCAGGCGGCTTAGCAGGCTGGCATCTGGCCAAGGGCAAGCGCAGCCTGATTCAGCCAACGCTTGCCAAAGGCATCCGGTGTTGGCATATAATCCCGTCCGGGCGCCGGCAGGGCGCCCGCACCCGCAAAAGCCAGCGCACCTGCCTGCCCGTACCGTACGGCGCCGCGCGATCCAGCCCGGCACCGCCAGTTCGTTGCAAGAACCACACCGTTGACCTTTTTTGCCGCCGCGGGAAACGGCAATGCAAGGACATGACATGTGGCTCACAACGCTCAACACTCCATCCCGCCTTCCCAACAGCGACTTCCTGCGCCGCCATGCACGCAGGCTGCTGCGCCAGCTCCACGCTGAAGAATCCATGCAGGCGCTACCGGTAATCCGGCGCATCCACCGCGAGCAGGTACGCGCGCAAAGCGTCGCAGAACTCTACCGGCTGCGCCACGCACTACAGCTCAAGCACTGCCTGCAACTGCTGGCGGCCGAACTGGGCTACGCCAGCTGGTCCGCATGCAAACGCGACATCGACGGCCGCCCCGCCCGGGTACTGGACCGCTACCGCCTCGACCTCGGCCAGTTCGGCGACTACCAGCAACTCTGGTTCACCGACCGGCAAGGCGCCCAGGCATGGCAAGCGTCCAACGGCGGTTACGTGGTGGCGTATGGCGAGCAGGCGGCGGTACTGCTGACTGGCAACGCCATGCCGGCGATGCGTGACTGACGGGGGGAGAACTGCGGCTCGGGCCTAAGGCCGTGAGACATAGAGGTGGCAGGGGATACTTGCCGGCCCTGAAAGGGGCCGGCGCTATGTTCAACTTCCATGTGCCACCTCATCCGTACGTAGTTCCCGATCTTGTAGATGCATTCCGGGCGCCTGCAATGGATGGTCGGAGACCATGGCGGCGTATCGACTCCTCGGCAACGAAGAGATTGAATGGGCGGATGTGATGCTGCCGCATTGGGAGCGCACCGCCGCAATTCCCGGTGGTGTTGTGCATCGCTGACACAACCGAGTTAAACTTCAACGGCCAGGAGATGGAATGCGTGGGGCCGTTGAACTGTGAAGCACAGAGGGGAATGTACTTGCACCCGACGTACGTCGTTACGCCGGATCGGGAGCCGCCGGGCATGATCGATGCCTGGATGTGGTTCCGGGAGTCTCGGGACTCCAACGGACAGCGTCGTGGTATCAAGGAAAACATCCGGTGGATCGAAGGCTACGAGTGGATCCCGGGGCAAGCGGCGCTGCTACCTCAGACACACCTAGTCTATGTGACGGATCGGGAAAGCGACATCGCCGCGCTGATGGCCCGTGCCAATGAACTTGGTCAACCCGCTGACTAGCTGATCCATTCCCAATTCAACTGCAACCTTGCCGAGGCAGGCAAGCTGTGGGACAACGTCGACGCCAGCCAGGCGCTTGGGAAACCCCTTTTATTCTGCCGGGACGCGCAGGCCAGAAGGCACGCGAGGTCAAACAAGAGTTACACGCACAACGTGTGAAGCTGCCGGGTCAAGCAGGCTCGGTGACTTTCGTAGTGGCCCACGAGATAGGTGCGCCCGCGGGCGTCACCCCGGTAGTGTGGCGGCTGCTGAACAACCGCGACGCGCAGAGCACGGTTGCCATTGTCGAATTGGTTGATTGGTATCGAGCGCGCTGGGAGATCGAGATGTTCTTGTGCGTCCAGCAAAGGCTGGCGTATTCAGCGAGAGCAGTCCCGCCAGGGTAAGAGCCAATGCCCCGTAGCTAGGCGAGATGGCTCTAAGTGCCACTCGCCGGTGGTGGGGATGGAGCAGGCTTTATTTTAAAATCAATTGGTGGTAATCGGAATTTAACTCGTTCATTTTACCTTGCTGCCAAAACGGTGGAAGATCGAATTTCTATAGAAATCTTCATCTCGATACTCCATCAGCAAATCGGCATCTACTAGCGCTTTCATCAATGATTTATCAGTGAAAACATCGAGATCATGATGGCATGAGAAAGTTTCGATTTGATGGTCTGTCCGATCTTCTCCATACGACGCAGATCGCGAAAGGCTGCTCAGTATTACGGCCGATTTCTCATCGATTGAAACTGTACGCTTGGAAGTCCGGACTGCCCAGCCATCCGTGAGGCGGAAGAGCAGAAGGTCGGGGACCGTCGCATAAAAGCCATTGTGCGAACTCCGGAGCCATGCAACAGTACGGGCATCCAGGCACTGAAGCCCGAAGAGTTTAGCATTAACATTGGCTTGTACGTCCTGCCAGACGCGCACGGCATATCCGAGCCATTCAGTGACGTTCTTGTTCTGCTGTCGTACATTTGTTGCGTAGTAGATATCCTCATACTGAGCTACAATCGATGTGTTAATGAATGCATTCATCTTCAATCGCTTCAGCAACCATTTCCGACGGCCATAGGTGTCTCCGGTAATCGAGGATAGTGCTTCCAAATCGGTCTGCAGCAAAAACCTTACAAAATCGACTGCGATGACATATTCCCTCACAGAGAGAACTCCGATTAGATCTTCAAAGTTGGCGGCAGCGACTCGTCTATAGTCTAAGGAGAGCTGCCTCTGGTACACATCCAACCGTACCCCAGCTATCGCCGCCCGCCAAGTTTTTTCCCCGATGACAGGTTTTGCACAAACTAATCTCTCAAGATCGCGCTTTTCACCGTCATTCAGACTAGCGTAATTTCTCTGGTCGGCATAGGCAATAGTCGCGCTGATGGTTCCGGCACTGCAAAATAGAATCTCGATGCGTTTTCCGTGGAACTGGGCAACTTCGAACTCTCCCACCCGCGTCATCAACGTAGAATCAGCTTTAACAATAACAACTACGTCTATATCGGAGTGCTTGTTTGCCACTCCTATTGCATAGGATCCGCAAATGGCGGCTGCGACGATCTCGCTGCCATATACCGAATCGATATATGTTGAAACAAGTTTGTTGGTGTTGGCTTGCATGGGTTCCTTTTCAACTCGATCTTTTTGCATGAACGTCGTGCCAGCCTGGCTCACCGAGGAGGCGCCTGAGTAACGTGGAAGTCCGCCTCCACCGGGCCTTGGCGTAGTCTCCGACGAAACGATGGCGTGCAATCACCGGCAAGTAACCAATGAATGCGAGATTTTTACCCTGCCAGGAGCCCGGCAGCTCGCAACCAAACAAGCCACTACTTGCCCACTCGAAATTTGGATGCGCATATTTGCCTTCCAGTGGCGGGTCGGGAGGACGTTGCTGGTGCACCCGGTGCTGCGCCACGATATTGAACCGTGTATAGCCTAGCCTTTCTAGAAGGCAGAACTCCCTAAAGGTCTCTAGAATGGAAAATTTAGATACCTCAATGGAGACAAATTTTGGCCGATCCTCTACATTTTTAAGGGTTCCTATGGCTTCGTAGTCACCACCTTCAATGTCGATCTTCAAGTAGTATGGACAACCATATGTGCCGATTAGTTCTGGCAAGGTGATACTCTGTACGCGCTCCTCCACGCTAGAAGTGCCAAGAATATCGTTTCTACGCCTCCACTCCATCGATGTAGTACTCCATTGGCTATTTACCAGGTTTCTGAAAAATCTCATCTCGCCAGAGTCTCTTCCGACAATGGCATTTATTATCACTAGTCTGCCTGTTGATACATGTTGTGCAAAGCGATTTCTTGCTCTCATACACAATTCCTTGTTCGCTTCGACGGCGACAACAGAAAATCCTTTGCGGAGATAAAAATCGGCGTCGGTGCCATCATGCATTCCAATGTCAAATATTAGATCTTGTTTCATCTTTGTTCTTGAACTTCATTTTGGGAAGCTCGCCAGATGCGAGGGACAGCACCTCAATCAAAAATCCGATCAGCACAAACAAATCTCTCGCTGACTTAAACGTTAGCCAGACAATTCTGGACCGTTGCTTCATGGCGCTCACCTCCAACAGGGACAACAGTGCGACCACCACAAGAGCAAGTGGCGAGACGCTTGCCAAGGCTCCCATTCCGATAAAACACGAGAAAATGAGTGCCGGATATCTGACCAGGCTTGTCAGGCGAGACCACTTTGTCTTCTGTAAAAACCTTGCCCCATGCTTCAGACGCATCAACGCGATACCTCTTCCCGAAGCAATTGATTTCTTGAGCAATTGAAAAATCGATAGCGGATGGACGTGGCTCACAATGAGGTCTGCGACGAAATATGTCGAAATTCCGCGACTCTCCAACAGGATTTGGTGATCGACATCTTCGAATCCATGCCCTTCGAATCCTTCATCAAATATGCCAAATTGCCGTGCCAGATCAACCCGCGTCATCATATTTCCGCCAGCACAAAGCGCATTCGGATTTCTTACGATGCCGACACCGTCTCGAAGCAGGCCGATCTTGCTGGAGCGACTTGATTCGCGCTGCCGAATAAGCCCACCGATAGAATTGTCCGACCGCTCCATGCGTGGGCCGAAAACCAGACCGCTTTCAGGAAACACCTCCAGGTGTGCGGACAGTGCACGGGCCCACCCCTGCTGTGGAAAGCAATCATCGTCCAGAAACGCAAGATGAGTGGCACGCAATTCAACATGGGCCACGTCCACTGCTACCCGCCTGGCCATCCCAATTGAACAAGCGCTGCTGGTAACGAAGGTGTACAGGCCGGCATCCTCCATCTCATGACTTGCTCGCTTTGTGGAATCGGTGGGGCCGGCCGACAAAACTACCATGACAGGCCAGGTGCAGCCGTCGGCAAAGAGCTGACGGCATATTTCCAATACATTCTCATGGCGTTCATATGAGATGATGCAGATAGCCGGGAAAATTTTTTTTGACATATCGAAGCCGGAGATCGCCCGCTCATAATTTTCGAGTATAATTATTACTGAAATTCAGTTGCCTCTAATCACAGATACCTCGTAAATAAATTGTCCTATCGTGTTTGAGATAGAATTCTGAAAGGCGTAAATCCTCGCTTCGCGACTCATACGTTCGGTTCTTCCGACCTCTCTGATTACCTCATGGATTTGCATTGCTATCTGTTCATCCGGAAGACCTGCACTGATGTGGATACCAGACACGCCATTCACAACGCGCTCGCGCAGCGCAGCCACGGGTGAAAGTATTGGCACCAGTCCAAGCGCGGAAGCCTCGAGCGCTGAAATGCAGCACATCTCGGGATATTCTGTTATGTAGAGCAGAAATTGACAGGAAGAAAGCACCGAAAGGTACTCCTCCCGGGGAAGTGCTCCATGAAATGTAACACCAGCGAGATTCGTGTCTTGGCCCAGGCCGCAGGCAGAGAGATCGACCTCACGTAGGGCATCGGATTGCGACTGTGAATAGCCCCAGAGGGTGTAGTCTGAAGTGACATCCAGGGTCGCCGAGGGGAGACGTTCCCTGATCATCGGCCAAAGAGCCAACGCCCTTTTTAGCCCGCGGTATGGCACTGAAGTGTGAGCGAAGGAGTTTAGCCGCCTGGGGAAAACTCGATTGAACAAATCATCGTCCACACCGCATGTGCCTATATGATACCGCACGGACTTGTCGAATTTCGTGTGAAGATACTCAAATTGTGCTTTTGATACGTACCAGATTAGATCACAAACAGCTGGAGTTATGTGACTTGTCTCGTCTATAGTGCGGTCTCCAAGATATAGTATCTGTGTCCGTGCTGCTCTGAGACCTGCGAGCAATTCGGCCCGCCTGCATGCAATTAGAACGTCGCAGTTGTTACCGGGTGTGTATTCGCTCAAATGCCGGAATTTAAGGTTCCAGGCATCTTCTCTGACGCGATCCGACGAATAGACCGTGACATGATGCCCGAGCTTTGCAAGGCATTCTGCCCACAGGACGATGGTTGTCTCATTGCCTCCCAAACCGTTACGGAGCAAAGCAGTTTTCGATATAATGGTCGAGCGGGGGGTTAGGAAAACTATGTTCATCGACGTACTACGTTATCCCAATGTTTCAATCCATCCATCCCACCGAAACGCGGGAATTCGACTTGGCGGAGAACGCTGTAAAACCGTACCGCATCCTCGAATGGCCGAATTTTTGAAATAAAATAAGAGAGTGCAAAGACACCGCTTCTGTCTACTCCGCCATGACAATGTATAAGTACACTTTTATCCGCCATTTCGAGTAAATCCACAAGCGCGTGGAGTCTATTTAATGATTCCCAATCGAATTCGTCATGCCAGTAGGTCAGTGGATAGTGAATTGTTGCGAGCGGAGAGACGGTGCGACGCAACGAAATTACGACATCTATATCTAGCACTTCGAGAGTTGCTTTGGTTGGTTGTGGGCCGACCCAGAGCCTTGGCGCCAGTTGGAAAAAGGAACTCACGCTCTTCGTCTCCGGCTGGCCAAGTGCCACAGAGCTTCCGCATCATTCAGCTGTTGAGTGCCGTGCTCGCCCCAGTTGAGCAGTCTTGCCGCATCGGAAGCTTCCACGCGCCGGCGTGCGTAGGTTTTGCCCGTAACAGGGTCTGAACCCGACGGCAGCAGCGTCGATACAGCTGCTACGAACCTTAGCTGTACGAAGTCTCTGGTTTGGCCATTCGTATGCTCCTTGACTGCGATGTGCCCGAGATACATGGGATTGGTAATCGCAACCTGCGCCTCTTCCATGCATTCGCGCTTCAACGTTTGGAGCCACGTCTCTTGGTTCTCCGGATGACCGCCCGGAAGATTGTATCGACCGTCATCATCAAGAACCAAGACGGACCCGTCTTCGAAGAACAGAATACCGTAGACCTGTTCAACCGGAACTCCCTCCGGAGGCCATTCCATCTTCCAATGGATATCATATGAAGTCTTTTGCATAGATATTCTCAATTATATTAAGAAGTTGACTACTGAAGTGATCTGGATCTCCTGCGTTATTGAACATGATCTGATAACCCTCACGTGAGCACAGAAGTCTATACGCCGCAATCAATCTCTTATACTCAGAGCGCCCTTCTCCGAATCTAAGACTATCACGTTTATCAAAAAGATCTGAAGATCTATATCTTCGATATCTTGTTGTGAAATTTGCCTCAATAAATATCGATAGGTCCGGTTTTATAAATGCTCGCCGAAATGCGGTGAAGAAAGCATAGCCTAATGGTCGTCGGTGAACTATGTCGTATGCAAAGACGCGAGGCCAGTAGGTCTCTTGTATATGAATCCAACTCCGCGGCCCCGTGAAGACATCAATCAGGTATGCAGCGTGAAAAATTAGTGATTTTATGAGTGAATGTGTCCTCTCCGACTGAGCTAACTCAACGATATTGGAAAAAATTCCACAGACGGAAGTACGGCTTGTGCGGACATCATACCCCCTCTCGCTTAGGGACTTTGCTAGATTTTGAATAATGGTGGATTTACCGGCGAAGTCGGGGCCGTCGATAACAATCAGCATCATTGCGATCCGGCGTGGCCGTGCCCTACATTTCGCGATATTCTGTCTAGCACAAGTGAATTAATCCGGCCCACTATCTCTTCAACAATAGATTCTTTAGACGATGTATCACTATGAATAGTGATACATTCCTTCGATTGATAAGTTGCTTGAAAGTAGCGGGAAAATCGGTCAGACACAGCCTTCGATGCCGTTGTCTTTCGATCAATGTGCGTCGGATTATCACGAGACAAGAGGCGATGAAGACGTGTTTGGTAAGAGGCCGTAAGTAGTACCCTGATATCGAACCGTCTGTAGAGCGGGCGCAAATATAGCGCCAGTTTGGCTAATGACCTTAGCCGAAAAGCCAATCCGTACGCGATCACCCTATCAACGTGCGATTCGCAGATAAGAATGTCATGTTGCCCATCGCCATGCTGTGCCCGATCCAAGAATGCCGAAATTAGGTATAGAGTATTGAGCAAACCGCTGGAGTGAGATCGATTAGCATCAAATTTGGATAGCCAACGATGAAGAACAGTGGGCTTTACCAATCCTTTGCAGCAGGCCACTCGCAGACCACGGGCTGAGAGTTCCTCGCATAAGAGATGAACTATTGTTGTCTTTCCACATAGATCGGGCCCGTCCACGAGCACGGTAATGGGGTGATTAAGCGATACCGGTATGTGGTAGTCGGCGCTTCCTCGAGCTGGAATACGATTTTCCGGATTCGGTGATTTTTTTTTCATGTCGGTGTGGTAATTTTCCTCGTCCGTCGCCACGCAATGTTCTCCTCTTATCAGGTACGTCGCTTGCCGATTCGCGAACTGGCTCTGTTTATTTGGGTATCGACTCGAGTGGAAGAAGCAGTCTTTACCTCCAGGTACAGGGAAAATGGCGCGCGTTGTAAGCTTACTTGAGCTGGGATTGGGGGTTGTCAATGCGCAGAGGTATCGCCGCCTAGTGCCTGATAGAGCGTGACAAAATTCTGCAGCTGGCTAAGCCGTGCCTGCGCCCAAAGTAATTCCGCCGTCCGATGCGACTCCTGGGCATCGAGCCACATCCGCAGCGCGACGGCCCCGGCGCGATAACGAATTTCATAGAGACGCTCCGCTTCGCGTGCGGCAGTCAGGTTCTGGGTTTGTAACGCCGCTTGCTCAGCCAGCTGCCCACGTGCTGACAGTGCGTTCTCGACGTCCGCGAATGCCTGGTACAGCGTCTTCCGAAAGCCAATCACCGCGCTGTCGTACTGGAGTTGTGCCAACTCGGTATTCAGGCGCATCGCCTTGAGATTAAGAAAAGGCAGGCTCAGGCCTGCGCCGAGAATGGCAGCGGGGTTCGCAAGAAGGTTGGTTAGCGACGGGCTGGATGCACCTATACTGCCGGTCAACGACAGCGTAGGGTAGTAACTCGTGCGCACCACATCGATGCTGGCCAAACTTTGGCGGAGGCTCAATTCAGCGGCGCGGAGATCAGGGCGACGCCGCAGCAGCTCCGCCGGCAAGCCTTCCTCTACCACCGGCAATGTTGTAGTCGGCAGCGCTTGGGGCTCATGGCCGAGCACCTCCTTCAGCACGTTGGTACCCGGCGCCGCATTAAAGAGGATGGCCAGAGCATTACGCGTTTCCACCTGGCTTTGGCGTAGCTGTGACAGGCTGCTTCGCTGAGTCAGAACGGCTTGTTCGGCCTCCCGCTGCTCCAGTTTGGAGACCGCGCCGGCGATGTACTGCGCGTGCACGAGCTGCTGGGTGCGCAAAGCGGTCGCGAGGCTCTGCTCTCCCGCAGCAAGCCGCTGATTAAGATGCGCCAACCGCCAATAGAGATCGGCCGTGGCTCCGATGATGCTGAGCCGCACGGTCTCTCGGTCGGCCTCCGACGCCTGAAGCGCCCATTGCGCAATATCACGCTGTCGTTCGAGGCGTCCCCAGAAGTCGATGGTATAGCTCACTGTGCCATACAGAGCGCTATTTCGCGTACGCGTCACCTTACCGTTGTCTAGACGATACTCGCGGCGACCATTTGCGCTAGCCTGGGGCCCCATTTGTAGCGGATCGCCGGTCAGCTCCAGCTCGAGTTGGGCCTGCTGCACATTCAGCGCGGCAGTAGCGAGGTCGTTGTTGCGGGACAAGGATGTGGAGATCAGTCTGTCCAACTGTGCGTCGCCGAAACACTCCCACCATCGTCCGGAAGTCTTCCCCGCGGTCGCGCCAGTCCCTTCCAAGTACGCCCATTTCGCCGGTATGTCGAGCTGGGGACGTTCGAAGGTTTGGGGCGCACAAGCCGCCAACATTGCGCATGCTCCGAGAAGGGTCACCACTGTTCGGCGCAACACGGTCTGCACCGGGTATGGCAAGACAGCACAGCCGAACCTAGTGAGAGATGCGGCACGATGCCTTCCACAAACGGGCATCATTCGTATATAGGATCGAAATTCGGAAGAGCTTTCTCTCGTCCGTACCCCGTAGCGCTGGCTGCTTTCGATTTGCATGGACATCGCCTTCCGGGCGCTAGGCGTTATTGATAGATCTGAGGAGTTCCGTCGCCTGCGCAGGCGTTAGAATGGAATCAATCCTCCCACTCTTCATCAGCATGATCCTGTCCGCAGAAAGAACGGTCTCCGGACGATGGGCAATGATCAGCCGCGTGATCTTGAGCGATTGTATTGCTCGGTTTACCCCCTTCTCGTTCGATACGTCTAGGTGACTGGTAGCTTCGTCAAGCAGAAGGATCTTTGGCCGCTTGTAAAGCGCTCTCGCCAGCAGGATGCGCTGCTTCTGCCCTCCAGACAAAACCGCGCCCATATCGCCGACGAGGGTGAAGTACTTCATCGGCATGGCTCCAATTTCTTCCGCAATGTTCGCCATCTCGGCGCACTTGACGATCCACTCTTGATTTGCTTCGGTATCGAACCCGGAAATGTTCTCCGCAATAGACCCACCGAAGAGGATGTCATCCTGTAGAACCGTTCCGATCATTCTCCGAACGGCCTCCATGCCAAGGGACTGGATGTCCTCGCCCCCAACGAGGATGCGTCCCCGCGCTCCCTGATAGATGCCGAGAATGACATTAAAAATGGTGGATTTTCCGCACCCTGATGGACCGATGAGTGCGACGGACTCACCTTCTTCGACCCTGAAGGTCATTCCGTCGATCACATTTCTCTCAAACAAGGAATATTGAAAGGACACGCCCACACATTGGAGAGTGGCCGACAGTCCGTCGATATCACGTGCCGGCTCCGATGTGGCTTCCTCGGCCTTGGAAAGGACAATGTCGCTCAGACGGTCAGCCTGGAGCCGTATGTTCTGAATGACAAAGACGTTATCAATCAGCGCCGTCACGCGCGTTTCATAGAGCAGTTTGTAGGCAAGGAAGGCTACAAGAGCACCCACCGAATATTCTCTGTCGATGACAAGAGTCGCGCCCCACGAGATCACTACGACGTTCTGGATATCAAATATCAATACCCTTGCGGCTCTGAGCCAGATTTCGATCTTTTGCGTTGCGATTTTTGCGTTGATTTGGCTGATGAACAATGAGACCCATGCGAGGCGACGTTCCCTTTGCTATCCAAATAGCTTCACCTGCCGGATGCCACGGATCGTCTCTAGCAGATAAGAGTTCTGTTTCGCACCGTGAATGATTTCGTTGCGCGATGCGTTCCAGAACGCGCTATTCATGAGGACGCGTACGAGGAAATAAACGAGCGTGCTCATCAGAACTACTGCACTCAGGAGTGGTTGATACAAGAAGAGAACGACAAGAATGACGCAGGAGAAGGCACCGTCGAGAATCGACTCAACAAACGATGTCGTCAGCATCCGCTGGATGGACTCGATAGAGCCGAATCTGGATGTCACGTCACCGATGTGTCGCTTCTCATAGTATTCCAGAGGCAGCGCCAGCATGTGCTCCAGAACGTTGTCCTTCCATTGAACATTTAGGCTCGTTCCCAAATACATGAGAAACCAGCTGCGGACTGTCGCGATAAAATTCTTCAGCAGATAGACAATGGCAAAGCCGGCGGCCAACACCGCCACGACATAGCGGTCGTGGGCTCCGATCGCATTGTCGATGACCAGTTGGATGTAGTAAGGCACTAGGGCGATAAGGAACTCCAGACCGAGTGCCAGAAGCAGGATCGTAAGAACTGCCTTCGTTCTTCCCTCGAGATCGCCGATCAGGTGGGAGAGCTGGATGCTTCTTTGCGGTTTGGCCGCGACAAACCGGGGATCCGGGCGTATCTCGATTGCGACCCCGGTAAACGCCTGTGAGACGTTCTCCCAGTCGATCTGTCTCTCGCCGTATGCTGGGTCAACGATGACGGCGCGATTACCGCTGACCTTCCTCAGGACCACGAAATGATTGAAATTCCAATGTAGGATACACGGCAGTTGGATCTGCTTCAGCCCCTCCAACCCGGTGCGGATGGGACGGCTGGTCAAGCCGTTGTGCTTGCACACACGAAGCAGCGAACCGAGTGAAATCCCTTTCAAGGAGACTGAGAAATTGAGCCGGAGGTCGCGCAATGTCACGTGGCGACCGTAGTAGTTGGCCAGCATCGCCACACAGGCCAGGCCGCACTCGGTGGACTCGGTCTGCAGCACCGTCGGGAAACGGGCTTCGAACAGGCTCGAAAGATATGCCTTCCTCTTCATAGTTTCAGTGCTTCAGCTTTTCCGCGACCGCGAACAGCGGCCGAAGAACCCAACGGTAAATTCGATCGCGCTCGAGCATGATGTCGGCGTCCACCACGATCCCTGGCTTCAAGGCATAGCGGGTCCCATCCGCACTAACCGTCTGGTCATGGATTCTTACCTTCGCCAGATACATGGGCTCGGTGATTGACAATTTCGAACCGAGTGCGATCTCGTCCGGCAGCAGGGCGGTACCGGATATTGAATAGACCGTACCTTCTCCCTGGCCGAACTTTTGATACGAGTACGCCGAATATCTTAGATACACCGTTTCGCCCTTTTTGATGAAGCCAATGGCTGTGGCCGGCACAAGAAGCCGCGCTTCAATCTCGGATTCCGATGGCACGATAAAGGACACTGGTCTCGTATTGTCGTAATAGGATCCGATGACGCCTTGTATGGCCGTCACTTTTCCGGATGCAGGCGCCTTGATGATCGCCCCTTTCTGATACTCTGCTGCGATGACCTGCTCCTCGAGCGAAAGCAGGTCCGCTTTAGCCTGCAGTACCCGATTACCGTGCTCGAATTCCGCTTTCTCTCGCTCGTACGAAAGACTTGATAGATCCCTTGCCAGAGCTTCAAGTTGCCTGCCCCGCTCGTTGTAGTCGATCCGACTGTTGAGCGTCGTGATGGTCTTTTCGGCCATGGTATCGTCGGAGATTGCTTCCTGAACACGTGCTGCCTGGTACCGCTTCAGGCTATCCGACAGCAACTCATTCTTCTTACTGATCTGTCTCATTTGCGCCATGATCAAGCCTCGCTCCTTTTGCTTCGATCGGATCTGATCTTCGATATTTCGCAAATTCTGCGCATGCGTCGCCGCTTCGCTATCCAGTTGATTTTCCAGGAGATGCTTCCGTTCGCCCAACAGATAAATGGTCTCAGAGGATGTTCCACGGTTGGCCGAACCGAAAACCTCCGTTGATACAAGGAACAGCGGTTCATCCTTCTTGACGGTTTCGTCCTCAGAGACGAAATATTTGTTGATCACCCCGGACTTTGGTAGATACACGGGTATCGCCCCAAGGGTCGAGAACAGCTCGCCTTTGACGGTCACTCTCTTTGTGTACGATCCAAATGTTAGCAACGCGAGCATGAGCACAATGGAAACAACGATCGATGCAACTAGGTTCCGGTATGAGTGGGGAAGAAATAGCAGTACATCCGAATGCAGATTTCTCGGCTCTTTTCTCGATTCCAGTGCTTCTCTTCTGAAGAGCTCTTTCTTGTCCATGCAATGTCGTTTGCTTCATATACCCGGCCATTTGCCAAAGAACACATCTAGGTCGGCCGAAAGGCAGGCGCCCTGCTTGACTTGGCGGGCAAGAAAGTCCGTGTGATCATCGAATCGATCTAGAAGTGCAGCTTTGACGTGCGCTCTCTGCTTATCTCTCTGTTGGCGATCACTCGGACAGGTATTGACGGCTTCGATTGCCAAGCCGATCATCCGATCTACCCTCTCGTGATTAATCAGCAGCGGCCTGGCGAGGTGGTAGGCCCTACTGAAAAGCACGTGGTCGAAGGGCCGCTCCGCAAGTGAGATCTTCCTGGCGACCAAACAATGCGTGGTGGCGAAGGAGGAGATCGGCTCATGGCCGTGAGCCTGAACGGTATTGTCCGCAGGAATCTGTCTCCAGAACTTGCAGCGAACAGTTTCATAGATCAGGCAGCACAATTCCAGCTCCATTGTTATGCGAGCCCCATGGCAAACTGATTCTACGGTGCCCACCGGTAACGCGCCGCTGTACTGTTCGGAGAAATCCGCGACGCCATGTCCACAACACGAATGGTGGATCGCCGTGAGGTACCTGATGATTGTGGCGCTGGACGCCGCGCATGATTCGCTTTTCCCGACCAGATGTCCGTTGCGCTCCGCATACCGGTATATGTCGTTGGCCGCAATCTCTCTGCCCTCCGGCCATCCCTCTTGGTTGAGTGCCATCAATGCCAGGACGTTGACCAGACCGTGAAAGAAGCGTGCCGCAATGGCTAAAATTGCAGGAACCTCGCCCAATTCGTCGAGGATCTTCTTCATGAAGAAGATTTGCGGTGACTTGTATCCGATATATGACAGAGCGTGCATCGTGCTCAGTCCGGAACAATCAGCGGCTACAGCTGCGTGAGTGCGCAAATACCTAGCGATATCGCCAATGAAGACGAGCACTTCCTCTTGACGCCGCACAAGAGATCTGAGCGACTCAACATTGATGGGCTTATCAGCATGCGATCTTGAGTCTCTATAGGGGCAGCGTTGGTAAGCCGCTGGGTGGAGCTTGTATCGCATGGAACGGCCCTCCAGAACGGGCCGGCCATCCTCGTCCAGGCAGTCTGGAGGACAGAATAGAAGAAACGCATTGTTGCGCTTCATATAGTCGATGCTGAAGGGGTAAGGTAGCTCGGTTTTCATCGTTCAGCGGCTGTCAAAGTGTTGCTACTCTAAGGCTTTCGCATAAGCATCGACCGCCCGTTTTCGTTCATCCTGCCTGCCGCCAGTGCCGGCGGTAGCCGAGGCGAGAAAACGTGGCAACCAGATCAGGAGGCGACACCCCGCTCCGCCCATGATGGGGTAGCCGGGCAAACTGCGCATCTCATATGTTGAGGTAGGGGAGAGCGGAACGACGGATCAACGGGCATGCCGGCGGTCCGGGCTCGCGAAGGCTCCTTAAAGAATCTCTATCGCGCCGTTTGTAGCGAGAAGGTAGAGCACCTCGGAAAGTTGCGAGCGCGAATGGTGTGGAAATTTCTCGAGCAGTTGGGAAACCCCGATCTTGGGATTGTCGACGAGAAAGTCTCTCACCGTACTTAGCTCATCCTTAAACGAGACTTTTCCACCGTTCGTGACTAAATATTCATCAGAGATATCGGTGCGCAACACATTCAGACGTATCCTGTCATCACCTTTTAAAGCACCGACCTTGGCATCGCCAAGCTTTTCCAGATTCAATCTCGTCTCCAGAATTTGCTCGCCGAGATGTGTCTCCATGAACGCCTGGTAGGCTGTCGGATCATTCATGCGCGCAGATATGTGTTCGCTCAGTGCACGGATCGTTTCGGCATCCTGCTCGAAAGTCTCCAATGCCATCCGGGCGTGAATGCACTCGGGCAATTGTCGAAATATCCATTTCACATAGTCGACGGCAAACGCCGGGAACGTGCCGATGGCAAGATGCACGGTTGGTTCCCCCAGGGGTGTGACATTGTGCCACCAGCCCCGGGGAATATAGAAGACGTCGCCCTCTTCGAGCACGAAATCCATATAGGGCTCCGTGGGGCATGGATACTTTTCCTCAATAAACTTGCTTTGATGCATATACAACGGTGCCTCAAAACTTGGCTCATAAAGCACCCAGCGCTTACGGCCCTTAAGTTGAACTGCAAATACGCCTCTCGAATCCCAGTGTTCTCTGTAAGAATCAGTTTTTCCAAACGTGATATACGCAGATGTGACTGTCTGCCGCCCAGTGAATTGCGCTATGTATTTCGCAAAATCGTTGAATATGGGCTCGTCATAGATATTATTAGCCACCAAAGTTCCTCCCTGACGCAGAAAATCGTACAGAGCTGGCTTGTTCAGCTTTCTTCGTACGTCTCCGACGTGGAAGTACGTGTGCACGTATCTGTCCTTGGGGATGTTTCCGCTCGGGAAGGAAACGCGGAAGTTCTCCGACTGTGGGTCACACCTGGAAATAATGTCGTTGACATCAGACCACCGTACATCCGTGGTGTCTACCGCGCCCTTGATAATCAAAGGCTGCCGCTCTTGAAATTTTCCCTTAAATTCTTCTTGACAGATATTAAATTTAATTGGCATTTTTCGATGAATGGCAGCTTTTTTGGATGAACACGCCGAAAAAATCGCAGAATGAACTGCTGCCAGGATCAACTCTGGCAGCGAGGTTTTGCAGGGCCTAAGCTCTCAAGACCTATGCGTAGACTGTGCCGCAGTACGATCCACCAGATTTGGCGGCGCCAGAAATCAAGAGAATTTCGTCGGAACTCAACTCTCGCGCGAAGGCGTCCATAAGGTCACCGTAGCTTGCATGACTGCTATTCAGTCGTTCAAGATTGAGCTGATTCACCGCCGGCTCGATCATGATCTTGGAGCTCAATTTAAGATCATTACTGGACATTTACCATTCTCCTTCAATTGATGAGGACTGAGACTTGAAAAGATACCCCCCCTGCTGGGACCACGGGCCTCCGATAACTTATCGGATCGCTTATGCACAACCTTCCCCAATCACGGAGTCAAGAATGCGACGAAGCCGACAAATGATGAGGGATGTCGCACGCGAAATCAATCAGACAAGTCCTATTAAGAATTTTTTAATTCTGATAGCGTTGTCCAACGGCAGGTGAGCCTGGACAGGAGATTTGCGATGCATTTCCACGGGATGATGAGCCCGGAGTGAAGCGAGATCCGCGAGGGGTTGACTGCCAATGGGCGGCAGCCCGTGAAGCGATGACGGAATAGCGGTGGCCATTCGAAAATCGGAATGCAAAATGCCGTGAAAGTTCTCGATCCGCTCTGATGCGGCAGGCACGCTACCGGGGAATTTCCGCAATGAATATTCGGAAATTTCCTATTATTCGATGGGCATCGCCGGGCACCCGCAGGAAGTATGCCTGGCATGCGCCACCGCAGGCGTTCCGTTGTTCATCCGGATCCGTCATGGTCTTCGCTCCGTTGTTTACTCGTCCTATTTTTCTCAACGGGCATCCATGCTACCAATCACGGCGCACCGCCCTATTGATCGTTGATCGAGCGACGGTGGCAGCCGAAGTGCTTGTTCCATTCACGCCGTTGCTGCCCACCAGCAGGCGCATCGGTTCACCGATGCGCGAGGCGCGGGCAACTTCACCTCAACTCCTGCGCGCGGCGGCTCAACCTCGTCTAGCTGGGTATTGGGGACTGGCAAGTCGGGAAATGCAAGCACGCGCCTCGCCGGTTGTAGCCGTACGGAGCGCCCCCTGCGGGGGGGCCAAGCCAGCCCGCGATGCGTAGCTGGCCGCGCAGGCGTACCTGAGCGTACCGGTCGCCTCGGCGGCCTACTTCGCCACCGGACGCCTTGCCAGCTGACGGTAGCGCGTCAGCGCCCATAGCGGGAAATAGGCGGTGTAGCCGTGGTACTTGAGGTAGTAGATGCGGGGGAACCCCGGCGCATTGTGCGACGGATGCTGCCAGAGGCCGCTGCCAGCCTGGCAGTCCAGCAGGTAAGCGATGCCCCTGTGCACCGCGGGGGTATCCACCTCGCCCACGGCGAAGAGGGCCAGCAGCGCCCAGGCGGTGCAGTTGGGCGTGCTCTCGCCCCCATTGGTGCCCGCCAGCGACGGGTCGAAGTAGCTGTCGTTGGTCTCGCCCCATCCGCCGTCGGCGTGCTGGCAGCGTAGCAGCCAGTCGACCGCCTTGCGGATATAGGGCTGGCGCACGTCCTCGCCCACCAGCGCCAGGCCCGCCAGTACGCTCCACGTGCCATAGATGTAGTTGCTGCCCCAGCGCCCCCACCAGGCGCCGTCGGCGCGCTGCGTGCGGCGCAGATAGGCCACGCAGCGCTCGACGGCGGCGGCGTGCGTTTCGCGGTTTCCGCTCAGGCCGATGCATAGCAGCACGCGGCCGGAAACGTCCTCGGTGGGCGGATCCAGCAGGGCGCCATGGTCGGCGAAGGGGATGCGGTTCAGGTACTCGCGGTCGCAGTTGGCATCGAAGGCGCCAAAGCCGCCATTGCGCGATTGCAGGCCCACCATCCATTTCACAGCGCTCGCGACCGCGTCCTGGTAGCGCTCGGGCGGGCCGACACGGCGTGCACGCACAGCCAGCATGGCGGCCACCACGGCGCTGTCGTCGATGTCCGGGTAATAGGCATTGGCGTACTGGAACGCCCAGCCGCCGGGCTGCACCGACGCCTGCACGTGCTTGCCCCAATCGCCGCGCAGGTCTCGCACCTGCCGTACTTCCAGCCAGTCGTAGGCGCGCTGCACCGCCTGCTGTGTGCGCGCGTCGGTGCCGGCGTGCTGCAAGGCCATGATGCTCCAGGCGGTATCCCACACCGGTGACAGACAGGGCTGGCAATAGGCCGAGCCGTTGGCGCGGCGCACCACGAGCTTGCGGATGGCGGCCAGGCAGGTAGCGCGTGCCGGATCGGTCTTCGGCACGCCGAGCAGCGCCATCATCTCGTACCAGTACACCATCGGCGGAAAGATGCCGCCCAGGCCATCCTCGCCGTTCATGCGCTCCACGCACCAGGCTTGCGCCCGGGCGATGGCGCGCCGGCGCACCGCGGAGGGAATCAGCGGCTCGATCGCGCGGGCCAGCTTGTCGGCCACCAGGAAGGCCTTGCGCATCAGGCCCTCGCGGGAGAAATAGTGCCGCTCGCGCTCGGGCGGCGTGACGAACAGCTCGCTGAGCCCGACACCGTGCGGATTGGCGGCCTTGGCCCGCAACGAGCACAGCACCGTCAGCGGCACCAGCGTGGAGCGCGCCCAGTAGGCCATCTTG
>Ga0255338_1000938_pt1 | contig 67179 bp, 68 predicted proteins | sample MeOH1_35cm_T4_19_FD_203715 | JGI IMG/M metagenome (GOLD analysis project Ga0255338, IMG submission 203715) | Sandy soil microbial communities from University of British Columbia, Vancouver, Canada - MeOH1_35cm_T4_195 | ecosystem: Engineered > Artificial ecosystem > Sand microcosm > Unclassified ... | reverse complement strand
CGAGGAACAACAGCACCAACGCAGCGTCGCTTCCCTCAAACGCCGCGCCGCCGCGCTCGGCTTCCAGATCCATCCCGTGGCGGTGGCCGCATGAACACGGCCGCCTTTAGTTTCGTTTCTTGAGAGCGATTTAGAGTAACACCTTGCCCCCCGTGCCTGCAGCCGATGTCGACAGGGTGTCCAGGGTGATCACTGCCGCCGAAGTGCCAGCCGCCTCAAAATCGATCAGCCGCTGGCCAGTCTCGGCGTGCCATTGACCGTGTGCATCCTTCACAGCCGCTGTTCCCGCAAGCGCGGTCATCCGGATGCCCGTCAATGGCCGGCCAGTGTCCAGCGCCCCCAGCTTCTTGAGCGATCGGACGACACGTCGCGCCGGTACATTGGCGATGCGCAACGAATGGGCGGTACGGAATAGCAGCGGGTCCTGAAAAGAAAAGCGGTACTGGTTCCCCGGCCCGCGGCCCGCGGCCCGGCGCCACGACGCCCGCCGCTACCATGGCGTTGACCATTGGCCGGGAAATGCCGACCAGGGCCTGGACGTCATGCAAGGTGAACGACTGCATGCTCAGGCCTTCTTCACGCGCTTCGGAACTGTAGCCACCGAGGCGGCAGTTCGCTTGGCGCTTTTGCGCGGAGCGGGCGAATTGCCTGCTGCAGCTTTGACCGCAGTGGTTTTGGTGGCCGCAGCTGCTGTGCGTTTGCCTGCCGACAGGCTCTTCTTCAAGGCAGCCATTGAATGGCAATGAATTTCTGCTGGGCCATCGCGATCAACCGCAAACGGCGTCATTGCGAGCTCGATTTCACCCCGTAGCGCTTAGTTTAGGGAGGGCGGCGCGCAGCAGCTTGCCTGACTGCACGCCGGCGTCACAGCTAGCGTGCCGGCGCGCGTCGCCGCCGCGAACGCGTCAATGCCTGTGCGCACGCGGCTGACCGCCGGCAGCGCATGGCACCGGCGTCCTGACCAGCGGTGCATTTTTGCGCTGCCGTACCGGCCGTGTCGGGGCTCATCCCTATTCCATCGGAAAGCACTAACTGCTAATCTCGATGACCTGGTGCCGCCTGTCGGTCCGCGCCCTGGCCTGGTTTTGATGCATGCGTCCCGACCAGAGCTTTCGATCCCTTGCTGTTGGTTTCTGTTTCTGTTGGAAAGACCCGCATGTCGCGACAAATGCCCCCTCTGAATCCTCTGCGAGCTTTCGAGGTAGCGGCCCGGCATCTCAGCTTTACGCGGGCTGCCGACGAGCTTTACGTCACCCCGTCGGCGGTCAGCCACCAGATCAAGACGCTGGAAGAAAGCCTCGGCGTGCAGTTGTTCCTGCGCGAGGCCAAGTCTCTGGTGTTGACGCCGGCGGGCATGGCTTACCTGCCCAGCGTGCAGCAGGCCTTCAAGCAGCTGGCCGACGCCACGCAACGCCTGCACAGCAAGGACCTGCCCGCGCTGAAGGTCAACATGCCGCCGACCTTTGCCGTCAAATGGCTGATCCCGCGCATGGACCGCTTCATGAAGGCGTACCCGGAGGTCGACCTCAAGGTCTCCACTTCCAACCACGCCATCAACTTCGATCGCGACGATTTCGACCTTGCCATTCGCTATGGCCGCGGCAATTATCCGGGCCTGCATTCCGAGCTTTGCTTGTCGGTCGAGGTGATTCCCGTCTGCAGCCCCGAGCTGCTGGCCGGCCCCCGCCCGCTCAAGGAACCCGGCGACCTGAAGCACCACACCTTGCTGCATGACGACAGCACCTACACCGACGTCAGCAACCCCGACTGGTCGATGTGGCTCAGCCACGCGGGCGTGACTGATGTCGACGCCTCGCGCGGCCCGTCATTCTGGCCGAGCCACCTGGTGATCAATGCCGCGATCAGCGGCCTGGGCGTGGCGCTGGTCAAGAAGAACTGGATCGAGGAAGACCTGCGGCAGGGCCGGCTGGTGCGCCTGTTCGAACAGATTCGCCTGCCGGTGGAGTTCTCTTACTTCGTGGTGTTCCCGGAGGAGCGCCTCAGCGATCCGCGTGTCACCACCTTCGTGAACTGGCTGCGCGCCGAGGTAGCGGCTGGCGATGATCCCCGACACGCCTGAACCCGCTGCGCCTGCTGTTCAGCCTGCGCGCAACTGCGCCGCCTTGGCCTCCACCCGCGTGCGCAGCTTGTCCACGTTCACCACAAAGCGGCCATGCGTGCCGGTGCAGATCTCTTCGATGCCATCGCTGGCCGAGACGCGGAAGCTCACGCTGCGCCCGTCGATGCTCGTCACTTCGGCATTGATCTCCACCGCGCCCCCGAGCAAGGTTGCGCCACTGTGGCGGATACAGACCTCGGTGCCGACCGAGCTTTCGCCCGGGTCCATGTACGCTTGCAGGAAGTCCAGGCAGGTTTGCTCGATATCGCAGATTAGCTCCGGAGTGGCGTAGATGCGCAGCGTCTCGCCGAGGAAGTCGATGGTGCGCGGGCGATCCACGATCAGCGAGCACGTAGTGGCGGCACCCGGTTTCAGGTTGTTCTTCATTTCGGTTTCCTATTGATGATTTGCGGCGTCAAGCCGGTAGATGCGCGCGGCGTTGTCGTGCAGCAGCTTGCGTTGTTCGGCGGCCGGGTAGATCTCGATCGCCGCGAGGAAGCCGGCGAGAATCGTCCCGTAGCGAGCAACCAGGCTGTCCACCGGGAAATTGCTCGCGAACATGCAGCGCTCCGTGCCGAAGATGGCAATCGCATCCCGAATCACCGGCACGTTATCGGCCTGCTCCCATGCGCGGCTCGGCAGCCCAAGCCCGGAGATCTTCAGCGCCACATTGGGCTGCGCGGCCAGCGCCGCCATCGCATAGCGCCAGCCCTTGAGGCCGGCCTCGCTGCGGTCGGACGGCAGGCCCGTGTGATTGAGGATGATCCGAGTGCCGGGAAAATCCCGCGCCAGCGCGGCGGCCTGGTCCAGGTTCCACCATGGGGCCTGCAGGTCATAGGACAGGCCGTGGCGGGCCAGCAAGGCATAGCCTCGCCGCCAGCGCTCGTCGTCCATCGATCCCGCCAGCCCGCGGGCGGCGCCTTCGCGCGTGGCGCTGGTCACCGGCTTCTGCCGGATGCCGCGCACCATCGGGAAGGCCGCCTGCGCCGCCAGGATCTCGGCCACGTCGGCGCGGTCCAGTTGCGCGTGCGCGACCAGCGCCGAAGGACGGCCCATGCGCTGGGCCAGCGCGGTCAGCCAGACGGTCTCGTCCACCGGGTTCGCGCGGGCCCATTCCGCTTCCACGTGCACGGTCAGGGCCGGCGCGAAGCCGCGCGTGTCGCGCTCGAAATCCGCCGGCAGGTAATCGCGCTTCAGGGCGGAGTAATCCCCGTAGCGGAAGCCCTTTACCTCCTCACCCTGCAGCCACGGGTAAGGATTGGCCCGCAGGTCCCAGAAGTGATGATGGGCATCGATGAACGGCTGGTCGAATGTGAAGCTGGGCATCGCGTTAATCCTTGACGGCGATCCGGCTGGCCAGCAGCTTGTATTGCGCCGATTCCTTAGCCATCACGGCTTGCAGCGTCACATCATCGGCATACGTGTCGGTGCTGAAATGCAGCTTCTCCAGCGTCTGCCGCATGATCGGCTCCTGCACGGATTTGGCCACCGCCGCCTTGAGGATGTTGATGACTTCCGGCGGCGTGCCCTTGGGCGCCGAGATGCCGCGCCAGATGCCCATCGACAAGTCGATGTTGCGCTCCTTGAGGGTCGGCACGTTTTCGTAGCCGGCGACGCGCTTGTCGGCCATCACCGCGAGCACCTTGAGCTTGCCCGCCGCGACGTAGGTGGCCACCTCGGCGGCGCTCACCGTCACCGCGTCGATATGGCCACCCAGCAGCGCCATGGTGGCCGGGGCGCCGCCGGCATAGGGGATGTGGTTGAACTTCGCGCCGGTCTTCTCCGCCAGCGCGGCGGCGGCCATATGCCAGGTCGAGCCCTGCCCGGCGTTGCCCACGCGGACGTTGGAGTCAGGCTTGCGGGCCTCGGCCAGGAACTGCTCCAGCGTGGCGTAAGGGGCGTCGGCGCGTACCACCACGGCGGCCGGATCGGCATTGAGCCGGGCAATCGGCACCAGGTCCTGGTAGGTGAACTTGGCCAGTCCCAGGTAGTTGAGGAAGGTCAGTTCGCTGGATGACAGCACCAGCTTGTACCCGTCCGGCTTGGCGTGCACTACCTCGCCCAGGCCGACCGCGCCGGTGGCGCCGGGCTTGTTGATGACCACCAGCGGCTGCGGCAGGTGCTTGGCGGCAGCGGCCGACAGCGCCCGTGCGACGACGTCCGCGCCGCCGCCGGCCTGCCAGGGCACGATCAGTTCGATGCGGTGGTTGGGGTAAGGGCCGTCCTGCGCGGCGGCGACGCCTGTCCAGGCGGCGATGGTGGCGATGACGACGTGTGCTGCCACGCGCCAAGGGCGTGAGTGGAACTTCATGATGTTTGTCTCCGTGGTTCTTTGCTTTCTGCTTTTTTATTGGTGTGTCGTCTCTGACTTCCTCTTGCCTGCTTCAGGCAGTGCCGTTCTTCAGCGCTTGTGGCGCAACCGGCTGGCCGAATGCGCCACGTGCGCGCAGCGCCTGTATCGCCCTGTCGTCCAGCCCGAATTCGCCGAGCACCTCTTGCGTATGCTGCCCGAGCAAGGGGGCCGGGTAACGGACCTGCTGCGGCGTCCCGCTAAGCTTAACGGGAAAGCCGAGCGCCTTCACGCGGCCTTCCACGGGATGGTCGATTTCCAGCACCATCTCGCGGGCAACCGCCTGCTCGCTGACCAGCGCTTCGTCGTAGGTATAGATTGGCGCCGCCGGCACGCCCGCTGCCAGCAACGCATCCACCCATTCCTCGGCGGGCCGCCGCGCGAACTCGCCTTCGATCTCGCGGATCAGCGCGTCGCGGTTGCGGATGCGCGCTGCATTATCTGTGAAGCGCGGGTCCCGCAACAGGTCCGTGCGGCCGATCACCTCGCACAGCGCGGCCCACAGCTTGGGGTTGGCGGCGCCGATGACAAAGTGGCGATCCGCCGCCCGCACCGCCTGATAAGGCGCACTCATGCGATTGGCACTGCCGATCGGCACCGGCACCGTACCGGTTCCCCAGTACTCCGCCGACTCCCAGACCGATAAACCCAGCGCGGTCTCGAACAGCGATGCGTCCACATACTGGCCTTGGCCGGTGTGCCCGCGCCCGATAATCGCGCTCAGGATGCCGTAGGCGCTGAACAGGCCCGCGCCAAGGTCGGCGATCGGCACGCTCGACTTGACCGGCGGCGCCTCCGGGTGGCCCATCACGCTCATTACGCCCGACATCGCCTGCGCGATCAGGTCCAGCCCCGGGCGACGCGACCAGGGGCCGGTCTGGCCGAAGCCGGAAATACTGGCATAGACCAGCCGCGGGTTGATCTGGCGCAGCACCGGGTAATCGATCTTGAGCCGGGCGGCCACGCCGGGGCGGCTGTTCTCCACCAGCACGTCGGCGCCGCGCACCAGTTCATAGAACGCTTCCAGCCCGGCGGGATTCTTCAGGTCGATCTCCACGCTGCGCTTGTTGCGGTTCAGCGCGAGAAAGCCGCCACTGTCCTCGCCCTTGAGCTTGAAGCCCATGGCCTTGCGGGTCTGGTCGCCCACGCCGGGCGTCTCGACCTTGATGACGTCGGCGCCCATGTCACCAAGCAGCATGCAGCAAAAGGGGCCGGCCATGATCTGGCTGACATCGAGGACCTTGATGTTCGACAACGGCAAATTCATTGGAAACCTTATGGCTAGGTGACGGCGCGCATGCTCGCGCGGCGTCGGGATGGGAAGCGGCCGGATCAGCGCCCCTGGAACACGGGCTTGGTCTTGCCGACAAAGGCCTGGTAGCCGATGCGGAAGTCTTCCGTCTCGAAGCAGGCATAGGCTTCGGCCTGTTCTTCCGCGCTGAGCGCCGTGGGGTTCATCAGACGCCGCACGAACTTCTTGTGCCAGCGCGCCACCAGCGGTGCGCCCTGGCCGATGCGCCGCGCCGCGGCGTAGGTTTCGTCCGGCACATCGGCATCGGGGACGACGCGGTTGACCAGGCGCTTCTCGAGCGCCTCGGCCGCGCCGAATACACGGCCTTCCAGCAAGATCTCCAGCGCGGCTGCGGGCCCCGCCAGCGCCATCAGGCCGCCGAGTTCGCCATACGACATCACCAGCCCGAGCCGGTTGACCGGCACGCCGAAGCGGCTGGACTCGCCGCAGATGCGCATATCGCAAACGGAAGCGACTTCCAGTCCGCCGCCAACGCACGCGCCCTGGATCATCGCCACGGTGGGGTGCCGGCTCTCCGCGATGGCCTGCATGGCGGCATGGGTGATATGCGCATAGTCTGCGGCCTGCGCCGAGCTGGCGCGCATGCGGGTGAATTCCTCGATATCCGCGCCGGCCGCAAAGGCCTTGTCGCCCGCGCCGCGCAGCACGATACAGCGCAGGTCCTCGTTGGCCGATAGCGTCTCGAAGGCCTGCGCCAGGCCCTGCCACATGCCCAGATCAAGCGCGTTCAGCTTGCCGGGGTTGTTCAGCGTGACGGTGGCGATGCGCTCGTCGTACTCGATCAGGATGGCTTGTCTCATGGTTTGCATTTGGTTTGCATTTAGTCTGCTTCTGGTTTGCTTAGGGTCGGCCTATGTCGCGTGGGCGCCTGTCGCAAGGGCAGGTTCGATACGTTGCCTTGACCTGCCGAAGTCTAGGGTTTCCCTCGCCGCTCGCCAAACGAGAAAAACTCAGCGCCGCTTCAAGAAAAACTAGGGCCGGCGCGGCTATGAAAAAAACTTGGAACCGCTTCAAGTAAATCCACGTTGTGACGTCGGCAGCTTGTTTCTAGACTTCGTCACCAATGCAGCTTCCCGCAGCTTCCGGGAAGCGACGCAGCACATCAATCATGGAGACAAGAGACAGCATGGCCCTGATCAACTACATCACCCAAATCCAGATCGATTTCGGCGCGGTGGCGCTGCTGCCGCAGGAGTGCGAGCGCATCGGCATTTCCCGCCCCTTGGTCGTCACCGATGCCGGCGTCCGGGCCGCAGGCATCCTGGAGCGCGTCCTGGCGCAACTGCCCGCGGGCAGGCTGGCCGTGGTCTTCGACGGCACCCCCTCCAACCCGACCGAGCGCGCCATGCGCGAGGCGGTGGCGCTGTACACCGAGCACCGCTGCGATGGCATCATCGCGGTGGGTGGCGGCTCACCCATCGACCTGGCCAAGGGCGTGGCCGTCTGCGCCACCCATGAAGGTTCGCTCAAGACGTTTGCCGCGATCGAAGGCGGCGCTGCGCGCATCACCGCGGCCACGGCGCCGCTGATCGCCATCCCCACTACGGCCGGCACCGGCAGCGAAGTGGGCCGTGGCGCGGTGCTGATCCTCGACGACGGGCGCAAGGTAGGCGTGCTCTCGCCTTACCTGGTGCCGCGCGTCGCCATCTGCGACCCCGAACTGACCTTTGGCCTGCCGCCGCGGCTGACCGCCGCCACCGGGATGGATGCGATTGCCCACTGCATCGAGACCTTCCTGGCGCCGGCCTTCAACCCGCCCGCCGACGGCATCGCGCTGGACGGCTTGCGCCGCGCCTGGATGCATATCGAGACCGCCACGGCATCGCCGGAGGACCGCACCGCGCGCCTGAACATGATGAGTGCTTCGATGCAAGGCGCGCTGGCGTTCCAGAAAGGGCTGGGCTGCGTGCACAGCCTGAGCCATTCGCTCGGCGGGCTGAACCCCTCGCTGCACCACGGCACGCTGAACGCCATCCTGCTGCCGGCGGTGATTCGCTTCAATGCTCCGGCGCCGTCGGTACGCGACGAGCAGCGGCTGGAACGCATGGCGCAGGCGATGCAGCTCGACGGCCCCGAGTCGATTGGTCCGGCGATTGCCGCGATGAACCAGCGGCTAGGCCTGCCGGCCGGGCTCGCGGCGCTGGGTGTCACGAGCGCGTGGTTCCCCCGGATTATCGAAGGCGCGCTGGCCGACCATTGCCACAAGACCAATCCGCGAATGGCGAGCGCGGACGAATATGCGGCAATGCTGGCCGAAGCGATGTAGCCGCGCCAATGGTAGGTGAAGGCCTGAGAGCGCGCGCGGCATCACCACCGGGGCGGCCCCGCCACGCGATGCCACGGCAGCCTGCACGGCCCGCTCCCATGAGCCTTCCGCTCGACACCAGGCAAGACCCGGGACCACCCGGGCTCGCCATCAACGCAACACCAAGGAGACACCATGAAACACGCCATTTCGCGTATCGTGCTGGCCGCTTTGCTTGCCGGCGCCGCCGGCCTGGCCGCCGCGCAATCGCCCATCAAGCTGCGCTTCAGCCATACGGTGCCTGAGACCGATTCCCAGCACCAGGCCGCGCTGTCGTTCAGCAAAAAGGTCAAGGAGCGCACCCAAGGCGCGATCGAGATCCAGGTCTTCGCCAACAGCCAGTTGGGCAACGACACCACGCTGGTCACCGGCATCCGCAGCGGCACCATCGATATCGGTGCCACCGGCAACCCCTTCGTCACCGGCCTCGCGCCCCGGCTCAACGCCCTCGACCTGCCCTACCAGTTCGACGACGGCCCGCAGGCCTACCGTACGCTCGACGGCGCGGTGGGGCGCGGCCTGCTCGATGAACTGGCCGCACACCAGATCAAGGGCCTGGCGTTCTGGGAGATCGGCTTTCGCAGCTTGGGCAACAACAAGCGGCAGATCACCAAGGCCGAGGATATTCGCGGCCTGAAGATCCGCACCACGCCGAACCCGTCGCATATCAAGGCCTTCCAGCTGCTAGGCGCGAGTCCACAGCCGATGCCGTTCGCCGAGGTCTTCGGCGCGCTGGAATCCGGCGCGGTGGACGGGCAGGAGAATCCGCCCACGCTGATGCTGTCGTCCAAGTTGTACGAAGTGCAGAAATACCTCTCGCTCACGCGCCACGCCTACACCGCGCTGGTGGTGCTGATGAACAAGGCGAAGTTCGACTCGCTCAAGCCGGAGTACCAGAAGATCCTGCTGGAAGAAGCCGCTGCCGCCGCCACCTTCCAGCGCAAGCTCAACGCGGATAACGAAGCCGCCGCGATTGCCCAGTTGCGTGCCAAGGGCATGCAGGTCAACGAACACCCGGATGTAGCGAGCATCAAGAAGATCGTCAAGGAAGAGACGCGCCAGCTCTATGTGCAGAAGAACGGCGATGCCGTGCTGCGTGCTATCGACGCCCAGCGCTGAATCCACGCGGAGACTGGAAATGCAGACCCTGCCCTTGCCGTCGGCCATTTTGGACGCCCACCATCATCTCTGGCGGCTCGGTGACGACGCGCGTTACCCGTGGCTGCAGGAGAACTACGATCCGCAAGCCTTCTTCCTTGGCGACTACGCCGCGCTGCGCGGTGATTTTGGCCCCGATGCCTACCTGGGCCGCTGGGCAGGACTGCCGCTCGCCGCGACCGTGCATGTGGAAGCCGAGCGCCATCCCGCCGAGTCCCTTGCCGAGACCGGCTGGCTGCACCGGATCCATGCGACGCATGGTTTTCCCAATGCCGTCGTGGCGCATGCGGACTTCAACAGCGCTGAGCTGGAAGAACAGGTGCTGGCGCAGATCGCCTTCCCGCTGGTGCGCGGCGTGCGGTGCAAGCCGCTGACCAGCCGGCGCGCCGGGCTGAGCGTGCGCGGGCTGCCCGGCACGCTGCAGGACGGGCGCTGGCTGCAAGGTCTCGGACTGCTCGCGGAGCATGGGCTGTCGTGGGATTTGCGCGTGCCGTTCTGGCATTTGCAAGAAGCGGCGGAGGCGGTGGCGATGTTTCCGGCGCTGCAGGTGGTGCTGGAGCATACCGGTCTGCCTTGGGACCGATCCGGCGAAGGCTTGGCGGTCTGGCGCCGCGGCATGGAGGCGCTGGCGCAATTGCCCAATGTGCACGTGAAGCTATCCGAGTTCGGATTGCCGGATGCGCCGTGGGACCGCGCCGGCAACGTGCTCGTCATCCGGCAAGCGCTGGACATCTTCGGCTGGCAGCGCTGCATGTTCGCCGGCAACCTGCCGGTGTCGGGGCTGCGCGCTGGCATCGGGGAAGTGGTCGCCACGGTGGCCGAGGCGCTGGACGGGCTGGCCCCCACATCGGCGCATGCCGTGTGGTGCGGCAATGCGCTGCGCTTCTACCGCATCGATACGCAAGGCGAGGATGCAACCGGCCACGCTTTGCGCCAGGCGCAGCCGACCGAATAGCGCAGGACCAACCTCACCCAACCACAACACAGAGAGACAAGCAAGATGGAACCGACAACAGAAGAACCCGCCGAGACCCGCCTGCTGGTGCGGACTACGGAAGGCGCGATGGTGGCAATGATGGCCGTCATGATCGTGCTGGTGTTTGCCAACGTGGTGCTGCGCTACGCATTCAACTCGGGTATCGCGTTTTCCGAGGAAGCTTCGCGCTTTGTCTTCATGTGGCTGACGCTGACCGGTGCCCTGCTGGTCATGCGCGACAAGGCGCACCTTGGCATGTCCACCGTCGTGTCCCGGCTCGGCGAGCCCGGCCAGCGCCTGTGCCGCTTCGTCTCCGACCTGGGCGCGCTGGCCTGCTGCCTGCTGCTTGCCAACGGCGCCTGGAAGCTGGTGGTGATCGGCATGGACGACATGGCACCGGTGACGGGCGTGCCCATCGGCCTGGTCTACGCCTGCCTGCTGTTCAGCAGCCTGGGCATGGCCAGCCTGTTGATGCACTCGCTGTGGCGGTTGCTGAGCGGGCGCATGCCGCGCGCGGAGCTGGTGCCGGAATCCGGCGTCAGCGGCGAATGATTCCTGGAGCTTGTCATGACTATCGTCGTATTCGTCGGTTCCCTGCTGGGCGCCATGGCGCTCGGCATGCCGATCGCATTCTCGTTGCTGGCGTCGGGCATCGCCCTGATGTTCCACCTGGGCAATTTCGACACGCAGATCATCGCCCAGAGCATGCTGGAGGGCGTGAACAACTACCCGCTGATGGCGGTGCCGTTCTTTATGCTGGCCGGCGAGCTGATGAACGCGGGCGGGCTGTCCAGCCGCATCGTCAAGGTGGCCGAAGCCGCCGTGGGCCATGTGCGCGGCGGCCTCGGCTATGTCGCTATCATCGCCGCCACGGTGGTGGCCAGCATCTCCGGCTCGGCGGTGGCGGATACCGCCGCCGTTGCCGCCCTGCTGATCCCCATGATGCGCAATGCCGGCTATGACGTGCCGCGCTCCGCCGGCCTGATCGCGGCGGGCGGGATCATCGCGCCGGTAATTCCGCCGTCGATCGCCATCGTGGTGTTCGGGGTGGTGGCGCAGGTGTCGATCACCAAGCTGTTCCTGGCCGGCATCGCGCCCGGCGCCATGATGGCGCTGACGCTCACCGCCACCTGGCACTTCTGCGCCCGCAAGGAACAGGCCGCCGCCACCACGCAGCGCTTCGACTTGCGCCGCTTGCGTGGCGCCCTGATGGACGGTGTGTGGGCGCTGGTGCTGCCGGCGGTCATCATCGGCGGCATGAAGATCGGCGCGTTCACCCCGACCGAGGCGGCGGTCGTCGCCGTGGTCTATGCCATGGCGGTGGGACGCTTCGTCTATGGCGAGCTAAACCTGCGCGACCTGCCCCGCCTGATCGTCACCGCCACCAAGACCTCCAGCACCGTGCTGTTCCTGGTGGCCTGCGCACTGGTATCGGCGTGGCTGATCACCATCGCCAATATCCCCGCGCAGGTGACGGCGCTGCTCGACCCCTTCATCGACAACAAGATCCTGCTGATGTTCGTCATCATGGTGCTGGTCATCATTGTGGGCACCGCGCTGGACCTGATGCCCACCGTGCTGATCATGACGCCCATCCTGATGCCGGTGATCACCAAGGCCGGCATCGATCCGGTGTACTTCGGCGTGATGTTCATCCTCAACAACGCCATCGGCCTGCTGACGCCGCCGGTGGGGACGGTACTCAATGTCGTGGCGGGAACCTCGCGCTGCAGCCTGGACAGCGTGATTGCCGGGGTGTGGCCGTTCCTGCTGTCGCTGACGGCGCTGATGTTCCTCTTCGTGCTGTTCCCCCAGCTCATCCTCGTGCCGGCGAGCTGGCTGCGCTAAGCCTTTTCATCATCGACTCGATCGATACAAGCACTACCACCCACAGAACCAGAAAGGAGACTGACATGAAGCAAACATCTATCGCCGGAAAACTGGCCGGGCACGGCATGGCCCTGGCGGCCGCGGGCATCCTTGCGCTCGGCCTGTCGTGCGCGCCCGCCCGCGCGCAATCGAGCGAATGCGCCGCCGCGCAGGCCGCCAGTCAGAATCCCGCCTACCCGAGTGCCAGCGTCAAGCGCTATATCAAGACGCCGACGGGCTACCTGCTGGTGCTACGCATGGGCGACAACGTGTTCGAGCAGCTCGAGACGTTTGCCATCTGCGAGCGCGTACCCAGCGCAAGCCTGAGCGCCATCGGTTTTACCAACGTGACTTTCGGGTTCTGGGACGCGGATAAGAAGGCGTTCAATCCAAAGACGTTCCAGAATGTGGAGATGGCCAGTATCGTGGGAAGCCTGGCGTGGAAGGATGGGAAGCCTTCCGTCCATGCGCATGGCGTCGCCGGGGACAAGCTGTTCGACACCTACGGGGGCCATATCCTCGCGATGGAGGTTGGGACTGGGTCGCTGGAAGTTACGGTGACGGTTTATCCGCAGCAGCTTGAGCGGGCGATCGACCCGAAGATCGGGGCTAATGTGCTGGGGCTGTAGGTTGTCGATCGAGATGCCGCGGCCGTGGCCTGCGGTGTTGGCTTGAAACAGCAGGCCGCACGACATCGGTTTGCTGGGGGTGCCAGCCCTTGAAGCCAAGGGCTGGCACCCCCAGTATCCTGCGTCACGCCATCGGCAACGGCGCTGCCGCCGATACCACTTGCTTCATGGGTTCAAGGGCTCGGTCAAGCGAGCGGCATCTCGTTCTCGATCCAGTCAATCACCGAGCCGTGTCGGGGGTTCCAGCCCAGTTCGGCCCGCGCGCGCCGGGCGCGAACGCGGCTGTTGGAGCCGAAGGAATAGCGCGACTGGCCCTCGCCCCAAGTGGGCGTGGCTTCTTCGACAGACCAGGACTGCACGGGCCCGAGGCCGAGTCGCCGCGCGATGGCGGCGCCGATCTCGGCATACGAAGCCTCGCCGTTCTCCACGAAGTAGAAGGCGCCGGCCGGGGCCCTTTCAAGCACCCGTGCGTAGAGCTCCACCACGTCCGCGATATGCACGTTCGACCAGCGGTTCACGCCGGTGCCGACGATGCGCACCACGCCGCTTTGCCTGGCCTGCGCCACCAGCGGCGGAATCTGCACGCTGTGCGCGTGCAGGCCGGCGCCGACACCATAGATCATGCTGTTGCACAGCACGGCGCTGCGCACGCCTTGCGCGGCGGCGGCCAGCACCATCTGGTCGATGGCGTGGCGTGCTTGCTTGCCGGCTTCCACCACAAATGGCGTCTCTTCGTCGAAGATGCGCGGGGACAGCGCGTTGCCGCCGGCATCGTCGCCGATCACGCTGGATCCGCTGGTGTGCAGCAAGGGCTTGCCGGAGCCGCGCAAGCCAGCAAGCAACGCTTCCACGGCTGCGCGGTGGTCGCTGCTGGCGGCGTTGATCACGCCGTCCGCCTGCGCGGCTTCCCGCGTCAGCAGCGCAGCGTCGTCGAGCGTGCCCGGCACCGGCACCACGCCCCTCTGGGCAAGTTGTCCGGCCTGCGCCGTGGTGCGGACCAAGCCGCGAACCGTATGTCCGGCAGCGATCAGGTGCGCGGCGACCGAGCCGCCGATAAAGCCGGCCGCGCCGGTGACGAAGATTTGCATGAACGACTCCTGGAATCCGGCTGTGGAAACGCGCCGGTTGTTGCGTTGCGGCGGTGCTTAGCGGCCCAGTACGCGTACGGAAACGGCGGCGACCAGGCTGGCGGCCGCCTCGCGGTACGCCACCATGTGCGGCGCGCGGTGATGCGCCTCCAGTGCCTCTGCGCTCGCCCATTTCTCGACGATCACGATGCCGCAGTCATCGGGCCTTTCCGTGGCCTGTGGCGACGGCTTGTCGACCAGCGGCCGGTACTCGCCGCAACCGCTCTCGGCGAGCACGGTCGGCACCAGTGCGTCGAACAGGGCGAGCACCCGGTCGCGCGCGCCGGGCAGGGTCTGGATGTGGGCAATGACGGTCAGCATCGGATTAGGGGCGGAGCCGGGACGGGCCGTGACCAAATGAACATGATCCAAGTATCCGCGCTCCCCGCTCCGGGAAAAACCGTGCCCCGTGCAGAAGATAGTTGATTGCGGCGCAAGAATGGCTCTTGTTGACCGTCCATTTTTGGTTATGTCGACAAAGCCACAAGTGCTAAATGCAGTACTTTCTCGGTCCACGGCAAGAACCGTGGAAGTCCATCCTCCAATCATTCTCGGCGCTTCGCTCAACCGCCTGCGCAGCGTCGGCACAGGGCTAGACGATTCCCACATCACCACCGGGCGCATCGGCACGATCCACAATTTCCACAGCGGCTTCGTGGCCTGGGCATGCTGGCCGCGGCAGCGCGGCACGCTCCTTTGACTTTCGAAACCCCCTATCCAATACTGGAACGGCGGTTCTCACAATATTGTTGCTGGGGACAGGACGGCTGGGGCCGTTTCGTATCGATGCGGCGTCACCTCACTTGTCCCCCGCCACGCGAATCGATGCGCGAATTCGATCGACTGGCTGACGCTATTTCAGGGGCGTTCCTTTTGCGCTGCAGCCCGGGTTTGCGCACTTGGCGGATCCAATGAACACTGGATGGACCATCACCAGGAGACAGCCCTGCGGTCCGGTTCGGGCGACCTGCCTGCGCGCCGCCAGTGTCGCCCCAGCCGCGTTCGAGGCGGCGAAGCACGCCGGACAGAAAGGGTCTGCGCATGTGGCCCCGGCTTGCCAGTGCGCTCAAGCTGACCCGCCGGCCGACAAGCGTACGCGGCAAGCCTCTCGACGCTGACGGTGATCGCGAAGCAATGACGGAGACAATCATGGATAAGAGCAATCAGCCTAAGCCGCTCTACAGATCCCTCTACTTCCAGGTCATCACCGCGATCGTAGTCGGCGTCCTCCTGGGCCACTTCTATCCGCACACCGGCGAGGCGATGAAGCCGCTGGGCGATGGCTTTATTAAGCTGATCAAGATGATCATCGCCCCGATCATCTTCTGCACGGTCGTGGTGGGCATCGCCGGCATGGAGGACATGAAGAAGGTCGGCAAGACCGGCGGGCTGGCGCTGCTGTATTTCGAGGTCGTGAGCAGCATTGCGCTGATGGTGGGCTTGATCATCATCAACATCGTCAAGCCCGGCGCCGGCATGAATGTCGACGTAACCACCCTCGACACGAAGGGCATCGCCGCCTACACCGGGCCCGGAAAGATGCAGGGCACGGTGGATTTCCTGCTGAACGTGATCCCGAGTACCGTGGTGGATGCCTTCGCCAAGGGCGAGATTCTTCAGGTGCTGCTGTTTGCTGTGATGTTCGGTTTTGCGCTGCACAAATTCGGCGGACGCGGCACGCTGGTGTTCGATTTCATCGAGAAGTTCTCGCATGTGCTGTTTACCATCGTCGGCTACATCATGAAGGTCGCTCCCATCGGCGCGTTCGGGGCCATGGCGTTCACCATCGGGAAGTACGGCGTGGGTTCGCTGCTGCAGCTTGGTCAGCTGATGGCGACGTTTTATGCGACTTGCCTGCTGTTCATCTTTGTCGTGCTCGGTACCATTGCACGCCTGCACGGCTTCTCGATCTGGAAGTTCATCAAGTACATCAAGGAGGAACTGCTGATCGTGCTGGGCACGTCTTCCTCCGAATCCGTGCTGCCGCGGATGATGGCCAAGCTGGAGAACCTCGGCGCCCGCAAGTCTGTCGTCGGCCTGGTAATCCCCACGGGATACTCGTTCAACCTGGATGGGACGTCCATCTACCTGACCATGGCGGCGGTATTCATCGCCCAGGCGACCAACACGGACATGACCCTGGTGCAGCAGATCACGCTGCTGGCCGTGCTGCTGCTCACTTCAAAGGGCGCCGCCGGCGTCACCGGCAGTGGCTTTATCGTGCTCGCGGCCACGCTGTCGGCGGTGGGGCATGTGCCGGTAGCCGGTTTGGCCCTGATCCTTGGCATCGACCGGTTCATGTCCGAGGCTCGCGCGCTGACCAATCTGATCGGCAACGGCGTGGCCACGGTGGTGGTCGCGAAATGGACCGGCGACCTCGATGTCGAACGGATGCATCGCAAGCTTGACAATGAATCGGAAATCGAGGCCGACGAGCCCGAGGTGGTGCTCGATCAGGTCGCGGCCCACATGCCGGTTGCTGTTCCCGGCACCGATATTCCTCGCTGACCTTCGCGTTGCCGATGCACGCGCGTTCGCGCAGGTGACTGGCAGTCGCGGGCGTTCGTTGTCAGGTTGATTGATCAACGGCCTGAGATGGCGCGATGAAGAAGATGAAACCGCTCTATCGTGGCCACCGGTTTCCGGCGTCGGTCATCGGCCGCGCGGTGCGCTGGTACTGGTATCGCAGCGCCGTTCCGTCGCACCCGCAAGGACGGTCAACATGCGTCGCCACGATTCAACGCCCTGAACGCCTCAACCCGTTCGTAGATTGAAGCGCGTAGGACGCTCCAATCCGAATCCTGGGCAACTTCTGGCGTTATAGCAGCGGCTCAGTTCCAGTTGGGATTTTCCCGCTGCATCTGTTCCTTGGTCTTCGCCTCCCAATAGGCACCGATTTGACGTTCGGTTACGTAACCCCGCTTCCTGACATCGATCTGGTCAAAGCGCTTGTAAACCTCCGGCATACCCGCCTTGGCTTCTTCGCGGCTTAGCTTGCCATCATGGTCGCCGTCGGCCGCCTTGAAACGCTCGGCAATGATGGCCTTGGCTTCCGCTGTGGTCGGCGGCGCTTTCGGAACTTGGGTTGATTCCGTTCCCTGTTGGGCGCTCGCACCTGTAAAGACCAGCGCCATCAAAACTGTTAAACCGACTGCAGGCAATTTACGCATGATCATTTCCCTCTCCTCCGGCACTTTGTGGTTCCGCATGGCGTTGTTGCGCAAATCGGCCCGCCGAGGGTGTACTGACGTTTACGCACAACAGTTTGAGCGGTGCCTCTGTTAACACTTTGAGCTCTTGCGTAGATTCTCGATATTTGCCGGGAAGATGCGCATAGACACGACCACGAAGCAAGCGGAGCCCAAGGCGAAATACCGCGTCAAGAACTGGGCGCAGTACAACGCGGGACTGGTCGCACGAGGAGACGTGACGATGTGGATCGCCAGAGCATGTGCGCGCCACCTGCTGCGCAGGCCCCCAAACGCGGCCACCCGGTGGTCTACTCGGATGCTCTGATTCAAGGCCTGCTTGGTCTCAAACAAGTCTTCCATCTCCCGCTGCGCGCGCTGCAAGGCTTTGTGGGCAGCCTGCGCAAGCTCGCGTTTCCTGATCTGCCGGTACCGAACTACACGACGCTGTCTCGCCGCGCACAGGATCTGGAGATCATGCTGCCGGCGTTACGTCCTGACGAGCCGCTGCACCTGGTCATCGACAGTACGGGCCTGAAGCTCTACGGCGAAGGCGAATGGAAGGTGCGCAAGCACGGTTGGTCCAAGCGCCGCACCTGGCGCAAGGTCCATCTGGCGATGGACGCGAACACCGGCCAAGTCCGCTCCGCGCTGATGACCCATCAGGACGTCGGCGATGGCGAAGTGTTGTCCGATCTGCTCGACCAGATTCCTACTGACGTGCCGATCGAAACCGTCGGCGGCGATGGCGCCTACGACACCAAGCCGTGCCACGCTCAGATTGCAGCACGCGGCGCTGCTCCGTCGATCCCGCCGCGCGAGGGCGCGATGCCTTGGTCCGACAGCACGCCCGGCGCAGCTTGGCGCAATGCGGCGATCGATGCCATCGGAAAGAGCAGTAGGCGAGAATGGAAGCAAGCCAGCGGCTACCACCGCCGCTCGCTGGCCGAGAACCTGATGTACCGACTCAAGACTCTCACTGGCCCCTGCCTATGGGCACGCGAGATCGGCTCCCAGGCGACCGAGGTCTCGGTTCGCGTAGGCGTGCTGAACCGCATGGCGGCTCTCGCTCGCCCGCAGTCCGTTCGCATCGCCTGAAATCATGATCATAGGGGTGCCTTTGCCTTCAAATTCGATATCTGCAACGAGGCCGTTCCGCATTGACTTCTCATGAGAAATTCTCGGGAAGATGAAATCGCCCGCAAGCCGATGCTCACAGGGGATTCTAGGCACTCAAGGCCCGCTTACCAACACCTTTCGAAGCGGAACTCGGCGACCTGACTCGGCACACGGCGGCGCCTGCCGCTCAGTCCACGGTGATCTGGCGCTGACGGATCACGCCGGCCCAGCGAGCGCTATCCTGCTGGATCGTGGTGGCCAGCGCCTGCGGCGTTCCGCCGGCGGTTTCCATGCCCAGCGTGGCGAGTTTCTCCTTCACGGCAGGATTCGCCAGCACCTCCAGCGTCTGGCGATGAACGCGGCCAATCACGTCCTTGGGCGTGCCCGCGGGAGCCATCAAGGCATACCAGGAAACCGCCTCGAACTTCGGGAAGCCCTGCTCCGCAATGGTGGGCACATCGGGCATCAGCGGCGAGCGCTTCTGGCTGGCTACGCCGAGCGCATGGAGTTTGCCCGACTTGATATAGGGCAGCGCCGACGAGACTTGCGCGAACATCATGGTCACCTGGCCGCCGACCAGGTCGGTCATCGCCGGGCTCACCCCCTTGTAGGGAATGTGGTTGAGCCTGACCTTGGCGTCAAGCTGCAACAGTTCTCCGGCCAGGTGCGCCTGGCTGCCGGCCCCGGGCGAGGCGAACGTCAGCTCGCCCGGCTTCTGTGCCGCCAGCTTGAGGAGCTCGGCGAGGGAAGTGGCGGGGACATTGGCGCCAACCACGAGCACGTTTTCCGCGGTGGCCAGCATGGTGACCGGCACCAGGTCCGTGGGCTTGTACGGCAGGCTGCGGAACAGCGACGGGTTGACGGCGATGTTGCCCACCGGCACCAGGGCCAGCGTATAACCGTCCGGCGCAGCCTTGGCCGCCTGGTCCACGCCGATAGTACCGGCCGCGCCCGCCTTGTTCTCCACCAGCACGCTCTGGCCCCAGGCCTTGGACAAGCCCTCGCCCACGACACGTCCAAGCACGTCGGCCGGGCCGCCGGCCGGAAACGGCACGATCAGCCGCACGGGCTTGGACGGATAGGCCTGCGCGCTGGCCAGCATCGGCAAGCCGGCCATTAGCAGGGTCATCAGGAATCGCTTCATCATCGAACTTTATCCCCTTCAGTCAGACATTCACAAATTCGGATACTCGAAGAGCCTGTCCCGCGCCGCCATCACGCCCCAAGGAGCGAACATGCCGGCGTCGCCGATCATGGTGGGCTGGTCTTCCCGCGCGCCAGTGACATCCATCAGGCCGCTGAGCGCCTGGAGACGTTCGGTCACGGCGTCCGCATGGGCATGTGAAGTGCAGACGCAGGCTGCGCTTGCTCCGGTTGACGATGGCAAAGTTGGCGCTTTGCCCGTCGACCTGCAGGCCCATGTGGCGATAGTCGTCGCCATCATTCGCGCTGCTCCTTGCCCGTGTCGGCCGGAGTGCCGGTGAGCTCGAAGCCAGCCTGGTCGGCCGCGCTGGCGCAGCGTGCCAGCACGGCGTAGTCCGGCGCTTCGACGGGCGCGAAGCGCGATAGCGCGACTTGCGCCAGCCAGCCCGCGCACGCCGCGTCACGATGCAGGTCCAGCAACACCGCGCGCACCCGCGCCACGGTATCGTCACCGGCCTGCGGCGAGGCCACCAGCGGCGGGATCGGCGCAGCCGGGGTGACCGCAACGCTACGCACCCTGGCCATCAACGCGGGCTCGTGCAGGCGCAGCAGGTCTAGCACATAGCTGTCCACCACGCCGACCTCCGCCTCTCCGCCAATCACGGCGTCGATCACCTGGCGCGGCGTTGGCGTGGGCGCCCGGGTCGGCCGGAACAGCGTGCCGGTGCCGGCGGTGGCCTTTGTCATCAGGTAGTGGCGCGGCGCGTTGTAGCCGGAATTCGACTCCGGCAGCATGCAGGCCAGCCGGCCGCCGACGGCTTGCTCCAGCGTGGCGAACGCCGCATCGTCGCGCACGATGAACTCGGTGAAGTACACCGGCCTGCCACCATAGCGCGGCAGCGACGGCACTGGCGCGGCCAGCAGCCGATGGCGGCTGCCGGCGCTGACATACGGGAAGCCGCACATGAACACGCAGCCGCAGTCCGGCCGTGCCCACAGCTCGCTGACCGGCGCCGGCGCGGCATGCTCGATATATGTCCATGCCACCCCGGCACGCTCGCCCACGTATGCGAACAGGTCCCGCCACGCCTGTGCCACGGGCGCGGCTACCGCATACATGCGCGCATTGGCAATCATGCGTAGACGAGCCGCTGGCCAATGCCCATGCGCTCGGCCTTCTTCATGATGGCGTGGCCCAGCGCAATATCGCTGAGCGACAGGCCGCGATGCCAGAACAGGTTGGTCTCATCGTCGCTCTGCCGTCCCGGCTTGCGGCCGGCGACGATTTCGCCAAGCTCGGCATGGAGCGTCTGCTCGGACAACTTGCCCGCTTCCACATGCGCGCGCAGCGAGCCGAACATGCCGCCCTTGCACTGGGTCCAGTCATCCACCACCAGCTTGTTCATGATGTCGGTCAGCGACAGCTCGACGGCACTCATGGTCCCGTACGGCACGACGAACGCGCCCGGCTTGATCCATTCGGTCTTCAGCAGCGGCGTGGGCTTCTCCAGCCGCGACGCCTCCACCACGATGTCGGCACCGCGCACGCACGATTCCCAGTCCTGGGTGACGATGATCTTCTTGCCGAGATCCTTCTCCAGCCTGGCGGCGAATGCATCGCGGCTCTCAGGGCGCCGCGAATGCACGCGGATCTCGTCGAAGTCGAAGATGCTGTCGAGCAAGCGCACATTCCAGTACGACGTGCCGCGCGCGCCGATATGGCCAAGCACCTTGCTGTTGCGGCGCGCCAGGTGCCGGGCGCCGAGCGCGGTCACCGCGCCGGTACGCGCATCCGTGATGAAGGTGGCATCGATCATCGCAGCCGGAATGCAAGCCTTATTTCCCTTTTGCATCAAAGACTTACATGCGGTTTCACATGCGTTTTTTGACGGCAAAATCTGCCTGATACGTCCTATTGAAATCAAAGACTTACGGTTGGTTATGAACAGGCGTTAGCGCGTCGTAGGCTCGCTCGCAGGCTTGGCCGGCGATGCGGGCGGAGTCAGCCGCTGCAGCCAGGATTCCCGCTCGCTGGTCAGCGCGGCCGAACACGTCGGCGAGCATTCCGATGGGGTCGTCGGTTGCCGGGCTGCTGGCGGTAGTGGCGGGATGGCTGGCGACGAGCTGGGCGACACGCTGCCGCAGCTTGTCAGAAGTGGCAGAAGCAGCACGAGCATCGGCCCGAGCCTTCTCGGCGGCCTGAGTGGCGGCATTGGCGATCTCCGTTTGTGCCGCGGTGCGGCGTTGTTCCTCGGTGCGAGCGGCCTGGACGGCGGCCAGTTCCTTGGCTTGATACTTCGCCTGGTCGGCGCCGTGCTGTTGCCACCGTCCACCGCCATAGGCGATCAACAGGCCAGCGGCCACCGTCAGCCACAGCCTGGGGTCAAGGATGCTCATGCCGTGCGCCTACGCTTGAGCAGGTGCCGCGCCTCGATGCGCCAGAAGGCATAGGACACGGCGATGGCCACGCCAAGCTTCAGGCAGATCTCGGTGATCATCGGGCAATTCTGGTGCGTGATCAGATTGCCAAGAGACGACATGCCGATGATGGACAGGACCAGCGCGCCGCCTGTTCTCGTTGCCACCTTGCTTGTCAGGAGTATCCATAGCGATCCGACGAGGATCACTGCATCGGCCATCGTGTTGATGTTGGACAGCATTATTCGCCCCCAATGTACCGTTTCCGCGCTGCCGTCAGCCACTCAGGGATTTGTTGCATCGCGTTGTTGATGACGGCCAAGCCGAACACTGCCGCGATAGCCGCCACGGAGAGCTGCATGTAGCTCCCGGCAATGAGGCTAAATCGCTCGGCAGCGGCGCCGCCTGCGAGGCATCCGATCCCCACGCTCGATACGAACGAGATGGATCGTTGCCAGATGTTCCCCGGTAGGAATCGAAGCGCGATCAGACCGCCAAGGGCCGACGCGCCGACAACTTTTGCAGCAACCATCGCTGTTTCTTCTGCAAGCATATGAGACCCCGTAATCTGCTCTATTTGGAAAGGAACTGTGCGCGCTCGCCAGCGCGCCGGGTGACCAACCCGGCCATGATCTTGCCAGCGGCTCTATTCCACCTCAGGAACTCGTCTGCTGCGCCCTGATAGTCCTTCGCGTTGAGTTTGCGCAGCAGCGTGGAGGATTTGAGATTTCCCAGCCCCACGTTGTAGGCGAAGGAAACGAGCGCATCGACCTGGTTCTGCGACAGCGGGACGGTGGCAGCCTGCGCAACACCCTGCTCGAACTTGGCGAGGTCGGCGATCAGTAGCATCTCGGCTGTTTGCTCATTGATGCGCTGGGCCGGCTTCACGTCTGGGCCCGTGTGCCCATAACCGATGGTCCAGGGCGCGCCACCTGTCGCGGGGTCTGGATAGGCTGCCAACTCCAGCCCTTCGCGCATCTTGATCTTGGCAATGCCATCTTGTGATGTCTTCATTGCGGCTCCGGAATTGCAACCCACGACAACCCATCCCATCGCCATTCCCCGACAGGCAGGTTGAAATCGTCGGCCACCGGGATCTTCGTATCGGTTGCCTCGTTCGTCTCGACGTAGCCCCATGCTTTGAGGATTCCGTCTGCAGTGAGGAATGCGTTCTTGCCCATCATTCACCTCCGTTCGGCATTTTGTAGCCAGTAACCACCATGGTTAGCGACCCCGTTCCACTCGTATTAATGTTGTTGTAGAGGATGCTTTGAGACGTGTTTGGCAGATTAGAAACATGCCATGAATATCCCAAGCCAAGCGGCGAACTCGCGCTGCCGTTGTAGCCGGCATAGGGAAATTGCGAAACATTAAGCCCACTAACAACTTGCAAAATCGTATTTATGCTGGCGAAACCACTGGCATTTCCGGTCGGTGATTGCCTCAAATTGACTCCATAAGACAGGGCATTTGGTGGGATCAATGCGGTCAGGCCAATCGCTGTTGGCGAAGTCGCGGTGCCGCTGGATAGCGCTGCCTGCTCGTTATCGTACGTGGCATAACACCCCTTGAATCTGGTGGCCACCAACTGCCCAGAAGCATTGTTATAGACCGGCCCGGCATATGCCCAATGCGTGTAACCGACCGGCAACGCTGGCCCTACCGTTGGGGGCGACAGCGAGGAAAGAGACGAGACCGTTGAGCCATTCCAGATGAAGTACAGGTGCAGCCAACTCGATATACCAAATGCAGCCGATTGATCCCGTCCATTTGCTGCCGGGCCGGCGAGCGATACATCGTTGGTTGCGGTCCCAGTGTTTTGCTTAATGACGGTCCCTCCAGTGGAGGGTTGGAGAAGGACGATCGCATCGGCTGCAATATCGAACTTCGTATTCGGAGTCCCGGAGTTGTTCTGTCCAGTCAGCCCGCGAACGCCGTACAGGTTCACGGGAATGGCAGGGACAGACGAATTAGTTGTAGCCAAGAAGCCATACGCGACAGAACTAAGTCCAGAATCCAGCGGCCCTTCGCCGCCACCGATGGTTATTGTGGTGAGGCTGGAGCCGTTGTAGACCGAAGTCGCAATGGTCCCGTAGACGGTGCCCGCAGTCACGGAGAACTTCACGCGCCGCCCCACCTGGAACGTCTGCCGCTGATCGCCGGCCAGCGAGAACGAGGAAGCGCTGATGTAGGTCGGCGCCGGCCCGGATACCCATTCAGTTGCCGAGTTCACTGCATCGTTGACGCCGGAGATATTGTCCTCGGTCTTCTGAACAACGTCGCTGGCATCGGTCAGAACCAACTTGTAATTCGTGCCGGCCTGGAGCCAGATCTGCCCATTCGTCGGGAACCCGAGCGAATTGATGATGATCGGATTGCTCTGCGCAACGTTGCCGGTATTGTCGGTGTAGGTGGCGAGCGGCGTGCTGGAGCCTGCTTGGTAGGTGTAGATCTTCCAGCCGCTGGCCGGCGCGCCTACCGCATTGACGGTTTGGCTGTTGCCGAACGGGCTGAATTTCACGGCGGGCATAGTGGAATCCTTTAGGCCTGAAGCACGATGATTCGGAAGGAAAGGCTCGGCGGGTTGACCGCTCCGGCGGAGAAGTTTTTGGCGTACAGGGTAACTACGCCTGATGCTGTGACGGCGCCGGTGAAAATGACACCTGAGACGTCAGCACTCGCCATTACCTGCACCATGTCACCTGGTTGAGCGCCAGCGACAGCAACGGTGGTCGACTGCTGAGACTGCGCGGAGATGGACGGGAAATCGAACATGGCAGACGTGCCTATTGAGCGATTCCAGCCCCTTAGCCCATCAAAGACTTGCTGGAACCAGTTATCCCACGCCGACGTCGTTTGAGCGCCATTGGGGCCGACTGGAAAGTTCTCGCGGATCGGCGCGTTGTTATTCATAGGTCTGATTCACGTCAACTGACGCGCCAGTGATGACAACCTTGACGGGATCGGTGATGCGGAACTTGAACACCCAGTCACGAGCGGTGCCAAGCCGCCGCCAAATCGCGCGGGTCAGGTAGGTGCCGATCTGGCCCAGCGTCGTCCACATCTCGTTTCCCCATGTGTGGCCGTTGTCCTTGGAGACTTGCAGCATCGCCTGGGGGTCATAGCCTTGCCCGGTGATGAGCCCAACGCCAGTTTCGAAATCGACTTGCAGGCGCGAAACCTCGGTCTTCTTGTAGTCCTTCACGACATGCTTGCCGATGAGCTCGCGAGCGATAGGCATCCCGTTGTCCGTATATGCATTGACGTCCAGGATGTAGACGTTGCCGCTTGCATAGTCCGTCACCCGCGGCTTGTTGAGATAGTCGACGCAGATTTCGGCGATATGGCGCGCACCATCCAGACCACTCTCCAGTGGCGACCACATGCTGGTACTGCCGTCAAACAGCCACGACTTGCCGGCAGAGGGAAAATTGATCTGGTACATCGGGTGGCCGCCCAGCAAGTAGGAGAACGCCGTGGCATCTGCAACAGATGTGTAGCCATTGATGATCGAATCCAGCTCCTGCGAACTGATCTTCTGCAGGCTGTGGCCAACCGCCATCATCACCTGCACCTGGCCCATGCGGTTCTTCATCAGGCCGGCCAGCGAGTCGTTGTATTTCACCAGCGACCACGGCGCCGCGAGCCCGAATTCAGACGTCGCGCCACGGATGTTCGAGTAGGGGAAATCCTGCGCGCCATTGTTGCCCCAATACTCGATTGTGGTGTCGCCGGCGAGCACGATTTCGCCATGATCCGCGATCACCCGATTGATCTTGTCCGGCGCGGCCTCGGCAGAAGCGAAATCCAGTGCATCCCACGTCGTGCCGTCGTTCTGGGCCGAGATCTGGAAGCGCTGCGAGTTCCGGAATGTGCAAATGAAGTAGCTATCCTGATACGTGATGCTGGTCGGGTTCGAGAACAGGCCAGAGGCCACCACCACGAATGCCAGCGAGGCAATCGTGAAGCAGTACATGTTGGTGCCGTCCACGATCCCGATCTGCACGCCATTGAAGGCCATATCCACTCGGCCAGAACTCGTGTTGAGCGTGCCGCGCGAGGTCTGGATGCCGGCGTTATTGACTTCCCACAGAATGCCGCGGTGCACGTAATAGATGAAATCCCCGACTGCGATGCCGCCGCGCACAGGGGTATCCCCGAAGCTCGTGAAGAGCGTCGTCCCCGGCGTGCCATAGAACACGAGGTTGCTCTTGTCGGCGTCCTGCGTAACCTCGGCGTAGAGATTCAGGTGCCGTTGAGCCGTGACAGTGGAGCTTTTGCCCTGCTGGCCGATACCGAAAATGGGAAGGATCATGCTCTTTCCAAAATGAAGAAAGCCACCCGTAGGTGGCTGTCTGCTATGCTCAGTTCATGAGCTACCAAGAACGGCTGCTAATGCTGGCCGGCATCTACATCGCGTTTTGCTTCGTCAAAGGCCTCTTCCAGGGACTACTGGGAAGACGGCCTGGCGAGCATGTTTGCGCCGATGGTTCCCGCTGGCAGGAGGTTCGGCGCCAAACGCTGCAGGAGCGCATTGCCGCCAAGCGGGCCGGTAAGCTGATTGCTGCGGACGTTCTGGAGCGCCGCCAGCCCTGACTGCGGCTGCATCAGCATCTCCAGCAGACGGTTCTGGATCGCCTCGTTAGACCCCCCATACAGCAAGTTCCCCACCTTCCCCGCCACAGTACCAACCGGGCCTGACGTCCCGCCCACCAGCGCGCGCACCGGGCCTGGCAATGCGTTCTCCAGGATGTTGTTGGTCGACAGGTTCTGGAAGGTGTTGGAGCCAGCCGCGCGCCCGGCATTCTGGCCGATGGAACTCCGGCTTAGATCCTCAGCCACATTCCGCAGACTCGCCAGTTGCTCGGGCGTGAAAACGTCCTCCAGCGACTTGTAGCCAGAGAACACGTCAGAGTTCTTCAGCAACTTGCCTTCGTCCTGCAGCGCCCGATTGAATGCCTCGGCGCGCAGCTTTGGATTCCCGGACAGGTCGCGGGTGGCCGACGCATAGCGATCCAGCAGGCGCTGGGCGATATCCATCTGCGCGAGTGGCTTGCTCATCTCGGCATACTGCGTGCGTGCCGCGGTGAACTCTGGAATCTGCTTCTCCATCCAGTTCACCAGCGCATTGCGGGTGTCGCGGACGGCAGCCACTTCCTTACCGGCGATGCCCGAGGCGGGATCAGCCAGCAGCGAATCCATCGCCATCTTCAGCGTCTGCAGATCCTGCCCGCTGACGTCCTGCATGCGGCCAGCGGTGCCCTCGCCCGCCACACCGGCCCGGGGGTTGATGGTGCGCGTCGTGGTGAAGGTACGGCCTGCCGTGGCCGGGGTGGCAGCGCCAGCGCCAGCAATCGAGGCTTCCGTGCCAGGAATCGCGGTCGTGTTGGTCACGGTTCGGCGCAGCGGACTATTCTGCGCCAGGGAGAACGTGCCGCCCTGCTCCTGCGCCAGCGCCTCGGCCCGGTCAAGTGCCCGCTGCATCGAGGGGCGATTGAGCAGCGCACGGAGACCGGCATCCAGTGGCGCATTCTTTCCCGTCGCAGCCTCATACAGCGGCGCCACGGCATCGTCCCGGGCCACAATCACCGCCTGCCGGGCTGCTGGGTTGCCTGCGATGTCCTCGATGGCCGCTACGCGCGCTGCATTGTTGGCCAGACCGCGTTCTGCCATAGCATTGGCTGCTTGCGGACTGGCGCTTTGCAGGCCTCGTGTCAACGCCCCGATGCCAGCATTCCCAGTGGCTTGCGCAAGGTCTGGCGTCGAGCCGGCCACGAGTTCCGCGGCATTGCCGGTTACGGGGCCACCCTGGGCAAAACGGTTCAGCAGGTTGGCAGCGATACGAGTGCGCCCAGCCTCCGTGAAGGGCTCAGCAAGGGAGCGCACGGCATTGCCGACATAGCGGCCACCAGCACCCGCCGCTGCGGCAACGCCCGGGAGGGCCCCGCCTACTGCGGCACCGGTGCCGATCTGCGTCAGCTTGTTCTGCCCGTAACCCCCCTGCTCGGTGACCGGTGCCAGCGCGCCAGAGACAGCCCCGAGCGCAGCGCTGCCGACAGATTTACCAGCAAGACTTCCGGCAGCCTGTGCACCTTGACCACCGCCCAGGAGGCGCACAGCAGCCTGCCCACCACGGCCACCTCCGCTGATGATGGCTTTGGGCGAGGGGCAAGCGGTGTATGCCAATTACAGATCCTCCAGCCAAAAGCAAAGCATCGCCGCGCCACCCATTAGCATATCCAGCAGCCATACCACGAGCAGGAACGGCGCTCGGATGAGGGTGAGCAGCCCAATCACGCAGGCCATGAAACAGGAGCCGACGACGGCCAGAATCGCAATGGCCACGTCAGGGAAAAATGCTGTGCGCTTCATCACTCCTCCTCCGTCCTGACGAGATAAAGCCGAGGCCGCGGCGCGCCCAAGACCATCGCCCGTGCAAAGTAGCCCCACAGCAGGAAGCAGAAAAAGATTGGCATGTTGTAGGGCCTCCGTCGATTAGAGTTCTGCGCGATTCAGCACGCTCTGGAGCGCGCATGTGACCAAGTAGATGCGATAGTTGATGGAATCGAGTTGGCCGCCGATTTCCGTTCGCGTGGGTGCGCCTGCAATATTCGCGTTCCCGACTTCTACCGGGCTGAGCACGCCGGCAAAACGCTCCTCGATGTTTGTCACGGCGCGCTCAAGCTCAACGAGGTGCCCGAATGCGCCGGCCAGCTTCTCTTGGATCTCGGGTTGGCGCGCTTCGCACGTACTGGGTGCGGACCCAATTCCAGCGAGTTGATTGCCGAGCGGGGCGCCTATGACACGTGTTTGATTTCCTTGCATGCCTTCTCCTTCAATGACGGGCAGATGCCCAAAAAGTGCTTCGCCGAATGTGGGGACCATTAGCCCTCCGTTGCGGCTCTCGTGGCCGCGATGAACAGAATCCCAGCGGCACGAGCCAGGTCGCATGGCTGCCCGCACGTGTTGCGGTTCAGCGTGCCATCGGCCTGCTCGACTACGACGAATACGTTGCGCACATCGCCAAACTGACCATCGCGAATCTGCAGGAGGCGATGGAGTTCGCCAACGTGCTGGCGGATTCCTCCATCGTGCCGAAGGACTTCATGGGGAAGCCGGGCAACGTGCTTGTTGCCATTCAGTGGGGCATGGAACTCGGGCTCAAACCGATGCAGGCCATGCAGAACATCGCGGTCATCAACGGCCGGCCGTCTCTCTGGGGCGATGCCGTGCTCGCCCTGGTACTCGCCTCCCCGCTCTGCGAGTACGTCGAGGAATGGGAAGACAACGGCGTCGCCTACTGCAAGGTGAAGCGCCGCGGCAAGCCCGAGGACATCCAGCGCTTCGGAGATGCAGAGGCCAAGACGGCCGGACTGCTCGGCAAGTCGGGCCCGTGGACGCAATACCCGCAGCGCATGAAGAAGATGCGCGCGCGGTCGTTTGCCGTGCGTGACAACTTCGCCGACGTACTGAAAGGCATCCCCATTGCCGAAGAGTTGGGCGACTACCCAGCGGAACGCGACATCACGCCAGCTCGCCAGACGCCCGCGCAGATCGCCACCGCATCGCTGCCGAAGCCGGCCGAGCGCGACGACCGCCTGCTCAACATGATCACTGACCTGGAACTGGTCGCGCGCGAAGGCGGCGCCGAATCTCTGGCTGACGCGTGGGGCCGCATGACCAAGGAAGACCGCAAGGCCATCGGCCCCGACGAACTCGCACGCCTGAAGTCGCTCACCGGTGAAGGCGAGCCGGAAGCTACGCAGGAGCAAGAGAATGGCTGAGCAACGCACCGACGAATGGCGCCAAGAGCGCGCTGGCCGCATCACCGCATCCCGCTTCGTTGACGTGATCTCCCTCACTCAGGCCGGCAAGCCGAAGGCCGACCGCGCGAAGCTAATGCGTCAACTGGCATTCGAGCGCATGGCCCAGATTCCCGTGCATGAGATCGGCGGCAAGGCGCTGAACTGGGGTACCGAGGTGGAAGGCCCGTGCGTGATGCTCTACGAGTTGGTGACGGGCAACATCGTCACGCCCAGCCCGTTCGTCGTGCACCCGCGCTACGACTTCATCGGCGCATCGCCTGATGGCCTGGTGGGCGCCGACGGCGGCATCGAAATCAAGTCGCCGCACGACGAGGCCGTGCACATCCAGACATGGCTGACCGGCATGCCTGAAGAGCACCGGCCTCAGGTGCAGGGAAACATGTTCGTCAAGGGGCGTGCCTGGTGGGACTTCATCAGCTACGACCCGCGCCAGTGCGAGCGCCTGCGCCTCTACGTGCAGCGCGTGCCGCGCGACGACGCCTATATCGCCGACCTGGCCGCCGGCCTGCTGCAGTTCGAAGCCGAGCTTCAGCAGATGCTGGCGGAGCTGGATCGGAAATCCGCTTAACCCTCGGCGCGCCGATCACCGAACCCTAGTCCCGTCCGCGGCGCGCTGATTTTTATTCCTCCCTGGAGAACCCATGTTCGAACTGCGTAACCAGTCGGTGAAACTGTCCAGCGTCAACCCGCGCGCCGAGTTGCATGGCGAAAAGAAAGTGCCCACGTGCGACCTGAAATTCGAGTACGCAGCCGACAACGGCGAGCTTGCGCACTTCGCCTCGGATCTGCGCAGCGCCCTCTACAAGCGCCCCGAGGATCAGGAAGACCTGATCGACCCGGATCGGCTGTCGGTCATGAAATATCCCAAGATGGGCGCCTTCCGCTGGGATCTGACCGGCAAGGGCTACCGCCTGGAGATCCCCTACGGCATCGGCGGCCCGAGCGACATCGTGCTGACCGTCGATGTCGACGGCTTCAAACTGCTCCCGCAGAACGGCGGCACGGTGATGGTGATGTTCTGCGCGGTGGCCCACCCGGAAGAAGGCGAGATGGGCAAGATCTGCGCGATGGTGCAGCAGCAGATCGAGATCAGCCTGATTCCGCCCGCGCCCGAGAACGTGCAGCAGTTGTTTGGCGACGCGGCCTGACGATTCACCGAGGCCCCGCCTACGGCCAGACACCGAAAGGGATGCGGGGCGGGCCTCACCTACACAGCAACCATGGCCGCCTATTACAACGAGATCGAGCCATATGCGGCCCAATGGCTGCGCAACCTGATCGCCGCCGGGGCCGGCCTGGTACCACCTCATCAGTGAGTGCCGCCCTGCAGTCGTCCTTGGAGAGCAGGTTGCGAGCAAGGACGCAGACCCTTGGATCGACCTTGTACACGATGACCTGGAAGCCATGGATTACGCCTTCGGGGCGGTCCCGTTTCCGTCTGCGGGCGTCGGTGCGCCGCACATCCGAGACAGGCTCTACTGGGTGGCCCACGCCATGCGCGCGCGACCACTTCCCAGCTCACAGCGCGGAATACATCGCGGAAAAGAAGGCGCAGGGGCACGGCATGGCGAACTTGAACGATCAGGTGCAGATGGCGGGCTGGCCTACCGCGAGATGCAGCAGCACTATCCGCAGCACGTGCATATCGGCGGCTATGGCGAGCGGCCGGCCAATGGCTACTGGCCGAAGCTGTGGGCGCTGGGGCCCGGCAAGGATGCGCCAAAGCCAGTCAGCGTGCCCAAGGCGAAGCGCGAGCACGACCGGTGGGTGCGGATGAAGAAGGAAGAGCCGGAGCGCATTGACATTCGCTATGCGCGGGAGCGCCTGCGCCGGGCAGAGAGGAATGGGAAGTTGATCCGCCGCGATCCGGCGGCTTCGTGGATAGGAGGACCGCCTATGCCGTAGCGAAACCGGGTCAACCCCGAAGGCCTATTGCGAAAAACTAGCGGCTGCCGAAGTGATGCGCGGCAGCCGCGCTACTCTGGAGTACCCCATGAAGAAGCGCCTCGATCAGTGGTTGCAAAGCAACTTCGACCCGCCGCCCGCCATCCGCACCGCGCGCCTGTGGATCAAGGCCGGAAAGATATATCCGCCGCCGGTCAAAGTCGGCCGCTCCTACTATGTGGAGCAAAATGCAGTTTTCCAAGACGGCATCAGCCGCCCCTCCCTCGCCAGTCGGATACCCCAATAGACCATGGCTGCAAGACCCCGCATCCGCAAACGCGCCCACTTCCCGCCCAACCTGCACGAGCCGCGGCCCGGGTATTTCACCTGGCGCGACCCGCGTGACGGCAAGACGCATGTGCTCGGCCGCATCTCGGCCGCCGAGGCGATCCACGAGGCGCACGAAGCGAATCTAGTTGTGGCGCGCGGCACTGCTCGCCGCTCGCTGGCCGACCGGGTTTCAACTGGCCGGGAGACCGTCAAGGACATGCTAGACGGCATGCCCGCCGAAGGCCTGTCGGGCAGCACGCTGAAGAAGCAACGGTCGATGGACAAGGCGATCTGCGGGCACATCGGCGCGGTCGAGTGCAACGCGCTGGAGGTGCGCGACATAGCCGAGATGCTGAAGGCGATCAGCAAGGATGGGAAGGCGGGCTGGGCTAAGGACATCCGGAACCGGATGATCTCGGCCTGCGCCAAGGCGCTTGCATGGGGCTGGATGAAGACGAACCCGGCTGCGCTGACCGAGCGCCCGAAGGTGAAGATAAAGCGCCAACGGCTGGTTCTGGAGACGTTCAAGGCGATCTTGGCCAAGGCGCCGGAGGTTCATCCGTGGCTGCAGAATGCCATGCTACTGGCGCTGGTTAGCGGGCAGGACCGGTCGGTGATCTCGACCTGGACGCGCCGGCATGTGTCCGGCGACATCATCACAGCCAAGCGCGCCAAGGTACGCCGGTACCAGATCGAGGTCGCCATTCCCACGGCGCTGCGTCTCGATGTGATGGGCCTCACCCTCGCTGACGTGATCCAGGGGTGCAAGTCGACAGGTGTAGCCAGTCAGTACCTGGTCCACCATATCTCTACGATGGGCGTCGCGCGCCGCGGCGATCCGGTAAGCCCTGACACCATTTCGTCCGCCTTTAGCGAGGCGCGCCGCAAGGCTGGAATCCCTGACGAGGGGGCACCTACGTTCCACGAAATCCGCAGCCTGGCCAAGCGCCTCTACGACGCGCAAGGCAACGTCGACACCAAGGCGCTGCTCGGCCATACGACCGACGCGACAGCAGCACTGTATGCCAATGCTCGCGGCGTGGAACCCATCAAGGTGCGCTACAACGCCTGAAAATTAACGACATATTTTTAACACCTGTTGAACAGCTACCCGCAAACCGTTGCTGGTGGCCGTTCTAAGGTGATTCGCGTCGCATCGATCATCGCCACCGGCATGCCGGTGCGCGGATCGAACAGATTGAGCATCGCCATCTCCGACGGCAGGCCGAGCTTGTAGTTGTCCACGTAGTCGCCCACGATCTTCACGCCGGCCAGTCCGAGCGGCGCCACATAGCCGCGCAGCACATTAAAGTGACCGTTGAATGCCGGGTTCGGGATCAGGTGCACGCGCGGCTCGATCACGGTCTCGTTGTTGCCCTGCGCCAGCAGCCCCTGCTCGACCGCGTCGAGGATTTCCTGGTCGGTCATCGCCAGCTTCGCGATGTCCTTGCCGTTTATGTAAGTCAGATGGATATCGCTCATGTCGTTTCCTTGTCTCCCGCTGTGAAGGTTGGATCGATGCACCGGCATGGAGCAAGGCCGCGCGCACCGGGCTGCGCATCCCCATCGCAGTGCCCGCGCCGAGCGCGACTGTCGCTGCATTGGTGCGCGATGCACCATGAGCGGTTCTGGGCCGGCCAGCACGCGTTGCAGTGCGCTGTCAGAACCAAGTGTAGGCAGCGGCGCCCTTACTGTCATATGCTTATATATCCGCAGGACTTAACATCAAGTTAATGGCATGAAATCATGAAAATGAATCTCCGGCAGATCGAAGTGTTCCGCGCCGTGATGCTCACCGGATCGATCAGCGCAGCCTCGAAACTCTTGTATGTGTCGCAGCCCGCCATCAGCCGGCTGATGTCGCACACCGAGCAGCGGCTGGGCCTGGAACTGTTCCGCCGCGTGAAGGGGCGCCTGTACCCGACACCGGAAGCGCGCCGCTTGCTCGGCGAGGTCAATGCCGTGTATGAAGGGATCGAGCGCGTCAATGAAATCGCCGAGGACCTGGCCACCAATCGCACGGGCAGCCTGCGCATCTCGTGCAGCCCCAACCTCGGACAGACGGTACTGCCCCGCGCGATCGCCTCGTTCCGCGCCGTGCATCCAGCGGTGCGCATCGTCGTGCGCACGCAGATTCCGGGTAACATGCTGCGCGCCCTGCTCTCCGGCCAGGCCGAGCTGGCCGTGTCCAACATGCCGCTGACGCACCCCAACCTGGAATCCCGCCTGCTGGTGAAGAACCCGATGGTCGCCCTCGTTCCCGCGGGGCACCGGCTGAGCGGGCGCAGCTATGTGCGTCCCGCGGAGCTCGCGGGCGAGCCTTTGATCGGCTATGGGGCGGACGTGCCGTTCGGGTTGCTGGTGCGGGAGATGTTCGGCAGCGATAGCGATGACATCGACATGCGGATCGAGGTGGAACAGGCGCACGTGGCGCGCGCGCTGGCGCAGGCGGGCGCCGGCATCGCGCTGGTCGATGCCGTGACCGTGTTCGGGCAGGACTGGCCCAATATCGTGGCGATTCCCATCCGGACCAAGGTCAATGCCTCGGTCCAGATCTTCAACGTGCAGTCCGAACCGCTCTCGCGCCTGTCGCTGGAGTTTGCCGAGGTGTTGGTGGCGATGATGAAGGCCTGAATTGCTGGCCCAAGTGCCGCGCCCGGAGGGCGAATCCCCTAGGCGCGGTCGTCGGAATCGCCCTCGCCGTCCTCCAGCACCTCTTGCACCGCTTCCTCGATAATTCCGAAATACGCTTGGGGAACTTTGTTCGCGTAGCGCTTGCGCTTCTTGCTGGAGATGGTCCCGCCGGCGTCCAGGCAAATGACGATCAGGGTGCTCAAGTCATTCCCGACCATGTCCACCTGGTCGTTCACACGACGCAGGACCGCATCGTACTTCGCGAGGAATCCAGTCTCTTGCCGCAGCTCGACATCAAGCGCCTGCGCAGCCATTGCGAAGCCGAACTCGACGCATTCGGTGGCATCCCAGTAACGGAAGATCGCGTCATCGCCCTTGAATTCGAAGGTGTAGTCACCTTCGCCGATCCACATGACTTTCACCTGCTCTCGGGCCGGCTTCGAGTAGGACTGCAGCGCCTTCAGGTACTCGGCCTCGTGGCGCTTCATCGCTACCGACACCGGAAGCAGCAGGCCTTCGGCGAGCCTTCCTGACATGCACAGGGCCTTGTGAAACATGAACCGGGACAGCCTGCCGTTACCATCCATGAACGGGTGAATGAAGACGAATCCGAACGAGGCGATGCTGGCCGCAATGATAGGGTCGACCTGGCGTGGTGCATCGTTGGCGAAATTCATCCATTCAGCCATAAGCGGCGGCACCAGATCAGGCGAGGGCGGCACGTACGTCACGCCGCTCGTGCCACGCCCAGGGCCGCGCAGCCAGTTCTGCTCGGTCCGGAACTGATCGGCTCGCACGAACGGGTTGGTCACCGTCGATGACTGTAGTTCGCAGATGTGGTCCTCGTCGAGTCGTCGACCGTTGTGGGCCTGGTGGAGCAGTTGGACGAAAAGCCTGGCTTTGTCCTCGGTGGGTGCCTCGTGCTCAATGGCGAAGGAGTCCTCCGTCTCGTGAAGGTATGCCCACGTCAGGGCGCGATCGCGCATGGCCGGCTCAAGGCTGTTCAGGAACTCCCCGGCGCGCTCGATGATTCGGCTCCCGATGCCGGCTGCGATTGCCGGCGTCCGCTCCACCGTCGCGCAGTAGGCAAGGCTACCCAAGCCGTTGAAATTGACGCGCCAGCGGGGCTCGCGCCGGCTCGGACCCGTAACGTACTGAGCCGCATCGAAAACGTCGACATAGGGGGCCGCTATTTCCGGACGTTGCTCCAAGCGTTGGCCGGCGAAATGCTCCCAGAGGTAGGCGGCAATCCGCACGTATTGGCCGTTCGGCGTGTCGCGCACCGCCCCCTGAAGCCGCTCTGCGGGGATGCGCGGTAGTGCTTGGGCGAGCACCTGGAGATTCACACCCTCGTGCTTGAGTGCGAACAGAACGTGGTCGAGCCAGTCATCTGTCTGTGGGGCAACCTGAACCGGTACCGAGATCATCCCGTTTTCGACTAGCACACGCGTGACGGGACGTGCCTCGGCGTGGCGCCTTAGTGGGAATGCAGCGAGGTCGCCCGCGCGACGAAGGTACTCATACCCCAAAACAGCCATGATTTTTTCAGCAAACAAGGATTTCTTTCAGAATCCGAGTGTAGCTCAAAATTTTCTTCAGTTGTGCGCAATGCGCCACTCAAACCGAACTCGGCTCCGGGCAGTGTGCAAAGATTTTTCTCAGCGCTCTAGGATTTTCTTCAGAAATCGCTGTTGGGGCCGGATTTTCTTCAGTCTGTGTTATGACGGCACCGCCGTCGAGTTCGCATGGCTAGCGCACGCGCCTCTGCAAATCCGGACGCCGCGCTCAATGAGGGCTCCGATCCCACGTCGAACGATGGCACTCCTCCATCGCGGGTGAATGCAATCATCGCGTCGCCACTTGGCCCCCGCTTTGGCGCGCTCTCCAAGATCAGTTAACCGCTTTCTGGGCAGTGGTCATGCCTGCCCTTGTTTCGTCCCGCTGCCAGCAAGTTGACAGTGCCGCGCAGTTCGCACATTGATACCGGCTTGCCGCCAACGCGATGCGCCCGGCCTAGCGTTCGGCGTGGCACACGCCCAGCTGCTGCGCCATCAGTACCAAATCGGCAAAGGTGCGCGCATTCATCTTGCGCATGGCCTGTCCGCGGTGGATCTTCACCGTGACCTCGCTGATGCCCATCTCGCCTGCAATCTGCTTGTTCATCAGCCCGGTCACCGCCAACGCCATCACTTCCGACTCGCGCGGCGTCAGGGTCTGGAAGCTGGCGCGCAGCACCTGGATCCGGCGCATGCCCTCGCGCCGCCGCCGGTCCTTTTCCAGCGCCGCCGATACCGCGTCGAGCAGGTCCTGGTCGCGGAACGGCTTGGCCATGAAGTCTTCGGCACCGGCCTTCATCGCGGCCACGGTCATCGCGATATCGCCGTGGCCTGTCATGAAGATGATCGGCACGTGGATACCCAGTTGCCCCAGGCGCGCCTGCAGGTCCAGTCCGCTCGGGCCGCGCAGCCGGACATCGAGAACCAGGCAGCAGGGTGCGTCCGGCATCCGGTATTCGAGCAGCTCCGCGGCCGAGCCGAACAGCGCGACGTTCCTGCCGACCGAGCGGAACAGGTTGCCAAGCGCGCCGAGCAGCATGGCATCGTCGTCGACGACCAGAACCCACTCATCGTCCCGAGCATTCGACTCGGCAGGCTCCAGGCTTTGGGATGTCACGATCCGCTTCTCCATTCAGCGTCAAAAAGCACCGGCAGGCGCTTGGGCGTGCCGATTGCTGCCTGGGGTTGCACGGCATCCCCGTCGTGGAATTTACGCCACCGTCTCGCATTCGTATTGTCAATTTGTGCTGCCGCCTGGTCTATTGTTGTTCTTTGGTCTTTCCATCGTGATCAGCACAATAAACTCAATTATGTGGACATATTGGCGTGAAAGAGCAGGAATTCCGCTGGATTCCCGCCAACTACACCACCAGCCTCTCCAGCACCAACCGTTAAGACGTGCCGCGCAGGCCACCCGGCGCCCTGCCCGCCTACACCTCGACGGCAGCCAACTAATACGAACAGACAATGGCCGCGGCCAGCTGGCGGGTTTAGCCTTTCGCCGGGTTGCTTGCACAAGAGACCCTTCCTCGCTCACGCGTCTCATAGCCGCACCGCAGCCGTGATCGATTGCCGCAGCACCCGATCCGGGATCCGCCGTCTTCCGCCAGTAAGGCGCCATGTCGGCACGATCCCGCCAACCCAAGTTCAGGAGAGAATCATGTCCAACCCCAAGCTCGAAGTACTGACCCCGCAGAACAGCCAGCTGATCTTCATCGATCACCAGCCGCAGATGGCCTTCGGCGTGCAGTCGATGGACCGCCAGGCGATGAAGAACAACGCAGTCGGGCTGGCCAAGGCCGCCAAGATCTTCAACATCCCCACCACCATCACCACGGTGGAGAGCGAGTCCTTCTCCGGCTTCACCTATCCCGAACTGCTCGACGTGTTCCCCAACCAGAAGACGCTGGAGCGCACTTCGATGAACTCGTGGGATGACCAGAAAGTGCGCGACGCGCTTGCCGCCAACGGCCGCAAGAAGGTCATCGTCGCCGGCCTGTGGACCGAGGTCTGCAACACCACCTTCGCGCTGTGCGCCATGCTCGAAGGCGACTACGAGATCTATATGGTGGCCGATGCATCCGGTGGCACCAGCAAGGAAGCACACGACTATGCCATGCAGCGCATGGTGCAGGCCGGCGTGGTCCCGGTGACCTGGCAGCAGGTGCTGCTCGAATGGCAGCGTGACTGGGCCCACCGCGATACCTATGACGCTGTGATGAAACTGGTCAAGGAACACTCCGGCGCCTATGGCATGGGCGTGGACTACGCTTACACCATGGTGCACAAGGCCGAACAGCGCACTGCCACACCGCACGAGTCCGTCGCTCCGGTACCGGCCCGCTGAACGCGGCCAAAGCCAACATCCACCGCCCATATACCTCGGGTAGACATCGCATGAGCGCGCAATCCAATACGCAGGACGCGACCCAGAGCCCGTCGCGACGCAAGCTGCTGGTATCCGGTGCCGGCACGGTCGGCGCCGCAGCCTTGGCGGCGCTGGGCAGCACCGCGGCCGCAGCCGCCGGCAAGCCGCAGGGCCACGCAGCGCCCCACCACACGCCAGGAACACACAGCATGAACACCATCACCGCCAAGGATGGCACCCAAATCTATTACAAGGACTGGGGCACCGGCCGCCCGGTCGTGTTCTCGCACGGCTGGCCGCTCAATGCGGATGCCTGGGACGCCCAGATGCTGTTCCTGGCGCAGCACGGCTTCCGCGTGATCGCCCATGACCGCCGTGGCCATGGCCGCTCCGGCCAGCCCGCCAAGGGCAATGACATGGACACCTACGCCGACGACCTGGCCGCTCTGCTCGATACCCTGGACCTCAAGGGCGCGGCGCTGGTCGGCCACTCCACCGGCGGCGGTGAAGCGGCCCACTACATCGGCCGCCACGGCACCAAACGCGTATCCAGGGCAGTGCTGATCGGCGCGGTGCCGCCCGTCATGGTGAAGAGCGCGGCCAACCCCGGCGGCCTGCCGATGGATGTGTTCGACGGCATCCGCAAGGGGGTGACGGAGAACCGCTCGCAGTTCTACAAGGACCTGGCGGTGCCGTTCTTCGGCTTCAACCGTCCCAGCGCCAAGGTCTCGCAAGGCACCATTGATGCGTTCTGGGCGCAGGGCATGACCGGCGGCGTCCTCGGCCAGTACCTGTGCATCAAGGAGTTCTCCGAAGTCGACTACACCGAAGACCTCAAGAAGATCGATGTGCCGACCCTGATCCTGCACGGTGCCGATGACCAGATCGTGCCGATCGACAATTCGGCCAAGCTCAGCGCCAAGATCGTCAAGAACGCGACGCTGAAGATCTATCCGGGTGCCTCGCATGGCATGTGCGTGGTTGAAGCCGACAAGGTCAACGCCGACCTGCTGGCCTTCCTGAGCGCCTGACCGCATGCCGTCCCGCGTCCCGAGGGCAGGCCGGGACGGCCTGCCCTCTTCGCCGTCTTACCTGTCACTGACCCGCCGGCAGTTCGTTGCCGGTGTCGCCGCGCCGCGCTCAGCGCGGCGCCCGCCAGCCGGAGATTCGCCATGACCGCATCCAGCACGCCAGACCTCATCCTCGTCAACGGCAAATTCGCCACGCTCGACCGCGCCAACCCGCAGGCGGAAGCTGTCGCCATCAGCGACGGTAAGTTCGTCGCCGTCGGCACCCGGCTTGAGATCATGCAACTCGCCGGCACCGCCACCAAGCTGGTCGACCTGCAAGGCCGCCGCGCCATCCCCGGGCTCATCGACAGCCACATGCACATCATCCGCGGTGGCCTGAACTACAACATGGAGCTGCGCTGGGACGGCGTGCGCTCGCTGGCCGACGCCATGCGCATGCTCAAGGACCAGGTGGCGCGCACGCCGGCACCGCAGTGGGTGCGCGTGGTGGGCGGTTTCACCGAGCATCAGTTCGCCGAGAAACGCCTGCCGACCATCGCGGAACTGAACGCGGCCGCGCCCGACACGCCCGTGTTCATCCTGCACCTGTACGACCGTGCCATCCTCAACGGCGCCGCGCTGCGCGCCGTGGGCTATACCAAGGACACCCCGAATCCGCCAGGCGGCGAGATTGTGCACGACAAGGCCGGCAATCCCACCGGCCTGTTGCTGGCCAAGCCCAACGCCACCATCCTGTACGCCACGCTGGCCAAGGGCCCCAAGCTGCCGCCCGAATACCAGAAGAACTCCACGCGCCATTTCATGCGCGAAGTGAACCGCCTGGGCGTGACCGGCGTGATCGACGCCGGTGGCGGCTACCAGAACTACCCCGAGGACTACAAGATCATCGAGGAGCTGCACAAGGAAGGGCAGCTTACGGTGCGCCTGGCCTACAACCTGTTCACGCAGAAGCCCAAGGATGAGCTGAGCGATTTCAGCGGCTGGTCCACGCAGATCAAGCCGGGCCAGGGCGACGATCTGTACCGCCACAACGGCGCCGGCGAGATGCTGGTCTACAGCGCGGCCGACTTCGAGGACTTCCGCGTCGAGCGGCCTGACATGCCGCCCTCGATGGAAGGCGACCTGGAGCCGGTGATCCGCCTGCTGGCCGAAAATCGCTGGCCGTGGCGCCTGCATGCTACCTACAACGAGACCATCTCGCGGGCCCTGGACGTGTACGAGAAGGTGGCCAAGGATGTGCCCTTCGATGGCTTGCACTGGTTCTTCGACCACGCCGAGACCATCACCGACCGCAATATCGACCGCATCGCGGCGCTGGGCGGCGGCATTGCCGTGCAGCACCGCATGGCCTACCAGGGCGAGTATTTTGTCGAGCGCTACGGTGCGCGCGCGGCCGAGGCCACGCCGCCGATCAAGCGCATGATGGAGCGCGGCGTCAAGGTGGGCGCCGGCACCGATGCCACGCGCGTCGCCTCGTACAACCCATGGGTCTCGCTGTACTGGCTGACCACCGGCAAGACCGTGGGCGGGCTGTCGATGTACCCGCAGGCCAACCTGCTGGACCGCGACACTGCGCTGCGGCTGTGGACGGAGGCCAATACCTGGTTCTCGTCCGAGGAAGGCAAGAAGGGCCAGATCAAGGCAGGGCAACTCGCCGACCTCGCGGTGCTCTCCTCCGACTACTTCAGCGTGCCCGAGGACGAGATCCAGGACATCACCTCGGTGATGACGGTGCTCGGCGGCAAGGTGGTGTACGGCGACGGCGACTTCGACAAACTCGCGCCGGCGCTGCCGCCCGCGATGCCCGACTGGTCGCCGGTGCGCCACGGGGGTGGCTACCAGCCGCGCCCACAGGCGAAGCAGCTTGCGTTGAACACTGCGTGCGGCTGCGCCAGCGCCTGCGGCGTGCACGGCCACGGCCATGCCAGCGCATGGTCCGCCAGCGTGCCGGCCTCGGACGAGAGCACCTTCTGGGGCGCCCTGGGCTGTTCGTGCTGGGCCTTCTGAACCAGGGAGACGCAACATGAACCGCCCGGCTTCCATCTATCCCCCGGCGGCCGACACTGCGCAGCTGCCGTCCTGGCTGCGCTGGCTGCTTGCTGGCGCTATGCGCAGCCTACCTGCAAGGCGGCCTGGTCAAGGCCATGGACTTCGCCGCCGCCGTCGGCGAGATGCAGCACTTCGGCCTTGCGCCGGCGGCGCCGCTGGCTGCCGCGGTGATCATGCTGGAGCTCGGCGCTTCGCTGATGATCCTGAGCGGCTTCTACCGCTGGCTTGGCGCGCTTTCGCTGGCCGCATTCACGCTGGCGGCCACCTTCCTGGCCAACCGCTTCTGGGCGGCGCCGCCGGCTGAGCAGTTCATGCTGGCCAACGCGTTCTTCGAGCATATCGGGCTGGCCGGCGGCTTCGTGCTGGTGGCGTGGGAAGACATCAACCGGCGCGCGGCCGCGCGCGCCATGAAATGGGCCGATGCGCCAGCCCGCCAACCCGGCAACCCACACTGAACACTGGAATCGCCATGAAGCTCTATATCGTCTCGCTTGGCGCCGGCATCCTGGTCGGCATCATCTACGCCCTGCTGCAGGTCCGCTCGCCCGCCCCGCCCGTGGTCGCCCTGATCGGGCTGCTCGGTATGCTGATCGGCGAGCAGGTGGTGCCGCCGATCAAGCGGCTGATGGCGGGCGAGCCCGTTACCGCCACCTGGTTCCACACGGAATGCGTTCCCAAGATCACCGGGGCACCTCCGCCGGCAACATTGACGACAGCTCGCAACGAAGTGCCGCCAGCGCCGGACAATGCCGGCGATTCGCACTGAGCCCAGTCAGGCGACCCGGCTATTGATGGCAACAGCCGAAAAGGCCCGCGCTGCCTTGGTGGCTATGGCTGCGCCAGCGGCACCGGCAGCGTGAAGCAGAAGGCGGCGCCGGGACCCTGGCCGACCGGCGCTGCGGCCCGCACCGGAGACTCGGCCCAGATGCAGCCGCCATGCGCCTCTACGATCGACCTGCAGATCGACAGGCCCATGCCCAGCCCCTCGCTGCGCGTGGTGTAAAACGCCTCGAACAGCTTGTCGAGCAGTCCTGCCTCGATTCCCGGGCCGCTATCCTCCACCCGCAGCATCACCTGGCCGTCGGCTTGCCGCGCCGCACTGAGCCGCAGCTGGCGCTGACCCGGGACGCAGGACGACATGGCCTGGATGGCATTGATCAGCAGGTTGATGATCACCTGCTGCAGCTGGATGCGGTCTCCCAGCACCTGGGGCAGCCCTGGTGCGCATTCCTGGGCGATGGCGATCCCGTGGAACTCGGCCTGATGCCGGACCATGGACATGGTCTCCGCCGCCAGTTCTCCCAAATGGAAAAGGAGCCGCCGGGAGTCGTCCTTGCGCGCCAGCGCACGGATGCGCCGAATCACCTCGCTGGCCCGCAGCCCCTCGGCAATCATGTTCTCCACCGCATGGCGCGCTTCATCAAGATCCGGCTCGGGGCGGTTGATCCAGCGCAGGCATGCGCCGCCGTAGGTCACGATGCCGGTCAGCGGCTGGTTGACCTCATGGGCGATCGACGCCGCCAGCTCGCCCAGCGTGGTCACGCGTGACACGTGCGCCAGCTCGGCCTGCACCCGCTGGCGCTCCTGGTTCTGCCGCAACAGCTCGGCATACAGCCGCGCATTCTCCAGCGAGATGGCAGCCTGCGAAGCCAGCAGGGACAGCAGGTTGATTCTGCGTCCGGTAAACAGCGCATCCGCCAGGTTGTTCTCCAGGTAGAGCAGCCCCACCAGCTCGCCCTGCTTGACCAACGCCAGGCAGGCCACCGAGCGCACGCTGCGCAGTTGCACATCGGGGTCCTGGCCAAACCTGGCATGCGACTTGGCATTGTCGAGTACGAAATCCGAGCGTGTGGCGAGCGCTGCGTCGACCACGGTGCGGGGATAGGCAGTCCCGGCGGGTTTGAGATCGACCGCGATGCCTGTCCGCTCGGTGCGTGCCAGCGCGGCCAGCCGCAGCATGCCGTCCTGCCAAAGGAACAGCAGCGCGCGCTGCGCGGCGGCCTGCTGCAGCGTGGTGGTCAGCAGCGCCTCAATCAGGCGGTCGAGCTGCATCTCGCCGGCCAGCACCTGCGTGGCCTTGATGGCGGTGTCCAGGTCCAGCTGCGCGGCGGGCCCGATGTAGGTGGCGGGCTGGGTGGTGGCGGCGTGGGAACGGTCCGGTGTCGCGCTCACCGTGCCCAGGCCCGTGGTGTCGAACGTGCGCGCGCATGCCTCGAGCTTGTCCACCTGCCCATCGGCGCCCCAGCGGCCGTAGGCATCGCTGGCCCTGCGCAGGTAGGCCATGGCCAATGCCTCCAGATCCTGCTCGAAACAGCAGCGCGCGCACAGTTCGTAGGCCAGGGCTTCGTCATGCAGCAGATCCTGCTCCCGCGCCAGCCGGGCGGCCTGCTCGTAGTGCCGCATGGCCTGCAGCGGATCACGCGCCAGGCGCGCAGCCTCGGCCGCCAGGATACCCGCGCGCGCGCCGAAGTTGGCGGGATTCTGCCGCGCCCACACGTTCATCTGGCGCTGGTGGCGATCGAACGCGGCCATCTCTGCACCGCCCTCGCTGCCCGGGTCCCTGCCGGCGGTGCGCGGCAGCCACGCCAGCGACAGCGCGGCGAAGAAGTTGTAGTCCGCGATTTCAAGAAAATATGGCGCGGCCCACAGCATCGGCTCGGCCTTGCCGGCCGCCTCCAGCGCGCCGCGGAAGTCGTCCACGGCGAAGCAGGCCTGCAGCTTGCGGATCCAGTAGCAGCAGGCGGCCACCGCGAGGCGAGGATCGGTCTGCAGCCGCGCCTCGATTTTCTGCGGCCCCGGCACACCGGCTTCCAGTACCGTCCAGCCCGGCACCCTGCCCCGCAGCACCGCCACATACCTGGCCTGCGCGCCGAGGATATCGACCACCCGCCCCAGGCCCAGCGTGCGGGCAAAGGCGAGGCCGGTATCGATCTTCGCCTCCACGTCCGCCAACGCTTCTCCGCAGGCCAGCAGATGCGTCACCAGCTGGTTGCGGCTGTAGGCGGCGAAGTTGAAATCGCCGGTCTGCCGGCCCTCCTCGAAACTGCGTTCGATCAGTTCCCGTCCGCCACGCACCGGCTGGGTCCACGGCGACAGCAGCGCACCGAAGCACATGTGGACCTTGGCGCGGAAGCGGCCCATGCCCTCCTGCGCCACCAGCGCCAGCCCGACCTTCCCCAGGCGATAGCCCAGTCCATAGTCGCCAAGGCGTGGCCCGAGCGTCATGCCAAGGTGCACGTAGGCGATACAGGAGGCCTCGTCGTTGCCGTGCTCCAGGCTGATGATGGCCATCCAGATCGGGATCAGGTCGCGCAGGTTGCGGTCCATGAAGGAGGCGGGCGACATCACCTCGGTCAGCACGCTCAGCGTGGCGCGCCAGGCCGGGTCGTGCATGCGCGGCAGGCTGGCCAGCGCCTCGACCGGCCGGCCGCCCAGCAGCACGAGGAAGCGCCGGTATTCCTGCTCCACCTGGCCCCTGGCCCGGGGCAGGAAGTCCAGCCCCATCGTCTGGATGAACGCCAGCCCCACCTGGACGGCCTGGTCGGACTGGTCGAGCGCGGTGTGCACGGCCACCCGCAGCCGCGTGATGGCCGCCAGCTCGGACGGCGTGCGCGCCCGCGCGCACAGGTCCTGCAAGGTGGCCGCGGCGGCGGCCAGCCGTCCGCCGACGAACTCGCACTCGGCGCGGCCCATCGCCAGGGCCAGCGCCAGGGCGTGGTGCGTCTCCCAGGCGGCCTCGGGGAGCAGCCTCTCGCCGGCCGCAAAGTAGGCGCTGGCGGCGCCGTAGGCCGTGGTCCTCATCGCGCGGTGGCCGGCATCCCGGTTCAGCGCGGCTACCTCGATGCGCTCGCCGTCGTCGGTGATCGCATCGGCCGCCCTGTTGAACTGGTCGATCGCCTCAAACAGGCTGCTGCCGGCATCTCGGTCCAGCCGCTGCGCCAGCCGGCGCGCGAGCCGCAGGTGCAGGGCGGCGCGATCGGCGGCGGGGATTGCGCCATAGGCGACCTCCTGGACCCGGTCGTGCGAGAAGTGATAGCCGTTCTCGCCGGGCACTACATGTCCCGCGGCAATGGCATGTGCCAGCAGGCTGGCGATATCTGCCGCGCTGGCACCCCACGCCTGCGCCGCGGTGGCCGAAGATACCGCGCTGCCCAGGCAGGACAGCGCCGTCAGCAGCGCCAGCGTTTCGCGCGGCAGGCGCTGCAATTCCTCGGTGAGCAGGCCCAGTATGTCTATCTCAGCGTCCGGGATCCCGGGGGACGCGTCACGCGGATCCCGGCGCGCATCGGCCTCGCCCACGTGCAGCAGGCCCGAGCGGTGGAGCGCGCGCAGGTACTGCAGGAAGAACAGCGGATTGCCAGACGTCTTTCGATAGGCCAGCTGGGCAATCGCCTGCGCGCGATCGCCGCTGCAGCCCAAGGTGTCGGCGACCAGCGCGGTCAGTGCGGACGCGTCCAGCGGCGTCATTGCCAATTCGCCGCGCAGTGCACCGTGCTGGCGCAGTGCCGCAAGCCACTCGCCGGGTGCGCCGCCCTCGATGGCATCCGTGCGGCAGGTGCCGATCACCAGCAGCGGCTGTTGCAGGGGTGCCTGGCGCAGCGAGCCGAACACCTCCAGCGATTCGCGGTCGGTCCATTGAAGGTCGTCGAGCAACAGGACCAGTGGCGGCGCCACCGACCCGAACACGCAAAGCAGGCGGCGGAAGGCCTGCTGGAAACGCGCTTTCGCGTGGCCCGCGCACGCATCGCGAGCAGCCTCGCGGCGCGGCAGCCAGGCCGCGAACGCCGGGACCAGCTCGACGAACATCTCCGCATCGTCCCCGATCGCCGCCGCCATGGCCGCCGCCCAGCCGTGCTGCTGCGCGATGGCCGAGGCACTTGCCTGGGTGGCGAGATCGGCGCAGATCTCCGCCACAGCCGCCAGCGGCGTGCCCCGCTGGTGCTGCTGCGCCTTCGCGCGCGCCACCACGCCGCCGGCCGCTTCCAGTGATCGGCAGAAAGCCTCGGCCAGTGCGGATTTTCCGCTGCCGGCGCAACCGGTGACCAGCACGTATGACGCCGCCGGCGCTGGCCCGCCCTGCTCCGTGGCCTCGCGATGCAGTTGGCGCAACACGTCCAGTTCGCGTGCGCGGCCGTAGAGCGCCGTCGGCAAGGCAAAGCCGGAAAGGCCCGCGCGGCCGCTGTCGGGCAGCGCATCCAGGCTGCCCTGGGTCCGCCATGCATCGCGGCAGCGCCGCAGTTCGGCCGCCAGCGCGGCGGCGTCCGGGTAGCGCTCCGCGGGGGCCTTGGCCAACAGCCGCATCACCATGGCCGACAACACCGGCGGTATGCCGGCGCTGCGTTCAATGGGTGCCACCGGCTGCCGCGCGAGATGGCTATGCACCCAGGCGACCGGCTCGCTAGCCTCCAACGGCAGCGCCCCGGTCAGCATCTGATAGAAAGTCACGCCGAGCGCGTAGAGATCCGCGCGCGCGTCGACCGCGGTCTTTCCCCGGCCGGACTGTTCCGGCGCCATGTAGGCAAGGGTGCCTGCCAGCATCGGTGACGCCGCCCCGTGCGCAGCGCCGGGCGAGGCCACGGCTGCAATGCCGAAACCGGTAATCCAGGCGCGCTGCAGGTTCGGCGCGACCAGCAGGTGCGCGGGCTTGATGTCCAGGTGGACCGCGCCCGCGTCGTGCATGGCCGCCATCGCGTCGGCCACCGCGATGGCAATGTCGAGGAAGGCGTCCACTTGAAACGGCTCGCCCAGCGACAGGGCCAGCGGCAAGCCGCCCTGGTCCGCGGCCACCAGGGCCGGCCGGCCGTTGTAGCGGGTCAGGGCAACCGGCACCGCTGCCCACTCGGGCCGCAGCAGGTGCTGCAAGGCGTATTCGTGCTCCAGGCGCCGTTGCACCGCGCCCGCATTGGCGGCCGAACCCGCCAGCATGACCAGCACGGGCGAACATCCGGCGGCGGTTCCTCGCAGCAAAGCGATCTCACCGTCCAGCAGATACTCGAACTGGTAGTGGCGCAACGGATTCATCGAACGTTGGTGGACATCATCGAAGCTGGGAGCGGTCTGGCGCAGGCAAGACGGCGCATGGGAGTATACCGCGCGGGCCCGGCCGGTCCGCCGCACAAGGAGGCGTCGGCAAGGGCGGCCATCTAATACCTTGGTATTAGCCGCCGCGGCTCGGGCGCCGGCCGGATCGGCCCAATACCACCGTATGATTTCATGAAACGCGCCGGCACGTTATCCTCGAAGCAATCGATGGGAGTCTCTTGCCAGCTTCGTCATCGCTCATGAAAACAAGGAACACCGTGTGACAGCTACCCCGGTGATCGCCATCGTCGACGACGATGCTTCTGTCCGACAAGCCCTGGGAAGCCTGCTCCGCTCCTTCGACATGGTTGTCGAACTCTACGCAAGCGGGAATGACCTGCTGCAGTCCCACAACCTCGATGCCGTCTCGTGCCTCGTCACCGACGTGCAGATGCCGGCGATGAACGGCTTCGCGCTATGCGAGGCCCTGCGCAAGCGTGGGCTGCCCATCCCCGTCATCTTCATGACGGCGTTCCCCGAGGAAAGCTATCGCCAACGCGCCGAGGCGCTCGGCGCCATCTGTTTTCTGAGCAAGCCATTCATGGACCCCGAGATCATCCAATGCATCGGGATTGCCCTCGCGCGCAGTGCGGCCAAGACGCCGTCCCAAAGGCGCTGACGATGTCAGACAGCACGTTGACCCTGACGCACAGCGTGCGCCACGAGCGGCTGGCCCTGGGGCTGGCCGGCTTCTTTGCCGCCGCTTCCATTCGCGCCGCCGACACGCTGCTGCCGGCGCTGTCGCGCGACTTCGGCATATCCGCCGGCATGACCGGAGTAGCGGTAACCAGCTTCATGCTGGCCTATGCTGCCTTCCAACTGATCTATGGGCCGCTGGCCGAGCGCCACGGCAAGCTGCGTGTGATCGCGTTCGCCCTGCTGGCCTGTGCGGCGGCCAATCTGAGCCAGTCGCTGGCTCCGAGCTTCCCGTGGCTGGTGGTGCTACGCGCCATGGCCGGCGCGGCGGCGGCCGGGGTGGTGCCGATCTGCCTGGCGCGCCTGGGCGATACCGAGCCGCTGGCCTCGCGCCAGGGCCTGCTCGCGCGCTACTCGGTGGCCACCATCTGCGGGCTGATGACGGGCCAGTGGCTGTCCGGCCTGATCGCCGACACGCTGGGCTGGCGCGCCGTGTTCGTGCTGCTGGCGGCGGGCTTTGCCGGCGTGGCCGCGGTGGTGGCCAGATTCGTCCGCCACGATGAATCGCCGGCCCGCTGGCGCCTGGCCAGCCCCGACTTGCGGCCCAATGCCGCGGCCCTGCTGCGATCCGCCTGGGTGCGCCGGGTGCTAGGCATGACGCTGCTGCTCGGCTTTTTGTGCCCCAGCGTGTTCGCCTTTGTGGCTACCTACCTGAAGCTGCACTTCGCCTTGTCGTTGGCGGCGGCCGGTGCCATCACGGCCATGCATGGCATCGGCGGGCTGCTGTATGCCGGCCTCGCGCCGGCGCTGATCCGCCGGCTGGGACGCCGGCGCCTGGCGTGGCTGTCGGCCGCTCTGCTGGGCGCGGGCATGACCAGCATCGCACTCGGGCATCACTGGCTATGGATCGCGGCCGGGTGCCTGGCCGGCGGCTGCGGCTACTACGTCGTGCTGAATGCCATGCAGACCACCGCTACGCAGATGGCTCCCATGCAGCGGGCCAACGCCGTTGCCCTGTTCGCGTTCTGCCTGTTCGCTGGCCAGGGCCTGGGCGTGCTGCTCGCCGCCCGGTTGGTGGACACGATCGGCATCCCCGCGCTGTTCGCCATCTGCGCCGTACTGGTGGCCTTGCTGGTGCTCTGGGTATCCCGGCAATTGCTGCAGCGCCTGGAGGCGGCCCCGCCCTGACCCGGCACAGTCCGGCGCTGCCAGGTGCCTTGCAGCGGGCGGCGTGGCGCCGCGATGAAAGCCCTGCACGCGGGTCTGGATCGCCTTGTCGTTCATGGTGTGGCGCTCATGCTGGCGCAGATGCTCCAGCCAGGACTCCACCAGGAAGGTCTCGATGAAGCGGCCGGGCGCGGCCAGGTCCTCATAGACTCCCCAGGAGAGCGCACCGCCGCGCCGGCGGACCCGGCGCATCTCCTGCACCGCCGTGGCGAATGCGCCTGCCTGCTCGGGCGCCACATCGTATTCCACGCAGATCATCACCGGCCCCCGGTCGTGCGAAACGTCCAGCGTGCCGGTATGCAGGAAGCCCGACGGCGCCAGGTCCAGCTGCGGCGACACACCCAGGCGCCAGCGCAGCGCCGTGGCGCTGGCCAGCGCCAGCCCCGCGGCCGCCAGTACCAGGGCTGTGGGAATGCCGAGCAGCCCGGCGGTCTTGCCCCAAAGCGCGCTGCCCGCAGTCATGGCGCCGAAGAAGACCATCAGGTAGGCCGCCAGTGCGCGCGCCTTGACCCAGCCGGCTGCGCTGCGCTGGGCGGCCACATTGAGCGTGGACAGGACTGCGATCCATGCCAGTCCGGCAAACAGCAGGGCCGCCACCAGCAGCCAGAAGTGGCGTACATACGCCAGCGCGAGGAGGCTTAGCGCGAACAACAGGCTGGCCAGCACCACCAGGCGATCGGCGGATACGCGGCCCTGCAGCCTGGGCAACATCAGCGCGCCGCCCACGGCGCCCAGGCCGATGCTGGTCAGGAGCAAGCCATAGCCGCCCGGGCCAAGGCCCAGTTCCTGCCGCGCCACTAGCGGCAGCAGCGCCCAGCCTGCGCTGCCGAACAGGAAGAACGCCACCGCCCGCACCAGCACGATACGCAGCAAAGGCGCGGCCTCCACATAGCGCAGCCCAGCGCGCACCGCCGAGAAGAAATGCTCCGACGGCAACTTGCGCCTGGCAGGCTCCGGCTTCCAGCGCACCAGCACCAGCACCACGCCCAGCACCGAAAGCGCGTTGAGCAGGAACACCACCGCGGGTCCGGCGAAGGACAGGATCAGGCCGCCCAGCGCGGGCCCGATGGCGCGGCTGATGTTGATGCCGAGCGAGTTCAGGGCGATCGCCGGCGCCAGATCGGCCTTGGCCACCAGCTCCGGGACGATGGCCTGGAACGGGGGCGAGCTCATCGCCGCGCCGGTGCTCAGCAGGAACGCGGCAAGCAGCAACAGATGGGCGTTGACCAGGCCCGCCAACGCCAGCACGCCCAGCACCAGCGCCACAGCCAGCGTCCATAGTTGCGCGAAAATCAGGTAGCGGCGCCGGTCGACAATGTCGGCGAGCACGCCGGAAGGCAGTGCGAACAGGAACATCGGCAGGCTGCCCGCAGCCTGCACCAGTGCCACCATCAGCGGATCGGGATCGAGCGACGTCATCAGCCAGCTGGCACCGACGTCGTTCATCCAGGTGCCCACGTTGGACGCCACGGTGGCGATCCACAGCATGCGGAAGGTGCGGTGCCGCAGCGGGCTCCAGGGAGAACCGGCTACGCCGGCTTGGGATTCGGTCATGGGTAGGTCGCTAGGTTTCCGGGGCCGCTGGCCGGCCATGTGGCCGAAGTCCAGAAGCGCCCGCAGGCGCGGGCGGCGGCGGCGCCACCAGCCGATAGCCGATAGCCGCATTGTGTGAATACCGTCACGGCCCGTCTACCCATACCATCGGACAGTAGCGCCGCGAGCGGGTGGCGCCTATGATCGAGCAGCGAACCGGTCCACCCCAAAGCTGCCTTGCCGCCCCTTCGCCGAATGGACTGCTACCGAGGGGGCGCCGGCAAGGCCGGCCGCATGGCATTCACCGGCTCGGCCAGAGGCTGAGTGCTTTCAGCCGCGACCCTACGGCGCCAGTTGCCGGGCGAAACGCCGAGTGCCCGCGAGAACACGTGGGTGAAATGGCTCTGGTCGGAGAAGCCGCAGTCGATGGCCACCTGCGCCAATGGCAGCGACGTGTCGCGCAGGAGCACGCGGGCGCGCTCCAGACGCAGCGCCAGCAGCCATTGATAGGGCGTCTGGCCGGTGGTATCGCGGAAGCAGCGGGTGAAATGGCTGCGCGATAGCATGCAGGCGTCCGCGATGTCCGCGATGGACAGGTCGCCGTCAATCTTCGCGGCCAGCATCTCTTTGGCCATCGCCACACTGTGCTGCGACAGCAAGCGATTAGTCTTGGGCGTGGCGACCGTGGCATTGCCATATTGCTTGACCAGGTAGGCGCCGATGGTCAAACCCAGTTGGTCGACGAACAGCCTGCTGGCGTTCTCGGGCCGGCTGAGCGCCGGCGCCGCCGCCTGTGCCAGATGCGCCAGCACCTGGTCCCGCTTGCCCGCCGCGCCGCGCAGTCCCCGGATGCGCGAACGGCCTAGTTCCTCGCTCGTGCGTTCGATGAAGGCGCGGGAAATCTCCAGCAGGATGAAATCGAATTGCCCATAGAAATCAGCCTTGTAGTCCTCGGCGAAATTCCGTATGTAGATGGAACTGTTCTCGAAGTCATGGGTGGTCGCGCGATGTTCATGGAATATCCGGCGGCGGTGCCCCGTGCACAGTGAAATCCCTACCAGGAACCCGCGATCCGATGCCGGAGTGGACACCTGGCTGGCGTTGCCGCTGGCCGAGGTCTTGCGATAGAACTGGAACTCGCTGCCGGCGAGCGTCTGATCGTTGCGGAGCGCCGCCGCTGCGCAACCGAATGCATCGGTCGCGCCGGAGGCGGCGAGTGGAGTGGAGGCGCCAGCGTTTGCGGACATGGTTTCATCCGTGAATAAGCCCGCAGCCTGGCAATCGCGTTGCGGCCTGCGGCATCTGCGGGCGCACGTAGAATAGCAGAGCCGCCCTGCATACACGTGAATACTTGCGCGCCGGCATGCAGTGATCCACCTGTGTTCAGGACCTGGCCATGCCGGGCATGGTGGCTATGTGGAGCGTCTCGCCGGGCAGGCGCATCATGGGCGTGGTGCGCCCTGCCTAGCCGGCACGGCAGCGCTGCTCAGCGCGCCGGCACAGGCGCGAGCGACGCGTGCGGCGTGGCGGTGCACTGTGCGGCCTTGTGCACCATGGTGTAGGCATAGTCCACGCCCATGCCGTAGGCGCCCGAGTGTTCCTTGACCAGTTGCATCACCGCGTCGTATGTGTCGCGGCAGGCCCAGTCGCGCCGCCATTCAAGCAGCACCTGCTGCCAGGTCACCGGCACCACGCCGGCCTGCACCATCCGCTGCATGGCGTAGTCGTGCGCTTCCTTGCTGGTGCCGCCGGAGGCGTCGGCCACCATGTAGATCTCGTAGTCGCTCTCGTTCATCGCACTTAGCGCGAAGGTGGTGTTGCAGACCTCGGTCCACAGGCCGGCGACGATGACCTTCTTGCGGCCGTTGGCGGCAAGCGCATCGCGCACCTTCTGGTCGTCCCACGAGTTCATCGAGGTACGGTCCAGCGTCGGCTGTTCAGGGAACACGTCGAGCAGTTCTGGGTAGGTATAGCCCGAGAAGGAATCCGACTCGACAGTGGAGATGGTGGTCGGGACGCTGAAGATCCTGGCGGCCTTTGCCAGGCCCACGACACTGTTCTTCATCGCCTGGCGGTCCATCGACTGCACGCCGAAGGCCATCTGCGGCTGGTGATCGATGAAGATCAGCTGGCTGTTTTGCGGGGTCAGCACTTCGAGTCTCGGATTGGACATGATGTGCGCCCTCTCATTGAATTGGTTGACTTTCTTATGGGCGGCTTTCTTGCTTCCGATCTGTCCATGCGTTGAACTATACGAAAGCTGTGGAGGTAAGGATTGCTCGACTCGCGAATTTCTTATTCAAATTTTTTGATGATAAATCCAACCCGAAAACGGAGGAGGCCTGCGCCGATTTGAGAGCCCTGCGGGCAACGGCTTTTCCCTTCAGCTACCGGCGCCTCCAACCTTCGTATCGTTCTTCCATTTCAACGCAGTACCGCGCGCACGGATGGACGACTTGCGTGCGGCGGGAAGCGCGTTATTACCGGCCGCGCGCCGAAATCCTCAGTGGCGCCTGGACATTTCCCAAGCCGCAGCCGATCGATTAGGCCACGCTCAGGCGGCGGGCCGTACGCCCTCGAACGCATCCTGCAGCAACTGCCGGATCGCATTTTTTTCCAGCGGGCGCGGGTTCGGGTACTGGTTCTGCATGGCCAGTTCGCAAGCGCGGTCGAGATCCGCGGCCGGCATGCCGATATCCCGCAGCGCGACCGGCGCACCGCTGTCGCGGGCCAGGTCGAACAAGGCCTGCGGCGCACTGCCCGCGCCCAGCGCGGACGCCACCGCGGCGAGCGCTTGCGGTGCGGCGCCTGCGTTGTAGGCCAGCGCATGCGGCAGCACGATGGTGTGCACCTCGGCGTGCGCCAGATTGAAGGTGCCGCCCAGCGTGTGGCACAACTTGTGATGCAGCGACATGCCGACGTTGGCCAGAACGCTGCCGCTCAACCACGCGCCATACAACGCGTCGCTGCGGGCCTGCAGCATGTCAGCCGCGTTGCTACTAGCGTGCGCGCGGCGGATTGCAGGCAGCGCCCGGCCCAGCGCCGCGATGCCTTCACGCGCCATCACGCTGGTCACGGGGTTGGCGTCGCTGGCGTAGAGCCCTTCCGCCGCGTGGGCGATGGCGTTGATCCCGCTGGTCACGCTCAGCATCATCGGCAGGCCCAGTGTCAGTTCAGGGTCGTACACCACGGTGCGCGGCAGCACGCGCGCGTCCTTGCCGGTGCGCTTGATGCCGCCTTCGGTCAGGCCGTAGATCAGCGTCATCTCGGAGCCGGAGTACGTAGTCGGCACCGCAACAATCGGCAAGCCGGACTCCAGTGCGATCGCCTTGCCCAGGCCGATGGTGGAGCCACCGCCCAGCGCCACCGCGCAATCCGCGCCCAGGCGCGCGGCCTGCTCGCGGGCGGCGCGCGCGGACTCGATCGGCACATGCATTACCGCGCCATCGAAGACGCCGGCGGCGCGACTGCCGAGCAGCCCCGCCACGTGTTCGGCCTGGGTGCGCTGGCCGGGCGTGGACAGCACCAGCACCTTGCGCGCGCCCAGTGCGTCGATCTCAGCGCCAAGCCGGCCAAGCGCGCCGGCGCCGAACACCACGCGCTGCGGATGGCTCTGATAGACGAAAGATTGCATGATGGGCCCGTGGGCAGAATTCAGTCGGCGACGATATTGCGGGTCTTGATCACGCGCGCCCAGCGCTGGGACTCGCTCTTGACCAGCGCATTCATCTGCTGCCTGCCGCCGGCCACCACTTCGAAACCGCCGTCGGCCAGGCGCTGCGCGACCTTGGGATCCTTCAGGGTGGCGCTCATGTCCGCCGCCAGCCGGTTCAGGATCGCTTCGGGCGTCTTCGCCGGCGCGATCATGCCGACCCACGAATAGACTTCGAAGCCCTTGTAAGTCTCGGCAATCGCCGGCACCGCCGGCAGATGCGCATCGCGCCGTGGCGAGGTCACCGCCAGCGCGCGCAGCTTGCCGGCCTGGATATGGGGCAGCACCAGTGGCAGGCTGGCGATCATCGAGTCGACGTGGCCGCCAAGCAGGTCCGAGATGGCCGGGCCACCCCCCTTATACGGCGTATGGATGCCGCTCGTGCCAGCGGTCTCGTGGAAGAGTTCGGCAGCCAATTGGTTGGAACTGCCAGCGCCTACCGAAGCGTAGGAAACGGTAGCCGGCTTCCTGGCAGCGGTCACGTAATCCTGCAGCGTCTGGAACGGGGAACTGGCTGGCACAACCAGCACCATGGGCGAGCGCACCATATATGACACGCCGGTCAGGTCGCGCTCCGATGCGTAGGGCAACTTGGAATACATCGAGGCTTCCGTGGCGAAGGAGTCGAAGATCATGCCCACGGTATAGCCGTCCGGCGCGCTCCGCGCGATAGCACCGGTACCGATGGTGCCGCCCGCGCCGGCGCGGTTCTCGATGATCACCATCTGGCCGAGGCGGCTGCGGAAGTCCTCCTGGATCAGGCGGCCCACCTTGTCGACCGTGCCGCCGGCCGCGAACGGGATAATCAGCGTCACCGGCTTGGCTGGATAGCCCTGCGCGCTCGCGGCGCTGGCGAAACCCAGCGCCAGCGCCGCAATGGCAGCCATGCGCCGCAGCAGTGCCTTGCCCTGTGCGGCGTGACGTTGAGCGGACATGCTTGTCTCCAGTCTTGTTGTCATTATGTTTTCCCTATGCCCTGCCCCGAGGCAGGTGCGCGATGGTGTGCTTTTGCCAAAATCGCCAAGATGCCCCCAGCAGGAGGCGTTCGTTCGATGCTAACCTCTCTCAATAGCCGGGACAATCGGTCCGGCCGCGAAACGCCTTTGCACAGGATGCACAAATGGAATCGGCAAAATTTGCGGAGAATCTTTCGATCTTTGTCGAGGTGGCACAAGCGCGGAGCTTCTCCGCCGTGGCCCGCCGCAAGGGCATGGTAGCGTCATCGGTGGCCCGCCAGATCGATGCGCTGGAAAACGAGTTGCAGGTAGCGCTGTTCACCCGCTCCACCCGCGCGCTGGTGCGCACGGACGCCGGCAACCTGCTGTTCGAACGGGCGGTCAAGATCCTGCATGACATGACCGATGCCCGCAGCGAGGTCACCTCGCTGGAGCAGGGGGTCAGCGGTTTGTTGCGTGTAAGCTGCCTGCCCGCCTTCGGCAGGCGGCACGTGGTGCCGCACCTGGCAGCCCTTTACGAGAAGTACCCACGCCTGGCCATCGAACTGGACCTGACTGAGCGCGTGGTCGACCCGGTGGTAGAGCGGATTGACCTTGTGATCCGCGTGGGCCAGCAGGCGGACAGCAGCCTGATCGCCCAGCGCATGGCCAGCCAGCGCTACGTAATCTGCGCCTCGCCGGCCTACCTGGAGCGCCACGGCCGGCCGCGGCACGCCAGCGAACTGGGCAGCCACCGGCTGATCGACCGCCGCCACAGCACCAGCATGCGCGGCTGGCGCGAATTGCTGGGCAACGAGATGGCGCAGCAAGCGCTGTTCGCCTTCGAGTGCGACGACTGCGACGCACGGCGGCTTTCGGTGCTGCAGGGACTGGGCATCGCGCTGATGCCGGACTGGTCGATCGGCGTGGATATCGGCGAAGGCCGGCTGGTCGAGCTGACCCTGGACGGGCTGGCGCCGCAAGCGGACACCGGCATCTACCTGCTGCGCGCACTGCCGCGCGCGAGCGCAAAGGTACGCGCTTTTTGCGAGCACCTGAGCGCCAGCATCGGTAGCCCACCGCAGTGGCAGGTTGCCATGGCGCCGTTGGGGGAATAGCGCCGGGACACCTGCGCCGCAGCCATTCGTCAGTCCGCCGGCGGCGCCGTCGAGCCGCGCACGATCAGTTCCGGGCACAGCACCACGCTCGCAGGCTCGGTGCCTGCGCCGTCGATGCGCGCCAGCAGCAGCGTGGCCGCCTTCGCGCCCATTTCATGCACGGCGATGCGGATCGTGGTGAGCGGCGGCGTGAGCGCATCCACAAACGGCATATCGTTGTGGCCGACCACCGAGATCCGGCCGGGGCAGGCGATGCCCGCCTCGCGGAAATGGTCATAGCATCCCAGCGCCACCAGGTCGTTGCCGGCGGCGATCGCGGTCAGGGCGGGAAACTGCCCCACCAGCGCGCGGCAGGCCTCGCGGCCCGCTTCGCGGCCGTAGTTCGCCGCTTCCACGATCATCCACTCGTCCTTGCGCAGTTTGTGCTTGCGGACCGCTTCGATAAAGCCCAGCTTGCGCTCGTGCCCGGTGGACAGCGAGTCCGGACCGGCGATATGGCCAATACGCCGATGGCCCAGCGCGACGAGGTGATCCACAGCCAGCCGCATCCCCACCATGTTGTCGCTGACCACGCAGGGAACCCTGCCGAGATCCTCTCCGCGATTGACCATGACCACCGGGATATTCTGCTTGACGCAGTAGTCCAGCACGGCGTCCTCGCGCTCGGCGGTGGCTAGGATCAGGCCATCGACCTGGCGGCCCATCATCTGGTCGATGACAAAGCGCTGACGCGCCTTGTCGGCGCCGACGTTGACCACGATGGGGACATAGCCGTGCGAAGCGAGCACGCCTTCGAGCCCGGCGAGTATGGGCGGGAAGACGGGATTGGCAATATCCGGCAGCACCACGCCGATCAGCCCGGAGCGCTTGGTACGCAGGCCGGCGGCGATGCGGTTTGGCCGGAAGCCAAGCTCGTCCGCCATGCGCAGGATGCGCTCGGCCACCTCGTCGGCAACGAGGTGGCGCGTGGCGGCGTTCATTACCCGCGAGACGGTGGAGTAATGGACATCCGCCTTCGCCGCCAAGTCCTTGAGGGTAATGCGCTTACGCTGGTCCATGACGGCAGGGTGGGATGTGCGGTGAGTGAGAACATGCCATTTTATGCGAAGACGCCCGCGCCGCCTGCCATCCCGGACCATCCCGGGCGTTGGAGGCCACGCGCGCTCGCCGGCGCGTGGTCTCCAGCTTCCTCCGCGCCCTATTGGCCAGCCTGCACGCCCGACTGCCTGACCACCGGCGCCAGCTTGGCGATCTCCGCCTTGATGTATTGCTCAAACTCCTGCGGCGTGGAGGCGCGCGGCTCGGCCCCCTGCACCAGCAGGCGCTCGCGCACCGCCGGCGAGGCCAGCGCCTTGCCGATCTCGCCGTTCAGCGCAGCAACGATCTCCTTCGGCGTGCCGGCGGGCGCCAGCACGCCGAACCAGGACTCGAACGCATAGCCGGGCAAGCCCGACTCCGCCACGGTCGGGATGTCCGGCAGCGACGCCACCCGCTTAGGCGTGGTGACCGCCAGCGCCCTGAGCTTGCCCTGGCGCACGAACGGCATCGCCGAGACCGTGGGCGCGAACATCAGGTCCACACGGCCGGCCATGACATCGGTCAGGGCCTCGCCCGTGCCCTTGTAGGGGATATGCGCAATATCGATACCAGCCTCTGTCTTGAACAGCTCGCCGCTCAGGTGCGTCGAACTGCCGGAGCCGGCCGAATCGAAGTTCATCGTGCCCGGTTTCGCCCTGGCGGCCGCCACCACGTCCTTGACCGAGCCCAGCTTGCTAGCGCTGTTCACCACCAGCACGTTTGGCACAGTTGCCACCAGCGTTACCGGAGCAAATTCCTTGACTGTGTCGTAGGGCAGCTTGGGATAGAGCGTGGCGTTGATGGCATGCCCGACCGATACCAGGATCACGGTATAGCCGTCGGGCGCCGCCTTGGCGACGAGCGCGGCGCCGAGCGTGCCGCCGGCGCCGGGCCGGTTCTCCACGATCATCTGGTAACTGCTGGACTCGCCCAGCCGGGTGCTGACGATGCGGGCGAGGATATCGGTGGCGCTGCCCGATGAGAACGGCACCACCAGCCGGATGGGCTTGGCGGGATACCGGGGCGGCTGTGCATGCGCCTGCCCGGAAGTGCCCGTCAGGGCGAACGCAGCCACCACGCTGGCCGCGACGGCGGCGCGTATCAAGTTCTTTCGAATCACGTTTGTCTCCTCCACCGCCTCGGGTCCGGCCGGATCGCAATCCGGCCGGCGCTGGGCGGCACGATGGTCAGGTTCGAGGGTTAGAAGTAATGGCGCATGCCAAGCGCGAAGGTTTGCGGGTCGGCACCCGCGGACACGCCGAGGCCGTTGATCGCGAAATCGTAGATGGCGTTCTTCTTGTTATTGATGCGGCTGTAGTAGCTAAAGAGCGCGGTACGCTTGGACAGCGGATAGTCGTAGCCGATCGTGATCTGCGTCGCGCCGGTATCCGCGCCGCTGCTGATGAAGCCCACCGTCTCCTTGGCATTGCCGGCGCCGTTGCTCGCCAAGGTAAAGCCCAGCCTGATACTGCCGGGCCCGAGCTTCTGCACCACCGAGGTGTAGTAGCCGCTTCGCGTCAGGTCCCCCGTGGCGGTGCGGTAATGCAGCCGTTCGTAGACCGCCGCGATCTTGGTGGTCGGGAACTGGTACGACACCCCCACCTTGACGGCATCGTCGTTGCGGCCCGCTGTCTGGTAGTGCTGGTGCAGCTCATAGGCCAGCGCCACGTTAAGCGGCCCGCGGTCATAGGTCGCGGCGAACGAGTACAGCGCGGGATTGCGCGGCGTGGTGAGCTTTTCCTCGGGCAGGCCCCAGCCTGCGCCGGCACGCAAGCCATTCCATTCGGGGCTACGGTATTGCACGATATTCTTCTGCCGGCGGTCGAAGGAGCTTGGGTCCTGGACGTTGTCCGTGCTCGATGCCGCGCCGTTGCTGATCAGTGCCATATACCCGGCTGTCGTCGGGTAATACGGATCGTATTCCATGGTGGCTTCGGTGTACGGCGTGGTCCAATGCCCCATGAAAAAAGTCCCGTAGCGGCCGGTCAGGCCGACGCGGGAGTTCCGCCCCGCAATCTGCCCGGTCCCGTTATCCAGCGACAGGTTGCTCTCGATCTGCCAGATTGCCTTCAACGAACCGCCCAGCCCTTCCTCGCCCCGCATGCCGAAGACCGACCGGTTATTGGTCAGCCGCCCGATGCCGCCCAGCGCAGTGCCGTCCGTGGCGGTACTGGCCCGCGAATACTCGATGCTGGTATTCAGGCGCCCATAGATCGTTACCGAGGATTGCGCATGCACGGGGGCGCAGATCGTCACGGCCGCCAGCGGCAGCCACCGGTACGCTGCGCCGTGCTTGCCGCAACCCTTGAGCGCCGTCCTCCACCCCTGTCCCCAGGTTGTTCCCATGCCTCCTCCTTTCTTTTTGTGGGATTGCAACGCGGCGCGTTCCGTCCCCTCCCGTCCATTTGAAGCATATACAAACGTTTGCAGATAAAGTAAAAATTAGTGCGGATAGGGCATGACCAGCAGCAGCATGGCGGGACGGTTGCCCGGATTCTCCACCTTGCGGGCTTCGCCCGGTGCAAGCCGCACCGAATCGTATTGCGCCAGTTGGACCACCTCGGTGCCAGTGCTGATGGTCACCTCCCCTTCCAGCACCACGTAGTGTTTTTCCAGCGGCGAAGCGTCCAGCCCGGTATGGCCGCCCGGCAGGATCACCGAAACGCCGAGCCAGAGGGACTCCGACGGGCCCGCCTCGTGCCCCTGCAAGCGCAGGCAACGCATGCCCTCATGCCGGGGCGGGAAATACGCCGGCGCTGCCGCGAAGCGGGTCGTGTTCATGGCGTCACCACCACGCGTTCCGGCGCGCCCTGCAACACCACGCGATAGGCATCGGCGGCACGTGCCAGCGGGAAGGCATAGTCGGCGTGGACCGGGAAGGGCTTGAGCTGGCCGGCCGCAAACATGGGCGCGAGCCGATCGAAGACGGCCGCGCAGGCGATGCTGTCCATCGCCAGCGTGTCGATGCCTGCATAAGTATGCTGGCCGCGATAGAAGGCAAAGATATCGAACGGCACAGCGCGGTCGATGGTCGAGATGAAGATCTGCGCGGCGCCGATCGCCATGGCCTTGTTGGCCTGGTCGAAGTACGGGCTGCCGACCGTGTTGTAGACGATATCCGCACCGTGGCCATCGGTCTCTTCCCGCACCATGTCGGCGATATTGTCGCGGCTGGCGTCCATCATGCGCACCGTGCTGCTGGCGTGGCCGCGATACGGGCTGGCCTCGCGCTCCACGGCGAATACGCGTGCGCCCAGCGCGGTGGCGATCTGGATGGTGGCCTGGCCGACCTTGCCATTGCCGCCGCACACCAGCACCACGCTGCCCGCCTTTGGCAAGCCGGCACGCCGCAGGCCCTCGTAGGCGGTCACGAACGGCACGCCGACCGCACCCGCTTGCAGCAAGGTCACATTGGCGGGCTTCTCGCGCACGGCGGCGGCGTCGAGCGTCAGGTAACGGCTATGCGTGCCGTCGCGGCGGATGCCAAGCTCGCCGCCGCTGCCCCAGACTTCCTTGCCCAGCAGGTGCGCCGGTCCGTCCACCACCACGCCGGCGTAGTCGCGCCCGGGTACGCGCGGCCACACGGCGTGCGGCATCAGGCCGAGCGTGGCCTTGACATCGCTTGGATTGACGCCGGCGCTGGCCACCTCGATGACGCATTGGCCGGCAGCGGCAACAGGCTTGGGAATGCCGACGAACTCGAGCTGCAAATCGTCGATGTTCGCGGCCTTCCGGGAAACGCGGATAGTGTTCATGGTGTTGTGGTGTTGTGGTGTTGTACTGTTGGTTACGAAACGGCTTGACCCATATGGCGAAGCGCCGCCGGCGGGATGCCCTTGGCGCTCATGCGGCCCGCAGGCCGAGCGTGGTCCGTGCCTCGCGCGGCGATGCCAGTTCTCCGCCCAGCGACTCGATGATGTCGCGTGCCTTGGCGACCAGCGCTGCGTTGTCCGGCGCGAGCACGCCCTTCTCCAGGTAGATGTTGTCTTCCAGGCCAACCCGGACGTGACCGCCCGCCAGCCACGACTGCGCCACGATGGGAAACTCCGCGCGGCCGATGCCGAAGGCGGACCAGTGGGCGCCTGGCGGGAGCAGGTTGCGGGCATAGAGGAGGGTCTCCGGCGTGGCCGCGAATCCGTATTTCACGCCGAGCACGAACGTCCAGAGGCCGGGACCGTCCAGTACGCCCTCATTGATGAAGTCGCGCGCCATGTGCAGGTCGCCGGAGTCGAAGATCTCAAGCTCCGGCATGACGCCCGCGTTGCGAATCACGGCCGCCATCTTGCGCACATTCCTCGGCGTGTTGATGACCACGTCCGCGCCGGAGTTCATGGTATTGAGGTCCAGCGAACAAACATCGGGGCGCAGCGCGGCGATATGCGCCACCCGGACTTCCGGATGAACCAGCGTGGTGCCCGCAGCAGCCACGCGAGGCTCGTTCTCGCTCGGCACAAAGCGCCCGCCGGGCCCGGTGGTGAGGTTGATGATGAGCACCTTGTTGCGCTTGCGAATCTCCTCGATGACCTCGGCATAGTATTCGAGCGCCATGGATGGCCGCCCGGTCTCGGGATCGCGCACATGGATATGGGCGGCGGCAGCGCCCGCCTCGGCGGCCTCCAGTGCGGCGGTGGCGATTTGCGCTGGCGTGACGGGCAGGCCGGGGTGCTGCTCGGGGGTGACGATGTTGCCGGTGACGGCGCAGGTGATGATGGTTTTTCTAGTGTGCATGGCAAACGTGTTGATCTCTTGGCGCGTGATGCATGTGACGGCAGCTGCGTACCTTCAAAGTCAGCCGAGCTGCCTCCCGCCGTCGACCACGATGGTGGTGCCTGTGGAAAACCGCAGCGAGGTGGCGCAGGCAACAATGGCGTCGGCCACGTCCTCCGGCTTGCCGATGCGCTTGAGTGGCGTGGTCTTCGCCGCGCGCTCGTTGAATGCGCCATCGCGGCCCGGCACGAAATCCGTGTCGACCACGCCCGGCGATACGTTGAGCACGCGGATTTCCGGCGCCAGCGCGCGGCCCAGCGACACGGCCATCATGTCGAGCCCCGCCTTCACCGCGCAGTACGCGACATTGCTGCCCATGCCGGTGCGCCCGGCGATCGATCCCACGTTGACCACCAGCCCTTCCCCCGTGGCTTTCAGGTGCGGCGCCATGACGCGGATCGCGGCGAACTGGCCGCGCCAGTTGACGGCGAACATCTGGTCGATCAGCGCGTCGTCCAGCGCATCGAGGTTGGCATGCGTGATCGCCTTGGTAAAGCCGGCGCTGTTGACCAGCATGTCGATGCGGCCGTACTTGCGCTGTACGTCATTGGCCAGGCGCGTTAGCGAGGCAGTGTCGCTGACCTCCGCCACGGCGGCGTGGTGATTCCCCGCCGGCAGTTCGGCAACAGCGCGCTCTGCCGTCTCCGCATTGCGGCTGACCAGTACCACGCTGGCACCCAGGCTTGCCAGCTTATGCGCCGTCGCCATGCCGATGCCACCGGTGCCGCCAAGGATCACGGCGACCTTGCCGGCCAGCTGCGGCGCCAATGCTTGATTTTGATTTGCCATCTTCAGTTCTTCTGTCGTAGGTAATCAGTCGATGGGAGGCGTCGGGAAGGTCTGCTCGCCGGGCTCCAACACGAAGTGGAAGTCGAGCGTGTAGAACGGCGCCGGGAAGCCACCCCACGGGCTAACGCCTTCCTCCACGCGCCGGAAACGGCCGACCAGCTCGCGGTGCACGCCGAAAGTCACGTCCGATTCCAGATGTTCGGAGTCGTCGGCAAACACCTGCGTCACCAGGGTCCGATAGCCTGGCGCCGCCGCGATGAAGTGAATATGCGCCGGGCGGTATGGATGGCGTTTCTGTTCAGCCAGCAACTGCCCGACGGGGCCACCGGTGGGCACGGGATAGCCCGCCGGGCGCACGGAACGGAAGTGGAAACGGCCATTTACATCGGTGTGAAATGCCCCGCGCAGGTTCTTGTCCGGCTGCGATGGATCCTGGTTGTCGTAGAGGCCAACGGGCGATGCCTGCCACGCCTCCACCAGCGCGCCCGCTAGCGGCTCGCCCGCGGTGTTGCGCACCTGCCCCGTCACGAACAGTGGCAGGCCAGGCGTCTCGCCTTGCACCACGCAATCCCCGCAGTCGTAGGACGGCGCGCCACCGCGATAGAACGGCCCGAGCAACGCGCCCGGTGTGCGGCCGTTGGTGGTGCCGTTGTTCATCAGCGTGACCAGCGTCGACAGCCCCAGCACATCGGCGGCCAGCACAACTTCATTATTGGTGGCGTTGGTGGCGTGGCCGAGCGCCGCGAGGTAGCGCAGTCCGAACTCGAACTCTTCGTCGCTCGGACGCACTTCCCTCAGGAAGGCGTGCAGGTGATCAACCAAGGCGTCGACGACCTCGCGCAGGCGCGGGTTGACGGTATCGCTCATGGCCTGCTTTACCAGTTGGCTGAGCGTGTGTTCGTCGTCTACCACGGCAAGGCCCGGGCCGTGCCTTGGGGCAAGTGTCCTCTCCATATGCTCTCTCGTTTTCCGTGTTTCTGGCACTGCAAACGTTTGCATTGCGTACGTATTATGAGCTAGCTTTTCAAAAAATCAAGGAGATTTGCAAAGTGCATCTTGCATGCGGCAAGCATATGACCCATTGGGGCATCCACATGGGCAACCGCATCATGGGGATGGCGCAGCGCCAGGCGGAGGCCCGTGCCGCGGCAAAGTGGCGCAGCCGGCGCGCGGCCCACCGATCAGGGTAAGTCCTCCCTTGTTCGCCCTTGGCGGATTCATTCCATCGCCCTACAATTTATCATACGATCACTTATCAATCGATCAATATAAGGGGCAACCATGACAATCCGCAAGCTCGCGCACTTCTCGATCCGCACCACGGATCTCGCGAAATCCTGCGCTTTCTACGAACGCATTCTCGGCTTCAGGCAAGGCTATCGCCCACCTTTCGATTTCCCCGGCGCATGGTTGTACATGGGCGGTGACGAAGGCGAATTCGGCACCGTCCACATCATCGGCGTCGACCCGGACAATCCCGACGGGTTATCCGCCTACCTCGGCGACCGCGCCCCTTCGGCTGCGGGCACCGGCACCCTGGACCACATCGCGTTCCTGGCCACCGGCGTGGCGCAGATGTGGGCAAAGCTGGAAGCCGAGGGCATCGCATGGCGGGATCGCACCGTCCCCAGCCTTGGCCTGCACCAGGTGTTCATCGAGGACCCCTCCGGCGTCACCATTGAACTGAACTACCCCGCCGCCGAGGTGGCGGGCCTTGCCATCCCAGGCAACGGCGCGCGCGCGCTTCGCCCCGCAGTGGCAGGAGACTGACTATGACAACCCTAGCAACACGGCCGAAGGCCATCATCGTGGGCGGCTCGCTGGGCGGGCTGTTCGCGGCCAACCTGCTCGCCCGCAGCGGGTGGGAAGTCGAGGTATGCGAGCGCGTTCCCGAAGCCCTTGCCGGGCGCGGCGCAGGTATCGTCACGCATCCGGAATTGTTCGAGGCCCTGGGCGCCATCGGGGTCGAGGTGGACGACTCCATCGGCGTACAGGTCAAATCCAGGCTGACGCTGGGCCGGGATGGCAGCGTGTTGTCGCAGCGCGATCTGCCGCAAACGTTGACGGCATGGGGCAAGATGTATCACGTGCTACGGGCCGCCTTCAGCGAGGGCACCTACCGTACGGGTGCCAATGTGGTGTCGGTCCGTAGCGAGCCAGATCGCGCCGTGGTGACGCTGGACGATGGTTCGATCCATCGCGCCGATCTCGTGGTCGCCGCGGATGGTTTCCGCTCCGCGTTGCGTGAGAGCCTGTTGCCTGAGGTCAAGCTCCAGTACGCCGGGTACATCGCCTGGCGCGGCCTTGTGGACGAAACGAGCCTGAGCGAGGCCACGCGCGACATGCTGTTCGAGAAGTTCGCCTTCTGCCTGCCGCCGCGCGAGCAGATCCTCGGCTACCCGGTGGCGGGCCAGGGCAACAGCACCCGAGTTGGAGAGCGCCGCTACAACTTCGTCTGGTACCGCGCCACCAGCGAGGACGTGGACCTGCCCGACCTGCTGACCGATGCCAGCGGCAAACGCTGGTCCGGCGGCATCCCGCCGGGGCTGATCCGGCCGGACGTGCTGGCGGACATGGAGAGAGCCGCGCAGGCCAACCTGGCGCCCCAGTTCGGCGAAGTGGTGGCCAAGACCGCGCAGCCGTTGTTCCAGCCCATCTTCGACCTCGAGGTGCCGCGCATGGCCTTCGGCCGCGTGGCGCTGCTTGGCGACGCCGCCTTCGTGGCGCGCCCGCACTGCGGCATGGGCGTGACCAAGGCCGCGGGCGACGCCATGTCGCTGGTCAAGGCGCTGCGGGCGCATGACAGCGTCAGTGCCGCACTGGAGAGCTACAGCGCCGAGCGCGTGCAGGTTGGCGCTGCCATCGTCCAGCACGCGCGCCACCTCGGCGCGTACATGCAGGCGCAACTCAAGAACGAGACCGATCGCCAGATGGCCGAGCGCTATCGCACGCCAGAAGCGGTCATGCGTGAAACGGCGGTGTCGACGCGCTTCTGAACGCGACGCCGCCCCGGGACAAACCAATCGCCCCAACGGAGATAATCTTGGAACACACTGCCCCCACCTTTGCCGCATCCGCCCGCGAAAGCGCTGCGCCGCCCCCACTCGCACCCGATCCCCTGCTCGGCAGTCCGGCATTCCAATCCCTGGTGCGCGCGCGGCGCAGGTTCGCGTGGACACTGACCGCCATCATGCTGGCCGTGTACTTCGGCTACATCCTCACGCTCGCCTTCCGGCCCGCGCTGCTCGGCCAACAGTTGACGCCGGGCCAGCCCATGAGCGTCGGCATTCCCGTGGGCTTCGGCATGTTCGCGGTGACCTTCCTGCTGGTGGCCGTGTATGTGCATCGCACCAACACCATGTACGACCAGCGGATCAGCGAAATCAAGCAAGGGGCAGCAAAATGAAGCAAGCCAACCTCTCCGCCATCGGCGCGGCCCTGTTGCTCACCGCCTTGCCAGCCTTTGCGGCGTCGAGCTCGGTGGGCAAGGGCATGAACGTCATCGCCATCGCCATGTTCCTGGTGTTCGTCGCCGCCACGCTCGTCGTCACGCGCTGGGCGGCCAAGAGCAACCACAGCGTAGCCGACCACTACGCCGCAGGCGGCAAGATTACCGCCCTGCAGAACGGCTGGGCCATCGCCGGCGACTACATGTCGGCGGCATCCTTGCTGGGTATTTCCGCGCTGGTCTTCACCAGCGGCTACGACGGCCTGATCTATTCCATCGGCTTTCTCGCCAGCTGGCCAATCATCCTGTTCCTGATCGCCGAGCCGCTGCGCAACCTCGGCCGCTTCACGCTGGCCGACGTGGTCTCCTACCGCCTGCAGCAGCGGCCCATCCGCGCGTTCTCCGCATCCAGTTCCATCGTCATCGTGCTGCTGTACCTGGTGTCGCAGATGGTGGGGGCCGGCA
>Ga0255338_1000937_pt1 | contig 67189 bp, 46 predicted proteins | sample MeOH1_35cm_T4_19_FD_203715 | JGI IMG/M metagenome (GOLD analysis project Ga0255338, IMG submission 203715) | Sandy soil microbial communities from University of British Columbia, Vancouver, Canada - MeOH1_35cm_T4_195 | ecosystem: Engineered > Artificial ecosystem > Sand microcosm > Unclassified ... | reverse complement strand
TGCGCGGCCTGTTCCGCGTGGACGACGCCTACAAGCCCGAGCTCGAGGACCTTCTCGGCGAGCGCCTGTTCGCCGTCGTCGTCGAGGACTCCGCCGCCGCCCGCCTGGGCGTGGAGCTGCTCCGGGCCTCGGGAACGGGCCGGGCCCGCTTCCTGGTTCTATCGGCGTTGACCGACGAAGTCGGTCAACGGGCCTATCCCGCCGAGGCCAAGCCCCTGCTCTCGCGCCTGCAGTACGACCCGCGCCACGAGAAGGCCTTGCGCTACCTCTTCGCCGAGGCCTACGAGCTCGAAGGCTCGCTGTTCGGCGAGCACTGGGTGTTCGGCGGCGCGCCGTCGAAGGACGGCCCGCAGCCCACGCTCGCCGACCTGGGCGAGATCAAGGAGAAGGTCGCCGCCCTCGAGCTGCGCGGAGCCGCGCTCGCCGAGGAGCGCGCCCAGACCGAAGGGGCGCTGACGGAAGCCCTCCAGGCGGCCCGCCTGGTCGCCGCGGCGCTGTCCCAGGAGTCCGGTCGCCGCCACGGCCTCGAGGCGCGCGTGAACCAGCTCGAGCAGTCGCTGGCCAACCACGCCCGCAACGTGGAGCTGTCCACCGAGGAGTCGGCCCGGGCCATCGCCGACGCGTCGCTCGCCAAGGAGACCATCCACGAGCGCAAGGCGCGCCGCGCCGAGGCCGAGGCGCGCGTCGCCGAGGTCCGCCTGTCCGAGACGAACGCCGCCGAGGCGCTCGCGCTCGCGCGCGAGGAGCAGTCCGGCAAGCGCGCCGCGTTCCAGGGCCACGACGAGCGCGTCCGCGGCGTCGAGCAGCAGCTCGAGGCGCATTCCTCCAGCCGCAAGCGGCTCGACGACGAGAAGGCCTCCCTCGAGGCCGCGATCGCCCGCCTGGCCGCCGAGGCCGACGAGCTCGCGCGCCGCAAGGAAGAGACCCTCGCCTCTCAGGATAGCATGCGCGTCGAGATCACGGCCCTCCAGGCCGAGCTCGCCGGGCACGAGAACGCGGCCAAGTCCGTGTTCGACAACCTGCAGGCCCTGCAGAACCAGCTCGACACGATGAGCGAGACGATCAAGCAGCTCCAGGCCCGGCACGACCAGGCCCAGGCCGACCTGCACCAGCACGAGGTCCACGCCTCGGCGCTGAAGTCCAAGTACGACCTGCTCAAGACCCGCCTCTGGGACGAGTGGCAGCTCACGGCCGAGGAGGCGAAGAACAAGTTCAAGGGCGTCGTCGCCGACGTCGAGAAGATCGAGTTCCTGCGCCGCCGCATCGCCGCGATGGGCAACATCAACATGGCCGCGCCCGAGGAGTACGAGGCGCTCGCCGAGAAGCAGCGTTTCCTGATCGGTCAGATCAACGACCTGCTCAAGGCCAAGGACGACCTCATGGCCGCGATCACCAAGATCAACAACGCGACGCGCGAGAACTTCCGCCAGACCTTCACCGAGGTGCGCGAGCACTTCCGGCGCCTGTACGGCGTGCTGTTCGAGGGCGGCGAGGCCGACCTGATCCTCACCAACCCGGAGGACATCCTCACCACGGGCGTGGACATCGTCGCCCAGCCCCCGGGGAAGAAGCTGCAGAGCATCACTTTGCTCTCGGGCGGAGAGAAGACCCTGACCGCGATCGCGCTGCTGTTCGCGTTCTTCATGGTCAAGCCCTCCCCGTTCTGCATGCTCGACGAGGCCGACGCCGCGCTCGACGACGCCAACATCGAGCGGTTCGTCGCGCTCCTGCGCGAGTTCCAGAACAAGACCCAGTTCCTCATCGTCAGCCACAACAAGCGGACGATGGAGGCGGCCGACGTCATCTACGGAGTCACGATGGAGGAGAAGGGCGTCAGCCAGCTCATCTCCGTCGACTTCCGCAAGAAGGTCGGCGGCACGGAGCGCGAGGCGACGAGCCACAAGGTCGCCATCCAGGGCCCGTTCGCCCTGCCCGAGCCCGGGACTTCGGAAGCGTAGGCCCCGAACCGTCGTCGGTCGGACGCCTTGCGCCCGTCTCCGGCGTCTGGTATAACGACTGACCGTGCTCTATGGGGTCTTCTCCGACGTCCACTCGAACTACGAGGCGCTGAGCTCCGTGCTCGATTACCTCGAGGACCTCGGGGTGGAGGGCTGGATCTGCTGCGGCGACCTCGTCGGCTACGGCCCCGAGCCCGACGCCTGCCTCGACCGCATCCGGGCGCTCAAGAACCTCTCGATCATCTGCGGGAACCACGACCTCGCGGTCATCGACCGCCTGGACCTGGAGTGGTTCAACCAGTACGCGCGCGCCGCCGTGGTCTGGACGCGCGCGCACCTCTCGGACTCCAACCGCGTCTATCTCGAGGGCCTGACGGCCCGGCTCGAGACCCCCGGCTTCACCTTGGCCCACGGCACCCCGCGCAACCCGGCCGAGGAATACCTGATGAGCCCGCTGCAGTTCCGCGACAGCGTCCCGCTCGTCAACAAGTGGCCGCTGTTCGTCGGGCACAGCCACATGCCGCTGGTGTTCCGCTTCGCCGAGGGGGATTCCGAGAAGGTCGACTGGCGCTCCTTGGAGGACAAGGAGGAGACGCTGCCGCGCATCTACGGCGGCGTGACGGCCCCGGTGGCGCTCAACCCGGGCTCCGTCGGCCAGCCCCGCGACCAGGATCCGCGCGCCTCGTGCGGGCTGTACGACTCGGAGAAGGGGACCTTCCGGATCTTCCGGGTGCCCTACGACGTCACGGGGGTCCAGAACAAGATACGGGCCGCGGGCCTTCCCGAGTACCTCGCGCTGCGCCTCGCCTACGGGCAGTAGCGCGGGCTTTTAACGGAAGAAGTCCCGGACCATCCGGATCAGCCCCTCGGTCGACTTCCCGGGGATCTCCTCGCCCTCCCAGTTGATGGAGAAGTGCGCGTTGCGCTGCGTGGGCTTGACGTAGGTCTCGTACATCGGCAGCACCGTCGTCAGGATCTGGTGCTTGGCGCCTTCGACGTCGCGGCCGCGCTCGGTGATGTCGCGCGAGATGCGGCGCAGGGCCGCGGTGGCGATGCCCGTCGAGACGAAGATCTTGTAGTCGTAGAGCGCGAGCAGCTCCTTCGGGTGCAGCGCGTACAGCCCCTCCACGACGATGATCTGCGCGGGCTCCAGGCGCTTGGTCTCGTGCTTGCGCGTGTAGGCCTTGAAGTCGTAGATCGGCTGCTCGATCGCCTCGCCGGACCGCAGGCGGTCGAGCTGCTCGAGCGCCAGCTCGAAGTCGATCGCGTGGGGGTGGTCGAAGTTGTACGCCGTGCGCTCCTCGAGGGAGAGGTGGCCCAGCGGGCGGTAGTAGTTGTCCAGCGAGAACATCTGCCCGGAGATGCCCGCGGCCCGGCTCTGCTCGAGGACCGCGCGCGCGAAGGTCGTCTTGCCCGACCCCGAGCCTCCGGCCACGCCCATGATGAACTTCCGCTTGGCGCTCACCCGCACATCGTACAATATGGCCGTGCCCTCCCGAATTCCGCCGCCCCGCGCCGCGGCGACCGGCCTCGCCCTGATCCTCGCGTTCGGCTTCGGCCTGCGCTGGCGCGCCGCGGACCACGCTTACATCAGCCAGTGGGACGAGGCCTACCACGCCCTCGTCGCGAAGAACCTGACGGCTCACCCTCTGACGCCCACGCTGTACGAGGAGAAGGTCCTGCCCGCCGACGACCGGGAATGGACGATGGCGGGCGTCTGGCTCCACAAGCCGCCCCTGCCGCTGTGGCTGATGGCCGCCGGGATCGCGGCGTTCGGCGAGGCGGAGCCGTCGTTCCGGGTCCCGTCGGTCGTCCTGGACACGCTCGCGATAGCGCTGATCTACCTGCTGGCGCTGGAGTTGTTCGGGCCCTCCTCCTCCCTGGCCGGCCTCGTCGCCGCCGCGCTCTACGCGCTCAATCCGTTGATGATCCGCCTGGTGTCGGGGAGGATCCCCGACGACACGCCGCACGTGGTCAACGCGTTCTTCATCACACTAACGGTCTATCTGTTCGCCGTTTCGGCCCGTAAGTACAGCCGCGCCTACGCGGCCGCCGCCGGTCTTTCCCTGGGGCTCGGGACGCTGTGCATGTCCGCCGTCGCTCTCCTCGGCCTCGCCGCGCCCCTTCCGTTGATTCTGTCCCTGCGCGGCCTCCGGGAGAGCTCCCGCCTCCTTGCCGTTTCGTTCGTTTTTTTCCTCGCCGCGGCGCTCCCCTGGCCGCTGTACTGCCTGAGCCGCTGGCCGGACCTGTGGCGTCACGAGTCCGTTCTCCATGTCGAGCATCTGTTCAGGGCCCTGGACGGCCACGCTCACGCCTGGTGGTGGTACCTGAAGATACTCCCCGTGCAATACGGCGGCTTCCCGGTCGTCGCGTGGGTCCTCGCGGCGGCCGCCGTAGCGTACGCCGCCCGCGAGGCCGCGCGAAGCGAGGCGGCGGGCCTGGCGAGCGCGTTGTGCTGGCTGGCGGTCCCCTACGCCTTCTTCTCCCTCATCGCGACCAAGCTGTACGCCTACGTCGCCGTCGCGGTCCCCGCGCTGTGCCTCCTGGCGGGCTTCGGCTGCGCCGCGGCGTGGGCGGCGCGGGGGGGACGATACCGGACGGCCGCCCTCGCGGCGCTCGTCGCCGCGGGCGTCCAGACGGGCGCCGTGGCCGTGGAGCGGCTCCGCGCGGACTATTCCGTGAGCCCCTGGAGCGGAACATACGATTATCCGTCGTTCCGCCGGGCGATGCTGCGACTGCGCGAGGTGCCGGGCCCCAAGGTCCTCCTCAACGTCGGGGATTCCAAGTCTCCGCAGGCGATGTACTACTCGGGCGCGGCCGCGTACCCCGGGACGCCGGACGCGGCCGCGGTCCGCGGGCTGCTCGCCCGGGGCTACCGGGTCTTCGTACTCGTCGAGGAGGACAAGCGCGGGGCCGACGAGCCGGCGGCCCTGAAGGCGGCGGAGTTCCGGGGGAAGATCCTCTACATCCCCGTGCCGCCGCCCCTCGTCTCGGACCCCAGGCATCCCTACGAAGCCTGAGCGGCGGGGGGTGTTTTTTTCCGGCGCTCTCCGCGGATTTCGGCTTGCATTCAATGGGACCATGTTTTAGAATCCCGCACCGGTCGATAGGCCTTGGCGAAGCATTTAATGCCTGACACCGGGACGGACTCTGGAGGCCCATGAATCACGCGAAAACTCTCTTCGTTCTGGCTCTGACGCTCGCGGCCGCGCCGCATCGCGCGTACGCCGGCTCGGAGGCGGCCGCCCTCGGCGCGGACCAGGCCTTCATGAACGCCGCCTTCTTCCAGGCGCTTCCGAAGCCGTCCGCGGCCCGTTGGACCGTGCAGATGCCGCGGCCGACGGCCCAGCTGATGCCCTCGATGAGCTGGTTCAGCCTCTCGGTCCTCGCCCAGCTCGGCGGCGAGCCCGCGGGCGCGGGCGCCCAGGTCGGAGACATCGACCTCGCGGCGCTCCTTAATAAGCAGCTCAAGAGCCCGCTCAAGTACACCCTCGGCGGCAAGGAAGCCTGGGTCAGCGGAGCCTTCGACCGCCAGCAGAACGCGTACGTGTCCATCCTCGTGAGCGGCGCCGAGCCCGTGTTCTTCAACGTGAAGGGCCTGCTCGACAAGGAGGAGACGGTGGCCGCCGGCTCCGCCCAGTACACCTTGCGCCTCTCCCCGAACGTCATCAACCAGATGAAGAGCGAGATCATCCTCGAGAACAAGGCCAACGAGGACGACATGGTCCGCATCACCCTGAAGAAGATGCTCGAGGGCGTGGGCGCCACGGGGGCTCCGGTCACCGTCGGCGGCCAGGCCTACAAGGTGTTCTACACCGACGACATCAAGGCCGGCCGGGTGGACAAGACGGCCAAGACCTTCACCTTCATCCTGACCGAGGCGAGCGGCGAGATCCACGTGTTCCTGATCCCGGCGGAGCTCGTGCCCTCCGACAAGGTCGCCGTGTTCAAGATGTTCGCCAACGCCCGGGTCGGCCTGACCCAGAAGGACGGAAAGCTCAAGGTTTACGAGAATCCCTGATCCCAGGGGCGTCTCGGGGCGGCGGACCTTCACGGGTCCGCCGCCCTTTTTTTCGGCCCAAAAGTGCCAGGCTTTTAGTCATTAACGCAATTTCCCTATAGTGGGCCCTTTGTCGCCAAGGGGCTGGGACCTCGGGCCCATGCCGCGGTATTGGGTGACTGCTACCATCCAATCAAGAGGTTCCAATGAAGAAAAACGCTTCTCCCAACGGCCGTAAGCACGGCGTGCGCTCGAAGGTCCCCGCTGAGAATCGGCTGAAAACGACTCTCACGTTCAAGCCTGGCTTCCAGGCCTACCACTGGTCCACCGACCGCGTCCGCTCGCGGGTCGTCATCAAGCATTGAATCGAGGCTCGGCCGCCCTCGCGGCCGCGCTCCTCATCTGTTCGGCGGCTCCCGCAAGGGCGGCCAACCCCAGCCTGTCCGCCGATTTCCGGAGCATGACCCAGTGGCTCAGCCACGAGATGGCCAACGGACTGGCGTTCAACGCGGGGTCTACCTTCGATCCCCCTCGAGAAGTGACCGGCTGGGCGCTCCAGCCCGACCTGTCCCTCGGTATCGGCCGCATCCCGTTCAACAAGACGGACTTCCCGACGTTGACCGTTCCGGCCCTCGAGGAGCAGGGCGGCGCCAACATCTTCCCGAAATCCGTCATGTTCCCGAACCTGGCCCTCCATCTGCGCATGGGGCTGCCTTGGAGGGGGGACGCCTATTTCCGCTTCGCCGACGCGACGACGCCTCCCGGCTACAAGATCTCCCCGACCATGACCGCCCAGGTGCAGACGAACTCCTTCGGCTTCGGCGCGCGCCAGCATTTCGACCTGTGGAATGAGGACCTGCCGAAGGTGGCCCTCGGCGCCCACTACAACCACGTGCGCGGGCGCACGCGCCTGAAGGGGCGGTTCAACGTGAACGTGGACAACAACTTCACCGCGGACAGCGACCTCAACGGCGAGATCGACTGGAACCTCAACAGCTTCGCCCTGACGGCCGTCGCCCACAAGAGCTACGACCGCTGGACCCCCTTCCTGGGCTTCGGCTACAACTACGCCACCGGGTCGGTGCGCTCCAAGCTCGAGCTCAAGAGCCGCACCTTCCTCATCGCCGACGTGCTCGGCGAGAGCAGCGACCATCCCGAGCAGAGCCAGGGCCGCTGGATCGCCGGCGTGCAGTACGCGCGGCCCAAATGGAGCGCGTTCTTCAACGCCGAGGTCAAGGCGCTGGGACAACTTCAATATCGGAGCTGGATCGCGCAGATCGGCGTGGCGCTGCCGTACGAGATCGGGCGCGGGTACAAGATCATTTATAAGAAACGCGTGCCGGGCGTCGTGGACGACGCGAAGCGGATCAACGAGCCGAACTACGAGAAGCCTAAGCAGAAGGCCGCTCCTGAGCCCAAGCGTCGTCCGCTCGAGCCCAAGCAGCCCGAGCAGGCGCACCCTGACATGATCTTTTTGCAGTGATGAATACGAATAAATCGCCGTTGCGCCGTTATCTTTCCGCCGCGCTCTGCGCGGCGATAACGCTGTGCTCGTGGGGTCCTTCCGTCTCGTCGGCCGTCGCTCAGCAGGTCGCCGGCAAAGCGTCGTCCATCTCCGTCGTCCCGCGGCTCGGCCTGCTCCCCGCGACTCCTGGCGCCGGGTCGGGTTCTCCATCCGTTTTGCCGTTAAGCTCTCCGTTGTCGTTCCTCTCGCCGGCCCTCGCGGCGCCGGCCCCGAACCCGGCCCTTCTTATCCCGGCGCCGGCCGCCGCCGTTCCGGCGGCGGCCGCTCTCGTCGGCGCGAAGCCCCTGATCGCGGCCGCCAAGCCCGTCCTCCCGAACGCCGCGGTCCCGTCCGCGCTCGAGGCCGTTAAACCCTCGGCCCCGGGCGAGTCCTTCGGAGCCGCCGCCGCCCAGGACTTCGCCGAGCGCATGACCGGGGAACGGCTTGTGAACGGCAACGGAATGGTCGCGGATACGGGGGCCAGCGTCGACGCTTCCGTGTCTCAGCACTTCCGCCGCTCCCAACTGACCGCCTCGCGTGAGAACGGCGCCCCCGTCATCTCGGAGCCGGCCCCGCCGACGAAACCCGAAGGCGAGAAGCGCGGCCTCGGCTTCCCTCTGGCTCTTGCCGGCCTCTCCGGGCTCGCTTGGGGTATCACCGAATTCGCGCGTTGGGGAGCGCATGCGTTCTCCGCCGCCTCCGCTGAGCCGACCGTAGCGGGTACTTTCCTCGCGGTCGCCGCGATCGGCGCGATGGCGCTCACCGGGGTCTTCGTCCTCAGCGCGCTCGTCGACGCCGTCTCCTTCGTCGGCGCCGTGTGGCGCGGCCGCAAGGCCACCGACGCCGACCTCCGGGCCTTCCTGCGCGCCGAGGTCCTCGAGGGGCGGCTCGACGGCAACGCGGCGGCCTTGATCAAGCCCTATCGCCCCGACAACCGCTGGAAGGACTTCACCTTCGCCTTCGCCTCCCGCGGCCTGATCTGGGTCCGCCCCGAGCTCGCGGCGACGCCGTGGCTGCTGCGTCAGATCCTGCTCCACGAGCTCACCCACATGAAGGCCAGCGCGCCGCGCGGCCCTCCGCGAGGAGCCCTCCGCGGCCTGCTCTCGGCCATCGTCTCCGAGGTGCGCGCCCGCGCCGTCGAGTTCAAGGGCCCCGGCGCGCTCAAGCAGATCAAGGTCTCCGGCCTGCAGCGCGCCCTGACCCAGACCCAGACCTCCCTTCGCCTCTCCCGCCCGTACGAAGTCCTCGTCCTGAACCCCGACTCGAAGGAGCTCGAGGACCCCAAGCTCTACGCCGGCCTCTCCGACGGCGCCGCGCGCGTCACGGCGCTCAACGACGACCAGCCCCAGAAAGCCCTCGCCGAGTCGTCGAACCGCTACCGCGCGATCGTGCTCGGCCGGGCCACCCGGGCCCTGCCGGAGCCGAAGTCCAAGGACGCGCTGCGCCTGCAGGAGGTGCTCAAGCAGCTCGACAGCCTCTACGTGCTGGCGACGCGCCTGGTGGTCCGCGGCGACTCGTTCAGCGGCACGAGCGAGGCCTCCGCCTGGACGGACCTCGTCGAGCGCGCCCAGCGCCTGCGCGAGAACGGCTCGAGCCGGGCGATGAAGGCCTTCGAGGGCGAGGTGCGCAAGCTCTGGCGCCAGATCGCCTCCCAGCGCCTCAAGGGCGTCGGCGTCTCGGGCCTGATGGACGGCCTTTACGCCGGCCTGCGCGACCGCGGCTTCGCCTTCTTGTCCTTCGGCCCGGACGACGCCGGCGTCGTGTCCTGGGAGAAGCTGCTGCGCTATTGGGAGTCCGCCGACGGCGGCCAGTTCAAGGTCACGCGCGTCGACCTCGAGGACGGAGGCCACCTTCTGATCCTGCGCAAGGTCGAGTCCCGCGTCGGACTGTGGCTGCGGCCGATCCAAGGGGGGCGCATCGCGACCTCGGTCCCGAACGCCTCCTTCACCGAGGAAGGCCGGGCGACGGCGCGCAAGTCGCTCGAGGACGCCGGCTTCGGCCCGCAGCTCGCGCTGTTCGACAGGATGGAGGTCGCGGTGCGCCACGTGTTCGGCGCGGACGTCGGCCGCCAGGAGATCTACGTGACCGTGCCGCGCCGCAACGCGAGCGCGATCCGCAAGTTCGTCAGCGCGAACGCCGAGATCCTGGGCTCCCAGTCGGACTTCCAGCCGCATCTGATGGATTCCGCGGAGCTCCAGGGCGTCAAGCCGGTCTGGAAGCTCGGCATCACCGGCGCGGCCGGCTCGATCCTGTGGATCGACACCGGCGCGGACTCGACGCACACGGACTTCGGCGGGCGCCTCGACGTCGTCGACATGGTCGACGAGGGCACCGAGGACTGGATCGGCCACGGCACCCACGTCGCCGGGACCTCGATCTCCGGCAACGAGGGCTTCCTCGGCATGGCGAAGGGCGCCAAGGGCACGATGGCCAAGGTGTTCTCCCGCGACCAGCCCGGCGCCTCGGACGGCGAGATCATGGGCTCGGCCGCCATCGCCCAGAAGAAAGGCGTGGACGTGATCAGCCTGAGCCTCGGCAGCCGGGGCTCGTCGGCCGACAACCTCGCGGACTTCTTCTCCCAGCTCACGAAGCAGAAGAACGTGGCCGGCGAGTATCCGATCGTGACCGCGAGCGCCGGCAACTCCGGGCCGTTCGACCGCACCTTGAGCCAGCCCGCCGCCGGCGTCGAGGTCATCGCTGTCGCCGCGGCCGCCAAAAGCAAGGACGACGGCGTCCGGGAGATCTCCTTCTACAGCTCGGTCGGCCCCGACATCGACCGCCGCTACGCGATCAAGCGCTTCCGCTTCAAGCCGGACATCACCGCGATCGGCGGCGACGTGACGACCTCGCCCGGCTCGAGCAACGTCTACAAGGACGGCGTCTATTCCGCGAAGTCGAAGGACTCGCCCCGCTCGGCGTCCGACCTCGAGGACGGCAAGCACACCGGCATGTCGGGCACCTCGATGTCGAACCCGTCGCTCGCGGGCATCGCTTTGCTCGTGAAGCTCGCGATGCGCTCGGCCGGGGCGATCACCCCCTTCGTCGCGGAGAACATGGCCTTCGCGGTGAAAGCCGTCCTCATGCGCACGGCCAAGGACATGGGCGTGCCGGTCTGGTTCCAGGGCGCGGGCTTCGTGGACGCGATCGCCGCGGTGTCGCTCATCGGCCGGTCCGGCACGCGCGCCCTCGGCGCGGGCGCGCGGAACCTGTGGCGCCGCCTGACGGGCGCGGCCGAGGCTCCGGCCCCCGACGCGTGGGCCTGGCTCGAGCGCCTGAAGGCCGTGCAGGCCGCGGAGGACCGCGCCTTCCGCGAGGCGGAACTCGCGAAGAGCGAGGCTCAGACCCTGCAGGAGGGGGAGAACACGGACGAGCCCTCCGAGGAGCCCGTGGACCGCTCCGCCGCCGGCAACGCCGTGCAGGCCGAGGTCGTCAAGCGCTTCGCCGTCGCCCGCGATCTGGAAGTGCCTGCCTTGCTGTCGGCCCTCCAAGACGAGGTCTGGCTGGTGCGCCTGCGGGCGGCCGCCGCGCTGATGAACCTGAAATCGCCCGCCTCCGCGTCCGCCCTCGCCGAGGCGGGGCTCAACGACCCGGACGCGCGGGTCCGCCAGATGGCCTTCCTGGCACTCGCCGAGATCCCGACGCACTCGGTCGACGCGCTGCTGAGCCAGGCGGCGTCGAACGGCTCCTGGGACATCGGCGTCTACGCGGCCTACGCCCTGGCCCGCCGCGGGGACCGCTCGGCGATCGCCCGGGCCGTCAGGGAGCTCGGCAACACGGACAAGCGCGCGCGGTTCTCGTCGGTGTGGCTGCTCGGCCAGATCGGCTCCTACGCGACCGCGGCCGAGGCCGAGGGGCTGTCCGCCCGGGTGCGCGACCGCGGCGAGCGCGGGAACATCCGCCACCTCGCCTCGGCGGCGCTCTCGAACCTGGCCGACGCCGCGCCCGAGGCCATCAGCGACCGGGTCGTGACCGACCTCCTCGACGCCGCCGGCGTCGAGAACCTCGCGCTGACCCGCACGATCGCCAAGGTCTTCCCCGTCGCCGTCCGCAGCAAGGCCTTCGTCGCGCGGCTGCGCGCGGAGCCCCTGAAGCCCATCGTCACCGATTTCGTCGTCAGGAACCGCGACGCCATCAACAAGCCCGGCGCGCTCAGCGAGCTCGTCCAGCTGCTGGCGCGCGCCGCGGGCGTGCCGCTCGACGCTCCGACCTCGCCGATGGACGCGTCGGGCTCGGGCGTCACCGGCGTGGACGAGGCGATGGGCCCGGTCGACCTGATCGCCCTGCCGCCGTCGGGCGAGGGCGCGGTCGACGTCGCGACGCTCACGCGCTTCGAGACGACGACCAAGGCGACCCTGACGCGGTCCGGCGCGCTGTGGCTGTCGGTCCCCGAGCACAAGCTCTACGCGCTGACGATCGCGCTGGAGCACCGCGGCTGGACGGTGCGCCGCTCCCTTCCCTTCTATCCGCTCTCGAACGCCCCGGCCGAGCCGGGGGGGCTGACCCTCGACCTCGGCGACGGCGAGAAGGAGGGCGCGCTGCCTCCCGACGCCGACCTGTCCCTCGTGCGGATCCGCGCCTCCGCGGGCGTCTCCGAGGTGCGCGTGATGGCCGCCCTCGAGCGCGTCGCCGAGGCCGCGCGCAAGGGCGGACGCCCCGTCATGATCGCGCTGACCTTGGCCGCGCCGACGACGCGCCGCACCCCCCTGTCGGTCCTGATCGACCGCCTCGTGGCGTCCGGGATCGGCGTCGTGGTCGGCGCCGGCAACGCGGGCCCGACGAAGGGCACCGTGGCGGCCCCCGGGGACTCGGGCCTGGCCGTGGTCGTCGCGGCGGCCAGCGCCGACGGCCTGCAGTTCTACTCCTCGCGCGGCACGCCCGAGGCGCCGCGGGTCACCTGGACCGACCTCGTCGACGACCTGCGGCCGGGCGAGGCGCTCGCGGCGGCGGCCGTCGCCGCGGCGGACGCGGTGCTCGGCACGCCCGCGCCGGCGCCGGCGAAGACCGTCGGCACCGCCGTCGCGGCCGAGCGCACCGCGGCGAAGCTGTCCGGGCTCGCGCGCGTGCTCGCCGAGGGCATGACGGCGTCCGGCCGCGCGCTGCCCGACGGCTGGTTCCTGTACCTGACCGCCCTGGTCAAGCGGACGGTGACGCCGCTGCCGGCCTACGGCGAGCACGAGGTCGGCGCGGGCCTGTTCGACTCCCAGGACCGGGCGCTCGACGCCCTGCGCGCGCGCCTGCACGACCCCGAGGCGATCGTCCGCGAGGCCAAGGCCCTGGCCGACCAGGCCCGCGCCCGCACGGCCTTCGCTCCGTCGGCCGGCTCCCTGACCGCCGGCCTCGCCGGCCGCGCCGCGCGCGCCGTCCTGAGCGGCCTCCTCGCGTTCGCGCCCGTCCCGCCGTCCCTGAAGGGGGAGACCCCGCCGGCCGCCGACGCCTCCCGCTGGTGGAAGGACGCCTCGGCGACGCGCACCTCCGAGACCGTCCCGCTCTACGCCCTCCGTTCGCAAAAAAAAACCGACCCGGGGGTAGGCAAGTACTCCGACCTGGGCCGCTATTACCGGGAGGAGCTCAAGGGCCAGGGCGTGGACGCCGTCCTGCTGCTGCCGCACTTCGCGACGCTCGATGAGAGCCCCTACGCCCCGGTCAGCCTGTACGCGCTGAACGAGGACCAGATCGACTGGGCCCAGGTCGACGAGGTCGCCGCCGACCCGTCCTTGGCGGAGCGCGTCGTCGCGCCGTCGCAGAGCGTGGATTACCCCGCCTTGCGCGCGCGGGAGAGCGCCGTCGCCCGCGAGGCCTACTCCCGCTTCCTGAAGGCCGGCGGCGAGGCCCGGGCCCGCGATTTCGCCGAGTTCGCCGCGAAGAACGCCTCCTGGCTGGACGAGTACGCCGAGTTCATGACCTTGTCCGCCCTGATCGGCAAGCCCGTGCTCGACTGGACCGCCGAGGACGAGCGCGCGGCCCGCGCCGCGGTCGAGTTCCCCGTGCTCGTCTCGGTCCGCCGCTGGTCCCAGTGGCTGGCGCACGCGCAGCTGAAGGCCGCCGTCGCCGAGGTCCACGCCGCCGGCGGCAAGGTCCTCTTCGACATCCCGATGTTCCGCGCGAAGAACTCCGTCGACGCGTGGAAGCGGCCCGGGTTGTTCGCCGACCTGCGCACGCGCAACCCCGGCATCATCAACGCCTGGATCCACGAGGATTGGAAGGACCTGGCGCTGTGGCGCTGGTCGGAGCTGAAGAAGGACGGCTACGCGGCGGCGCTGGACCCCTACCGGCACTGGCTCGACTTCGGCTTCGACGGGGCGCGCGCGGACGCCCTGCACTTCGCGTACAAGTTCGGCAACGGCCAGCTCGCCAGCGGCGACGAGCCCGGCGACGAGTTCGTCGCGGCGATGAGCAAGGTCCTCGGCGACCGCGGCGCCTTCCCGCTCGCCGAGGCGTTCGAGGGCAAGGACGCCGACGCCCGGCGCCTCGGCTTCCTCACGGTCGGGGGGGACTGGAAGAAGGTCAGCTCCCACGACGACCCGCGCAGCCCCGACTTCCTCGGCCGCTACTTCTCCGCCCGCCGCGAGGGCTCCTCCGGGGCGAACGCCAAGTTCGTGGCCTACACCCTGGGCGACGAGTGGCGCGACCCGTTCGCGGTCAAGGAGATGAGGAACGGCTCGTCGACGTGGCGCTATCGCATCCCGCTGCCCCAGGATCCCGACTACGCGAACCGGGTCCGCTCCGACGCGCGGCCGCAGCTGCGCATGCTGGCGGCGAGCCGCGACGGGGACGTGTGGAAGGCGCGCGACGCGGCCCGCGCGGCGTTCACGGCGGCCGCCGACGCGTTCGTCAAGCGCGACGGGGATTCCGTCCAGATCTGGGCGGCGAGCATGGACTGGTTCCTCGAGGAGTGGGGCCGCGACACCTTCATCTCCCTGCCGGGCCTGCTGCTGACGACGGGGCGCTTCGCGGACGCGCGCTCCGTCCTGCGCCGCTTCGCCGCCTTCGAGAAGGGCGGGCTGATCCCGAACAAGACCGACGGGAAGAACGCCGAGTACAACACCGCCGACGCGCCGATGTGGTACGTCCAGGCGATCAAGTCGTACGCCGAGGCCTCGGGCGACTGGGCCTTCGTCGACGAGATGGCCCCCGTCGTGCGCCGGATCATGGCCGGCTACGAGAAGGGCGCCTCCTACGAGCGCTACGGCCGCAAGAACCGGGTCTACATGGACTCCGACGGCCTCGTCGCCACTCCCGCGCAGGCCACCTGGATGGACGCCGACCCCGAGGGCCGCGACAAGCCCGTCACCCCGCGCAACGGCAAGACGGTCGAGATCAACGCGCTCTGGTACGCGAACCTGCGTTTCCTGGCGGCGCTCGAGGCGCGCGCCGGCGACGCGGCGGCCGCGGCCGCGCGCGACGCGCTGGCCGACAAGGTGAAGGCGTCGTTCAACGAGAAGTTCTGGTTCGAGACGGAGGACAACCGCCGCGCCTGGGGCGGGACCGGCGGCGCCCTGCGCGACGTCGTCGAGGGGGACCCGCACGGCGAGGCGATCCGTCCCAACATGCTGTTCGCGGTGAGCCGCGGCGGGGACCTCCTGAGCCCCGAGCGCCGCCGCGCCGTCGTGCTCGCGGCCACGCGCGACCTGCTGACCCGCAAGGGGCCGCGCACGCTGTCGGACCGCGACAGCGGCTACCGCGCGCGCTACGACACCTCGAAGCCTCCGCTCGAGAAGGACCTGGCCTACCATCAGGGCACGGTCTGGCCCTGGCTGATGGGCGCCTTCGCCGAGGCGCTCGCCCAGGTGCGCCGCGACATGGGCTGGGACGAGGCGCGGACGGGCGACGAGACCCGCGCGCTGATCACCCCTCTCGTCGAGGCCCTCGCGGGGGTCCTCGAAGGCTCGCTGCCCGAGGTCTACGACGGCGGCGAGAACGATCCCGCCCTGAAGGGCTTCTCCCTCGACGATCCCGCGGGCCTGGCCCCGGTCTTCAGGCGCGCCGGGCCCGAGCAGAAGCCGGGGGGCACGCGCTCCCAGGCCTGGAGCGTCGCCGAGATCCTCCGGCTCCTCGCCCGTTGAGCGCGATCAACTTCGAGATACTCTCGTACGACGAGACCCCGCTCGGACCGCTGTGCCTGCGGCGGCGGGAGCTCCTCGCCGAGCCGGGGACCATCGTGACCGAGGTCTCGCTCAATCACGAGTTCCTGATGAGCAGCTACAACACGGCCTCGGAGCGCGCCCTGGCGAGCGTCGCTCTCGACATGCGTCCCGGGGAGGGCCTGGACGTCCTCGTCGGCGGCCTCGGCCTCGGCTATACGGCGCGCGAGGCGCTGGCCTCGCCTCGCGTCTCCCGCGTCGAAGTCGTCGAGTTCCTGCCGCAGGTGATCGGCTGGCTCGACGCGGGCCTGATCCCGCTCGCGGGTGAGCTGAAGGCCGACGCTCGCCTGCGGGTCGTGCGTGACGACGTGTACCGTCTCCTCGCCCGGGTCCCCGAACGCCTGCACGACCTGATACTGATAGACGTCGACCACTCGCCCGACGACCGGCTGACCGCGGCCAACGGCTTGTTCTACACGCGGAAGGGGCTCGAGGCGGCGAAGGCGCACCTCAAGCCCGGCGGCGTGCTCGGCGTCTGGTCCTACGCGGAATGCTCTCCGTTCGCCGAAGCCCTGCGGGAGGCGTTCCGGGAGGTCCGCGTCGAGCGCGTCGAGTTCAAGAACCGCTTCGTCGGGGAGGTCCAGGCCGACTGGCTGTTCTTCGCGAGGCCATAGGCGGCGCCGCGGCTCACGGGCAGGGCCGGTTCAGCAGGAGCCAGTAAAGCCCCAGCTCCTTGACTGCGGACGCGAAGGCCGCGAAATCGACCGGCTTGCAGACGTAGCTGTTCGCGCCGAGGTGATAGCTCTTGATGCGGTCGTTCTCCTCGTCCGAGGAGCTGAGCACGACCACCGGCAGATGGCGGGTGCGGTCGTCGCCGCGGATCCGTCTCAGGACCTCGAGTCCGTCGATCTTCGGCAGGTGCAGGTCGAGGAGGACGACCATCGGCCGCAGGACCTCCGCCGAAGGCTCGGAGCCGTGGAGCAGGTCGAGGGCCGCCTGGCCGTCGCGGGCGACGACGACGTCGTTGGCCACGCCGCTCTTGCGCAGCGACATCAGCATCAGCTTCTCGTCGTCGGTGTTGTCCTCGACCATGAGGATGCCTTTCTTATCCATCATGACTTTCGCTCCCACAGGGTGAAATAGAAGGCGGCGCCGCGCTCCACCGCGCTCTCCGCCCAGACGCGACCTCCATGGCGCGAGATGACGCGCTGGACGGTGGCCAGGCCGATGCCGGTGCCCTCGAACTCGTTCGCCGCATGCAGGCGCGTGAAGGGCTCGAACAGCCTCTTGGACAGGGACATGTCGAAGCCGGCGCCGTCGTCCTTCACGAAGTAGACGGTGCTCCCGCCCCGGTTCTCCGCGCCGAACTCGATGCGCGCGGTCGGATGCTTGCTCGTGTACTTCCAGGCGTTGCCGAGGAGGTTGACGAGGGTCACGCGCAGCAGGTTCGGGTCGCCCCACGCCCGGACGTTGGGGGCGACGACGAGGTCGACCCGGCGGTCGGGCTCCGATCGTCTCAGCTCGTCGCCGATCGCCGCGGCCAGCGCGCTGAGGTCCACGCTCTCGGGCCGCAGGACGGTCCGCGTGATGCGGGAGAGGTTCAGCAGGTCGTCGATCAGCTGCCCCATCCGCTTGCTGCCCTGGCGGACGCGGGTGAGGTAGTCCTTCCCGGCCTCGTCGAGCTTGCCGGCGTATTCCGAGAGCAGGAGCTGGCTGAAGCCGTCCACCGCGCGCAGCGGCGCGCGGAGGTCGTGGGCCACCGAGTAGCTGAAGGTTTCGAGCTCCCGGTTAGAGGCCTCGGCGGCCAGCTTGGCCGCGAGCAGAGCCTCCTCGCTGCGCTTGCGCGCGGTGATGTCCTTGGCCACGCCGATGAAGCCGCGCAGGCGCCCGTCGCGGCCGCGGAACACCGTCGAGGAGTAGAGCGCCGGCATGCGCCCTCCGCTCCCGGCGCGCAGGACGACCTCGGCGTCCCGGACGACCTCCTCCTTCGGCGGCGATTCGAAGATCGAGGCGAGAGGCCGTCCGACGACCTCGGAGCCGTCGAGGGCCTCGGCGGCCGCGCGATTGACGGTCTGTATGCGCCCGTCGGGATCGGTGACCACGAGCATGTCGTCCATGTTCTCCAATATGCCCTCGACGTATTCCTTGGACACGGTCGTGCGCGCCAGCTCGGCGCTCATGGCGTTGAAGCTCTCCGCGAGCTCGCCGAGCTCGTCGCCCGAGAGGACGGGAACCTTGACGTCGAACTGCCCCTTGCCGATGCGCGCGATGCCCGCCATCAGCCCGTGGATCGGAGCGAGCATGCCGCGCGCGAGCAGGACGAAGAGCCCGAGGACGATCACGCCGATCAGGACGACGATCAGCGAGATGTCGCGGAGGATGCGCGTCTCCGTCTCCTCGGGCACGCGCAGCGGCACGGCGAGCTTGAGCGTCCCGGCGCGGCTCTTCAATCCCGTCCGCAGCGCGCCGGACAGGAGGAACTCCTCCTCCGCGGCGGGGGGCCAGACCGGGACGGTGATGAGGAGCGCGGGCTCCCCGCGCACCGTGCCCTTCTTCAGCCGCGGCTCCCCCGCGACGAGGCCCGCCCTCGTGAATTCGTCGTCCTCCATCCGGCCTCTCTCGGTGACCGTCGTGTGCGCGAGGACCTTCCCGTCCGGATCGAGCGCCGCAGCGTACAGGGCGCCCTCCTCCCGCTGGAGCTTCTGAAGGATCGGCAGCAGGTCCGACTCGCGGCCCGACGCGAGCGCCGGGGCCAGGTCGTGCATCGAGGCGAGCGCGAGCACGACTGAGCTCTTCTCGACGCCGCCGATGATGATCGAGTGGACGGAGCCCTGGATCAGCACGAGCACGAGGACCGAGGCGAGGAGCCCCGCTCCCAGGATGAGCGTGAGGAACTTGGCCTGGAGCTTCATCGCAGAGCCTCGACGCCCTTGCCGAGGGCGTCCAGCGGGACGACGAGGCCCGCGTTCCGCGCCGACTCGAGGTTGACCGTGATCGAGGTCCGCGTCGGGTAGACGACCTCGGGCAGCTCCTCGCCGGCCAGGGCGCGCCGGGCCAGGTCCGCGGCGAGCCGCCCCTCTTCTTCGGCGCCGACGGACACCGCCGCGGCGGCCCCGGCGACGGCGAGACCGCGGGTCGGGGCGTAGAAGGGGACGCGGTTATCCCAGGAGAACTGCTTGATCGTCTGGAAGTTCTCGGGAGTGGCCAGGCTCGGATCGGGGGCCAGCCAGATCGCGTCGGCCTTGGCCGCGAGCAAGGCCCGGAGCGCGGAAGGGACGCCGTTCGGCCCGGCCGCTCGCGGCGAGACGATCTCCATCCCGATGGCGGCGCCGGCCCGCCGGAGGTCCGGGACGTAGCCCGCCGTGTCCCTGCCGTCCGTCAGGACCGCCAGGCGCTTGAGCCCGGGCTGGAGCCGGCGCAGCTCCGAGAGGAGCCTCCCCGGCGCGGGCTTCATCGACACGAAGGCGAACGGGCCGCGGTGCCGCAGGCGCGCGCCGAGCCCGGGCGCCATGCACGCGATCAAGGTCGCGCCGTGCGGGTAGGGCTGGACGGCGGCCTCTCCTCCGAAGGCGACGACGACGCGCGCTCCCTCGGCGGGCGGGCGCGCCGGAAGCCGGACGTGCGAGACCTCGCGCCCGAAAGCCTTCAGGAAGCCGTCGAACGCGGCCTGGTAGGGGCCCGGCGCGGAACTGAGGACGGCGGCGACCTCCTGAGCCGGGGCCGGAGACGCGGCCGCGAGCGCCGCGATCAGCAGCAAGGCGGACGGCGCGGCGGCGCGGTCGAAGGTCATAGGCGATGCCCCGATTCTAGCCGAACCCGTCGCTCGCTCCCATGGACGGCGTGTCGCCGTCTGGTGACGTCGGCACGGGGCTCGCCGTGACAATTGATTCACCCGGTCGTTATGGTCCGCGTCCCGGCGATGGCGTATCTTACGACGATGAAAGCCTCTCGAGGGGCCGAGCTGGCCGTCCTGTCGGCGATGCTCGCCGCGACGTCCGCCGCCGCCCAGGGCCGTCCGGCTAACGACGGCCCGGACTACGATTTCTTCAAGTTCATGCAGACCGAGGCGGCCGTCGCGTCGACCCGGCCCGAGCCCCTGCTCAAGACGGTCTCCACCGTCTCGATCATCGACCGCCCGATGATCGAGGCGTACAATTTCCTGACCGTGTCCGAGGCCGTCTCGGTCGTGGCCGGCTTCTACATGACGCGCACGACGTTCATGAACACGGTCCCGGCGGGACGGGGGGTCCTGCCCTCGCACTACGCCAATAAGGTCCTCGTCATGATCGACGGCGTCGCGTCATGGCTGTCGACGACCGGCGAGGGGTTCCTCGACCGCGTCCACATCAACGACGTCGAGCGCATCGAGGTCCTGAAGGGCCCCTCGTCGGTCTTGTACGGGAGCAACGCCTTCACGGGCGCGATCAACATCGTGCTCCGGCGGCCGCGGGGCTCCGGGGAGAGCGGCCGCCTCCACGGCGAGTTCGGCGTGCCCGCCGCCTATCAGGCCGGCGGGAACTATCAAGCGCGGGACGCGGGCCGTTCGTTCTTCGCCGCCGCCAACGCCTCCTCCGAACGCGGCCGGCGGATGTCGTTCACCGACGAGGTCGGCGTCTCCCGGGGCGTCGACGACCTGCGCTACCCGAGGGGCGGGAACTTCACGCTCGCGTCCTCGTACGGAAGCCACTCGGTCCTGTTCAACGGCTACCGGGACGAGTTCCTCGACCTCGAGGGCGCCGTTCCCCAGTTCGCCCAGGGCGCCGGCAAGCTCCAGAAGCGGAGCGGCTACCTCGCCAATTATTCCCTCGACGCCCCGCTGACCGACGCGCTGGACCTCGGCTGGTCGGCGACCTACGACTGGAACGAGCGCGATTTCCCCCGGACCCAGGACGAGACCGAGGCGACCCGGACCTCGGGCTATCGGCTCCACAACCTGGTCAAGGTCGACGCGCGGCCGTCGCCTTCGCTCGCGCTCGAGGGCGGGGCCGACTACGACTACCGCTGGGTGGACTTCTACAAGACCTACGACCCGCGCAGCGGCGCCGTGATCAGCGGCACGGGCCTGCACGGCCGCCAGGTCTTCGAGTACTCCGCCTTCGCTCAGGCGGGCCTGGACAAGGACAGCTGGAAGGGCGCGATCGGCAGCCGCCTGACCCGCAACCAGTACTTCGGGACGAACATCGCCTCCCGCGGGACTCTGATCTACCTGATCGACGAGGACAACAGCGTGAAGGCGATCGCGGGCCAATCCTACCGCAGCCCGTCGATCTTCGAGTTGTTCTTCCTCAACCCGACGCGCTCCGTGGCCGGCAACTCCCGCCTGCAGCCCGAGCGCTCGGACAGCGTCGAGGTCGCGTACCTCACGCAGCGCGGCGACGCGTCCTTGCAGGCCGTCGCCTACATCGCCCAGTACAAGAACAAGATCGACCGGCGCACGCAGGACGTGCTCTTCGACGACGGCGTGTTCGTCCCCGGGGTCCGGAAGTACGAGAACGGGGGGAAGTTCAACGCGGGCGGCTGGGAGCTCGAGGCCCGCTGCCGGCGGCCCGAGGACCTCGACGCGTTCGCGGCGGTCACGTACGTCCGCAGCCGCGACGGCTGGGAGACGAACTTCCGCTTCGTGCCGAAGATCGCCTTCGCCGCCGGCGCGGCGAAGACCTGGGGGCCGCTGACCCTGTCAGGCGTGGTCCGCTACCGCGGCGCGACGGCCGGCCGTCTGGCCGCCGTTCCGCGCCAGGCCTCGGGCGACCTGAGCGTCGCCTACGCACGGCCCGCCTCGAGGATCCGCCACGTCCTCTCGGTCAAGAACGTCGCGAACCGCCTGACGCGCTTCCCGGAATACGTGCGCCAGACCGGGCCGTTCCTCAACGAGCTTCCCTCCAACGACTACCGCAGCATCGTCTACAGCGCGCAGGTGCGCTTCTAGCCGCCGCGGGACTTCCGCGCCTAGAAGCCGGCGAAGACGGCGGCCGCGTTCGGCGTGTTCGGCGGCGGCGCCTGGCTCGGGTCGCGGTTGAGGTCCGGGAACGGGTAGCGGAACGGGTACGGATGCGGGAAGCGCATCGGATACGGCAGGTCCCAGGACGGATGTATGTCCTCGCGCGTGACCGCCTTGAACGCGCCGTTCGCCGAGCAGAGCACGGCCGGATTGTCGGTCACCCCGTTCGAGGCCTTCAGGCAGTCGATCGGCGAGGCGTCCACCGCGCCCGAGCACAGCAAGGCGGGGTACTGCGTCAGGCCCTTCGCCGCCTTGAAGCAATCGACGGGGGCGTTCGAGCGCGCGCCCGCGCACAGCAAGGCCGGATAATCGGTGAGGCCCTTGGCCGCGGCGAAGCAGGCGACCGGCGCGTCGGACTCCGCGCCCGCGCACAGCATCGCGGGGAAGTTCGTCACCGCCTTCGCGGCGGCGAAGCAGGCGAGCGGCGCGTTCGACCGCGCCCCCGAGCAGAGCAGCGCCGGGTAGCCCGTGACGTCCTTCGCGGAGGCGAAGCAGACCGCCGGCGCCTGGGACTCCGCCCGCGCGCACAGCAGCGCGGGGAAGTTCGTGATCCGGCGCGCGGCCTTCCAGCAGTCCACGGGGGCGTTCGAGCGGGCGCCCGAGCAGAGCAGGGCGGGATAGTCGGTGAGCTTCTTGGCCTCGGGGAAGCAGGCGGCCGGGGCGTCCGTCGCCGCGCCGGCGCAGAGAAGGGGCGGATAGCTGGTCAGGGGCTTGGCGGCCGCATAGCAGCCGATCGGTCCCTCCGCCTTCGCGGCCGGCGACAGCAGGGCAAGGACGACGATGAGCGTTTTCATCTCTCCTCCGCGCGTCTACGCCAACGAGCCGAGTATACAGATTTCGGCGCCGAGCGCACGCCCGGAAAAAGACGTTTCATGCGACTATTTTTTGACGCGAATGATAGAATCCCGCATGCGCGCGTTCCTGGCCGTTCTGTTCCTCGCGTCCGCGGCGTCCGCGGCGGGTCCGTCCTCTCTGTTCGACGCGCACGGCTGCCGCGCCTGCCACAAGATCGGCGCTCGCGGCGGGAACTCGGGCCCGGACCTGACCTTGGTCGGCCATCGCCGGCCGCGGGCCTGGCTCGAGAGATGGCTCGCGAGCCCGCGCGCGTACAAGCACGACACCGAGATGCCGGAGCAGGGATTGAGCTCGCCCGACCGCGCCGCCCTGGCCGATTTCCTGTCGGCGCAGAAGGGCCGGGCGTGGGGCGATTCCCGCCCGTGGCTGCCCGCCGGCGACGGGCGCACGATCTACGTCCGGGCCGGCTGCGTCGCCTGCCACGGCCCCGCGGGCCGCGGCGGCCACCCGAACCCGGGCGCGCACGGAGGCGTCATCCCGGCGCTCGCCCCGCTGATGGGCACCTATAAAAAAGACGAGCTTATCTCGAGGATCAGGCGCGGCGTGATCCCCGAGACCCACGGCGGGCCGCCCGCGGACGTGAGCATGCCCGGCTGGGAGGGCGTCCTCTCCGACGCGGAGCTCGGCGCGCTGGCCGATTATCTGCTGACTTTGGCGAAGACCGATCCCAAGGACGACTTCTGAACCATGAGCGACCTCCAAGAATGGCTGAGCCTGATCCTGCGCTGGACCCACGCGATCACCGGCATCATGTGGATCGGCCAGACCTACCTGTTCAACTGGATGGAGAAGGCCTTCGACCCGCCTCCCAAGGCCGCGGGTAAGCCGAACATCTCGGGGGAGCTGTGGATGGTGCACGGCGGCGGCTTCTACCTCGTCGAGAAGCAGAAATGGCCGGAGGACATGCCTCGCGTCCTCCACTGGTTCAAGTGGGAGGCGATGCTGACCTGGCTGTCCGGCTTCCTCCTGCTGTCCCTGACCTACTGGGCCGGAGCGTCCCTGCTCGATTACGGCTCGGAGCTGCCGCGCTGGAAGGGGATCCTCGTCTCGGCGGGGGCGCTGGCGGGCGCCGTCGGCGCCTACCGGCTGGTCTGGAGGACGCCGCTGGGCCGCGCCGAGGCCGCCGGCGGGATCGTCTGGTACCTGTTCCTGGTCGCCTCCGGCGCCGCGCTGCTGAACGTCCTCAGCGACCGCGCGGCCTATCTCCACGTCGGCGCCATGATGGGCACGGTCATGATGACGAACGTCTGGATGACCATCATCCCCAACCAGCGGAAGATCATGGCCATCTCCGAGGCGAACGGCGAGCCCCGTCCGGAGCTGTCGCTCGAGGCCAAGCGCTGCTCGAAGCACAACACCTTGATGTCGATGCCTCTGCTGTTCCTCATGCTGAGCAACCACTACCCGTCGATCACCTTCGGCGGCTCCCATCCCGTGCTCCTGCTCGCCGTCCTGCTCCCTCTGGGCGCCTGGGCGGCGCATCTGATCCGGGAGCACGCGTGACCGAGGCCGCGGCGCTGCGCTGCCCCTCGTGCGGAGCTCCGGTCGCCGCGGAGGCGCCGGAGTGCGGGCATTGCCGCGCCGCGCTCCATCCGGTCCGCTGCCCGTGGTGCTTCGACTGGACGTTCGCGGAAGCCCGCGACTGCGCGCGCTGCGGGTCCCGCGCCGAGGCGCCGGAACTCGCGGCGTCCTGCCCGTCCTGCCGCGAGCCGCTGTCCTCCCGCTCGCTGGGAAGCGCGAGGTTGTCCGGCTGCGCCCGCTGCGGGGGCGTGTGGGCCGATCCCGCCTCGTTCCGCGCGATCTGCGAGGAACGCGAGGTCCAGGCCGCCTACCTCGGCGAAGGCTCGGTCCTGAAGGCGCCGGCCCCGTCCGACCCGCTGTCGTCTCCCATCGTCTACCGCCCCTGTCCGGTCTGCGCCGAGCTGATGAACCGCTTCAACTTCGCCGGCTGCTCGGGCGTGATCCTCGACGCCTGCAAGCCCCACGGGGTCTGGTTCGACCCCGACGAGCTGCGCCGGATCGCCGCCTTCATCCGCGGCGGCGGCCTGGACGTCGCGCGCGGCAAGGAGAAACGCAGGCTCGAGCTCGAGCACCGCCGCCTGGAGCGGGCGACGGACGACTCCGAACGGGCCTTGCGGGGTTTCCGTGAGATGACGCCCCTGTCGATCGGCGCTTCCCGCGGCCTGCTGCGCTTCCTCCTGGAGCCTTAGGCGCCCCGGGGGCCTTGCGCAACCGGGGCGCGCCGTCTATCCTTAAGACGGCATTTAGGAGAACCCCGCCCATGACCTTCGTCCGACCCGTCCTCGCCGCGCTCATGCTTTTCTCGTCCGTTCCGCTGCCGGCTCAGCCGCTCGAGCCGCCGACCTTGGAGGGGGAGTTGAAGGCTCCGAAGCTCTCCGCCCCGGCGCTCAAGGGCGCCAAGGCGCTCCCCGCCGGAGCGGGCGCCGCCTCCTCCGACGCGCTCATCGCGGCGGCCGCGCCGCCGTCCGTCGGCGCCGGGACGATGGTGACGGTGTCCAACGGCGGCGGCTCGAATTCGATCCTGCCCGCCATCCCGGGCGCGCCGACCGAGGAGCGCATCCAGCTCGACAAGATCACGACGCTGAACACGATCAAGCAGCAGGAGTTCCAGCAGCGGCTGCGCGCGCTGACCGAGGAGCGCGACGAGGCCGTGCTGCGCAACACCCTCCTCGCCGAGAAGCTGCGCGCCGAGTTCGCCCCGGTCGAGCACGAGCAGAAGACGCTCCAGCTCAAGGGCCAGATCGAGGAGGAGAAGTTCATGCGCGCCGCGGCGGAGCTGCGCCACCAGCGCGACAGGGCGCGTCTCGAGAACGAGCTCGCGCGCGAGAAGCTCAACGCCGAGACGATCAAGGCGGACGCGGAGAAGCTGCGCCGGGACCTCGTCGTCCAGGAGCTCGACTTCCAGGCGCGCAAGCTGCGCCAGGAGGCGGACCTCGCCGACAACAAGACCGTCGCCATCAAGGCGGACCTCGAGCTGCGCTCCAAGAAGGAGGACTGGCGCAAGCAGGCGAACCGGGAGCCCGATTACGAGAAGGAACCGTTCAAGAACGGCGTCCTGACGATCAGCGACCGCCGGATCGCCATCGAGGGGCCGATCGTCTACGGCACGGCGGACTTCGTGACGGAGCGCATCCATTACTTCAACAACAAGTCCGAGGAGTTCCCCATCTTCCTCGTCATCGACCGCAGCCCCGGCGGCTCGGTGATGGAAGGGTACCGGATCCTCAAGGCGATGCAGGCCAGCAAGGCTCCCGTCCACGTCGTGGTCAAGTCCTACGCGGCCAGCATGGCCGCCACCATCGCCACGCTCGCCCCGCACTCGTACGCCTACCCGAACGCGGTCATCCTGCATCACCAGATCTGGAGCGTGGTGTTCGGCAACCCGACCCAGCAGAAGCAGCAGCTGGACATCATCAAGGAGTGGGACCGCCGCCTGCGGGAGCCGATCGCGCGCAAGATGGGCACGAGCATGGAGAAGTTCACGGCCGAGATGTACAAGCAGAACGTCGACGGCGACTGGGAGGAGTTCGCGGACGCCGCGGTCAGGCTCAAGTGGATCGACCACGTCGTGCACGAGATCCGCGAGACCGGCATCGTCAAGGAGCCGGAGACCAAGCTCGAGGACAAGCCGAAGCTGGCCTTCGGCCTGGCCGAGGAGTCCGACGCGAAAGGCGACCGCTTCGTGCGCCTGCCGCGCCTGCAGCACGCGGACGCCTACTTCCTGTACAACCGCGACGGCTATTACCGCTGATGGACATCAAGTCCATCCTGGCGCCCGGAGAGGACTCCCTGCCGACGCTCGAGCAGAACCTCTCGACGGGGACGGCGGCGGTCTCATCCCTGCCGACGATCACCGCCGACCCGATGACGTACGCCAAGCTCGGGGGCAGCACCGTGATGGGGCTGGCCGGGATGTTCTACCTGGGATACGGCCGCAAGCACAACGACGCCCGCAAGATGGTCATCGGCGCCGCGCTCACCATCGGCAGCATCCTCTTCTTCTAGCGCGCCGGGACGGCGGGAAGGGCGATGCTGAAGGCCGAGCCGCGGGCGAGGCGGCTGCGCGCCGAGACGCGCCCTCCGTAGGCGCCGACGAGCTTCTTGACCAGGTGCAGGCCGAGCCCCGGGCTGCCCGCCTTCGCCCCTTTCGCGACGCGGTAGAAGCGGTCGAAGACGCGCGGCAGCTCGGCGCTCGGGATGCCGATGCCGCTGTCCTCGACGACGATGCGCGCCTCGCGCCCGGCGCTCCTCGCCTTGACGCGCACCCACCCTCCCGGCGGGGTGAACTTGATCGCGTTGTCGAGCAGATGCTCGAGCGCCTGCCCCAGATGCGACGGCTCCATCCTCACCCTCAGGCCGCGCGGCACCGACACGCCCACCGTCAGCCCCTTGCGCCGGGCGCGTGAGGCCGCCCGGCGCGCCCGGTCGCGCGCGACGCGTCCCACCTCGACGGCCACCGGCCGGACCGGGGTGGAGCCCTCGAGCGCCGACAGCGTGAGCAGATCCCCGACCATCGCGTCGAGGCGGTCGGCGTTGGCCTCGATGATGTTCAGGAACCTCGCGCGGTCCGCGGGGTTCTTCCAGGCGCCCTCCCGGAGGGTCTGGGCGAAGCCCTTGATGGCCGCGACGGGCGTGCGGAACTCGTGCGAGACGTTCGCGACGAACTCCCGCTCCGCCCGCTCCTTGGCGACGGCGAGGTCCTCGGCGCGCTTGCGCTTGGTCACGTCCACGGCGATGATGACGACGCCGACGGTCTCGCCCCGCTCGCCGCGGTAGGGCAGGATGTCGCGCTGGACCCAGCGCCTGGCTCCGCCGCGGAGCGTGAGCTCCTCGAGCACGCCGACGACCGCCTTGCCCGAGGAGATGACGGCGAGGTCGTTCGCGTGGTACTGGCGGGCGAGGGCCGGAGGGAACAGCTCGTCGACCCGGCGGCCCTGGACCTGCTCGACGGTCTTCCCCAGCCAGCGCGCGGCGGCGCGGTTGCAGCGCAGGATGCGGTTGTCGGCGTCCTTGTACCAGATCATCGCTCGCACGGTGTCGAGGATCACCGCCTGCTCGGCCTCCTGCCGGCGCAGGGCGGCCTCGGCCCGTCGTCGCTCGGCGAGCTCGGCCTCCACCGCCTGGTGGAGCTGGGCCTTCTCGATCGCGGCGCCGGCGCGCGTCGCGAGCTGCTCGGCGATCACGAGGTCGGTCCGGCACAGCGGGCGCCAGCCGGAGTCGGCGCCGAGGGTCATCACGCCGAGCGTCTTGCCGTGGGAGCGGAGCGGGACGCACATGTACGAGGCGACGTCGAGCTCCTGCAGCAGGCGCATGTGCTCCGGCGAGACGGCGAGACGCTCGTTGAAGTCGGGCGCCGTCCGGGCCGCGAACTCGGTCTTCCCGGAGGCCAGGACGCGGTGGACCGGGTTGCGGCGGTCGCCCGGGGGCATGCGGACGCAGGCGAGCTCCTGGAGCAGATGGACGCGGTCCGGCGAATCGTGCCAGACCTGAGGCTCCGCGAGGCCCCCGGCGGAGCGCAAAGTGATCGAGCACCACTGCCCTAGGCGAGGGACGGCCGCCGAGCACAGGCTGTGCAGGGCCCCGTCGAGGTCGATGGAATCCGTGATCGCCTGCACCGCGGTGACCAGGAACTCGAGGCGCTCGCGGGATTCGTCCGCCTGGCGGGCGAGGACCCGGTCGTGCTTGGCGGTGTAGGCGCAGCCGCGCGCCTCGTCGGAGGAGAAGGGGAAGCAGGGGGGGATCGAGGGAGGGGGCATCGGCGCGGGTCCGCGGCCATCATGATATCAGCCGCGGCGACGGCCGCGAGGTCACATTATTTTGACCGGGGTGTGACGGCCCTAGAGATCGAGGTAGGTGAGCAGGCGCTTGCGCCAGCCGGGCAGCCAGCGCGCCTCGTCGCGGGCGGGCGGGCTGTTGGCCACGCGGCGGGTCAGCGCGGCGTCGGCGGACTTCGCGAAGGCCTCGACGGAGGCCTGTCCGGCGGGCGCGTCCGCCATCCCCTCGAGGACCTGGAGCAGGCCCCAGCCCTCGCCGTTGTAGCGCTCGGCGGGGTTGATCCCCTCGCCCTTGAAGTTCACGTAGTCCATCAGCGCGTACACGCCGTTGGGCACGGCGGCGACGCGGTCGAAGCGGTTCTGGAGTGCCGGGCGCTCGGAGGCCGGCGCGGCCGCGAGGATCTTGGGCAGGGCGGCCTCGAGGCGGTCGGCGGCGTAGCGGGCCTGGAGACCGACCGTCGAGGCCAGCAGGTCGCGGAGCTCGTTCATGCGCGGGCCGCGGAAGTCGGCGAAGAAGGCGTCCCGGTCGGGCCAGGGGCACGGCGGTCTTCCCTGCAGCCAGGCGGGCAGGGTCTTCCCGCCGGCGGCCAGGGCGTCGAGGAGGCCGGGGAAGCTCTCGGTGAACGGGCCGCGCGCGCCGGCCTTGTACCAGATGAAATGGCCGATGCCGAGCGAGGCGAAATCCTCGCCCTTGTTCCAGTGGGTGAGGCCGTCGATCGAGCCCCGGCTCTCGTTGTGCCAGATCTTCCGGCCGACGGCCTCGGCCTCGGCGTCGCTGAGGCGGATGCCGGCGTGGACGCAGGACGACGCGGCGAGCAGGGCGGCGCAGAGCAGGGCTCGTTTCATGAGCCCCATTCTAGCACGGCGGGCGGCGTCAGGGCCGGGTCTTGCCGTGGCGCAGCGAGCGGTGCCGCAGACGGTTGACCTTGCGCGAGAAGAAGACGGGCTCGTGCATCGGCGCGCCGCGCCCCTTGGGCGTCGCGTTGACCGCCGCGCCGGAGCGGCCGAGCTTCGGCGGCTCCGTCCAGTGCAGCTCGGGCGTGCCGAGGACGGCGTCCGGCCGCAGCCCCGTGCGCAGCTTGTGCGGGCGGCGGTCCTCCAGGGTCTGCCGGCGGCGGTGCTTCACGTCGGCGCTGAACGGCAGCCTCCACGTCTTCAGGTTGGCCAGGCCTTGAGGTCCGGGCTTTTCTTTCTTCATGCCGCATTCTAGCGCGCGCGGCGCGACGGCGGTTTGACGGCGGGGCAACGCTATCGCGACGCGCGGGCGTCGACGCCCTCGTGGAAGCGCCAGGCCGCGAGGAAGGCGCCGGCCGTGACCACGTGCCACAGGGCGTGGAACTGGAACCAGTGGTCGTCGGGGCGGCAGGCGAAGTCCGTGTGGTCGAGGTGCCAGCAGGCGTAGGCGGCCAGCAGCAGGGCCTGCATCAGCCAGAACGGCGCGTAGGAGGGCGCGTCCCGCTTGACCAGCATGAGACGGACCTCCAGGGCGGCCAGGGCCAGGGCCTGGACGAGGACGAGGGTCTGTATCCCCCAGCCCGCCGCGCGGAAGGCGAACAGAGCCGCCATGCTCGCGGCGAACAGGCCGCCCCAGAAACGGAGCGCGCCCCTTTCGTCGAGCAGGCCGGCGCGCCTCAGGCCGCGCGCCAGGGCCCAGCCGAGGAGCAGGAACATCCCGGCGTAGTCGAGGACCTGTCCGGCGAAGGTGTACGAGGCGTGGAAGGCGAAGGACGTGACGCCGACCGCGATCGACACCGGGCCGAGGCCCCCGGCCGTCAAGAGGCCGCGCCTCGAGGCGCGGCGCATGATCCAGACCCCGACCGCGACGTAGGCGAGGTTCGACCACGTGTTCGCCGGAGCGGCGATCCAGCCGGCGAGGTTCGCCTCGCAGTGCTTGATGTCGGGCAAGGTCCACCCGCTCCACGGGGAACCGTCGGGCGGGGGCGGCACGACGCGGGGATCCACGCCGAGACTGTAGCGAAATGGCCCCCGAAGGGGCTAGGCCCGGGGGCCCGGTTTCGAGTAGGCCGCTTGGCGGGCCTTTTTGGGCCTCCTCGGCCCACAGGGAAAAGGGGGGGCGCTTGGTAGGATAGGGTCATGAAGAAACCCACTTTCGCCGCGATCGCCGCCCTCCTCCTCTCCGTCGCCGCTTCCGCCCAGGTCGTCGGGAAGTGGGACAAGCTCGAAGGCCAGCGCAGCGGCATCTCCCAGCCCCGCACCGTCGCCGTCAGCGATAAGGCGGCCTGGGAGCAGGTCTGGAAGGAGCACTCGGCCGAGGCCCCCGTCCCCTCCGTGGATTTCTCGAAGGAAGGCGTCGTCGCGGTGTTCCTCGGCGAGACGCGCGCCGCCGGCGTGAAGATCGAGATCGTCGTCCAGGACGACATGATCGACGCGAACCGCCTCAACGTGTTCTATAAGGAGATCCGTTCCGCCGCGAAGCCGTTCGCGGCCCAGATGGTCTGCCGCCCGTTCGCGATGGTCAAGGTGCGCAAGGCCGCGACCGTCTCCTTCGAGGCCGACGGCCGGGTGTCCATCCCCGAGAACATGAAGGCGCCGAAGAACCCGCGCGACGACTCCAAGGTCCGCGCGCTCCTCGAGACCCTTCCGTCCTTCGACGGCCGCTGAGCCTCTAGGCCGCCGGGCCCGGTCGGGGTTTAGGCATAAAAACCCCTCGACAATCGGTGGTTCCGGCCCTATACTCCCACTGTGAAGCGACCCCTCGCCTCCGCCCTCGCCTTCCTTATTGTCGCCCTGTCCCCGGGGGCGCCGGCCTATCAGGCGTTCGCCCAGACCGTGGGGAAGACCGGCTCGGCGGCGGGCGCGACGGGCGACGCGGCGACCTCGGTCAACTCCGGCGTCAATAACGGCGGGCTCGCGGCGCCGCTCGCCCTCCCGGTCCAGACCTTGGGCCTCAACTCCGCTTTGGCGCCGGCGGCCGCTCCGGCCCTCAACGCCGCCGCCGTCCCGGCCCTGACGCCCTCGGTCGCCGCCGTCTCCCCCGCCGCCGCGCTCTCCCAGCCGGGCGCGCTCAAGGCGGCGCCGGCCAAGCCGGTCGTCCCGGCCGCCCTTCAGCCCGCCGCCAAGACGGCGAACGCGCCCGCGGGCCTGTCCGCCGCGTCCAAGCAGGTCGAGACTTTGTCCCAGTCCGCCAAGCCGGTCATGGAAGGCGTCAAGAACGGCGACGCGACGCTCGCCCTCAACAGCGTCTACGAGAATTCCTCCTCGCGCGGTCAGCTCGGCGCGGTCACGGCCCCGTCGGGGCCCGCGGCGCTCCGCTCGGGCCTGAAGCGCTCCGCTCCCTCGGCCGCTCCTCAGGGCCCCGCGGAGGTCCCGGCCGCCCAGGCTCCCGCCGCCAAGCCCTCCGTGTGGCAGCGCATCCGCTCGACCTTCGACCTGTCCGAGTTCAACAAGAGCGAGAAGGCCTACATCGCCGGGCAGGCCGTCTTCCTCCTCGCGATCTCAGTGTACCTCGCCTCCCTGCCCCTGCTCGTCAGCGCCCTCACCGGCGACGCGGCGATGACCGGCGTCGCGCGCATGGTCCACTACTGGGTGTTCGGCGGCGCCTCCCTGTTCGCGGGCGCGGTCGTCAGCAAGACCCCGATGAAGCGCATCCTCGTCGGCGCGGCCGGCGGGAGGGCCCTGCTGTTCGGCTCGATCGGCGCGCTGGCGCTGTTCGGCGGCCTGCCCTGGGCCGCGTTCCTCGTCCTCGTCGGCGTGAACTCCCTGATCGTCGCGCACAACCATCTCGTCGACATCGACACCGGCGGGGCGGCCAAGATCTTCAAGGGGGCCGACCAGAAGTCCACCGACCACAAGATCGAGAAGGCCGGCTACGTCTACGACTTCATCTACTACGGCATGATGCTGGTCGTCCCCGCGCTCATCGGCCTGCCCATGGACTGGATCGACGCGCGCTTCGGCGCCGGCATCGGCGCCGGGGCGGGCTTCGCCGTGTTCGCGGCCCTGATGGGCGTCGTCTCCTACATCTACGCGACCAAGGTGGTCACGGTCGGGGACATGGCCTCGGCTCCCTGGAACGGGCTCAAGGACTACGCCGGCCGCCTGTTCGGCGCGCTCAAGACCTTCGGGCGCATCCTGCTCGACATCCCGCGCCGCAACTGGGCCACGGCCAAGATCATCATGGGCAACAAGGCCATCCTCGCCCGCTCGACGATGGCGACGATGGAGAACTTCGTCGAGGACGCCCTGTTCGCCGTCGTCCTGCCCACCTTCGCCATCGACATCCTCAAGGTCGGCGCGTTCGGCAACGGCCTCCTGCTCTCCGCGATCACCGCCGGCGGCCTCGTGGCCTCGATGTTCCTGATGAAGCGCATACAGGCGCTCCAGAAGAAGCACGGCACCTACAAGGTCCTGGCCGGCCTCACCGCCATCGCGGCGCTGGCCTTCGTGCCTTCGATCGGCCTGTGGCTGGTGCCGTCGCTGGCCCTCGCCATCCCCGCCGTGTTCATGATGAAGCTGATGCTGCAGCCGCTGCGCTCACGCATGCGCGCTCTCCTTCAGACCGAGATCAAGAACGACCCCAAGGCCGCGCCCCACGCCGACGACATCTACAGCCTTATGACCTTCGTCGAGGTGATCGCGGCCGGCGCGGGCGGCCTGGCCTTCGCCTGGCTGTTCCACCACTCGATGCCGGGCACGGCCCTCGCCCTGGCCCTCGGCGCGCTGGCGCCGATGAAGATCATCACGGTCACTTTGTTCGCGATGGGCTTCGTCTACCTCGGCGGCCTGCGCTGGGTCAAGGCTCAGCTCAGCAAGCCGACCAGGACCGTCCACAAGTCGCCCGAGGGCAACGAGGCGAAGATGCTCGCCCAGCTCGCGGACAGCCTTCAGGCGAACGGCCTGCAGGCGCACAAGACGGCGAAGGTCACGGGCCCCGCGAACGAAGACCAGCCCACGGTCGTCCTTCTCGCCCCGGCGTCCCGCCATAAGATCGCCATCGCCCGCGAGGGCGGACGCCAGGCTCCCGGCGACGTGAACCTCGTCCTCGACGCCTCGTGGCTGATCCAGGAGCGCTACCCCGACGGCCGCACCAAACTGCTCGTCACCAAAGGCGTCGTCTTCGACGAGAAGGGCCAGGCGACCGTCGTCGAGTACGAGACGCCCCGTCGCGTCCATTATTTCGCCAACTACTTCACGTTGAGCGGCAACGACCGCGAGGACGGCGTGCCGCTCGAGGAGAACCTCGACACCCCGCAGTCGAACTCCTACATCCTGGAGCATGAGGTCAACGACAAGCTGGCGACGCGCCTGATGCTCGCGGCGAGGGGCGTGGCCGTTCCGGCGACCCTGGCCCTTCTGATGCCGGCCAACGCGTTGATCGCGCAGGCGACGCGCGGCGACGCCCTGCCGACGGGCAACGTGGCGGCCATCGAGATGCCCCGGGAGGCCGAGGTCGAAGCCCAGCTCGACGCCTTCCTCGAGCGCACGAAGGTCGACGAGGTCGTGATCAAGCCCTCGGGCCTCCAGTTCCATTCCGGCCGCGGCGTGAAGTTCTTCCGCAAGGACCAGCGCGCGGAGATGCTCGAGCACATCAACGCGCTCAAGAACGACCCGATGATGCCCCAGGACGGCGCGGTCCTCATCGACGAACGCGTCGACTCCGCGCCGCTCGACCGCGGCGGGCGCGACATGGAGACGACCCTGCGGGTCCTCGCCGCGCGCACGCCGTGGAACGGCGGCGAGACGACCGGGCTGTACGCCCGCGTCGGTCCGCGGGGCAAGCCGACGACCGCCGAGGCGGCCGATCCCCGCGACAACGCGATGGTCGAACCGATGTCGAAGCTCTACGCCGAATGGAAGAAGGCGGGCCTGCTCGACGAACGCGGCGCGCGCGAGCTCGACGCACGGATGCGCAAGATGGGGGCCGAAGCCCTGCTCGCGATCGCCGAGAACGAGGGCAAGGCCGAGCGTAAGACGGGCGAGCCCTATCAGGCTCAGACCGACATGATCGGCCTGGACGTCATGATCGGCCGCCGTGGCGGGAAGCTGGTGCCCTTCGTCATCGAGGTCAACGATCACGACGCGGGAGGCCAGTACAACCTGGACTTGATGCAGCCGGAGATCTCCGGCGAGCACTCCCGCGTCTGGGTCGCCACCATGCTCCAGCGCGCCCGCCGGGACGCGCTCAAAGGAAAACGCATCGTCATCGTCGGGGCCGGCTACGAAGGCAAGAAGCCGATCTTCGAACGCGCCCGCGAGCTCGGCGTCGACATCATCCTCGTCGACAGCGCCAAGAGCTGGGCCAACGATCCGCGCTACATCTCCGAGCTGATCCCCACCGACAACACCAAGCCGGCCGAGGCCTTGACCATCGCCCGCAAGAAGCTGCAGCGATCCATCCGCAAGAACGGCAAGCTCGACGGCATCACCACCTTCTGGGAGGACGACGTCGTCCTCACGGCGGACATGGCAAAGGCGCTGGGATTGTCGTACCACTCTCCGGACGCCGCCCGCACGGCCCGCAGCAAGTTCGAGACCCAGGCCGTCCTCGCCACGAAAGGCGTCCCCGCCGCCCGTCAGCGCACCATCGACAATCTCTCCACCGCGGCGAACGACAAGGAGCGAGACGCCATGATCGCGGCCTTCCGTGAATCCGCCGCCAAGGTCGGCTTCCCCGCGGTGATCAAGCCCGTGTCCGGAGCCGCGGCGGTCGGGACCGAGAAAGTCTCCTCTCTCGAGGAAGCCGTAGCCGCCTACAAGCGCATCAGCGCGATCATCAACCCGAAGACGGACGCGATCTTCGCCAACAACTCCGATCTCCTGCTCATGCAGTACCTCGACGGGGCCGAGTACGACGTGGACCTCGTCATGGTCGCGGGCAAGCCTGTCTTCCAGTCCGTGACCGACAACAAGCCCACCCGGGAGCCCTCCTTCCTGGCCACCGGCTCTCGTCTGCCCAGCACCTTGACCGCCAAGCAGCAGAAGGAGTCGGCCGAGCAGGCCATCGCGTCCGCCCAGGCCCTGGGCCTCACCGACGGCGTCATCCACATGGAGGGCAAGTACACGTCCGAGGGCGCCCGCCTCATCGAGGCCAACGCGCGCATGGGCGGCACCTACGTGATGGACTGGATCAAGGGCGTCTGGGGCGTGGACCTCTCCGAAGAGGGCCTGATGGCCGCGGCGCGCATCCCCGGCAAGCCGTACATGCCCTCCGAGCCGATCGTCCACCTCGACGGCGACTTCGTCAACTCCGACAAGGCCGGCGTCATCAAGGTCCTCGAGCTCCCCGAGGAGGCCCGCCGCATGCCCGGCTTCGTCCGCTTCCGCATGGTCAAGAAGGCCGGCGACCGCATCACGACCGACGAGGGCGGCGGCTACGCGCGCGTGGCCATGCTCGAGGTCGGCGGGAAGGACGCCGCCGAGGCCAAGCGCAACCTCGACGCGATCAAGGCCAAGATCCGCTTCGTCGTCGAGGATTTTAACCCTTGAAATGCGGTCTATCAGGGTCTACACTGCTGACATGAGGCTCCCCTCCCTCATCCGTCTCCTCGCGTTCGCCGTCCTGCTTGCCGCGCCCGCTGCGGCCGGCGTCGTCTCGGCTCCCCTCACGCCCGCGCTCGGCCTCGCGCGGACAGTCCCGGCGTTCCGCGAGTCGATGATGTCCCAGATCCAGCTCGCGACCTCGCTCAGCGCCCAATCAGCGCCGACCTTGGCCCCGCTCCTGACCGCGGCCCCGAGCCGAGTCGATCCCTATCGCGCCGAGGCGGGTCGTCTGGTGGCGGCCCTGGCCGCCCAGCCCCAGGCGCTGGCCGCCAACCAGGAGCAGCTTCGCTCGGCGCTCGGCGACCACGGCGTGGACCTCCTGCTCAAGGCCTCCGCCCGGTTCCAGTCGCACGCGGAAGCGCACCCCGAGCTGCGCGCGCAGATGGAGTCCCTGCGCCGCACGGTGGATTTGACGAACCCGTCCTCCGGCCAGGACATCTCCCTGCGTCTGAACGCGATCTTCGAGAACTCCTCCCTCCACGCGCCCGCGGACGCCTCCCCGGTCTCCGACCCCGGCGGGGCGTCCAAGAAGCCGCTCGTGGGCCTCGGCCGGTCCGGGATGAACGCCGAGGAGCTCGAGGCGTACGTGATGAAGAACGCGGTGACGAGCCCCCGCGGGCTCAAACGCGTCAATTTCGCCTCCGGCGACTACCGTCCCTCCTACGACGCGGAGCTGCGCAAGCTCGGCGTCGAGATGGTCGTCATCAAGGCGCCTTCGCGGGCCGAGGTCGGCCGCTTCTCCGAGGAGGACGGCTATCACCTCAAGTCCGAGTACGTGCGCTGGGTGACGCCTACGCACACCCTCGACGAGCACGACGCGATGCAGCCGCACCCGCGCAACCGCAAGAGCTTCCACGACATGCTCAAGGCCAGCGCCGGGCTCACGGTGAAGGTCGAGCCGCTCACGCTCGAGAAGTTCGACGAGTGGTACCCGATCTACGAGGACGAGGTCGTCAACAAGCCGGGCGGCAAACGCAACGTGGCCCGCGATTGGGCGCGCAAGCTGCTGGCCGACGGCCTGCTGGGCGAGCGCTGGGCGGTCTTCTACTACGACCCGAAGGAGCCGACGCGGATGCTCGGCGGCGTCCTCATGCGCGCGTGGCCCGAGAAGGGGATGCTCGTGGGAAACTTCGCGGCGTACCGGCCGGCGCTGAAGGACGCGAGCCCGTCGGTCCGGACTTTCTCCGAAGGGCTCAAGCTGGCCAAGACTCTGAACCTCCCCGTCTTCAGCCTCGGCGAGGACACCAACTTCTACGGCTTCGACTACAACATCGGCTTGATGGCCAACAAGGCGACCCTGCTCATGACGCCGTATCCGTCGGACGAGGTCGTGCTCATGAAGGTGCTCGACACGGCCAAGATCGCGGAGAACAAGAACAAGCAGGGGCAGAACGCGGGCTACTTCTTCTTCGGCATCAAGCGCGACAGCCCGCTCGTGGAGCGCTACTTGAGTTCGCGCGAGACGGACGCCAAGCCCAAGGAGGCGCAGGACCTTCTCGGCGGCCTGTTCTACACGCCCGAGGTCCTGCCGGCCGCGGGCGTCACCGTGGCCCGGCATTTCGCCAACGACGATCCCAACGCTTTCCGCACGCCGACCGGCATCGACGTGGTCAAGGGAAAGATGGCGCCGCCTAAGGCGCCCTAGGCCTTCGCGTCCGCAAACCCTAGGCCTTTTCCCGTCGTGACATAGGGCCCTTCGGACCTTCGGTCTTTCGGCGAGCGGTGGTAGACTCGGGCCATGAAACACCGAGAACCTATCGCCGTGATCGTCGCGCTCCTTCTCTCCTCGTCCGTTTCCGCCCAGACGATCGGCACCGTCGTCGCGCCGCGCCTGCCCTCCGGCGCTCCGACCTTGATCATCCCGGGCTCTCCGGCTCTCGGCGGAAGCCTGTCCATCCCGACCTTGTCGCCGTTGTCGTTGACCCCGATGCTGGCGGCCCCCGCGATCGTCCCCACGCCTATCAATGCGCTCGTCCCCGCCGCGCTCAATCCGTTGCCGGTCCCGGCCGCGACCCCCGCCGCGCTCCGCGCGGTAAAAACGTTATCCGGCACCCTTTCCGCGGCCGCGTCCGAAGGACGCAGCCAAGCTCCGGCCCTCGACGCCGCGTTCGACGGGCTCAAGGCTGCCTCGGCGAACGACGCCGTCTCCGTTCCCAACGCGCCGTCCTCCGATTCGTTCATCCTCGAGGCCCGCCGCCGCTTCCTGGCCCTGCGCCGCTCCGAGTCCGAGCGCGGTTCCCGCCCCGAGGGCGCCATCCCGAGCGACGAGGACATGCATGGCCGCATGGACCGTCTTCCCTCGACCAACCCCGAGCGCGCGAAGTACATGATCGACCTCTTCAAGCTCGGCGGCGCGACCGACGCCGACATCGTCCTTCAGGACGCCGGCCGCGGGCGCAACAACATCATCGTGACCAAGAAGGGGAAGACCGACCGCGTCATCGTGGTCGGCGGCCACTACGACCAGGTCAGCGAGGGCCTGGGCAAGATCGACAACGGCACGGGCGCGACGATGGTCGCCAACCTCTACCAGGCGCTCAACGGCACGGAGACCGACGCGACCATCGTCTTCATCGCCTTCGCCCGCGAGGAGGAGGGCCTGTACGGCTCGCAGGCGTACGTGCGCTCGCTCGACAAGACGAAGCGCGCGAAGATCGACGCGATGATCAACCTCGACACGCTCGCGGTGGACGGCACCTTCACCTGGAAGAACAACTCCACGCGCGCGCTGCTCGACCGCTTCGCGCAGGTCTCGCGCGACAGCGGCCACGCGAGCAAGGAGGACTACCTCAACGGCGGCGACGCCGACTCCTCGACCTTCCGCGACGCGGGCATCCCCGCGATCACGATCTACGGCGCGTCGCAGGACGTGATCTTCGACGTCATCCATTCCGAACGCGACAACATGTCGGCGTTCAGCCTGAAGCACTACAAGAACGCGTACATGCTGGTGCTCGAGGCGATCAAGTCGCTGGACAAGACCCCTCTTGGCCCCGTCGGGCGGAGAGACATTTAAAGGACCGCGCGGGATCCTGGGCCCAGGAAAAATTGGGACCAATGCCCGCGCGATTTCGGGACCTTCGACCCGCCGTGGTCGAAAGGGGCCTGTGATACTATGGCGGCCAGGACGCAAGAGACTCGAACGATGCACGGGGATATCGTGAAGAGAGAAATGACGAAGAAAGTTCTGTCCATCTTTTGCTGTTCCGTTATCTTGAGCGGTTCTTCCGCGCCGGCTTTCGCGCAGGTCGTCCGCGGGAGCATCGGCGGCGCGGGCGTCCATGCGCCCGCGGCCGGAGCCCTTACCGGCTCGCCTTCCGCGATCGACCCCGCCCTCACCGGCGGGGTTTCCTCTATACAGGGAACCTTGGCGCCGACCTTGGTCGCGCCGTCCGCCTCCCTGACGCCGGCCTTGAGCGCCCCGAACGCTCTGGTCCCCGTGAAGGCTCTCGCCGCCGCGACCCCCGTCGCCGCGTCCGCGAAGGCCGAGCCGGTCGACGCCCTCGGCACGGCCCGCAGCCTCGCCGCCGCGATCGGCGACGAGAACCTGCCCAAGAACCAGGATCAGGCCAAGGAAGCCGCCGATAAGGCTTTCGATGGCGCCTCGAACGACGGTGCCATCGAAAATCCTTCAGATGTCCCTTTCGCCCACAACGGCGCCCCGCTCGCTCAGCTCTACCCGCGCGTGGTGTTCATCCAGGACGTCTTCAATGGCCCGGTGTCGGACAAGACCGTCGAGTACGTCAACAAGCTCGTCGACGCAGGCGTGCACGTGGTGTTCCTGACCTGGCGCCCGCACCGCGGCGCGGACTCGGCCGACTCGGTCCTGATGGAGCGCGTCAAGCAGTCGCGCAACAACCCCGTCATCGTCGTCTCCTACAACGGCGGCAAGGTGTCCCTGCACGGCCGCGCGGCGAACCCGAAGCCGCTCATCGAGAGCGTCGGGGGCTTCCCGGCAGAGGCGCTCGCCAAGATCAAGAAGATCGCGACGGTCGCCGAGGTCGTCCCGGCCGAGAACGAGGCCTTCTCCCTCACCGTTCGCCTCGACGACTCGAAGGTGACCCCGTCCCAGAACGCGCAGATCGCCGCGCTCAACCGCAAGCTCAAAGCCGCCGGCCTCGATTACAAGGCCGAGGTCCATCCGACCAAGCTCGCCACGGCGATCATCCACTCGATGCCCCTGCGCTTCTCCCTGGCCCGCGTGATGCAGGCCCTCGAGACGCAGTTCGCCGGCGAGAACCTGTCCCAGTCGCCGGAGAAGTTCCTGATCCTGTCCGACTCCGTCAAGTCGCCCCGCTTCTCGACTTCCTTCCCTAAGAAGTCCGAGATCCAGGTGGTCCGCGGCGGCGACGCGATGGAGAACGTCCTCGGCGCCGTGCTCGGCGACCGCGCGCTCGGCAGCGTGTCCCTCAAGCTCGGCAAGCTGCGCCAGTACGTCGAGTACTGGGAGCCGTCGCGCGCTAACGCGCGCGCTTATTATCCCGACGCGGTGGGCGGCAGCGGCGGGGGCGGCTCGATCCGGCGCGCCGGCGGCGACCGCGAGACGAACAAGATGTTCGCGATGTACGTCGGGACGATCATGTTCCGCCTGATGGCCCAGCTCTACGACGACATCTTCCGCGGCCAGCACCAGCTCGCCAAGCTCACCGTGCTCCAAGCCCAGCTCCGCTCGATGTGGTACGCCCCGCTCAAGCACGGCGTCTACGTCAACAAGGGCCTCGCCAAGATCATGAGCACCCCGGCCTGGAAGGCGCAGAGCAAGGGCTACCTCGAGTACGCGAACTCCTACCTGACGAACTTCTACTTCCGCGAGTTCGGAGACTACACCCGCGCCGCCCGCAACGTGCAGGAGAACTACGTCGGGCTGTCCACGGACCGCAAGAGCCTGATCACCCTCGAGTTCGTCTCGGCGGCGACGGGCAAGCTGTACAAGATCCACACCCGCATCCCCCGCGTCATGCGCCTCGAGATGGCGCAGGGCCTGACGCTCACCGCCTACGCCTACCGCACCGGCAAGGAGACGCCGGACGACGGCGAGGAGTTCCTGGCCCGCGTGCTCGCCATGGCGATGCTCAAGGGCCACGCCCGCAAGGGCCCCGACGGCAAGTGGCACCACGGCTCGCCCGAGGGCAAGGTCATCGAGAGCCTCAACGTCCAGCTCGAGTACCGCACCAGCGCGCGCCTGCACATCTTCAAGGCCGAGGACTTCCTCCGCCTCGAGGAGAACCAGACCGTCAACGGCCCTATCGTCCAGGAGATCATCTCCGCCATCGAGCGCGAGGAGGCCGACGCGGAGTACCAGGCCTACTACGCGGAGCAGGAGCAGGAAGCCACGAAGGACGACCTGAAGAAGAAGCCGGCGGCGAAGGCGAAGAAGCCGGCCGCCAAGAAGACGGTCGCGAAGAAGCCGGCGGCGAAGCCCGCCGCGAAGGGGAAATAAGATGAAGCTCGCGGCCCGTTTGCTCCGGGTCGTCCTGGCGGCGGCCCTGCTGGCCCCGTCGTCGGCGTTCGCGCAGGTGCGCGCCTCCGTCCCGGGCGCCTCGGCGGGAGCTCCTACCGTCATCCCTTCCTTCGGCGCGGGGCTCTCGGCCCCGTCCGTGACCGCTCCGTCCGTGAACGCGCCGTCCCTGTCGCTGACGCCCGTCCTGTCGGCGCCCTCGGTCGCTCCGTCCGTCATCCCGTCCGTCCTTCCCTCCGTTCCGTTCGCCCGGAAGCCGGTGGCCGCCGCCGCGTCCAGGGCCGTCGCGCTGTCCGCGGCCCAGGCGGCCGTGAATTCCCCGAACGCGCTGGCCGCGCTGCGCGAGATGCCCTCGACCCTCGAGTCGGCCCCCGCCGCCGCCGGCAAGTTCGACGGCGCGAAGGTGCGCGACGCGCTCGAGGAGCCGGTCGAGCCCGAGACGGTCACCAGCGAGATCTCCGACCAGGATGTCCAGGAAGACCTCGCCCTGTGGTTCACCCGCAAGCAGAAGGCGGACATCAAGAAGGACCAGGTCTACGCCCTCGTCCGCCCGGTCCTCGGCAACGGCTCGCGCCGCTACTGGGAGAAGTTCGAGGAGAAGAAGAGCCTCGTCATCAAGGTCGCCGGCCAGGGCATGTTCATGTCCCGGGTCACCTACGCCCGCACCGTGCCGATCAACCGCATGACGCTCAAGGACTTCCAGGGCGTCTACTCGAAGTCCATGCTCCGCGGCAAGACCATCCACAAGCTCCGCGCCAAGCTCATCGCCGAGCTCAACGAACGCAACGACCGCACGATGCGCGGCCAGTCCGGCGTCGTCACCCAGCTCTCCGAGGTCCGAGTGGTGCGCGTGATGCCGTTCGGCGAGGCCCGCCTCCTGCCCGAGAACAAGGACGAGGACGTTTACGCGCCCGTGGCCCGCGCGAAGTACGAGCTGCCCGCCGCGATGCAGGGCCTCAACCACATGTCGCCCAAGGTCGTCTTCCTCGACATGCGCCTCTTCAAGGACGGCGTGCCCTACCCTCTCATCGAGGACATGACGAAGCTGATGAAAGCCGGCATGTACTTCGTCCTCCTGTCCGACAAGGCCAACGACGCCCTGGGCTCGGTCGAGGAGCAGCTGACCCGCGGCCTCACCATGAAGCAGAAGGAGAACATCTCCCGCTACAAGATGATCGTGCTCTCCGACGACGGCAACGCGCTGCAGTCCTACGACGGCGCCTTCGCGCGCTACCTGCCGTCGCGCCGCTTCGCCGACCAGGAGCAGGAACTGATGCGCTTCGCCGCGCGCCAGCTCGGCTTGGCGAGCCTCGTGGCCTCGCACGGCACCGAGCTGATCGTCACCGTCAAGAAGGGCGGCGACGCCGAGGCGACGAAGCTCGCCCTCATCGCGCAGATGAAGGCCATGGGCCTTCCGGCCGACGCCTGGCAGACCTCGATCTCGCGCGTCGGCGACGCCGACGCCTTCGTGATCGTGCGCCCGCAGAACCTGGCCAGCTCGATCCCGCACCTGCTCGAGTCCCTGCGCGAGTACGAGGGCCTGTACGTCAATCCCAGCGACATCATGACGATCTCCCGCGACGAGGCCCTGCTGGCCGCGACGAAGGGCTCGGTCCAGACCGCGACGATGCTCGAGCAGCAGGGCGCGGAGCTGGCGGACGCGTCGATCTCGGCGATCCTCGGACCGTACCGCGAGAACCGCCCCGGCGACCTCGCGGCCTCGGCCTCGAAGATCACCAGCTTCATCTACAACCCGGACCGCGTCGGCGGCGGCTTCAACGGCGGCAGCATCTACATGATGATGGGGCACGTCATGCACGCCGCGTTCAACTGGGCGGTGTGGAAATACCGCAACGAGGGCGTGTTCCCGTCGGCCGACGACACCATCGCGGCGGCCGAGAAGATCTGGCTCCGCGAGGAGGCCGATCGCACGGGCAAGAACATCGACCGACCGGGCGAGAACCTGGCCGGCTTCCACGAGGTCATGGTGGGCAGGATGCGCACGATGCACGCGGTGACCGCCGACATCCTCAAGGTCTACCCGATCGCCATCGGCACCGAGCTCTCCAACATGCTCGTGTTCGACAACTACAAGAAGGGCGTCCCCGACAACCGCGACATCCTGCGCCTGATCTTCGACTTCGTCGTGGCCCGCGAGATGCCGGACGGGACCCTCGAGGTCGCGGTCGTGGACTTCAAGACCGGCCAGACCCCGACCCTGCAGAACCTGGAGAAGGACACGCAGGTCCAGCTCTACGACCTGGCGGTGCGCAAGATGTGGCCGACGATCTCGGTCCCCTACGGCGCCAGCGGCGAGCGGCGGAAGGTGTCGGACTACAAGATCCGCTTCATCTACCCGTCGGCGGGCTATCAGCCCATCCTCAACGAGTGGACGCGGATCAAGTTCGAGCGCTTCCTGCGCAACGTCATGAACCGCATCCGCAAGCACAACGCGCCCCCGGCCCCGAAGCCCGAGGGGAAGGCGAAGCCCAAGACCAAGGCGAAGGCCGCGGCCAAGAAGTAATCTCTGCCGCGAAATGGGATGCCCCGGCGGGAACTCCCGCCGGGGCTTCTTATTCGGCCGTTGCCCGGCGATTCGCCTGTGCCTTGTTTGTTACGATTGGCGCCATGATGAACTTTCGCTATGCCTCCACTCTGATGACCGTTTCCGGGCTGCTCCTTTGCGGCTGTATGCGGGAGGTCCAACTGACGCCTCATTCGCGAGAAGGCAGCGTGGAGGCCCTCCCGATATCGGCGAAGATCGAGGTGAGCGAGTCGGTCTCGAGCGGCAAGGCGCCCATCGTTTTCGACTTGAAGCAGGCGGCGGACGGCTACTTCAGGAACCGGGGGACGTTCCGAGAGCTGACGGACGCGGGGCCGGACGTCGTCCTCAAGATCCGAAGCCGGTTCAAGATGGACTCGGGCGCTTCGTTCCGCTACGCTTTCGAGCTGGAGAGCTCCCTGCAGGGCGGGGGCAAGCTGCTGGGCTCCTATCGCGCGCAGTGCGAGGCGACGGGCGGCCAGGTCCGCATCACGAGCGAGGCGGACAGGGTCCCGATGAACACGGCGCTGGGCGATTGCCTCGACAGCCTCGCCGGACAGATCGAATCCAACGGGCCGACGATCCTCATGAAGCTTCGGGGAACCCTGCGCGAGCCGGCGATCGCCGTCGCGGCGGGCCCGGCCGCGGCGCCGGCGTTCCAGCGCTCGTCCGAGGTCGATCGTCCGACCTATCGCCGCCCCGAGAACCCGAACGACTTCGCTCTCGTCATCGGCATCGAACGGTATGAGAACCTTCCCGCCGCCGAGTTCGCCGAGCGCGACGCGGCGGCAGTCCGGGAGCATCTTCGCGCGCTGGGCTTTCCGGAAAGGAACATCATCTATCTCACGGGCTCGAAGGCCAGCCGCACGGGCATCGAGAAATACGTCGAAACCTGGCTGCCCCTCAACCTCAAGGAGGGCTCCCGCCTGGTCGTCTATTACTCCGGGCACGGCGCGCCCGACACCCAGGACGGCCAGGCCTACCTCGTCCCTTGGGATGGCGACTCCAAGTTCATGAAGAACACCGGCTATCCGCTCAAGCGCTTTTATGCCAGCCTCAACGCCTTGAAGGCCAGCCAGGTCGTCGTCGCGATGGATGCGTGCTTCACGGGAGAAGGCGGGCGTTCGGTGCTCGCCAAGGGGGCGCGCCCGCTCGTCGCGAAGGTCGACATGGGCCCGTCCGGCGGCGACAAGGTCGTCGTGCTCGCGGCCGCCGGGGCCGACGAGATCACCTCGACGCAATCCGCCGACGGGCATGGCCTGTTCACCTACTTCTTCCTGAAAAGCCTCGAGTCCAGGAAGGGGAAGGCGTCCGTTCAGGAATTGTTCGACGACCTGAAGCCGCGGGTCCAGGACGAGGCGCGGCGCGAGGGACGCGACCAGACCCCCCAGCTGTTCGGCGCGCGGGCCGGTTCCGCCTCCTTTTAAGAGGTCCCAGGGGGCCTAGGCCCCTTGTTGGCGCGGGGGGGACCCGAGGGCCCACGCGCCCGGACGGGACTCCGGCTATCATCTCTATAGATGAAGAACACGCGCCGCGTCCTCGCCGGCTTCCTCGCTTTCTTGACCCTCGCGTTCGCCCCGGGTCTCGTCTCCTATCAGGCCGCGGCCCAGGTCGTCAACGGCGCCGCCGCCGGCCGCTCAGGCGGCGTCCCGGTGGTCCCCACCGCCGGCCTCAACGGCGTCGGCATCGCCCCCTTGTCGCCTTCGGCGATATTCTCCCCGAGCCTGTCCGGCGGCCTCTCCGCCCCCGCTTTCAGCCCGGCCCCGACGCTCGCGCCCTCTCTCGCTCCCGCCGCCCTGACGCAGTCCGCCATCGGCGCCGCCGCCGCGATACCCACTCTGCCCGCCTCCGCCGTGCAGGCCCAGGCTCTGGCCGCGCGCTCGCTGTCCGCTCCCGCCGTCGTCCCGTCCGGGGCCGAGGCCACGCGCGAGGGCGCGCTCGCCCCGGCGACCGACGCCAAGGCCCATCTCGCGCTCGCCGGCGAGCGCCTGTCCGCCGCCGCCGACTCCGAGAAGACCGGGTTCCTCGACGCCTTCTTCACCGGCGCCCGCACGATCTACGGCCGCCTGACCGGCGACAACTCCGCCTCCGGCTCGATGGTCGCCCAGCCCTCCCTCCCGGCGCCGCAGGCGCCACAGGCCGTCGTTGATTCGCCGAAGGCGAATCAGACCGCGCCCACTCCCGTGGCGCTCGTCGGCACGGGCCTGCAGCCCGGCGACAAGTTCCTCGCCGCCGCCGCGGCCGACGAGAAGCCGCAGGTCCCCGCGCCGGCCCCGTCCGCGCCCGACGCCGCGACCGGCGCCAAGGCCCTGAAGTGGATGTACATCCAGGACGCGATCAGCATGTCGGTGTTCATCATGACCTCGATCGCGTACCCGATGATCGTGATCCCCGCCGTCGGCGCCGTGACCTACGGCGTGCTGATGGCCCTCGGGCCCCTGGCCGCGATCGCCCTCGGGCCGCTGTCGGGCATGATCGCCAACCGCTTCGCCCCGCGCGAGGGCCTGGCGATCCTCTCCGCCCTCCGCGCCGTGCTGACCGTCGCGCTCCCCATCCTCGCGCTGGCCGGCATGATCAGCTTCTGGCCGCTGCTGATCGCCTCGATCGCCAACGGCTGGCAGTTCTCGCTCCTGATGACGAGCCGCACCGCGTACACGCGCCGCTTCGCCATCACCGACCCCAAGCAGACCCGCAGCTGGCTGCACATCGGGAACCTGACCACGCTCGGCTTCTCCATCTACTTCGTGCTCCAGGTGCTGATGGGGTCGATCGGTCAGATCGGCGGCCTCGTCGACGCGATGAGCCCGATGATGCCGTTCTGGATCTCCGCCGGCGTGAACGTCCTCCTCGTCGGCCTCAACTACTGGAAGATCCCCAAGATCGCCAACGTCGTCTCGAACGCCGCCGGCGCCGTGAAGGCCGCCGCCGAGCCGTTCACGAAGAAGGCCGCGGCTTTCGGCCGTAAGTTCTGGAAAGAGATCGCGCTGTTCGCCGGCACGATGGCCGTGTACGCCTGGGGCCTGCCCTTCGCCCTGCCCCTGATCGGCACCGGCATCGGCTCGCCGCTGTGGATGGCGGCCGCGCTGGTGTATTGGATATCCCGCACCGAGACCTTCAAGTCGGTGATGTCCACGCCGAAGATCCGCAACGCCCTGCTCCTCTCGGCGCTGGCCGCCGGCCTGATCTACCCTTTCCAGAACCTGGCGATGCCGCTGATCGCCGCCTCGCTCGGCGCCAAGGCCCTGATCTACGGCCAGCTGCTCGGCGCGTTCTTCTTCGGCCAGCTGCTCTCCAACGCGAGCATGGCGCGCCTGCCCGAGGTCCGCATCCCTTTCATCAACAAGACCGTCGGCGCGGAGCGCCTGCTCCAGGCGGGCGTGCTGACCCTCGCGGCGATCTGGGCGGGCGTGCGCCTGTTCCCCGGCAGCCTGCTCGCCGTCGCCGGCGCGGTCGCGGTCGGCATGGCGCTCATCGCCGTGACCTCCCGCCTGACCAACCGCGGCTGGATCAAGTTCTTCGGCATCGGCCTCCTGGCCGCCGTCGGCGTGGCCCTGTCCTGGGGCTTCTACCCCGGCATCTTCGCGTCGGTCATGCTCCTCGGCCTGTTCGTCGGCCCGTTCGTCTCGGCGATCAACGCCTACATCAGCGGCAACTCCGACCCCAAGATGGTCTCCCAGACCTTCGGCGTGAGCAGCTCCCTGTTCAACGCGATGACCTCCTTCGGCTACGGCCTGCTGTCGGCGACGACGAAGGCCTACGGCGACCCCGCGTTCCCGAGCGCGCTGACGCCGATCATCGCGGTCTACATCGCCGCCGCGGTGCTGTTCTTCTTCGCCCCGCGCTGGCTGCCCGGCCTGCCCGAGAAGAGCCTCCGCTCTCCCGAGCCCAAGAAGCCCGCCGCGTAATCCGGTATAATCCGCGCCATGCCCGCTCCCAAGGTCGCGTCCATCGACTTCGCCCCGCCCGCGGACGTTTCCTCGGGCGACTGCGACCTCTCGGTCTCCTTCGAGGGCGGCGGCGGCTCCACCTTCAAGGTCGCGACCTTCGACCGCGCCGAGGCGTGGATGGCCGGCTCCAAGTCGAACGCCTGGTGGTCCGAGCCGGTCCTGTTCGTCTCGAGCCTCGATCCCGGGACCGTGCGCGCCGCGGTCGAGGCGATGGCCGCCGAGATGGGCGGCTACTGGCTGCGCTACTACCACCGGAGAAGGAAGTGAGCCCCGTCTCCAGCCCCGTCGGCCACATCGAGCTCACGCACCTGACCGACCCCGCGCGCCCCGAGCACGCGAGCGGCGTCATCGAGGTGTACCTGAAGGACGGCCGCCAGTTCACCTTGCTGGCCGCCACGCCCTCCTGGTTCAAGGACGAGCTGACGCGCCTCGGGCTCAAGTTCTACTACGGCCCCGCCGTCCTGTTCCTCAAGAAGCTGGACCTCGCCGCCGCGCGCAAGGCCGCCAAGGACATGATGGCCGAGAACGAGCAGCTCCTCGTCCGCTACGACACGCCGCGGCGCACCTTGCCCGACATCCTCGCCGCCTTCCGCGCCGCGCACCCTTAGGCGCGGCGTGGTCAAGCGGACGGTCTCCCTCGTGCGGTTCGCCTTGGAGCATCCGGTCGGCTCGTTGATCGCGCTGAGCTTCGTCGTGATGAGCGTCGTCGTGGGCGTCGAGCGCCTCGAGCAGGGGCCGCCGACGATCGAGTGGTTCCACCGCCATCGCGCCTCCGTCGCGCTGTTCAAGCAGGTCCTCTGCATGACCGCGATCCCCGGATTCCTCGTCCTGATGTTCTGGGACTCCAAGGCCAAGTCCAAGGGCGGGCGCACCCCGTCCTAAGGCCCATCGTTCCACGGGCCGCTTGCCGACGGGGAAGTGGGCCGTTGGGCCCCTCCCCGTTCCGGGCCCAGTTGATAGTATCCGGCCATGAAACGATTCATCGCGGCGTCCGTCTCGCTTTCGCTCATCCTCGTCTCGGCCCCTCTCCCCGCCTGGTCCCAGGTCTCCTCCGCGATGACCGGAGCCGCGTCGGGAGTCTCCGGCGCCTCCGCCGGGGCGGCCGCGACCTCCGCCATCCCTCAGCTCTCGATGCCCGCGATGAGCCTCACGGCTCCCGCCTTGAGCGGCGCCCTGTCCGCGCCGATGGCCGACAGCCCCGTCCCCTCCGCCAACCAGCGCGCGCCGATCTCGGCGTCGTCGCCCGTCGAGCAGCGCCAGGCGCTCGCGATCGCCGCGCCGCTGGCCGCCGAGGCGCCCGCTCTCCTGGCCGCCGCCAAGCCCGCCGCGCCCGGACCGGTCACCGCCGACGCGAAGAGCCTCGCCGCCGCCCGCCTCGACGTCGCCGAGGCCGCCGGCTCGATCGAGAAGGGCACGGCCTCGAACTCCCGTTGGGCCGCCGCGCGCATGATGGACCGCCTCCTCGGCCTCGAGGAGACCGGCGAGCGCGAGCCGATCGTCGAAGGCCTGCCGCCCGCCGGCATCCTCTCCGCCGGCCTGACGCCCGCCTCGGCCTCGGACCGCTCCTCCCGCGCCTCGGTGCCGTCGCCGAGCGCGCCGGACAACGGCCCGCGCCGCACGCCGGTCGTCGGCGCGCTCAAGATGGTCGCGACCGTCGCAGCCGGCGCCGTCCTGACCGTCGGCCTGCAGATGGCCGCCGTGGCGCTTCTCCCCGCGATCTTCGGCGTCGTCCCCGTCGCGGCGGTCTGGGCCGTCAGTTCGGGCGCCCTGCTCTTCCCGCTCGCGCTGTACGCGCGCTACCGCCTCGCCAAGCGCGACTCGCCCCGCCTGAACAAGGTCAAGACCATCCTCGACCTGTCGCTCGGCGCCTTCGCCGGCGCGGTCTTCATCGCCGTGCCCAGCGCCGCGGTCGTCCTCACCGGCGCGGGCCTGCTCACCGCGGCCCTGCCGCTGGCCGCGCTCTCCGCCGGCCGCTGGTTCGGCGGCTCCTCGCTCGCCGACACCGTCCTGACCTGGGCCGTGCTCGGCATCACTCCCGCCGTCGTGGGGGCTGCGTCCGTCGCGGGACTCATCGGCCTGGCGCCGATCGTCGGGCTGATGGTGCTGCCCGTGATGACGACGATCGCCTTCTTCCTCGGACGGCTCATCCACTCGGCCGAGACGGGGGCGCCTTTCTCCGTGCCCGGCTCGATGCAGAAGATCCGCTTCCCGTCGTTCCAGTGGGTGATGATCGGCGTGGTGTTCGCGCTGCTGACGGGCTACTCCGCCGTCTACACGAACGTCGCGTTCGGCGTCTGGACTTTGCTCGGCGGCCGCTCCGGCAACGCCGCGACGACGATCAAGGTGAACTCGGTCTGGACCTTCATCAAGAAGATCCTGAGCTTCGTGACCTTCAACCGCCTCTACTTCGCGCTGTTCGCGTACACCGCCTTCACCGGCTTCGCGAGCCCTCTGACCTTCCTCGTCATCGCCTTCGCGGGCGAGCGCATGTCGGTTTGGACCGAGAAGCTCCTGGGCCGGATCCTGCCCAAGGCCCCGGCCGCGCCGTCCACGGCCGCCGCGCCCGTCGAGGACCCCAGCAAGCTCGACGACGCTCCGCCGAAGTGGCCCGCGTTCCATTATTGGGCCAAGTCCTTCCTCATGATCGGCACGATGGCGGCGGCCGGCGTCCTGCTCTCCGTCACCGTGTTCGGCGTCACGAGCCTGCTGACCAACCTCGGCATCGCCTCGGTGCTCGCCTTCGTCCCGTTCTTCTTCGCCAAGAAGATCATCAAGCTCGTGATGAAGGCGCAGCCGACGACCAAGGAGCAGGACCCCGAGTTCTTCGAGATCATGGAAGGCCTCAAGGACAAGATCAACGCCGACCGCCGCGCCAAGGGGAAGAAGGAGATCCCGATGCCGGAGATGGTCATCGACCCGATGGACGCCCCGAACGCCTACGCCACCGGCCGCAGCCCCTTCGCGGCGATGGTCGGCGTGACCAAGGGCATCAAGGCGATGACCCTCGACCCCGAGATCGTCCGCGACGGCGTGGTGCGCCTCATCGCCTCGTCCGACGCGGGCACCAAGGAGTTCAAGGTGTTCCGCCGCGCGATCGCCGGCTCGGTCACCGGCGTCCCGGCCGACGCGACCCCGTCGCAGGTCGCCGCCGCCGTGCTCAAGGCCGACCGCTCCGAGCTCAAGGCGCTCGGCGTGCGCATGCTCCGCGGGGTGCTGTCCCACGAGTTCTCGCACGTGATGGACCGTCACATGCTGTCGGGCTCCATCGGCGGCGCGATCGCCTCCGGCGTCGCGTTCGCGTCCTACGGCGTGATGTGGGCCGTCGGCCACGCGCAGATCCTCGTGCAGAAGGCGCTCGGCATGCGCCCGAAGCAGGCCCAGGAGGACGAGGCCCGGGCGAAGACCGAGGGCCCGGGCTCCAAGGTCGAGGCGCTCGACCCGATCTCGACCGGCGTCATCATCAAGTCCCTGCCGGCGCTGCTCCGCCTGTTCGCGGCGCTGTGGGCGCCCGTCGTGCTCCAGGTCCTCCAGATGGCCTCCTCGCGCAACAACGAGGGCATGGCCGACGAGGACGGCGCCCTGCTCAGCGAGGACCCGGAATCCCTCGCCCTGGCCCTCGGCCTGCTCACGACCTGGCGGCCGCCGTCGGGCTTCCGCCTGCCGGGCGCGGCGATCCCGCGCGCGGCGTCCCTGCAGCACATCATGATCGTCAACCCGCTCGAGCAGCTCGAGAACGCGGGCGCGCTGCCCAGGAAGTCCGCCGCCGGCGGGCCGACCCGGGCCGACGACTTGATCTTCGAGCTCTTCATCACGCACCCGAACACGGCCGTGCGCATCCGCAAGCTGTGGGACATGTCGGAGGCGATGCGGGGGATCAAGCCCAAGCCCCGCCCGCCCGAGGATGGGGGAGGCGGGGGACCACGGGTCTCCTTCGTCCCTCACGCCGGGCCCGCCTCCGAGAAAATCGGGGGCGGTCTTCTTCGGGGCGCATGGGCCAAGCTGAAGGCTTCCCTGCGCGTGCTCCCCGACGAGGACCGCAACCGCCAGTTCTGGATCTACACCGCGGGCCAGGCGCTCGCTCTGCTCGGAGGCAACTTCCACTACACCGCGCTGCCGGGCCTCGTGGCGCCGTCGAAGGAGGACGCGGCCAAGCTCGGCTACAACCGCGCGATCAACTGGGGCGCTCAGGCCGGGGCCTCGCTCGCCACCGGACCGCTCGTCGACCGCACCTCGACGCAGAAGGTCATCATCTGGACCAACCTCGGGCGCTCGGTGCTCATGATGCTCGTCCCGGTCCTGTTCTTCTCCGGCTATTTCGGCTTCGCGCTTTTCACGGGCCTGGTCGCCGCGGCGGGGTTCCTTCAGATGGTGGGCATGACGGCGGGCTCCGTCGCCTTCAACCGGATCCTGGCGGGGGACGTCGCGCACTACAACCGCGCGAACGCGGTCTCCACCATCGTGATGAACGTCGTCGGCGTCGTCGGCCCCCTGCTCGCGGGCGCGTTCATCGCCGCGGTCAGCGCCCATTTCGGCCTGCTCAGCGGCAACGCGATGTCCTACGCGGTGTACGGCGTGCTGCTGCTCGCCGCCGCGGTCGGCTACGGCCTGTTCCTCAAGCTTCCCCGCGACGAGATGATGTCCGCGCGCCGGGAGCTGTCCGAGCGCCTGAAGGAGGACGGCGTCGGCGGCGCCGAGTTCCGCGGCGTGACGGCCGGGCAGATCGAGGGGCGCCCGGCCATCTTCGTCGAGGTGGACGGCGACCCGTCCCGCGCCGTCGTGCCCGCGACCTTCGGCGGCTTCGCGGTCAAGGCCGTCGAACGGCGGCGCGTCTTCAACGAGGTCATCCAGGGCTTCAAGACGATCTGGGCCGACCGGTTCCTCCGCCTCTACCTGCTCACGACGACCGTCGCGGTCATGTCGGGCGACGCGCTGCTCTTCGCGGCCCTGCCCCGGTTCATCGCCGACGTGCTCCACGCCGGCCCGGGCTCCTTCGGGCTCTTCCTCGCGGCCGCGGCGCTGGGCTCGGGCGTCGGCTCCGGCCTGATGGCGCTCCTCCGCGACCCCGAGCAGATGGCGCTGGCGCCGGCCGCGCGCGCGTTCCGCTCGGAGCTCTCCGCGCGCGAGGCCGCGTTGGACGAGAACGCCCTCGACGCGGCGTCGGCCGCCTTGCGCGGGGCCGTGCCCGCGGTGCTCGCCCGCTACAAGGCGGGCTGGACCGAAGGCGGCGCGGCCGTCTCGGCCGAGCGGTTCGGGGCCGACCTCGTCGCCGAGGCCGCGCGCGCCGTCGGCGCGGCGCTGGGCCGCTCCGAGGCCGAGGCGCTCGCGCTGCTGGAATCCTCGAGCGCGGCGAGCGACCTGCGCGCGTGGGCGACCCTGCGCGGCGCGAAGCTCCTGGCCGCGGCTCAACGGGACGCGACGACCGGCATGAACCGCCTCGAGCGCCAGGGCAAGTGGACCTCCTGGCTCCACGGCCTGTCGTGGCTCGCTTACGGAGCGCTCTTCCTCACGGGCCATCTGCAGCTGGCCGCGGCCCTGATGCTCGCGTCGGCCCTTCTCGGCGCGCCCGGGGTCGTGGTCTGGTCGAGCCTCACGACCAAGGTGGTCTCCGGCTCCTACAACGACAGCCAGGGCAAGATCTACTCGGCGATGTACTTCTACCAGCTGATCTTCGCTATCGTCGGCGTCCTGCTCGTCGGCCTGATGATGGCGGCCCTGCCGACGGTCACCGTGCTGTGGATCACGGGCGGCGTCATGGTCCTGTGCGCCCTGTGCGACTTCGTCGCGCCCGCGCTGATCTTCCCGATCAAGCGCAAGCGCTGAACTGAAAACGCGCGTAATTACCGTCAGAATCCGAGGTCGCGCTAAAGGACTGACGCCCCGCTAGGCCCTCCGGACGGCCTCAGGCCCACCCGTGGAGTCCTATGGCCTCTCGTTCGTTGGGACCAATGCCTAGGCCCCGTTGGGACCTATGACCCGCCTTTGAAAGCGGAACGGGCGTTATAATCCAATCAGCACCAAAGGAGACATTCCGATGAAGCGCTTCCGCTCCGTGATCGCCCTCGCACTCTCGCTCGCCCTCGTCGTCGTTTCCCCGGGCTCGAGCGCCTACCACGCCGCCGCGCAGACCATCGGCGCCGCCGCGAACGGCTCGGCGTCCGCCGGCGTGTCCGGCGTCTCCGGCGCGAGCCTCGGCCGCGCGACCGGCGTCTCCGCGATCCCCGTCCTGTCGCCCTCGGCCCTCACGCTCTCTCCCGTCCTGTCCGCTCCTTCGGTCGTCCCGTCCGCGATGCCGGCCGCCGCCGTCGTCATGCCCGCCGTCTCGCCCGTCTCCGCGAAAACCGCCGCCGCGCTCAAGGCGCTGACGCCCGTCGCCGCCGCGAAGGCCTCGGTCCCCGGCGCGAAGTCCGCGATCGCGGCCGCCGTCTCCTCCCTCCACACCGTCGTGTCCGGCCCCGCCGCCGGCTCCAAGTCCGCGGAGACGCAGGCCGCCGAGGCGGCCCTCCGGTTCGACGGCGCCTTCGCGAAGAAGAAGGACTCCGGCAAGGGGATGCCTGACCAGGACATCGACGAGAACGGCAACCCCTCGCGCGAGGGCGGCATCGATGAGATCGGCAACCCGCGCCGCACCGGCGGCGAGGGCGGGCCGGACGACACGACCGACCCCGACCAGGGCGGACGCGGCGGGAACGACGGCCTGTTCGGCGCGCTGCGCCAGGGCCGCCTGAACGCCTTCGCGATCGGCGACAAGGCGGCGGCCTCCCTGCGGTCCGCGAAGAAGGAGTCCGGCAAGGGGATGCCGGATCAGGACATCGACGAGAACGGAAACCCGTCGCGCGACGGCGGCATCGACGAGCTCGGCAACCCGCGCCGCACCGGCGGCGAGGGCGGGCCGGACGACCGCTCCGACCCCGACTTCGGCGGCGACCGCGGCGGCAACAGCGGCCTCTTCGGCATGTTCGGCGTGGGCCTGCTCGGCGGCGCCGCGGCGACCGTCGCGGGCCTGTCCTTCGGCTCGATCGCGATGTTCCCGATGATCATCCTGTCCCTCGTGCTCCACGAGATCGGTCACGCGCGCATGGCCGACAAGCTCGGCGACCCGACGGCCCGCCTGCAGAACCGCGCCTCCTTCAACCCGCTCCATTGGAAGACGCACATCGACCCCGTCTGGACCCTCCTGATCCCCGCGGTCACCTTCCTGTTCGCCGGCATGATCTTCGGCGGCGCCCGCCCCGTCCCGGTCGAGCCCCGCTATTTCAAGAACCCGGTCAAGGACATGGCCCTCGTCGCCCTGGCGGGGCCCGCCGTGAACATGGGCCTGGCCGCCGCGGGCGCGCTGGCCGTCACCGGCGCGGTGGCCGCGGGCCTCGGAGCGACCGTGATCGCCACGCTCGGCATGTTCGTGTTCCTGAACGTCCTGCTCGCGGTGTTCAACCTGATCCCGATGCCGCCCCTGGACGGCAGCCACATGCTCAAGGCCTTCCTCCCTTATAAGGCGCGCATCGCGATGGACGGCTTCCTGGACAAGCTCGGGCCGATGGGCGTGCTCCTGCCGATGCTGGTGATCTTCATGGTCGCCGGCGGCGCGATCGCCGGGGCGGCGATGTTCATCGCCAAGCTCATGATCGGCGGCGTGATGGCCGTGACCGGCGTGCAGATGGCGAGCGCGTTCCTTCCCGCCGTGGCGGCCCTCGGCCTCGCTTTCGGCCAGATCGGCGCCGGCCGCAGCGCCGGCCAGGCCGCGGCGCAGGAAGCCCCGGCGCCCGGTCCCTCCGGCCCCTCGCGGGGCGGCGCCGCGTCGAACGGCGGCAACGCCCCGGTCGACCTGATCGTGATGTTCGGCGACAAGAAGACCAAGCTCCACGACTCCCACATCTCCAACGTGGACGTGAACCTGCCGAGCGGCGTCGAGCAGTACACGCGCCTGCAGCAGGCGATGCTCGCCCAGCTCGAGACCGCCGGCCTCGACTCGTTCGCCCTCGAGCCCTACAAGGCGACCCCGCTCGCCACGTACGCGCGCATCAACGCCGCGACCATCCGCGTGGACGGCGCGTCCGCCGCCGAGTTCGCGAAGTCGATGGCGTCCCGCGGCTTCACGGTGTACGCGAACGCCGAGCGCAAGATCATCCGCCCCGTGCCCGTCTCGCCCGAGGACATGGACCCCGAGTCGCGCAACGCCGTCACGATGGACGAGAACCTCAAGATCGTGAAGGCCGACACGGTCCAGGCCGAGGCCGAGAAGATGTGGGGCAAGCCCGTGCTCGGCTTCTGGTCGGGCCTGTGGGCCAAGGTCTTCAAGACCGAGGCTCCCCAGCCCAAGTTCGGCGTCATCGACTCCGGCGCCGACACCTCCCATCCCCTGCTCAAGCGCGTCAAGGAGGTCAAGAACATGACCTCCGGCGAGAACGTCGACGACATCGGCCACGGCTCTTGGGTGCACTCGACCGTCCTGCACATGGCTCCGTGGTCGCGCAACACGACCCACTACAAGACCTTCCTGAACGGGAGCGCGACCACCGACGACATCCTCAAGGCGCTGACCCAGGCCGGCAACGACGGCAACCTCGTCATCTCCAACTCCTGGGGCGACGACGAGGGCGACCCGAACGGCCCCGACGCCCTCTTAGTTAAAAAATTGGCCTCCGAAGGCCACATCATGGTCTTCGCCGCCGGCAACGCCGGCTCGGGCAAGAACACGATCGGCGCCCCCGCCATCGTGACCTACAAGGACCCGACGACGGGAGCCATCCGCGTCGTGTCCGTCGCCGCCGCCGGCCGCGACAAGAAGATCGCCTACTTCTCCTCGCGCGGCCCCGGCTCGCCCAAGACCTCGAGGGACCCGAACTACAAGGACCACCGCCCCGACCTGACGGCCGTCGGCTACAACATCGAGGGCGCGTGGCCCTCGGCGCTCGGCGACGCCGACCGCGTGGACGGCGAGAAAGGCTCCGTGAAGGCCATCTCCGGCACCTCGATGTCCACCCCCGGGGTGGCCGGCGCGATCGCGTTGCTGGCGATGATGTTCGGCGTCACCGAGGTCGGTCCGAAGCTCGACGCGATCGTCAACGCCGTCATGGCCACCCTCGAGAAGACCGGCCAGAGCCGGGACGCCGAGGGCGAGGGCTTCATGAACGTGGAGGCCGCGTACAAGCTGCTCAAGGCCCAGTTCTCGGGGACGCCTCCCGACGTCGCCGCCTTCCGCGCCCTCAAGTCGCGGCTGTCCACCCTGACCCGCTTCCGGGACATGTCCGGCTCGTGGCGCTACGGCGTCATGATCGACCCCAAGGAGTTCTCGCGCGTGAACGCCGAGATCGCCGAGATCGCCGCCCGCCTGAAGGCGATGGAAGCCTCCGACAACACTCTTGCTTATCGGGCCGCCGGCCCGATCAAGCGTCTCATACTAAATGCGACCGGCGCCGCCCCCAAACCTTAACGGAGATCGTGCCATGACTTCCTCAGCGATGTTCATAGTCGAAGACGATGATCATTTTCGCGAGACCTTCATCGACGTCATGTCGTTGAAGGGCATCGAAGTGACCGGAGCCCGCACCGGCGACGAGGCCATCAAGGCCCTGCGCCAGAGCCAGCCCTCGGTCATCATCATGGACGTCCAGCTTCCCGACGTGCACGGGTTCGACCTGTGCCGGAAGGTCAAGCGCCTCGACAACCAGAAGGACACCCCGGTGATCTTCGTCTCGGCCTCCACGCAGTACGCCGACCCGCGGGACCGCGTCGAGGGGCTCCTCGCCGGCGCCGACCAGTTCCTGCCCAAGCCGATCACCGTCGAGAAGCTCTGGGGCGAGATCGAGCTCGTGCTCAACGGACACGGCAAGCACCACTAGCTTTGGGAGTTGGTGTCAGGCCTAACGGTAGTGACAGTATTGCGCGGCCGATCGGACGAAAAAGAAGAGCCGGCGGGAAGTTCCCGCCGGCTCTTTTCTCTTTAGTAAAGGCTCAAGGCCTAAAACACTGTCACTACCGTTAGGCCTGACACCAATCCTGGTTAGGCGATCGTGACCTTCTTGTCGAGGTACACGTCCTGGATCGCGTTGAGGATGCCGATCCCGTCCTTCATCGGGCGCTGGAACGCCTTGCGGCCGGAGATGAGGCCCATGCCGCCGGCGCGCTTGTTGATGACGGCCGTCTTCACGGCCTCGGCGAGGTCGGAGGCCCCGGACGAGGCGCCGCCCGAGTTGATCAGGCCCGCGCGGCCCATGTAGCAGTTGGCCACCTGCCAGCGGGTCAGGTCGATGGGGTTGTCGGTCGTGAGCTTCTCGTAGACGAGCTTGTGCGTCTTGCCGAAGCCCTTGATCGCGTTGTAGCCGCCGTTGTTCTCAGGGAGCTTCTGCTTGATGATGTCCGCCTGGATGGTGACGCCGAGGTGGTTGGCCTGCCCGGTGAGGTCGGCCGACACGTGGTAATCCTTCTCCGCGGTCTTGAACGCGTTGTTGCGCACGTAGCACCACAGGATGGTGGCCATGCCGAGCGAATGGGCGGCCTCGAACGCCTGGGAGACCTCCCAGATCTGGCGGCGGGACTCGGCCGAGCCGAAGTACACCGTGGCGCCGACGGCGACGCAGCCCATGTTGTAGGCCTGCTTCATGCTGCCGTACATCGTCTGGTCGAAGGTGTTCGGGTAGCTCAGCAGCTCGCTGTGGTTGAACTTCAGGATGTAGGGGATCTTGTGCGCGTACTTGCGCGCGGTCATGCCCAGCACGCCGAGCGTGGAGGCCACGCCGTTGGCGCCGCCCTCGATGGCGAGCTTGACGATGTTCTCCGGGTCGAAGTAGACGGGGTTGGGCGCGAAGGACGCCGCGGCCGAGTGCTCGATGCCCTGGTCGACGGGGAGGATGGACACGTAGCCGGTGCCCGCGAGGCGGCCGTGGTCGTACAGGCTCTGCAGCGATTTGAGGACCGGGGTGGGCCGGTCGGAGAGGGCGAACAGGCGGTCGACGGAATCCGGGCCCGGGAGGTGGATCGTCTCCTTGGGGATGGTGGTGCACTTGTGCTCCAGGAGCTTGGCGTCCGCTCCGAGCAGGGCTTCGATGTTCGTGGTCATTGTCTGTGAGTCTCCTTTGGTCCGGAAAACGGGTTTTATTATACGAAATGGTCCCGAGCGGGGGGACAATCACGGTCGCATGCAACGAAGGGGCCGCGCCTCATTCGATATGGTCCCGCGACCCCCGGTTTGCTAGTGTTTGGCGAAATCCCGCGCCGCCACAGGAGAAGCCAACCGTGAAGACCACTATTCTCGCCGTCGCCGTCGTTCTCGCCTCTTGGATCGCCCCCCTGCCGTCGTCCGCCGCGGAGGACGGCTATCTGTGGGAGGTGACCTCCCAGATGGAGATGCCCGAAGGGATGCCCGCCGGGATGATGGGCGCCATGGGCGGGCGCACCGCAACGGTGTGCCGCGGCGAGGACGAGAGCGAGAACGTCTCCAAGGACAAGGAGATGAAGGACTGCGCGATCTCCGACCTCAAGCAGACGCCCACGAGCGTCTCGATGACGATGAAGTGCAAGGAAGGCCGCTCGGGGAAGATGGAGTTCACCTACAACAAGGAGCGCACCGGGTATAAAGGCACGATGCGCATGAAGGACCCGGAGCACGGCGAGATGACGATGAAGCTGACCGGCAAGCGGCTCGGCCCGTGCGACGCGAAGAAGGCGCGCGCGGAGCAGACCGCGAAGGTCGAGAAGATCAAGGCTCAGGCCGAGGGCGCGCAGGCCGAATACCAGGAGATGAGCCGCAAGTCCGAACGCGACCAGCTCAAGAACTGCGCCAAGGCCCTGGACAAGATGAACCCCGAGGGCCTAGGCCTGTGGGGCGCCTGCTACGGCAAGAAGAAGGACGCGAGCTGCAAGTCGATGCTGGAGACCTACACCAAGCAGCAGCCCAAGGTCGCGGAGGAGTGCACGGCGAAGGCCGCGGAGCTCTGCAAGCGCTATCAGACGGAGGAGGGCTTCCTCAAGGCCGGCCGCTCCCACGGAGAGGCCGCGGCGCGCATGTGCGGCGTGGACCACGACGACCTGCGCAAGAAGCTGTGCAAGGGCGCCAGCAAGAACGAGTCCTACGAGTTCGTCGGCGCCAACTGCCCCGACGAGGCGAAGCCGCTGGCCAAGAAGCATTGCGCGGGCCGCAGCTACACCGTGAAGGAAGGCGACCCGCGGCGCGTCGAGAAGAAGTGGTTCAAGTTCTGCAAGGCCGTCGCCGGAGCCAGCCTCGAGGGCGACGCGGACGGCGAGGCCGCCGAGACGCCGGCGCCCAAGGAAGTGAAGGACAAGGCCAAGGACGAGGCGAAGAAGGCCGCCAAGGGCGCAGCCGTCGACGCGCTCAAGGGCCTGTTCGGCCGCTAGACGGGACGGGCCGCGGCATGGTCACGCTGATGCTGGCGCTCGGCCTTGCCGCGGCCGCCCCCGCGGCCGCGGCCAAGAACGCCTACCCGAAGGCCGCCGCGGCCTATGTCGTGGAGCGCGACGGCAAGCTCCTGTGGAGCGGCAACGCCGACAAGCGCCTGCCGCCGGCGAGCCTGGCCAAGATGATGACGGCCCTGCTCGTGATCGAAGGCGGGCGGCTCGACGAGACCGTGACGGTGAGCCGGGCGGCGGCGCGCGAGACGGGCACCCGGCTCGGCCTGCGCGAGGGCGACCGCCTGAAGGCGCGCGACCTGCTGACCGCGGCGATCGTGCGCTCGGCCAACGACGCCTGCCGGGCGCTCGCGGACGCGCGCGGCGGCACGGAGACGAAGTTCGTCGCGGCGATGAACGCGCGCGCCGAAGCTCTCGGCTTGAGGAACACGCGATTCGCCGACGCCTGCGGCCACGACGCGGACGGGCAGTACTCCACGGCCGCCGACCTCGCGGCGCTGGCCAACCAAGTGGCGAGGACCCCGGAGTACATGAGCGCGGCGGGGCTTTCGCGCGCGACGGTCAGGACCGAGGCGGGGCGGGAGTTCTCCTTCGACAACACGAACGCCCTGATCGGCCGCTATCCCGGGGCGATCGGCCTCAAGACCGGTACCACGCCGGGCGCGGGCACCTGCCTGGCGGCGCTGGCGGAGAAGGACGGCTCGCGCGTCCTGATGGTGCTGCTGCGCGCGCGGGACCGCTGGTGGGGCGGGGACGCCCTGCTCGACCGCGCCTTCGCGGCGGACCCGCCGTGACCGGCGAGGCGGGCGAGCGCCGCCGCGCCGCGGCGGCCGCGCTGGCCGCCGCCGTCGCCCATCTCCCGTCCTTGGGCGGGGCGTTCCAGTTCGACGACTACAACGTCATCGTCAACGAGCCCGCGATCCGTTCCGGCTCCGCGCTGCTGGCCGCCTTGGCCGGCGGCGTGCGGCCTCTGCTCAAGGCGAGCTACGCGCTGAGCTGGGCGCTCGGTCCCGGGCCGGCGGGCTTCCACGCGTTCAACATCGCGGTCCACGCCCTCAACGCCGCGCTGGTCTACGCGATCGGCCGCAGGCTGTGCGGGCGCTGGCTCGGGGAGGAGAAGGCCCCGGCCGCGGCCCTGGCCGCGGCGCTGATGTTCGCGCTGCACCCGGCCCAGACCGAGGCGGTGACCTACATCTGCGGGCGCTCGTCGTCGTTGATGGCGAGCTTCTATCTCGGCGCGGCGCTGCTCTATCTGCGGGGCGCCTTCGGCGCCGCGACGGCGGCGCTGTTCGTCCTCGCGGTCTCGGTGAAGGAGACCGCGATCACCTTGCCCGCCGCCTTGCTGCTGTTCGACGGGAAGTTCCAGCGCCGCCAGGCCCCGGTGTGGCTGGCCGCGGCCGCGGGGCTGCTCGTGATGGGGATGAGCGCGCGCTACCGGGACCTCCTGGGCTACGGCTTCACCCAGCGCGGGCTGCTGGAGAACCTCCTCACGCAGGTCAACGGCGTGTGGTACCTTCTCGCGCGCCTCACGACCTTGCGCGGCTTCAACATCGACCCCGGCCTTCCGGAACTGAGCGCTTGGACCCCGGCGCTCACCGCCCAGACGGGAGCCCTCGCCGCGCTGTTCGCGTTCGGGTGCGCGTCCCTGCGTCGCCGCCCGGAGCTGGGCTTCGGGATCCTGTGGTTCTTCCTCCAGCTCGCCCCGACGAACTCGCTCGTGCCGCGCCTCGACCCGGCCAACGACCGTCAGCTCTATCTCGCGTGCTGGGGCCCGTTCCTGGCCCTGGCCGTCTCCGCGTCGCGCGCCCTTCCTGCGCTGCGCGCACGCGCCGCCGCCGGGATCCTGTTGGCGGCCTTCGCCGTCGCGAGCGTCGCGCGGCAGCTCGACTACCGCAGCGAGATCCGTCTGTGGGAGGCGAGCGTGCGCGAGGCTCCGGACAACGCCCGCGCGCGCAACAACCTCGGCCTCGCCTATCAGGAGGCCGGCCGTCGCGAGGACGCCCTCGAGCAGTACCGGGCCGCGCTTCGGCTGAATCCGGATTACACCAGGGCCGGGGTCAACAAGCGCCTCCTCGAGTGGGAGGCGGGCGGAGACTAGACTCTCGAAAGGAATTTTCGGACGTCGTCGTGGGTCCCTGCAAGGATGAATCGCAATTCATCCCCGGAGAGCGAGTACAGGATTCGGATCTTCAGGCCCGCGCGCGCTTCCCATACGTCCCTCTGCAAGCGCTTGACCCCGAGGCCTGGCGGCTTGTTCCCGGATTCGTAGAAGTCCATGACCTTCCCGGCCGCGTCCTTCGCTCCTTCCTTCACCTGAGGGTCGAGTTTCCTCAACTGCTTCAAGAACGCCGGGGCGAAGGAGACCCGCATGGTGTTACAACGATTTCAGGTGGGCCGCGGCGGAGCGGGCGTTCTTGAACCTTTTGCCCCCGCGCGCGCGGCCGAGCTTTTCGACCTTATCCAGTTCGGCTTCCGTGTATTCGCTTGTTTCGCGGACCACGGAGATGGGAGCCAGCTCGATGTGTCCGGCGTTGAGATAGAAGCCGACCATGCCTTTACCCGGCTCGAGCTTGAAGAGACGGCGGATCTTCGCGGGAACGACGGTCTGCCCGTTCTTCCCGATGGGCGATACTGCGACAAGTTTGCTCATATTATCTCCTATATTCATATACTAGGATAATATGAGTAATCGACGCCGTCAAGGCCTAATGGCTCCATACTATCTTACGATCGAGAGGCGGGAAAAGTTCCCTACTTGAGGCGCTGAACGCGGTGCATCGTGAGGTTCCCGGACGCGGCGGCGGGCTTCAGGCCGTAGCGCTCGAGCTTGTCGCGCAGTCCTTCTTCCTGGAGGGTGCGGCCGCTCACGAACACGGTCTCGCCCGATCGAGTCAGCGCGTCGAGGCGCGCGTGCAGGGCCTTCTCCTCGGTGAGGTAGCGAAGGTTCAGCGGGCGGCGGCCGGCGAAATAAGGGATGTACACCGCGCCGCGGCCGTTGGCCAGGACCCAAGCCTCGGGGGGAGCGCTGACCTTCGTCCATTCGGCTTCGACGAGGTCCGGGTTGTTCGCGGGGTCGGCGGCGGGGCGCACGACATAAGCGAGGTTGAAGGCGAAGGCCGCGGCCGTCCAGGCGGCCAGGGCGCCGAGGCGCAGGCGAGGGGGAAGCGCCTTCAGGCCCATGGTCGCCAGCGCCCACAACGCGAGCAGGTCGCTGACGCGGTAGACGATGGTGTACGGCTCCCAGGCGATGAAGAGAAGGGCGTAGCCGGCGAGCCAGAGGAGCCAGAAGTACGCTTCGCGGCTCTTCTCGGCGGCGCCGCGCGCGGCGGCGAGCAGGGGCAGGACGGCGAGGATCACTCCGGCGGACCAGGCGAAGCCGATGCGGCCGACGAATTCGGTGAAGACGCGCAAGGTCATGCCGGCCCAGGCGGGCAGGGCCTGCGCCAAGGGGATGGAATGCCACAGGAAGGAGCGGTCGGTCGTGAGGGCGGCGCTTCCCAGGAGCCAGAGCCTCAATTCGTTGATGGTCTGCGGTTTAACGGCAAAGAGGCCGGCGCAGATATAGGGGATGGCAACGGCAACGAATAGAGAACTCAAATAAGGAAGGGCCTCGCGTAGACCCTTTTTTCGTCTGAGAACGTAAACCAACGCGGGTAACGCCATCAAATGGCCGACGTGGCCCAGGATCGCGCCCGCGTGCCACAACCCCACGAGGGCCGGGCGCGGCTTTTCCGATAAAGCCTCTCTTGCGGCGAGCGCGGCGAACAACGCCCCGAGCATGTAGACCTGCGCTTCCAGGCTCCAGAACCACCAGGCGTGACTTACGGCCAGCGCGGCGGCGGCGAGAACGGATTCACGCTCGCCGCGCCCCATGCGGCGCAGAAGAGAAGAAAAGACGGCGGCGCCCGCGGCGCCGAGAACGGAGTCGAGGACTTGGAGAACGAGCACCGATTGGCCCTGATACCCGAGAAAACGCCAGAGCTGATCGAAGCACCAGCCCACGACCCCGTAGGCCAGGTGGTTCCCGTGGACCAGATGCTTGAAATCGGACAGCTCCACGGCGATGGCGCAGGCGACGCCGTCGAAATTATAGAAGAGGGAGCGGATCGACAGGTTCAGGAAGAGCGCGGCCAGGAAGACCGCTGCCGCCGCCTGCCCGTCGGACCACGACATCTTCTTCATCGCGGGGCTATGTTATCAGAAATCTATTATAATGCCGCCATGAACGGACGCCTCCGTGAGAAGACGGTCCTCATCACAGGCGGCGGCCAGGGCATCGGCAAGGCCGCCGCGCTCGCCTTCGCCAAGGAGGGCGCCCGGATCGCGATCTGCGGCCGGAACTCCGCGAACCTGGGAGCCGTCGCCGCCGAAACGCGGGCCCTCGGGGCGAAGGTCGTCGCCGAGAGCTGCGACGTGACCGACGAGGGCCAGATATCCGAGTTCATCGGGGCCGTGCTCAAGGAGTTCGGGACGATCGACGTCTTGATCAACAACGCCGGCCTCCTGGGGCCGCGCGGGGCGCTCGAGAAGGTTTCCGCCGCGGACTGGCAGGCGACGGTCGCCGCGAACCTGACGGGCCCTTTCCTGATGACGCGCGAGGTCCTGCGCCGCTCGATGCTCGAGCGCGAGCGCGGCGTCGTGATCAACGTGTCGTCGGGCCAGGGGCGCAAGGGGACGGCCGGCTGGGGGCCTTACGCGGCGAGCAAGTTCGGGCTCGAGGGCTTGAACCAGGTGTGGGCCGACGAAACGCGTCAGACGGGGATCCGGTTCTACACTTTGAGCCCGGGTCCGACGGCGACCGCGATGCGGGCGGCGGCGGCGCCGGACGAGGACCCGAGGACGATCAAGAGCCCGGGGGTCGTGGCGCAGGCGTTCGTCGCGCTGGCGCTGGATGAGTGCGCGTTTCCGAGCGGCGCGGTGCTGAGGCTCGACCCGGAAGGCAAGATCCTGTGCTAGAGAAGGCGGAGTACAAGGGCACGAGCCATCTGATCGCGACGCGGTCGCTGGTGAGGTACAACAACTACGTCTTCGGCCTGATATGCCGCGGCCTGAAGATGGATGGGGAGCTGCTCGAGTTCGGGCCCGGCTTGGGCGACTTCCTGGAGCGGTTCAAAAAGAAGGGAAAGCTGATCGATTGCGTCGAGAACGAGCCGCAGTTTTATGACGCCTTGAAGCCTCTGGCCCGGACGGTGGCCGCCAAACTGGAAGATCTCCCGGGCCAGTACGACGGCATCGTTTCGGTCAATGTGCTTGAACATATAGAGAACGACAGGGGAACCTTGCGGGACCTGTACGCGAAGCTCAAACCCGGCGGTATCCTGAACTTATACCTTCCCGCGGCGCAGGTGTTGTACGGACACCTGGATGCGCTGGTGCATCATTATCGGCGATATGACCGCGCGGACCTCGTTAACAAGGTCAAGGAAGCCGGCTTCGAGATAGAAGAGGTGTTCAACGTCGACGCGGTCGGGTTTCTCGCCTTCGGCGTTTACAAGATCTTGAAGTGGGGGGACGGCAACATAACTCCCGGATCCATGACCTTTTACGACAACGTGATCTTCCCCTTCACTTACATCGTGGACCCGCTGGTCGGCCGGTCGTTCGGGCGCAGCATCTACCTCCGCGCCCGTAAACCTTCATAAATCGCCTTTAAAAAAGGTATTTTCAATCCATGATTTGCCGCATGTGCCGCAGCGAGAACCTGTACCAGTTCCTCGACCTGGGGTTCATGCCCCCGGCCGACGAATTCCTGCGCAAGGAGCAGCTGAGCTATCCGCGGGCCTACTATCCGCTGGACGTGTGGATGTGCCGGTCCTGCGGGTTGAGCCAGCTCGGCTACGTCGTTTCGCCTGAGATCTTGTACCGCCACGATTATCCGTACGAGGCGTCCACGACCCGCACCGGCCGCGAGCACTTCGCTCTCTTCGCGGCGCAGACGGTCAAGCGCTTCGGCCTGGGCGCGAAGGACCTCGTCATCGACGTGGGCAGCAACGTGGGCGTGCTCCTCGGCAACTTCAAGGCCGGCGGGACGCGCATCCTCGGCATCGACCCGGCGTCGAACATCGTCCGCATCGCCGAGCGTAACGGCATCCCGACCCTCAACGAGCTGTTCAGCGCCGACCTCGCGGCGAAGATCCGCGGCGAGCACGGCAAGGCGTCGGTCGTGACCGCCTCGAACTGCTTCGCGCACGTCAACGACCTGGCCGATTTCGTCAAGGCGCTCGACGTCCTGCTGACGCCCGAAGGCGTCTTCATCATGGAAGCGCCGCACTTCCAGACCTTGGTCTCGAACCTCGAGTACGACACCATCTACCACGAGCACCTGTCCTACCTCTCTCTGAAGCCGATGATCCCGTTCTTCAAGAAGCACGGGCTCGAGGTGTTCGACGTGGAGAAGCAGAACATCCACGGCGGCTCCTTCCGGGTCTTCGTCGGGCGTCCCGGCAAGCACCGGATCGAGGCCCGGGTCGGACAGACCCTGAAGGGCGAGGCCAAGGCCGGCCTGCACTCCGAGAAGCTCCTGAGGAAGTTCGCGGCCGACGTCGAGAAGAACCGCGCCGACCTGCTGTGGCTGCTGCGCGACCTCAAGCACAAGGGGAAGAGCATCGTCGCCGTGTCGGCGCCCGCGAAAGGCATGACCTTGCTCAACTACAGCAAGATCGGCTCCGAGACGCTCGATTTCGTCACCGAGAAGTCCGCGCTCAAGATCGGCCGTTTCACGCCGGGCTCCCACATACCGATCCTCCCCGACTCCGAGCTGCTCAAGCGCAAGCCCGACTACGCCCTGCTGCTCGCGTGGAACTTCGCGCCCGAGATCATGGCGAACCTCAAGGAGTACGTGAAGAAGGGCGGACGCTTCATCATCCCGATCCCGACGCCGCGGATCGCCAAGCCGTGAGGTTCTTCCGGCGCGTGGCCGCCTTCACCGACGCGCGCGGCGCGATCACCGACATCCTCGACGGCGTCCCGCTGAACGCCGTCACGATCATCACCAACAAGAAGGGCGCGGTCCGGGCGAATCACTTCCACAAGAAGACGATCCAGTATACCTACGTGCTGACCGGCCGCGTGAAGTACGTCTCCCGCGGGAGGAAGGGCGGCACGACGACGGTGATCATGAAGCCCGGCGACCTGGCCGTGAGCCCGCCTCACGAGGCGCACGCGACCGAGGCGCTGACCGACGCGACC
>Ga0255338_1000936_pt1 | contig 67217 bp, 106 predicted proteins | sample MeOH1_35cm_T4_19_FD_203715 | JGI IMG/M metagenome (GOLD analysis project Ga0255338, IMG submission 203715) | Sandy soil microbial communities from University of British Columbia, Vancouver, Canada - MeOH1_35cm_T4_195 | ecosystem: Engineered > Artificial ecosystem > Sand microcosm > Unclassified... | reverse complement strand
GACCTGTGACACTAGAGAAAAAGAGGCGGGGCCGAAGCCCCGCCCTGTTGTCGTTAGACGCCAGCCGAGCCAAAGAGACCGCGCCAGTCAGTCCAGCCGAAGGAGTAACGCTCGTAGCAAGCCGCTTTCGCGTTCTTGGTATCGAAGTCGTTGTCCTGATCGAAGGACACCGCCTCACGCTTGAAGTACTGCATGGAACGCGGAATGTTAGTCCGGATGAACCACGCGGTAGCCGACGTGAAGTAGTGGTTGACCTTAATGCCATTCGGCAAGGCGTTGGTCGCCTTCAGCACGTTGACCGCGTTGTTCGCAGTGTCGTTCTGGAGAACCGACTTGAGGATTCGGTTCGCTTCGAACCACTGCTGCGGCGAAACGTGCAGGCTCTGTGGCAAGTTGCTGATACGCAGGCCCCGGTTATTCTGGGTCTGCATAATCTGGATGATAAGGTCCTCGATGGAGGCTTCGGAGAGGTCCGCCGGGGTCGTCAGTTCGTTGGACTGAAGACCGTTGAGGGTCGGGTGGCTCGCATCGATAAGCGAGACGCCGTCGCCGCCCGTGAAGCTGGAGTTGAACGCCCGGTTATAGACGTTCGCACCAACGTTCTCCTTGGTCTGTCGCATCGAGAACGCGAGGGCTTGCGCCCGGCGCTTCGACACCGACTCATAGAGGTTATCACGAAGCTCTTCGTAGGTGACGATGTAACCCAGCGCATACGCAACGTGCGTATAGCGGGTGACGGAAGCCTGAGTTTCCGTGTCGTACATCACCGCCGTGCCCTGCTCCTTTACCGGAGCGAGGCCGAAGCCCGTGATTTCCACGTCCTCTTCGTAGGACTTGTCCGAGGTTTCCTCGGCGAACAGTTCGGGCCATTCCTCCCGATGTTCGTTGTACATCCGCCCCCACCAAGCGTGAACGCCGGGCCATAGGGCTTTTGGATGTGCGCCAGTTGTAATAACGCCAGCCATTGGTTATCTCCCTTAGACGCCGGTGGTATTGGTGAAGGAACTGAGATTGGTCCGAACCAGCCACTTGCAGTAGGACGAGCCGGGGGTGTTGTCAATCTCACGAAGCGCCTGAACGATGCGCATCTGCAGCGTAGCGCCTGTACCAATCGTGCTGGAATCAATCATCCAACCTGACTGGCCAGTGTACGTCGAACCCGACCCCGCAACGAGGTCGATGTTCTTCATACCAGAGGTGGCGGTGGCGATAGCGCCGCCGACAGAGTCTTCCTGCGCCCAATGCAGAAGGTTCGGGTCGTCCGCCACCAGAACGTACTGAGACGTGCTCGCCGGATGATAAACCGGAGAACTCTGGAGGACCGGAATGTCCGGAAGGTTGGGGTCGCCGCCGTTCACGATGGAAACGATGGGGCCGAGTACATAGTTACCCGCGCCTGCCGTCGCAATCTGAACAACCGGGATACCGTTGGCATCGGAAGCGCCGGTCGCAATGACCGGGTCACCGACGTAGAGTGCCGTCGCGTAAGTCGACGGAACGTAATAGACGTTGTACGCACCGTTGTAGGGCTGACCCCAAGTGTATTTGTAGGGGACAAGACCGCGCGGGGTATTAGCATTAGCCATTGGAAATCTCCAATAGAGCCAATTTGAACGTTGGTTTCTTCCTTACTTCCGTTCCAGTTTAATACCCTGTGCCGGAATATAACGCCCGTCTTGACCGGGCTTTCCTTGTGCATCTTCGCCCTGTCGGATATTATCCTCGAGTTCGTTGATGCGCTGCTGTTCTGCAGCCATGTCCTCTTTATACCATTCCTCGGGGGTCTCCATCAAGTATCCCATTAACGAGCCACCACCTTCGCTTACTCCGACGGGGCGGGAAACTTTGCGCTGCTGACGGTCCAGAACGAAGGTATAACCGGCTTCGAGAGCCTTCTCTAGGCGACCCGGCGTGTCATTGAACCAATGCCGATGATAGCCGGAGCGGGCCTCGTAAGCGAGTTTCTGCTGATGCGAGCCGAAAGGCTTGCGGGTGTCGCGATTGACCTTGATGGTCGGGACCGGGGTGTCGTCAGACATTACTGTTCTCCTTGAAAATACATCTTCACGTAGTCTTCGCGCTTGTAGCCGGGGATCGTGGCCACGAAACGGTCGCAGCTGGCCTTGGCGTCAGCTGGGAGGTCCTCGTAGGTCTTGCCTTTGGGCCGGGGGGCCGGGGGGCTAGAGCCTGTAACCGGGGCTGCCTGCGCCCGACGCGGAGAGGCGAACTTCTCCGGGAATTTACCGACAGTCTGTCGGCGGACTTCGTCGAGGCGATCTGAGGTAGCCATACCGGGGAATCTCCGCATGAGGTCTGAATCCACGTCAATAGCATAAGCTTTAAGCACAGGATCGCGCTCAAACCAAGCATTTTCCGCCGTCCAGACCTTAATGGCCGGGTCGATAGTGTCTTGCGGCTGCGGGGGAGGGGGCGACGGGGGCGGTGCTTCCGTACGCTGGCGCGGTTGCGGGCGGGATGCCTCCACCTGATCCAGTTCCGTCTTGGCCTGATGATAGGACGGCAGATCGCTGGTCTCCACCGCGCGCTGCATCTGTACTTCGGCCTCCCGCTTGCGGCGGGCGATTTCGGCCTCGATCTGGCGGGTCTGAATATCCCGCATTTCAACGAGGACTTCGGACACCTCCGTGACCTTCTTCCGCTGCTCTTCGAGTTCAGCCATGAGTTTGGCCTCGCGCTCGTCCGCCTTCTTCAGGCGCTCGCGCAGGACCGGCCACTCGTTCTCGCCGTGGGCGAGGAATTCTTCGGCAGACCGCCACCGACCGGGCGGGCCCCGATATTCGTCTTTCGGACGCCAGCCTTGGCGTCGGGCTCGAGCCTCAAGTTCTTGCTGGGCGGCGTCGGGCTCGTTGTCGACTTCCGGCGGGGTGTCCAGCGGCACCTGCTCTTCGATTTCGCCTTGTTCAATATTCTCAGTAGACATGTATTACTCCTTTTCCTGAATAGCGGCAACGCACCGGCTGTCCATCACTCGATATTTCTGACCATCTACGCCTGTGACCAATTGGCCCGCGTAGCGCTCAATGAACACCCGCTCGCCCGGCTGGGGTTTGCGCCCGGTCATCTTGGTGCCATCCGAATTGAAGGAAAACGCGCCTTCACCGGCAGCAACGAGTAGGCCAAGTTCTGCGGCCATCGACAGACGCTCCTGCACGTCCTGCGGGATTTCGATCATACCGGCTTTGTGGGAAGCTTGGTCGACTTGAATAAGGACGCGGTCCCCGAACGGGGCGTATCCAGACGTGTTCTTACCAGACCACTCGGCCTGAACGAAGTCGAACGAGTTAATCTTGATTAGCTTCGGCTGCATTTTCTTCCTCTTCCTTCATGTAAAACCGTGCGATGGCTTCGTACGGCAGGTCAGAAACTTCCTCCAGAGTGCTAGAACGTCCCTTGATTTCCCCCTGCTCCAGCGGCGTCATTGCCGCCTGATGCAAGCGCTCCCAAGCCTCCCCCTTGAGGGCCTCCCGGTAGTCCAGTAGGAACTGCCGGAACGCCAGCGTTACCGGGTTGTTCCGCCATTCCTGGTATTGGAGCTTGTTGATTTCCTTCATGCTCATTTGTCAGTCCATCTAGTTTCAACTTGAGGTAGTCCAGATTGGCGTTGACCCAACCGAGGTCCGCGCTGCCTTCAACCGCCGCCGCCTGCGCCAAGAACAGCACGGCCTGCGCGAAGTCCTTAATGGCCTCCGCCTTGACGCGTTCAGCCTTAATCTCCATGTCCATCGCGTCCTTGACGATCTTAGGATCAGGCGGCGGATTGAGATTGAGCAAGTCGTCCGGTCGTTCAATGGCGGCGGCGTCGAGCACGCGCTTGCGGATTTCCATTCCGTTGAACATCGGGTCTTGAGCAAAGGTGAGCAAGAACTGAGCGCGGCCCAGTTTCTGCATGTCGGACACCATGGTCGGGTCCGAAATGGGCTCCACACCCGATCCCTTCACGTAGTCTTCGCGACCAACCATGTGCCATTCGTCGCCGACCTGATAACCTGTAATATCGTCCAGATGGATGCGGTTCAGGCGGTACAACTTCTCAAGTTCTGCCTTGAGGGACCGATGGATGCGCTTGTAGATGGCGGTGAACACCTTGAGGCCCTGCTCAATGAGGGCCAGCGTGGTGGTCGCCGGAATGTTAGCGTCCTTCTGTTCGCCGGTCAGCACGTCCTTCACGGCGGCAATGTCTTTGCCAGCTTCGATCAGGGTGCCCAACAGATTGAACAAAGTGGCGGACGGGCCGGGGAAGTCCAGTGGGACGACGTTCTCTTTAATCGTACCGCCCGGAACGTTGATGGCCTTGTATTCGCCCGGAACGAAGCGCATCGTGCCGGTGTGCATCGAAAGGCCCTTACCGACGAAGCCGCCACCCGTGTTGGCAAGATGGCCGGAGTCGATCAGCATGTTCAGCGTGGTGTTCGCCGCCTCGTTGATCGGGCGGAGCAACTGGCCGAAGCCGACGCCGTAAATGCCGCCATCCGGATTGGGGAGGAAGTCGTATTTGGTGTAATAGTGAATAGGCTTGATCTTACGAATGACCTGCTGGCCATCCAATTGAATAGACTCGTCGTCGTATCGCGCAACGATACGCACGATCTTCTGTGTGTCGCGGTGGAGCGTGACCACGTAAGGTTCGGCATAGCCGTCACCGTCGAAATCGACGTAGCGGTGCTGCTCCAAGAACACTTGCGGAGCGTCGTCGTCGCCCGCGACTGCATCCTTCGAATCAGACGGGGCAGTGTATTGTATCTTACGGAATAGTCCCGCGCGCTCCGCCTCTTCAATTTCCAGAGGGTATAGGCTCACTTCTTCGGTGATGCGGGGGGCCGTCTCTAAGCTTTTCGCATGATATTGAATAACGACGTTGAGTGCAGGCACCAAGATCGAAACGTTCCGCATCTTGGACGGATCGTGATAAGTCTTACGGAAGGCGCACCCGATGATCGGCAGCAAGTGCAGCAGCTTATCCGTCTCTGGTTCCCATTCGGGTTGCTCGGTAAGCAACTGATAGGACATATGTTCGCCGATACGGTTGGCGCGGATGCGCTTGGCACCGGGAGGAACCTGCCATTGAATACCACCAGTCTGCGGATCGGGGACGAACTGGCCGTTCTGAACGAGGGGAATGCCCTTATCTGGGCCGACAACTACGCCCTTAACTACGTTGCGACCGGCGATAATGGCCGGATAGGCACGGGCGGCGAATTGAATAGAGGCGGTCGTCATCAGAGGGTAAATGACGTTCGAGGCGCGCGGCCACGGGTACTGTTTCACCTCTGAAATCTGCATGGCCAATTCCATGGCCTTCTTGGAGTCCTCAACCCACTTCGCACGGGAGGTCACGTCCAAGTCGTATTCTTGCTTACATTTGAAGCCCAGCGCGTCCAACATGTCCTGATCGACGTCGTCGACGAGATTAGGCTTGACCATCCAGTCGCGCAGCTGATCGAGGTCAATCGCCTTGTATTCGACGGTGGTTTCCGCTTCGGGCAGGACAGTGTTGGTCGATTCGTCAGCCATTACCACCCTCGGCGATGAATTTGGAGCGGACCGCGTAACGGTCGGAGACCACCCGATGTCCGCGCTTGTTGTCGGCCATGGTGATCTGGAATTTAACGAGTTCGGGTTTAGTGACCCACTTCAACACTTTAGCCGTGCCTGCTTTTTCCGTGGCGGTCGTCAACCAGTCCTTAACCGCCTGTTCCTTTTCTAAATACAAAATGGGCACAGGTGCGTTCTCAGCGCAAGTCCCACCTGAGCAAACAACGTCCAAGTGGGAGGTATCGGTCAATTTCGTGGATTCCACGGTGTCGAACTTAGATTCGAATTCTCGAGTAGCGGCGACGAGGTCCATTAGTACCCCGTCACTTCAGAACGGCCAGTGGCGTTCGCAAATTCGTCGACTTCGGCCCCTTCTTCATAGCCGGGCGGGGCGCGCATAGTGGTCAACCCGCCGCCGAATAGGCGGGTGCACAGATATTGCAGCGCGTCGTGAACGTGAGAGTAAACGTTCTTGTCGGGAGTCTCGGTGTAGCGTTCGGCGGAGGTCTGGAGCCTGCGGAATTGATACGCGCCCTGAAACCCCTTGCGAAGCATTTTGCATCGGGGATGCATCGCAAAGCCCGGCTTACCGGCAATGAAGCGCTGGAGGGGCTTTCGGACCGACTCCAGCCGCAATGAAATGGTCTTGCCGCCGCCCTCGACCATGATATTCTTGGAACGCATGATCTGGAAGCATGTCTTCTCGTCGGTCTGCGCCCGCTGGTCGCCCGCCGGGTCGCCAATATCGATGAATTCGGCGTCGGGATAGGTACGTGAACTGTATTCGATCACGTCATCCGAGAACTTATCGATGCCCATACTCTCGGACACCATTTCGTCGATCACAATAAGCTGGCCATTGGCCGACAACTGGGCAAAGGCACAAGCCGGGGTCAGGCCGAAGTCCCAACCTCGGTAGATGGGGGAGTCCGGAATGTAACGAATGGCGTCGGTACAATGTACGTTGTCTTTATACTCTGGATAAACAGGTCGACCGTCAATGACGAACCCATATTCGCCCGCGACGTACACTTTAATCCACTCTGGGTCTTTACCCATCGCGAGACGCGTGTAATAACCTTCGGGCAGATTGGTAATGTTTTCTGCTTCCGGAGACAACCCAGAAGGTTGCTTAAAAATCTGAGCAAAAGACGGGTCGTGCTTAGTTTCTTCGAAAAACTTATAAAACTTACTGTCAACATCAGGCGGGTTAGTATCAAGTATAATGCCGTGCCATGTGGGGCCACCGTCTCGCTTGGCTGGATAGCGACCAACACGGCCTTGGAGGGCTTCGATAATAGGCCAAGGGACCTCACGAGCTTCGTTCACCCATGCGCCCGTGAGTTCAAATGACAAGAGGTTGCTGACATGATCGGGCCTATCCAAGGCTCTAAAAAGAACTTCGATTTCCGTATTCTCAAATGCTGTGATAACGTAGCTGTTATCTGAATACTTGAATTGACCAAAATGTTGAGGGGGGAGCCACTGATTAAACGTCTTAATCGTGGTGTCGTTGAGTTGTCGGTACGTGTTGCGGATCGTAGCCCACCGAGTACGACGAATTCCGTCCGGCCCCGGCTTCTGTGCCAATGATCTGGAAATTAGTTCTACCACACACCCGGAAGATTTACCCGACCCGAAAGGTCCCATAAGTCCTCTAATAAACGCATCGCTTTTAGCGAATTGTTTAATTGTAGGAACGCCTTTGTAGCTAAATTTGATATTAAGTGCGGGTGCGGCGGGTGGAGTCGTTGTCACTAAGGTACACTTTCATTTTTTCGACTAAGTCTAAATGACGTTCTACCCATCCTAGATGCCTGTTGCAGTGAGTGCACAACCAACCACGAAACAATCCAGTGTCGTGGCAATGGTCGAACACTGTCTCCGCCGGATCACCGCAGATTTCGCAAGTCGGGGAACGTGGACGACCAGCTAGTTTAACACGACGTTTGCGGACACCTTCTACGACTCGTCGAACTTGTAATTCTCTGTGCTTATAATAAGACTTGCGGCTGGACGCCAGCATTTTGTCGCGGTTCTCCGCGCGCCATTTCTTAAGATAAGCTCTGCGCTTAGGTCCGCGAGCCCAAGCTCGTTGTTTCTCCAAGTCTCTAGCCATAGAGACGTTGTATCATTAAGCATTGTTATTTGTCAATCGTCCTTCCCTTCAATGACAAAAGACACGGCGACGTGCTTATGTTCATGTTGGACGCGCTCTTGGAGCATTCCGAGAGTCTTGGCAAGCCCCATCAGAGCTTGGAATTTATCATACTGTTTAATCTTAACAGTAGTACCTGTTTTCTCATTCCTAGTCTCGCTGACTTCGGCCACCGACGCCTTCTGCTCGGGGGTAAGCTCCGAACTGGGGCGAATTTCCACGCCGTCCGGTCCCCACGACATTACGTCTTCGGGATTCGAAAAGGCGATCTTGGCCATTTCCTCAGTAATTTTTTCCTTGGTAACGGAATACTTATCCATCACCCGCTCGATCTTGGCGAGTTCCTTGGCTTCAGCTATCTGGAGAGCAGCAGCAACAGCGCCAGTGCGCTTATACTTGGCAGCGCGGGAGACCAGTTCATGGCGGTCAGGAGGAATGTTATTAGGGAAAGCCGCCCTGAAGGCCGCGCTGGCGTTTTTTCCGTTGTTAAGGTATTCATAGACAAATACCTTACCCTCTTCAGTCAGTTGAAGATCGAGTGCTTTCTTTGCCATAAGCTAGCGGGTCCCTTGACTTGTAAGCAGGTTTGGGGCTGGGTGGGTTATACCCCACCGAGTCCTTCCTCGTAGGTCCGTACCCCGACATGGTGCCAGCGTACGTCTGCGGGGGGCCGTCCTGCCCGCCCGCGCCCCGTCGAGGGGCCGGTCGTGCCCTACCCGCCATACCTATAGCCGATCAGGCGTTTGAGGCGCACGGGCGGCTCACTTGTGAGGCCCGTGGTCCGGCTGAAGCTGGGACGGCATCTTGCCCGAGGAATGCTTGGCAGGATGGCCCGCCGCGCGAGCACCTTCGTGCAGGTGCTTGCCGGTGTCCTTCTTTGCATCCGGGTGGACCTTGGGGGCGAACTTGGTGTGGTGGTCGTCGCAACAATCGTCCATAGTAAGTGCTCCTTATTTCCAGCCGTGATCGGGATTGGCCTGATTGCCCTTGATGGGCGAACGGGCACCACGCTCGTCGTCCTTGAGGTGACGCTCCGGAGAGACCTTGCCCTCAACCGAGGCCAGCTTCTCGATACCGAAGTCGCCGGACGGGTATTCCTCGCCCATGGCAAGTAATTTGTGACCGTTAATCGCTTTTTCGCTCATTTGAATGCCATCTTCTTTTTGGGGTAAGCGGTGGGATTGCCCTTGCCTACAGACTCTTTCTTAAGGTGGAGGACGGCAGAGACCATCTGTTTGTGTTTAGACGCCGAACGGAGCGCGGCATGCGCGCCGGTCGGCAGGGCCTCCGTCGGAAAAATACCCGGCTTTCCTGCTACGACTTGTGCCATAGGGCGAAAATATCACAAATACAGTGCACCCGGCAAGGGGTTCCCTCACCGGGTGATTGAAACTACTTGGTCCTCTTTTTCACCGCCGCGTTGGCGTACATCTTGGCTTTCCCTTCGTCACCGGTCTTTTTCAGGACCGCGTTCGCCACCTTGGACCACTGGCGCTTCGCGGCTGGGCTCTTGGCTTTCTTGGTCGACGCCTTGGCGTCCTTTGCCGTCCACGGCATCGATTAGCTCCTTGTCTGGAAGACTCTTGAAAAAGTCCAACTGGTCGATCATCTTGATAAACTCCGGTGAGTTCTTCCACGCCTTGAGCGCATCCGCTGGGCGAGTATTGTCCAGTATAGCTTTGATATTTGCCATCAGTGCACCGTCGTTTGGGTCCGGTCTCTGGCTTCGACCAATAGGGTTTCCGAAGAGACTTGGAGGCGGATAAGGTTCATGAGGTAGTCAATGTCGGCCTGATTGTGGAACTCGTAGACGTCGGCCATGTCGTCGTTGTCGAGAAAGACAAGCTGGATGCCGTTGGGCTCCGCTTTCCAGCATTGGACTTCTTTAATCATTGTACCCACTCCGCTATCCGCGAAGTGGGTACTGTATCACAGGCCGGGCGAAGAGGGTAGGTCTTATTTGAAGAGTTGGCGTGGCCAGCTGGAGTCGAACCAACATTTACCCCCCGAGAGAGGGATCGTCCTAAGCCGTTAGACGATGGCCACGTGTCTCTTGATCGATGACGGATAGTACCACGGGCGACGGGTGGCGTCACCCGTGGTTTGATGCCAACCAGGTTACTCACCGCCTCCACCACCCCCGCCGCCAGAATCGCCACCACCCGACGAACCACTATCGTAAGAGGACGACGAACTGCTGCTGTCGGAAGAGGACGAACTGTCGCCCCATGAACTGGTCGACCCGCCGCCGCCGGAATCGCCGCCGCCACCCGAGAAGGACGGTTCGGAGGGCTCGGACGGAGACGACGAGCCACTCAACGCCGACCCCACGGCATAGCCGACCGCCGCACCCAAGATGGCGTCACCGACGCCGCCGCTGTCACGACGAGGCGGGTCCTCGACGGGCCGACGCCGCGCCGCGCGGGCCGCTGCTGCAGCCCCGACCATGCCGCCCGCCGCAGTCGTGGCGTAGGTCCGCCCACGGTCGCGGTATTTCTCGCTGTTGCCGGTGGCGTCCCGGCGTGTGGCATCTGCGGTTCTTTGGGGTTTTCGCGTGACCGCCCAAATGATCAACACCGGAATACCCAACGCGATCAACACCACAAGGAAGACGGCTCCCATGTCGGCCCTCGCCGGTTGAACGCTACTCTCCGCCGCAAGCGACGACGCAATCACGTTCAGCGTTCCGTCGAGCGCGTCGTAATACCGGTTCTTCACGATGTTCGGTATGAGGATGGTCGACGAAATATAGGCCGTCTTCACGTCGGGCAGCACCGGTTCGACCCCGTAGCCGGTGTGAATGCGCAGTTGTCGCTGCTCGGGTGCAATAAGGATCAGGATGCCGTTGTCCCGGTCCTTCGACCCCAGCTTCCACGTCACAAACACCCGCTGCGCGTGGTCCGCAATCGGGACGTCGAGCATATTCTGGATCAGGATCGCCACCTGAGGCGAGCCGGGCAACTTCTCGATCTGCTGAATGCGGGCCGACAACTTGTCGCGCTCGCCCTTGGACAGCTTGCCGACGAGGTCGGTTACGCGGGCGACCGGGGGAACTTCAGCGGCGCGGGGACGGATTACCGGCAGCGAGAAGAAAAACAACAAAATCGCCGCAATCACAAACGTCCCCCTGAACAGGCGGTCGTTATTCCAATGTGCCAATAGGCCAAGGATGGCCATACAGCACGCAGCAAACAAAAGGACCCAATCCATGTTTCTATCCTCCTATGAAGGCGCTACGGCCTTAGTTGAACTTGACCTCGGGGGCGCGCTGCGCGGACGCATCGGCCTCGAAGTACGGGAGTGTCTTGAAGCCGCCGACGTTGGCGACGATGCTGCCGGGGATGCGTTGCACCGACTTGTTGTAAGAGGCGATGCTGCGCTGCCACTTCATGCGCTCGACCGTGATGCGGTTCTGCGAACCCTCGAGCGTAACCATGAGGTTCGCAAACAGGCCGACCGACTTGAGGTTCGGGTACGCCTCGCGCAGCGCGTTCACGTTGAACGACATGAGCGCCCGCGAGTTCTCGGTGAACTGGCGAAGCTGGTCGTCGTTCAGCTGCGACGGGTTGCACTTCGGCACGTCGGGCCGTTCCGGCGCGGTGACGGCGGCGCACTGCTTGCCGTCCGCGATCACGATTGGGTGAGTGGCGCGCGAGCGCGCGTCGATAACGTCGGTGAGGGCCTTGGTCTCGAACCCCGCCGCGCCCTTCACGGTGTTGGCCATGTTGGGGATCAGGTCGGCCTGCCGCTGAAGGACGTTCTGCGTCTGGGCCGCGCCGTTGTTGACGTCTTCGCGCAGGTTGACGAGGTTGTTGTAAGAGGCGCAACTCGTGACGAGCAGGCCCGCCCCGATTACGAGGCACACGATGGTGCTGGTCTTCATGGTCGTTCTCCTATGCCAGAGCACAAGCGCTCTACGCACAGGATACCACGGACGGGGGTGCTAGGTCAGCGGGTGTTTGTATGTCAAGGGTGAGACCGAGGCCACCGGGTCAGTTTGGAGACGACCGGGGTGTTCGCTGCGCGCTCGGGGAGGAGTGGGGTGCGGCGAACGGGTGGCCTCGGTCTCACTCGTATCGTACCACAGGCCGGGGGTGCGCCATACCCCCGTTGACATACCAATCAGGAAGGCTGGCCCGGAGTCTCGCACTTGCCGCCGACCTCGACGACCACCGGTTCGTCTTCTTGATCCTTTAGACCTTGATCATCGTAATACTTCTTGAGGGGTATCAGGCGGTCCGACAGGGCTGCTTCACAACCATCCTTGGTCACGTATCCTTCTCTGCTTTCAAGCATGGCCGTGTAGTTCAGTTGGGCGATGAAGACGATTGCGATGATTTTGAACATTCGACCTCCGCGTCTGGACCTTCGCAGCAGTAGGATACACCGCAACCGCCGCAGTGAGGGCAAGGCCCGATGCAGGCCACGTCTTCTCTGTCACTGTACCGAAGACGACCTTTCCCGTCACACTTGGGGCAGATCATCGGAAGGCAAACTCCTTGGGGTCCGGGCGGGACGACCGGGGTTTGGACTCCGGTTCAACCGCGCGCCCGCCCATGTGGCGAACCTTAGGCAGATCAGGATGCGGAACACCTTCGCGGGCCAATTCGGCGCGATAGACGTGCTGCGCGGCCCCTTCGAGGCTGGCCGACTTGCCAGAGCCCGCGTTACGCTTATGCCAGTCGGCCTTCTTGTGAAGGTCGCTGGCCATTTCGTCGCGGTCCGACTGATTAGGGGTGAAACTCTTCCAATCCTTGGCCATTAATCACCATTATCATGATCGAAACGATCGTACCCGGACTTGACAGCCCTGTCGCTCACCCATCGTTTACCGTTAAAAGTATGCGATTCGGCAGGTCCGTTCTCAGGGTCCCCAGACGGGTACATTTTCTTTTTATCCCCTTTGGACGGGCCAGTACGGCTATAACGAGTCTGCGTGGCGCTTGCCCCATGCTTTACGTCCGAGCCGGGCTGGCCGTTGTGCGCGCGCTCGTGGTCAGCGAGTTCTTTGTCCTTAGGCATGGTTCAATCCCGAAATGCGAACTTAGGGCTGGGCTTGCCGCGAGACTGCGGCACAATGGAGTGGGTATCGCTGTCCGCGCGACCATGTTCCTCAATAGCCCACGCAGCGTCATTAGAATCCAAACCGGCGCGGTCGGACGCCTGATTTATGGACTGGCTTTTGCGACGCTTACCTGAGGTAGCGTCGGTGACCACATATCGGTGTGAATATACGTCGTGCTTGGCCATGCCGCCACTGTACCACGACCGGGCCGGTCCTGACAAGGCAAGTTTTATTTGCAGCGGGCGATTATCTCGTCCAGATGGACCGGAGTATAATTGGTATGTTCCACGCAGATGTTGACGTAACGACGGTCGTCTTTGTGTAGTTCGTTCCCGGTCAAGGTGGACGTGTAATATTCCTGCATCAAGTTCTGGTGAATATGGCCATGGACGTTATAGGCGGTCTTGCGCATCTGACCCGGCATCAAAGGGATATGAGTGCAGGTGAAATTGAACTCTTTGAAGATGCGCCACAGGACCACCTTGTCGAAGAAAGGGGCAATCTTCTTGACAGGATCGTGGTTGCCGACGCAGAGGCGCTTGCGACCATGGAGACGCCCAACGTACCCCGCGATCTTGTCCTTGCCTCCGAACGAAAAGTCACCTAAGTGCCAAACGTGGTCGCCCGGCTTAACGACCTTATTCCAATTGTCAATGATGCGTTCGTCCATTTCCTCGACGCATGAGAAGCCGGGCCGTATCAGTTTACCGTCGTCGCCGGTAAATTTCAAAATGTTGGCATGGCCAAGGTGGGTGTCGGAAGTAAACCATATGTCTTTCATTTGCACACCAGATCGAATGGAGAATCCACGTCGGGATAGAACCGGCCAAATTGGTCGAATGACAAGTCCAGCCGTCGACCACTGAACTCGATATACGCCTGAAACGGACGCTCGCCGCCGACATGGCGAATTACTGACGCTGGCCGACCGTCACGGGTCTGGAACTTGGCAACCTTGTCAGCTGGAAGGAGAAGACCACCACCTTTTGTCGCTTCCCAATACCCCCTCGCCCATCGGAAACCAAGGTGGCCGCACGCTCGCTCGCACGCTCGTTGAACCTCGGGGTCATCGAATCGGACCCTCACATAATTGGCACCCACCTCAACCTCGATAACAGTCGCCGTTTTGCCCCATGGATACACACCCGACAGGTTAGTGTGCGGACTGCCCCATCGGCAAATGCCACGGTCGCCCACTTTGGGATTGGTCATCATTTTCATGTGTTCACCAGATCGATTGGGCACTCTTGGCCGGGGACGAAATTGCCATATTCGTCGAACGACAGTTCGATACCTTTGACGGTGGCGCGATACGGTCGGTCCTTGTCGTCGACGCGAGTGACGGTGACCGTCCCGCCGTTACGGCACTTCACGGGTCGAGTAAGGTCTACCGGTATTCCAGCGCTCTCAAAGTCATCAGGGTGCCATCCGCCACCGTGGCTGATATTTCCACCCTTGTTGAAATGCTCACGCAGTCTGGGGTTGTCCCACATTACATACACATACTCTGGAACACCTCCAAACCCTACCACGCCGGTTTCCCCGTAAACTTTGAATCCATAAGCATCAAATACGTTGCCCGAATATTTACAACGCACCCGTTGCCCGATTTTAAAACCGCCTTGCGTGCTCATGTGTTCACCAGATCGATCGGTTGGTCCATGGTGGGGTAGAAGCGCCCAGTCGGCTCAAAAGTGAGACGCTGGCCGCGCACGGTCGCGGCGTAGGGGCGCGCAGGGTCTCCGGTGGCCTCGACGGTCACGGGTTGGCCGTCGCGAGTGGTGATGGGACGATCCACAGCAAGCAGCGATCCTTTATCTATTTCAAAGCGCCACGCATAACAATCCCCACAATGAATAGACGGGTCATCCCATTTAACACTAAGACAATAATCAAGATGGTCATAAGGATAAGGACTAGACACCGTTCCCTTTTTACCAAGCAAACCCTTCAATAACTCTGCGGAATGACCATCGTCATAACGAGTGTCGACCACCACCACGCGATCCCCTACTTGGAACCTAGTCATTTGGCCTCCACGAGGTCGATGGGTTGGTCAACGTGACCATAGAAGTGGCCGCTCGCCGCGAAAGTCAGCGTGAGCCACTGCCGGTCGACGAACACTTCGGCGCGGAGCGGGCGATCACCGTCGGTCTTCTCCACGTTAGCGACAGGGAGACCGGAGCGGGTGGAGCGTACGCGCGAAGGGTTGATAGGGACGTCGATAACCTCAAGCTTGTACCGCTCCAAACGACAAACGTGCACGCGGTTGCTCAGCTTGATTGAGACTTTGCGATAGCCCTTGGAATCATTGCTATCGTCCAGCGCATCCTCTATAATTACACCGGTTACTCCGTCCTTCACCCAATTTCGGTTATGACCGACATAGCGTACCCGGTCTCCGGGCTGAAGTCTGGGGTATTTCATTTTGCCTCCACGAGGTCGACGGGCGAATTGAAGCCTTCATAGAACCGGCCATCCGCGCCCCAAGTCAGTTGCAGCTTGCGCCCGGCCACGACGACGGTGCCGCTGAACGGGCGGGCCTCGGACCTAGTCTTCTTCACGCCTTTGAAGTCGATACGCTTGGGGTCGCGCACACCCTTGACCTTGTCGATGTTGAGGGGTCTGTCGCCAAGTTCCAGCGCCTCCAGCGGCCACGACCAATTCCACAAATCTCCTTCTAACTTAGCAAATTCGTCCCCGAGACCCGTCTTATCCAACTGGCGGATAACATAGACCCCTCTCTTCTTATCCTTCATCATGCTGAGCATTTCATGCGTAATGCCGACGCGATGATAACTCAGATAGCGAAGCTTTACCTTGTCCCCTACCTTGAACTTCTTCATTTTGCCTCCACGAGGTCGACCGGGCACTCCATGCCCTTGTAGAACCGGCCCGTCAGTCCGTAATGGAGCGTCAGTTCCCGGTTGCGCAACTTGATCGTCGCCTCGATACAGTCCGGGTGCCGGTGAATGGCGAGGATTTTATACCCGTTGCGGGTCACGAGACGGGAGACGTCCTTGAAGGACTCGTCAATAACTTTCCAACGCCGGGCATAACAACCCCCCTGCACGCTTCTCCACCACCTGTCGTTCACCGCCGGGTCGTCAAACTTGGGCTCGACAATGGCCGTGTCCTTGTGGCCGGGCTCCTTTATCCTCTCCACCACGGCGCGTTGTCCTTTGAAACTGACGTAAGACGTACCCACGCCCGGATCAACTAATTCAATGTGGTCGCCCACTTGTGGCATCTTAAACATTTGCAGTCTCCCCGATCAGGTCGATTGGACACTCGTGGCCCGGATAAAACGACCCCGACAGGTCGTAGCGCAGAGTCATGGTTCGCCCGTCGACCGCAACGTCCGCGCGGATCAGGTCGCCGTCACGGGCGACGTTGGAGACGGCGAGTCCCGAACGGGTGGTGCGGACGGTGTCGATCCTAATGTCAACCGATAACAAGTCGAACCGGTGGGCGTAGCAGTTGTTGGCGGTGTCTTGTGGATACTCTCTCTTCCACGCCGCAGCCGCTTTAGGGTCCACAAATTTGAACCACACCGTCCCATCTATCTGTTTCTGGATGACAGCAATGGCGTCTTGCAGATTCGGTATATGGGAAGCAAAACTTCCGGGCCTCTTCATGATGACGCGGTCGCCGGGCTTGAACCTTCGCTCGGTCATTGCGCACCTATGAGGTCGATGGCCTGCTCGAAGCCCTCATAGAACTGCCCGTGCTCCGGGTAGGTTAGAGCCAACTCGCGGCCTTGGACGCGCACGGTCGCGCCGATTGGGCGGTCCTTGTCGCCTGTCGCGCTAACGGAGAGGACCTTGATGGAAGGGTCGCGACAGGTGAGGCGGGAATCAATGGTGAGAGGGGCGGCTAGCGGCTCCAATCCCTTGCACCACACGGATACCAACCGACCCTCTGGATAGCCATAGGGGTTCAGCCCGAATAGTCTCAACTGTACTATCGCCCCATGACTGACCGACCAGTCAGGGTCGAAATGGACGACCGTGCCGGTGTACCCTTCCTTGGTCTTGCCGATGCTGCCAAGAGAACTCCACCCCCGCACGCGCTGGCCGATGCGAAACACTTTGCCGTCACTGGGGCGCGTCCACGAACCTTTGGTAATAAGGGCCATCCCTCGTCTCCTATGTCGGGCCTACCATAGCGCGGGGTGCCGGTCGCGGGTAGGTCTATTTGGGCACAAACGACATGCCCCAACGTTCCTTGTAAACGTCGTAGGGCTTAAGGTCGGGGTTGTAGGTGGGCTTGTTGCGCTCCAGTTCGAACTGGGCGAGAACGGCGGGAGTGAAACGGATTCCGGCAGTAGCACCCAGTTTGGTCAGCCACTCGATGTAGCTGGGGTGGTTCGCCAGCACCCAACGGACGGTGCGATTCTTGTGCGCGCCCCACCGGAATTCGTCGTCCATGTCTAGGGACACTTTGCGGAAAGGCTTATGGTGAGGAATACCTTTGATGTAGGTCATAGTTCGCTTCGCACCTTCATTAGAATTTTGCCTAGATGATTCTCGCCTTTACCGCCACTCACGCCCCAATACGTGTCACCCCATGTGTTGTCTTCTATCAGTTCCTCGTCGCCCGTAGCTTTTAGCCTTTTGCTAAATTCAGGCCATCTAAACTTCTCTCGAACCAGACGCTCCATCACTTCCAACTTGACCATGTCCCAGTCCGAACGGAGAACGGCTCGCCGCCCCATACGCTTAGCATCACCGGGGGTATCGGCATATTGCACCAATACTCGGTAATCTGGGTCGAGTGACTTCGCCGCCTGATAGGCGTGCTCCACGGTTGGGTACACGTGATAATCCAGCAACACTGGTGCCGGGTAAAAATTCGACAAGAAGCGGTACACGCCGCGAAAAGAGGTGATCATTTCATCCACATGTTATCTAGTTGCTCGTTGTCGTCATAGATGCAGTATTCGACTTCAGGGGACCGCTCGGGCACTTGGCCCCGGTTCGCCAGATGCTTGAGGCGCAGTTGCAGCCGCTCGTTGAAGTCCTCGAAAGTGTCGTCACGCTCGCGCATGGTGTAATACGCGCCCGTCTTGCCGCGAAGGACGGAGGCGAACATTCCCAGTTCGCGGGCGTCACCCATTAGGATGCTGCCGCTTCGCATGTGGGCCTCGAAATATAGACCGCGCTTCTCGGCCACCCACGGGTGATAAGGTGGGACCTCGACCTTGACGCGCTTGACACGAATCGCCCAGTCCCTGACTTGTTCCTTAAACTTGTTCGCCTTGAGGATCACCGCGAACGCGTCTTCGCCGCGCTCCACATGCTTCGTCACCGTCTCCGGGTAAGAGTTGCCGGTGATGTTGTAATTTTCGATCCGAAGGATTTTGAGACCTTCCGGAAGCTTGCCCATGATGGCCTTCTCTTCCAGAAGGGGGCGGTCGTTGTTGTGAATGGTGACGTGAATTTCATATGGATGCATGGCTGACCTCTAGCGACGATCACAACACGGGTGGTGCGGAGCGCGATATGTGGGTTGCCGGTCAATCACGCGCCAGCAACGGAATTCCGGGGCGGCGGCGCTTGCTGAATTCCTCTTCGCGCTTGTCGGCGGCCTCGAGAATTTCGCAGACGCGATCACACCTCCAACATTCGGGTCCCTTCTCAGGGCAGTACCCGATCAGACAGGTCTGGGCGCGCGGCCAATGTTCACGGCTTTCCGGCACTGGCCCCGTCCTTGACTACTCGGCTGACGGTGATCGTACCGACGAAATCGTCCGCCAGTTCCTTCTCGAGGTCCTTCAGATTGCGGGCTTGAACAGGGACCCACGCGGGACACTTGGTCCCTTTCCAACCGCCGTTGGCGGGTTCGAGACAGAGACAGTTAACGCGGCGGCAGCGCCCATAATTGTTGGCGATGTATTCGGGAGACACGGTGGGTTCGTCCTTGACGACAGTGCGCTTGGTGGAGTGTTGCTGGGGCACGTGGCCCTTCTCCATCAGGTAGTCCCAAGTGTAATCGACGCGGTCACGGTCGTCGTTCCACCCTTTCCAGTAAATCTTGAAACGGCCACACTTCTGGACCCAATCGGGGACCTGAACAAAGAAGGGACCCTCAACACGTACGACCGTTCCGGTCACGGCGGGCATGCCACGGTGATGAACTTTGTCACCGGGCTTGAGCATCTTGGCTTCGGCGGGAACCATTACTTTGCACCTTTGCTGAAATCGGGGGCCTGATAAAGCTTCCTGATATTGCAGTCGGATTTCCTGAACCCCCGATATTCGGCGTACCACTTCGCTCCTTCCTCCGACAGGAAGGGGCCATATACGAAACCGGGGGTGATTAGCACATAGCCCATGAGTCGCTCCCTATATCAGGAGGACCCTAGCACGGGGAGAGGGACCCGACGAGAGGCGTTTTGTGACAAGTAGGAATAGAAGGGACCCAAAATTCGCCCCGCGCGAGAGTTTCACCCGACCGGGACCCGATGGGACCCAGAAAGGACCCGCCGAAGGGGTTTCCGTCCCGGTTCGGGGGACCCTTCCCCGCCCGTTATGGTTCATAAGTCTCGTTTATTGTTGCAGTTCTGCCACAGTGTTGCTGTTCAGTAACAGGTGGAACTGGAAGCGTAGTGTGTTCTCCTTGCCACAGTGTTGCTGCCTTGCATTGTTACTCATGAGCCACGTGTCTCTCCAGTTACAACTAGCGTTCTATTTCCAACGTTTATGGTCAATAAGCGCAGACCACAGATCAGAGCCATGATAAGCTCGGCTTATGGCAAGTAAAGCAGAACGCAAGTGGAAGGAGGCAGTGAGGGAAGCCACTCGCCTCTACGTTTATCTCGGTCTAATTTCAAGGCGACGAATCTGCGAGAACTGTAACAGGAGGCCAAGCGTCCACATTCACCACCGGACCTACGAACGGCTGGACGACGTGGAGTGGCTGTGCCGGGTTTGCCACCTTGAGGCGCATGGTGGCCGGTGGGGCGCGGTACAAAGGAACGTGCGCGCGTGCGTACCACAGGACGCCGATCCTGTCAAGTCCTGATCCATGCGTCCGACGCAGGGTAGCCATGCAGTCGTGTGTATAGACGGGGAGCACGAGCCGTGGTAGGGTTGTTGCACGGTCGGCGTCCCGCCGCACCGAACATAGGAGACGACAGATGAACACCCAAGCCACCCCGACCACCACCGAAGGCGAAGGCATCCCGGCGTTCCTCGACGCGACCAAGCGCGCCGCCCCTGCGGCCAAGCCCGCGACGGTCAAGGCCGCTGCGACGCCCAAGGAGCCGAAGGCCGCCAAGACCCCGAAGGCTGGCAAGGTCGTCAAGGCCGCGCACAAGCCGTCCACGGTCGAAGCAACCGAGACCAACCCGCAGAAATCGCTGGTGCCGGTCCGGTTCAAGGCGAAGTACGCGGGCACGGGCGATAGCTGCGGTGACCGCATGGCGCTGGCGCTGAAGAAGGCCACGACCACCAAGAACGCTGACGGTCGCGACGCGTGCGACGTGGCGGCGCTGCGCCGGATCGCCGAGGCGAACGGCATCGACTTCGACGCCTACGCCAAGCTCAACGTCGGCCAGCAGCGCATGAACGTCGGCAACCGCCTGCGTGGCATGGTCAAGAACGAACAGACGGTCGTGATCGGCTCCCAGAAGTTCGCTGACTGGGAAAAGGCCAAGGTCGTCGACGCCAGCGCTTGGGCCAAGCCCGAGCCGAAGGCCAAGGCTGCCGCCTAAGGCGACACGTAGGGGGGCTGGCTTCGGCTGGCCCCCTCAGCGTGCCGCTAGTGGCGCGAATGGAGACGACCATGGCTAAGGAACAAGGCATCACCATCGCTTGGAATCGCGACGAGGAACACGGGTATCGCTTCGCTAGCTGCTACGTAGGCGGCCCGATCAACCGGTCCTACCTTCGTGGCGACATTGAACCCCGCTACCCGCTACCCACTGCCCGTGCTGGTGCAACCAACCGAAGAGAAGGGGAGGCCATGACACCCCTCCTGCTCTACCGGGTGCTGGCCGTCAGCCTCATGGCTTCGTGCCTAGCCGTGACGGTCGCGTTGCAGCTAAGTGGAAAACTGTAGGGAGAGGAACAATGTGGTTAGCTCGATGGCTCAGCGAAGCTGACGCCGATTGCCTTCGTGACGACGGAATAAGTGACTATGCGGCCACCGACATGGTCGTCATCGCCCACGTCGATTTGATCCGTACCAAGCGTAAGGGCGACATAGAGAAGCTAAAACGGTCTGTGGAGCGCGAGCTACGCGCCACCATCGACGAAGTGAACGGAACGGTCGAAGAAGACGGCTACCTTCGCCCGTTTTGCTTCATTTGGGAATGGCAAGATGAGGAAACGCTCGACGTTTATGTCGTGTCGGAAAACATAGAAGACGACAAGCGCGAACCTGATGCACAGATCGTGTTTACCTACATCACCCCACTCTGAGGAACTGGCCGCCTTCGTGCGGCCTTTTCCATGCTTGTCATGAACCAGAACTGTAGAGCCTCTTCGTTCCAGTTCTAGCGTTGACAGTCAACACCGATCGCCCTGACCTGCCGCCCGTGCTACGCTGCACTCGTCCCGCTCGACGTGGCACCTGTCTCGTGTAGCCCCATCCATCCCCCGGTGCTACGTGAGTCGTTCGTCGCCACCGAGGCCGCGTTGGGCGGGGCACTTAACACGAGGCGAAGCATGCTTGACGTCCTGATCGGAGCCGTAGTACTCGCGGCCTTCGTTGCGTTCCTCGTGTTGGTCCCCCCGTGGCTTCCAGTAACCATTGTAATGCTCCTAATTATTTCTGCTGTGTGCCACGTTATTGGTCGAATAATCCGCGACCTGTTCTCGTAACACTTGCCATAAGAAATGGAACGCGAGCCACGTGATGCGCGGAACTGGAACCGTGACACGAATTGGAGGCGCAGTGTTAAGTAGGGTGTGGGAAGCGTCACGAGGCAAGTGGAACGTGAAAAGAATATGTGGTCTGTTAATTCCCTTAACTTAGCTCTTCGTTGCGCCGACTTCTTCGTGTCGTCACCTAGTAATGACGAACACTACCTAACGCTCTGAACATTCTTCCTTATACTCTCTGGGAAGAGTGTGAAGCCAAGATATCGACAAGCACCGCCGGACGGCGCTTCGAAAAAAGACTCCTTATAATTTTTTCTTTCTTTAAAAAAAAAAAAAAATTAAAAAACTACGGTCCGCGTCGCTGGCCGCGCGTCCCGCGACCCCGCGCTGAGCTTTCAAGCGGAAGAATCTATAAGGAGTCGGTGTCCCGAGCCCCGTCTCGCGGGCCTCGATGCTATGCTTGATCTTAGAATTTTCAGTAGGGGAATTGGGGAGGAGTGAACTGCCCCGAAAACAGGACGACCACCCAGCCGGAGCGGGTGGTCGGTGATGCCACTTGCGGAGAAACCCGACAAGGAACCTGCAGCCACCTTACGGTGACCTCGCGGGCAAAGCCCGTCTGCCTTTATAGCACGCCTCGCGTCCCACCACAAGCTGTTTATTTACTATGAACGGTAGTACCAGTCGAGACACCCTTATGCTACTATACCCTAATCATTGATTATAAGGAACAACGCAAGTGACTGATCGTTCGTTTTACACCGTGGGCAAGCGCGTCGGACATGTTCGTAACCCCTACATGTTTGGGACTATCTCAGGAAAGGTACGTAAAGGTGGTGAGATTCGAGTCCTAGTGGATTGGGACAAGCAGAAGTTTACGGCTACTCATTGTTATGAGGACCTTATATTTGAGCCTCAGGAGCCGTCAGTTGGAGTGGTTATTCCCCAAACTCCACGGCACCAGCTTCCGGCCAAACGCCGCCCGCCACTCCAAGCTGAGTTCGATCTAGAAGCTAGACCCACCCCAGTTCCTCCCCAGTGTAAGACCTGTTCAGGCACTGGAATTTTCAATCGCGCAGTGTGTTCAGATTGTAAGGGAACCGGCGATGCCTCGTAACCTGACTGGACCGTCGCGCGTCCCTGTTCTATAGTCTTGACATACACACGGAGGCCACCATGGCTGATTTCGAGGTCAAATACGGAACCGCCGCCCCGGCGCGCGTCAACGTTCCCGACGAACAATTCTTCTTGGCCACCCACGAGGACGTGGTTCGGAGAGTACTCGGTCGCCACTTGCAGCAGCGTAATTACCTGACCTGCGGCCAGATCGAACTGGTCAAGGACGGCGAAGGTGGCGAGTATTCGGGCATCCACAACGACGGCCACAGGAACAAGTTTAGTATCCGCACCGTCGATTGACCCTCAACGCCCCTGCCCCCACCGCGCCTCCCGTGCTAGTCTCCCCATAGTGCTGCGGCCTGTGGGTTGGACCGGTGCAAGACTACGATATCTTGAACCGTCTTAATCCGGGGGTTACTCCATCCTACCGGGTTCAGGTCGCGGCACACCTTATTCGAGGACGTTTGACATGGCGCGCAGAGTTGGTTGGAAGAAAAGTTCCGGACCCTATCAGCAGATGACTGTTCTACCTAACGGTAGGGCGACGATCCTGTCGGTCGGGGTGAAGAAGTTCACGCGTCAGAACTCCACCGTGTACGAACCCGCCGACCGCATCGTGGTAGAGAATTCCGAATACGAGACGCTGGCCAGCCTGACTTCTACTCAGGCGCGGCAGGTGGCCCTTGCCATTCTTGACCGCTGCAACCAGATCGACGGGGTCAAGTAAATGTGGAGCAAACTCTGGCCAGTCCTTCTGGTCGCCGCGTGTTTGACGTCCGTCGTTGCAGGCATCGGGCTGTTTATTTACACGGGTAGCTGGTGGTGGCTCTGGCTGTGCCTACCCATCGTGATCTTCCTGTCATGAACATTCTTGTCTGTGGCTCCCGTGATATTGCCGACACGACTGGAACTACGCTCCCTCCCGAACAAGAGGCCGAGCGCCTTAAACCGAAACTCGAGCAGTATAAACGGATTCACAAGGTCCTCCACGACCTCGTTTATATACACTCCAAACAGCGTTCGGACACCGACAACTGGTTGCCCACCGACATTACGATCATCGAGGGTGGCGCGCGAGGCGTGGATTCCGCCGCAGCAGACTTCGCCCATGTCAATTTCTGCCAGCATCGCATGTTCCCCGCCGCGTGGGACCTGTACGGTAAAGCCGCCGGTACTATTCGGAACCAGCAAATGCTGGACGAGGGCAAACCGGACCTAGTTGTCGCTTTCCCCTCCAAGAACTCTAAGGGCACGTGGCACATGGTTCGTATCGCTAAGAAGGCGGGCGTACCAGTAGAAATTTATAAGGTGGAATAATGGCTAAGATCGAAATTGAATGGCTGTGGGACTCGGGTCACAACTGCGAGACCTGCGGAACTTCCTACGCCGAAGGCGCTAGAGTCATAATCGACGGCAAGGTCGAATTGGAGCTTAAGCCAGTTGCTCATTGCTTTGGTGGGGACAACTGGGACCAAGGCGAGGTCTATGAGGAGATTCTTAAGAAGCTAGGACACGAGGTAACTTACTTCCAGAGTAGGTCGTGATCGAACTCGACTAGACACGCCCCGCGCGTCGTGGTATACTTGGCATGGTCAGACATAGGAGAGGGCCGTGACCCCGAAACAGACGTTAGAGAAGTTTGGCTATCGCATCGATAAGCGACCAGACTTCGAACAGGTTGCTAATCCCAAGTTGGTTGAACGCGCGGCAGCCTACCCCGGGACGGCGGTGGTGTGGGACCCTGATGACGACCATGAGGGTTTCATGATCGTTGGCAACGATTTTGAGACGCTTGCCCGTGAGGCCGTCGACCACCTCGAACTGGTGGGAGCGATCGATGGCCAAGGGTAATGACTACCGCTGGGTCCGCCGCGCGGAAGACCGCATTTACAGCGAGCAGGTGGACCTGATTACCAAGTCCTGCGGCGAGCGCGCCGCCGACATGGCCAATTACGGCTGGGGCGTGGACGTTACCGACAACGCAATCTCCGTGGCCACGAAAGTGTACGGCCATGGCATTCTCGTGTCCGAATACACGAAGGGCCAACGTGGTGGCCCAGTTCACGATTGGAGGGACTAATGCCGCGCAGTAACATCATTAACGACCCCGTCGCTGGTTTCGACTACGAGACCGGCACGTTTAACAAGCGCGACCACGCGCGGGCGGTCGTGGCCCGTCTGCGCGGGCACGGCTATCAGGCCGACGTCGAGCGGTCCGGCCCGTCCTACGGGGCCGAGCACCGGGTCCTCGTGCAGTCCAAGGACGACCCGCGCTTGCTCGGTTACTGGTGGCCGCGCACGCCCAAGGCGTGGCCGAAGAACGAAGAGAACATCACGTGGCTCGTGGGCAATGGAGGGATGTGAAATGGGTTACTTATTAACGGCGGTTATAGGAGCGGTCGTGGGTGGGACCATCGGTGGAGTATTAACACTAGTTTTGATATGGCTAGGGTAACGCGCTCCCCCATTCATCGCGACTTGCGGACCCCCAAGTACCGCAAGCGCGTGGTGAAGGACAAACGCAAAGAGGCCACGCGGCTGGCATGCCGCAAACATAGGAGAGTGAAATGATAACAGGACAGTTAATCTTCCGTGAGGCAAGTAAGACGCCTTACATCAAGTTCAAGCCCAATACTACCCTTTTCATGGTTATTGGTGTTTGGTCGTTCCCTGTTGGGCAAGAGCCCAGAGGCGAGCACCAATACATCGCCAGTGGTGTGGCGCTCCATGACAAGTGGAATTTTGACATTGGCGGTACGCCGGTTGATCTTACCGAACGGATCAAAGGTTACGCTCTCGGTCAGACCTTGACCGAACCCCTTTGGAGAGTTTGACCTCAACGCCCCTGCCCCCGGCTGATGGCCCGTGCTAGTCTCCCCGATGGCACGGGCCAAGCTGTCGTTGATAGTCCTAGGCGCATCACACGTGGGCTGCACTGCGCTAACGGGGCTGGAGGCAACTGGGTTCCCACCGCCCCGGAGACCGACGGAGCGACAACGCGACTCGTTCCGCCCTCCAAGTGGCCCGTGCCGCCTATAACAGGGAGTTCGTTTGATGGCCGTTGACCTAAAACAGATCGCAGAGGCCGTGGCCAACGCGCCGTTGTCCCACGTGGACTCCGTGGCGACGGAACTGGCGGGCAAGTGGGCTGAGAAGAACAAGAGGCATGTCGTCGCTTACGAAGACAAGATTTATTACACCCTCGCCGCCGTGGCCAACATCAATCTGAAAGAGCGCCCCCTGGCCGTGATGAACGCGGTGACCGTGGCGCTTCGTGCCGCGTCGCGCTTCATTGCCGCCGAGCCTAATCTTAACATCGACCCCGCCGAGTTCGCGGTGATGGCTTACCTGATCGCCAAGGAAGCGCAGGACAAGGTAGCCGTTCCTGCGGGCGACGGCGTCGCGCTGAACGCGGTGGAGCATCCAGTCGACCCATATCTGGCGGTGGGTAATCCGGCTGCGCTTGGACCAGCGGTTGAATACCACTGGCATCCTGTTGGCGTCCAGATTGGACGCATGGCCGCTGGTAACCATGACGACCATGCCAACGACGCCGCGCAGCAACAGCACCGACTCGAAGTCGAGGCACTGGCTCGATGGGCGCGAGATGCTGTTCGCCGCCCCGGAGACGCCGACTAATGGCACGCACTCGATTCACCCGACCGTCTTACGGCAACCACACCGTGTCGGCCCGTGCCATTCATGGCTATACGCGCGGTCTGTTCGACGACGTGGCGGTCGCGCTTTCGCGCCGCACCGACGAGCAGCAGTTTTGGTCGGTGGTCAAGTGCCACTCCAACCGCAAGAAAAAGATCACGTTGCCCACCCTCAAGTGTCTGGAGGACGAATGCCCAACGTAATCAAAAAGAAGAACACCTATTGGGTGCGTGTGATGGGTGATGGCTTCATCTACGAATACGGCCCATTCCGATGGAAGTGGCTGGCGTACGTAAATATGTGGTCGCAATAATGACAAAATCAGATTATGTGATAATTGCTTTTATGGTGGTAGGGGTGCTGGGTCTGCTGTGGCTGTTAGCTCTTATGGCGTTCATTCGTGTATTGACGCACGACGAATTTGACTAGACACGGCCCACCCCCTGTGCTATACTTGACATAACGCGCGGATCGTCCGCCCGTGTCGAGACATAGGGGATACCAATGAGCGAAGTTCAGTCTGACCACCCAGCTGTGAAGGCAATGGATCGAGCCATTGCTCGTCAGGACGAAGTCGTCTCCTGCTTTGTCCAAACCGTTGAGAATGCGCGTAAGCTTCTCAACGAGAAGATGGCCGGTCATTCTCAGGCCACCATCGACCGCGAGAAGCTGATCTGGGCGCGTCACTGTCTCCTGATGAATGTGCCGCAGGAGTGAAGAACATGGCTCCGCAGCAACAGGGTTCTTCGGGTCTCGTCGACAGTGTCACTCTGACATTCTTGGGTGAACACAAGCTTGGGCTCCTTCACTTCCATGTGTTCCCCTTTAGGGGCGAATACTACTGGGTGTTCGGGTCGCCCCAAGCGCGTCTTCGTTTCCATGGGCCGTTCCCCACCGCCGAAGGCGCGTACCTCGACGCGATTGGCGAATGATCGTTGACCTCCCCCCTCCGCAGTTTGATGTTCCTTACGCAGGTAAGGTCATTGAATTGCGGCTGGGGTGGGACGAACTGGAGACGTACTGCCACGGTAAGTTCTACGCTTGCATGAAGGACACGTTCATCAAGCATGGAATCTGCATCATTGCCCTCCCCAAACTTGGACCGGGCGGCGTGTCACTTTACACCTTCCTAAGGCTCCGCCGTCACGAAATAGGCCATTGCAACGGATGGCGGCACCCGTTGGCGCACAACCACCCCTTGAGCTGATCGCGCCCCCGTGCTAGCGTCCACAGTGACGAGGCATAGGAGCGCGCGATGACGCAACAGATCAAGGTGGGTGACCGAGTGCGGGGGTGGAGTGGACAGATTGACGGAAATAGGAGAGTGGGGCCCCCACACGAAGGGGTGGTGGAGGACGTCACACCTCACATTGACATTCTGAAAATAAGGGCAAACGGGAGGGCGGCTAAGTATGTTTGGTTGTCCACCGCCGAACTCCTCTCCCATCCGCTCCCTCTGCCCAAGCCCATCGACTGGTCGAAGCCGGTCCAATTCATTGGTAAAACCAAGAAGGTGTCACCAGCCAAGGTGATGACTACTGAATGGAAGGCAAAAGGATTTCCGGGAGAGCATTTGGTCCTTTTGGCTCTAGAGTATGAGCCCAACGCCTATTGCTCGCAGTTATGTAAACAGGATGGTACACCATTGTTGGAAAATGAAGGGTACGCAGAGAACATTCCGCCCGAGCCCAAGCGCCGCAAGGCTGCCGTCGTTATGAATAAAAATGGCACACTTTCCCTTTATCAGGGGCAAACCGTCGCCAATCTTAAGAAATATGGACACAACATCGTAGCTGGTCTGGAGATTGAACTCGTCGAGGGTGAAGGGGTCGCGTGATGTTTTCTCCCGGCCAAGAGGTCCTGTGCGTGAAGGTCTCGGACCACCGCAGATGGGAAGAAGTGCGAGAGTTCGTGCCACACCGCCCGCGTAAGGGACGCAAGTACGTCGTTCGCGACGTGGAAGACGGCTTCATCTGGAGCGACGGCCAACCTGAGCAGCTGGTCCGTTTGGTGGAAGTGGTGAACCCCCGGTGCGCGTGGCACACTACCCCTGGCCCACGTATCATGGAAATGGGCTTTCCGTGTACGTGGTTCGCGCCCATCAAGCGCACCGAGACCGACATTTCGATCTTCACCGCTCTCCTGAACCCCGCTAATCACAAAGTGCTGGAGGACGCATGATTGGCTGGCGACCATGCCCCGGATGCGACCGCAAGTGCGTCGACGAAGACGACTGCAAGCACGCGCCTAAGAACAAGATGCTGGCAGAAAAAGCTGGTTACTATGGGTGTTGTATGCCGCCGGGTTACTGCGGCTGCCCACAAGACGTTAGGAAGAATTGCCGACACGGTAGGTGGGTAAAATCCACTGACGTAATGGCAAATGAACAATAGGAGCATCTATGGACAAGCGCACTTTCATCATTCACTACCTGCTGAACCGCGCCCGTGCCGGTAACGGCGACGTGTATGACTATAATCGCGTCGAGGACGCCAAGGGCCTCACGGATAAGATCGGTCACCTCTGGCACGCGGCGAACCAGTCCGGTGCCGTCGAGGAAGAAAAGAAGGACCCTTGACATGGGGTCCGGTCCGTGGTATACTTGACAGGTAGATAGGAGGACTTAGAATGGCCTGTTATGCCCCAGACCCGAATACGTTTTGGTACGTCGCGGCGGTGGTTTGCATCCTGCTCGCGGCGGTCCCCGCCACTTACATCGTGTGGAGGGGCCGGTGAGATACAAACCATGGTTCAAGTGGACGCAACGCGCCTACTTAGAAGGCATGCGCCGTGCGATGGCAGTCGTCGAAGAGAAGGCGTGGTCGCACGGAAATCCTCACTTTGAACACGGTCCCGAATTTAGGACTATGCAGGCCGCGCTCGCCATTGCGGAGGATATGAAGAAATACCGAGAGGAAGAGGGGATGACGCCGTGAGCGCCCCATCCACCCTCACCCTGTCGGCTACCCTCGCCGCTCGTGCGTGGTCCGAGCGACAGGCCGCGCGTCGCGGTGCCCCCGTCTCCGACGACGAGGTCCGCGCCCACGTCGAGCGCCACTGGCGCATGCTGCGCGACAAGGAACGCGACTACGTGCTTGCCAATTACAAGCGCGAGAAGACCGCCAATTCATATTTGGCGTACTGGTGAACCGGCCAACATAGGAGGGAATTTCCCATGGCCCAATGCAGCCTGTTGAAGAAGCCTGACCACGAAGTGAAAATTGTGGACTTGATGGCCGCGAAGCGAGTGCTTGCGGTGGTGGATCAAGGTCTTGTGGGTGGAAGGGTCGGAGACCCTGAACCCGGTAGAATGTGTGTCGAGGCAGCAGTGTCGTTCGCCATGGGTTATGATCACGGCGACGACCCGATCTGTGTTGATAGCGATCTTCGCTCAGAGAAGATCGGTCTGAACGACACGGACGGCTGGAAGAACGACAAGGATCGCGCCAAGGGGCTTCGCCGTGTGGCGATTGCCCAACTTGGATCAGCGGGAAAGTTCAATTTCGGCCAATACAGGAAACTGCTTGCTGAACAGCTGAACATCATCTGCGCTGCTCAGTTCGAGAAAGAAGCGAAGGACCACCGCGCCACCTTCGCTAGATTGCAAAAGATGAAGATCAAGAACTACACTGATCTTCAGCAGGCGAAGGAAATCGCCGAAGACTTCTACCGCCGCGTCGAGGACGACTATTTCGCGTCCGAGGACTCTGTGAATACCAGCGTTAATGCCGAAGATGTGATTCAATCGCTGCGCGACATGGGCTTCGACGATTCTAAGTCCCTACATATGACCGCTGAAATGATGGTCACTGTTCTCAAGAAGATGAAGATCAAGGGCACCAAATATCTTCACCTGACCGAGAAGAAGCCCAAGGGCAAGAAGCGCCGCTGATGGCACCCCGTCGCCCTAAGTGGCCGACCTCGCAACACGCTCCGGGGGTGAGCCCGGAGCGTGACTTGCAGACCGTCGTGCAGGTTGATGCCGACAACGTCCCGACCGGCGTGTTTTGGGTCGCGTGGCACGGAGTGTGGGAGGAAGTGTTCCCGCCATGGGAACAGAAGAAGCGCCGCAAGGGCAACGTTAAATGGAGCAAGGGCTGGCACCGCACGGCGGACAGTCAATTGGAGACAGTGTCGTGATTTTTATTGGTGACGTTCACGGGAAGTATAAGAGGTACAAGGGGATTCTACGTTCGTCGTCGGGTCCAACTATTCAGATGGGCGACATGGGCGTAGGGTTCCGAAAGTTTCCCCACGGTGAGGAAGGAGGAAATCCCCCCTATTATCTCATGGAGCCCGGTGGTCACCGTTTCATTCGAGGTAATCATGATAACCCCGGCGCGTGTCGCAAGCATAGCCAGTGGATCGAAGATGGACACGTCGAACAGGGTATGATGTTTATCGGTGGCGCGACTTCCATTGATCGCGCGATGCGAATCGAAGGTTACAGCTGGTGGCCTGACGAAGAGTGCTCGACCGAGCAGCTTTACGCGCTCACTGATAAGTTCGTCGAGACCAAGCCGCGAGTAATGGTAACTCATGACTGTCCGCAGGACGTGGCGGTGGAGTTGTTCGGCCTCCATTACAAGCAGGACTTGGAACCCGGCGGAACACGTACCCGGCAGGCGTTCCAGTCCATGTGGTCGGCGCACTCACCCAAGCTGTGGGTATTCGGTCATTGGCACCAATCCCGCGACATTGAAATCCGAGGAACACGCTTCGTGTGCTTGGAGGAACTTGAGGCGCGGGACCTACCGATTGACTAGCAACCCCCGTCGCACGGTCCGCCCGTCCGTGCTACGATCCACCCATGCGGCGCACCTTGCGCGTGCTGGGCGGGTGTGGCTAGGCACCTAGCCAAGTCGAGCAGACGGGACGGTCGGGCTCGCCCATAAAAGGAAGACGTGATGGCAACCAAACCCAGATTGAAGCCGTGGCAGATGTTTGTTATGGCCCGTGCTGATAACAGCGGAGGTTATCATGGACTGAGCGGCTATTTGGGTAATAAGTGTGTCGTCGTGGACACTCCAATGTATCCCCCGCGTTGGGTCCCCGGTCGCGGGTACGAAATGTATGGGGTGCTGTTGGAGGACTGGGAAGCCAAGAAGGATCGTATAAAGAACGACCCGATGGGATATTCGTTCTACTTTTACGACACCATGGCCGACCCAATCGGCGGGTGCAACCCCGGCGAAATGATGATCCGGGTGGTACAGCGGGACGGTTTCACGTACGAGGCAGGCATCCCCCCGAAGGAATATGAAACTTTGGATACGTGTGGTATCGCCGAACGGGTTATCGGAAAGAAGGTAAACGTCGTGGGACAGAAATCCCTGATCGAGACCCCCGATGCGACTCTTCTTACCATAGGAATTGCGGAATGAGCCTATACACCCGGAAGAAGGGCGAATACACGCGCCTGACCCGCGCGCAAGTACGCCGGTTGCGTCGTGTCAATGAGGTAAATGAATTGCTAAAGTGGTCGAGGCATGCTTCAACCACGCTCCACGCGCTGGAGGCGTTCTTGGAACGCGTGGACCGCCGCGCCAACAAGATTGCCCCGTCCGACATGGTTGTCGCCCGTCTCCCCAATAGGGTGAAGCTGGCCGCGCTCGCAATGAGCCTGCGGGACGCCGCCAACAAAGTTCAAGGAATGTAATGTCCGCCGAGACCCAGCCTAAGTCGACCGACGCCGTAATTCAAACCCTCAAATGGATGCGCAAGCAGGGTTTCAAGCCGGTGGCGCTGCATAAAGCGTCCAAGGCATCGGTGGACCGTAATTACGTCGATCCGAAATATGACCCGTCCGACGACCTGTGGCTGAAACGGGACCTAGGCATTGGGGCGGTGACCGGGCCAAAGGCTGGTGGGCCGACTGACGTGGACCTCGATTGCGACGAGGCTGTGTTCTTCGCCAAGTGTTTTCTCCCTCCGACTAGTGCCATCTTTGGCCGCAAGTCCAAGCCCCGCAGTCATTACCTGTACCGACCGGAGATTGAAGAACTAGCGAAGAAGGCGTACGGCGACCCGCTATCGAAAGACACGATCATTGAAATTCGGGCCGACGGTGGCCACCAGACTGTGTTTCCGGGTTCGATCCACGAAGGAACCGGAGAGTTGATCGAATGGTCGGACCACGCGTTTCCGGACGTGCCGCGTGTCGAGGTCGGCCTGCTGGAGTTTGCGGTAAAGAAGGTGGCCATCGCCACGCTTATCACTCGCCACATGTGGGCGGACGGTCAGCGCAACGAAATCTGCAAGCACCTTTCCGGAATGTTCTATTATCTGGAATGGGGTATTGAAGAAACCAAATCCATGATTTCTGCGATCATGGAGTACACGGGCGACACTGACCGCACTCGACTTCGCACCGTCGGGATCACCTACGGGAAAGGAGAGAAGGGCGGTAAGGTCACCGGGTCCAACACTCTTCGTTCGTTCTTGGGCGACGACCGCCTTGTCGACCGCATTCTCGAATGGGCGGGCAATACGTCTGCCGCCCTGTTGCAGGATTACAACGAACGATTCGCAGTGGTGTCGATGGAAGGAAAGTTCCGCATCGCGGAAACGTCCGTGATCGAGAAGGGTCAGCCCCCGACCTTCTTCGGGAAGGAAGACTTCTTGAACATCATGGCGACCGACACCATTACGATAGACGAGAAGAAGGTGCCGCGCGCCCGAGTGTGGCTGGCGAACCCGCGCCGTCGCAGTTACCGGTCGGTCGATTTCATCCCCGGAGTGGAAGACACGTCTCCCATCTTGAACCTGTGGACCGGCTGGGCGATGGAGCCCGATCCCAGTGGTTCGTGTCAGGCGTGGCTCGACCTTCTATATTACACGATATGTGGTGGGGACGACACGCTTTATCAGTGGATGCTTCACTGGTTCGCCAATATCGTGCGTGAACCGTTGGAAAAGTCAATGACCGCGCCGGTCCTGATCGGGGTGCAGGGCGCGGGTAAGTCTATGCTCATGGATTATTTCGGCGCGATCCTAGGTTCGGCCTACATCAAGGTAACGAATGAAGAGCACATTTACGGTCGCTTCAATAAGCATCTGGCGACGACGTTGATGCTCCACTCAGAAGAGGCATTGTTCGGCGGAGACAAGAAACATCGCGGCATCATCAAGTCGTTGATCACCGATGAGACCCGCATCTTCGAACAAAAAGGCATCGACGCTAAGCATGTGAAGAACTTCATGCGACTGGCGCTGACCTCGAACGAGGCACATGCCGCCCCCGCCGAAGTGGGCGACCGACGCTTCACTGTGATCGAAATGGGACAGCGAAAGGTAAAGCCTGAACTGATCAAGGCGTTCTTGGAAGAGAAGCGCAACAAAGGTCCACAGGCACTGTTCCATCATTTGTTGCACATGGACTACGACCCCATGATCCCTCGCACTAACGTGAAGAACGAGGCGCTGGGTAACATGAAACAGATTAACTTGGACCCGGTGCAGGCATGGTGGCTCGACACGCTCAAACAGGGACAAGTCCTTCCTGATTATATGTCATGGGCGACTAAGCCTCAAGGGAAAGAATGGCCTGAACGCGTCAGCGCGCATGCGCTTTACGTGTCCATGCTGCTCCGCTCGAGAGAACGCGGAGGCAAGGCCATCCCGGACCGCATTGGATTTGCAACACTGCTCGACAAGATGGTGGGAGTTAAGCTACACCGTGAGCAGCGGTACTTCACGAACCCGATGGCGGACGACGCCCCGCGAGAGGTCAAACTGTTGCCTTCCAAGCACTACACGATCATGAACATGCCCAATCTGGCCGAATGTCGTGCGGCCTTCTGCGCGTTCATTGGGCAGGAGATTGAATGGCCACAAGAACCGGGACCGGACGAGCGCCCAGTTCATGTGGAATTTTGATAGTTGGCATCAAACGCTCGTGGCATGCCCTCTGCCCCCGTGGTAGTGTGGCGCACTAGATAGGGGTCGACATGACCGAAGTTGCAGGCCCAAGACGCTACCGCATCCAGTTTGAAGTTGGAGCGGACAGAGTGGGCGACCTGATCGGACTTTTGGTGAAAGACGTGACAGCACTCAACACTCAGCCTGCAACCGCCGACGCGCACCGCATATCGTTTGCGTGCCTGTACGACCAGTTGGGGACGATCATCCCGCTGGTCACGAGCGCCAACGTGGACCGGCTGATTGTGCGTCCGGACGACGAAGAGTCCAAGCCGTTTGCGCGGGGCGCGGCGGATAATCGCCCGCTGGAGGTTGGACACGTGCAAGTGCGCAGGTTCGCGCCGACGCACCCCAAACTCAAGGCTGGTGGCCACATTCTCGAAGAGGCCAATCCATATCGTAAGATCATCAAGCAAATGTTGGCGGGAGACAGGACCGTCGCTCACTTTACCGACATTGCCGATGCCTTTGCGGCGGCGGGCCTGTCGGCAGCCAACGCCAGCAACGTTCTCAATCGGATGACGCAGCAAGGCATGCTGGTACGAATCCATCGCGGCGCGTATCGCCTTCCTACGACGGAAGAGACCGCCGACCTTTTACACCGTCGCGCTGAGCAGGCGCGCGGTAACCAATCCCCTGATCATACGGGTCAGGGGTAAGTCAGCAGGCAACCGAACCTAGGAGGTTATATATGCCCGCTCTTCGTTCCACCACGTCCGCCCCGGCCCGCTCGGTCCCGGCGAACGGTTACTACCCGAAGCTCCTGCGCGGCGCGTCCGGCTCCGTGTGGCTTGTCTCCGGTCCCTCCAGCAAGCGCGACCGCTCGCACGGCACCATCGTGTACCTGTCGAGCCGCCCGCAGAAGCCGGGTCACAAGCTCGGTTACCACACCGACAAGCTGAACGAAGCGAAGATGACGGTCCACAACGACCCCGTCAATCTTCAGTTCGCCTAAGTCGGCCCGACGCATCTGCGTCCCTGAATTGCCCGTGGGCTGGTATCGCGTAGCCCACGGGTCTTTTCTCCGAGATTGAAACATAGGGGTTATCATCGTGGCTCGCAATCAGACAACTGCCGCGCGTTTGGTCGCGCAGACCCTTGGCGAAGGTGCCAAGTTCGTGATCGTTGAATTGGCCCCCGGCGGGGCCTTGCCCGTGTACGACGACCATGGCGAACTCCTGAAGTTTGCCTCCGGTAAGGAAGCCGCCGCCGAGGCCGACCGCCTGTCGAAGGTCAACAACGCCAAGTACCAACCGCGTCCGATCAACGACGACAAGTGGCGCGAGCGCGAAGAAGCGCGGATGACCAAGAAGGACTATCTGGCCCTACCGTGGGCCAAGGACCGTTGGTGGCTCGACCTCAAGCCGATTTGGGCCGACCACTACCCCCACGCGTCGGTGCAGAAAGAGGCGTTCATCGCCTTCACCGAGAGCGCCGAGAAGGGGGCTGCTGATATTCAGACCCGGATCAAGCCGGGCCGCTATCTGGAGCAGTTTTTCGGCAAGGCAGGTATCCTCAGCCCGCACGTCATCAAGGACCTCTGCTCCAAGTTCTCGAACCAGTACGAGGGCAACATCATCCACTTTGCGACGACCGAGGATGAAATCGAGGACGTGTACGTTCGCGGCCCGCAGTCGTGTATGAGCAAAGAGAAGGGTGTGTATCCGACCGAAAAGCACCCGGTGCGCGGTTATGCGGCGGGTGACTTGCAGGTCGCGTACCTGATCCGCGACGACCGGCCTTCGGCCCGCTTCATCATCTGGCCCGAGAGGAAAATCTACAATTCGACGGGCTACGGCGATACGGCGCGTTTGCGTCCGTTGCTGGACAAGGAAGGGTACAAAGCGGGCTCCGTCATTGGTGCGCGACTGCTCAAAATCCGGTCCAAGCAGACCAAGGCCAAGGACCCCAATTTCTCCTTTGCGGTCCCGCACGTCGATAACACCGACAATCACCTTCACGTCGACGGCGACTACCTGCGGATCGGCGCGCATCCCAGGGACAACACCAAGACCATCAACTTCGCGGGTGGGTCGGGCGTGACCGAAATGCTGACCGGCGGCTGCCCGAAGTGCGATGCTGGCGGCGCGGTGCCCGTGCGCAACATGGCGGTGCTCAAGACGTCCGACAAGGATGACGGCACCCACGCTTACTTCTGCGCCACCTGCGTGAAGAAGGAAGGCTTCAAGTGCTACTACTCGAGCCATTTCGTGCACAACGACCACGGCGTGATGGCGCGCGTTCAGATGGGCGCGAAGCCGCAGATGGTGTGGAAGGCGTACATCAACAAGTACGTGTTCATGGCCAATGACGGCGAGTATTACGACATGCACCTGATCCGCCGCGACGGCAAGGACTACGTGCCGATCAAGCCCGGCGAGAAGGACATGGCGCGGCAGCAGGCCGAAGAAGCTATGCGCTCTGTTCAGACCCCTGCTGCTACCGGTACTTACTACATTCGCACCGGCCTTTAAGGGAGGCCACACATATGACCTTCCTAGCCAAGACGAAGACCCCCATCAAGGTAATGCAACCTCTGTACGAAATGCTGAGGTCCATGCGCCCTGATGGGTCCCGCACCGAGGGTGAATTCATCGACAAATGGATTATGCCCTTGGGTGGCATCAAGCAAGACGATTTCGGCAATCTATATAAATGGATCGGTCAGAAGCCGTTGGCTATGTGGTCGGCCCACACTGACACTGTCCATCGTCAAGGCGGCTACCAGCTTATCAAGGCTGAAGGAGGAAAGATCAAGCTGGACGCGAGGTCCAAGTCCAACTGTCTGGGCGCAGACAACACGGCGGGCGTTTGGTTGCTGATCGAAATGATCAAGGCCAAGCAACCCGGTCTGTACGTCTTTCATCGTGGCGAAGAACGCGGCGGGCTCGGGTCGCGTTGGGCGGCGAAAAACATCATCAAGGCCACGTGGGAGGGGGTGCAAATGTGCATCGCCTTCGACCGCCGCAATACGGACTCCATCATCACGTTCCAACGCGGCACCCGCTGCTGCTCGGACGTGTTTGCCAAGGCGCTGGGCGCGAAACTAGGTGACAATTTCAAGACGGACGAGTTCGGGACGTTCACTGACACCGCCAGTTACGTCGACATAATCCCTGAATGCACCAACGTGTCGGTTGGGTTCAGCTGCGAGCACTCGTCCAACGAGACGCTTGACCTCGTGCACGTGGCCAAGCTGCGCGAGAAGCTGATCGAGATTGACGTCTCGGACCTGCCCATCGTGCGCAAGCCCGGTGACAACGAGAGCCGGTATAAGAGCTATAGCTACAGCGGCGGCGGCAGTTACGGGGGCCACGGCCATTGGCACGGACGAGAAGAGTACGAAGACTATATGAATGCGCTCGCCCCCGACGAGTACGACATTGGCGGGCAGAATTATTGTCCGGACCGTTACAACGGATACTACATGAGGGGAGGTGTAATGATCAATTGCGCCATGAAGGACTGGTCCGACCGTAAGAAGGAAGTAGACGCCCTCAAGAAGGCCCGCGACGACAAGAAGGCTGCGGAGAAAGGTGCCGCCGCCAATACCAACAATGTCAAGCAACTCGCGCATCACCAGAAGAAGGATGACGAGAACTTGGCGCAGTTCATTCGCGACCACGCCGAGGCTATTGCGGCGCTGTTCACGGACTGGGGCTGGGCGAAAGGCAGCAAGGACGACATGCTCGACCTGCTGGAACCCTATCTGGCGACGAAGACGGAGGCAAGCAAGACTAAGCAGTAGAAAGGACTGCCAGTGAAAAAAATCACACAACAAGAGGCACTGGATATGGTTGCGACTTTGGATAGGGCGGTGGCGGTTTACGGTCTGCTCCACGCACACGCGGCGGGGCAGACATGCTTGACAGAAGATCAGCTGGCAAACGTCGTCACGGGGGTCGCCCTTGAGGCGTCCGACGTGCTGCGTCGGGTCCGGGGCGGGCCGTCCGTGCGGTCCGACGATGGGGGCCGGTGGGCACGTGCCGCCCATGCCCGCGCCACCCGTCGCCCGCGTCGGCGCAGGCGGCTACATGCGTAAAAGCGTCGTACAAGTAGGCTTGACATAGGTGTGCCGCGATGGTACACTGGGTCGTTGGGTGGAGGGGTCCTGCACGGGACCTCCGAAATAGGAGGAAATGAGACGATGGCTATCCATGCATCTGTTTCCAAGCGTGCCACCGAAGCCGGTATTTTGCTGGTGGAGGCCGAGGGTCGGATCGAGGCTCGCAAGGGCGAGCGCGTCATCGCCCACGGCATCAAGGCAAAGACCGCACTATCCGAGGCGCTCGTTACTCTCGAGGCTGAACGTATCCGGACGATTCGCGACGATACCGAACCAGTCATCGCCCGCGCCGTGGTGGTTGGGCAACTGCCCCCAGTGGAAGAGCGCCCTGTCGCTGTCCCGAAGATCATCAAGGGGAGTATCATTAAGACGAAGTACCGCGACAAGTACAAGAAAAACGGCGACTACTCGTGCGGCGACCAGATGGCCGAAGAACTGCGGGCGTATATACAGAAGGTGGATGGCAACAAGGTACGCATCTGCCTCGTCAAGTTGAAGGAGGTGGCAGTCGCGAACAACGTATGGAAGGACCGCTACGCGGGTCTCAATCCCGGCCAGCAGCGGATGACTATCGGCAACCTGTTGCGCAACAAGTTCGCGATGGGTGACGAAATCAACATTGGGGGAGCAATTCTGGTACAACAGTTCGAGGTGTAGAAGTGAACGTTATCTCTGATAAGTACAAGTACGAGCGCATCAAGCTTCGCGACCCGGAGGGCAAGGTCCACTACTCCGCCAATTCGGCGGACGCGGTGGCCCGCGCCCTGCTGGGAATGACGCAGGATCAGCTGATTAAGGTTCTGCAGACCAACGCGCTTGACCATGTCATTCCCCACAAGGCCAAGAACGCGGGTCAGTTTCGTATGATCGTGGGCGGGGCGCTGCGTGCCCGTATCGCCAAGGGCGAGCACGTCCGGATCGGGCCGTACACGGTGAGCGACCTCAAGCAAGACGTCCCGTGGCCCGAAGGCTGGCGTCAGGAGCCGGTCATCCGCAAGCCTCTGCCCGAGGCGCGCGTTGTGTTTCGAGATAAGTACAAATGAGAAGAACGTTCGGACCACGAGCGTATGGGCCGGGTTTCATGCCCGCTCTTACTAGTTTTATCGTTGGGTCAAACCCTCGCATTTCCAGCTGGAACCAGCGGAAAAAGCCCGGACATGGCGTTCCTTTCCTAGAATATTACGTCGCCAAACGTTTGCGACGCCTGCCCGTAAATACAAGTTGCTTTTGGCGGTAGCGTGTGATCTAATGCGAGCGCAATAGGACGGACCCAGTGACCACAGTTTTTGCAGTTCACCGAGTGAAAGAGGACGTGTCGCCCGCCGAGGCTTACGGGTCGGTGCGTTATGTCAACAGTCGGTACGTTTATCCGGACGAGACGGTCAACAACCGCATCCCGGCCAACGTGCAGACCAAACTTGAAAAGGCGGTCGACGAGTTTGATCCTGATCACGACTACGTTTTGATCGCGGGTGATCACCTGCAGCTTATCGCGTTCGCCGCTCTGCTCGCCAATCGATGGGGTGACTTCAAGGTGCTGCGTTTCGACCGTGAGGCGGGCGGATACTACCCGTTGACCATTACCATAGGGAACTACACCAATGACTTCCAAACAAACCCTCTGTGATGAAAAACTCGCAGACCTAGTTGCGTCTCTGACTGACTTTACGAAGGCGGTGCAAGAGACAGAGGGTCAAGGGGTGGTTGAGTTCACGCGGGCGTTCGTGGCATTGCGCGCGGTCAAGGACAACATCGAAGAGGCCCTCAAGCCGTTCGACAAGTTTTACCTTGAGGTCAAGGACCAGAAGCTACCGCAGGCATTCGACGCGGCAGGTGTACCATCGGTCAATCTGGAAGAAGGGTTCCGGGTCACGGTGGCACATAACGTACGTGCTTCCATCAAAAAGGATATGAAGGACAAGGCGTTTGATTGGCTGAGGGAGAACGGGTTGGGTGATATCATCACCGACACCGTGAACTCCAGCACCTTGTCTGCACTGGCCCGATCGATGGGGGAAGAAAACAAGGAACTAGACGCAGAGTTGTTTTCGGTAGCTATCATGCCAACCACTTCAGTCACGAGGACCAAGAAATGATCAAGGATTGGATTAGAAACAGGTACACCGATCAGACAATCGAACAAATAACTTCCCCAATTGCCAAGATCGTGTCCAAATTGGAGAAGAAGCTGTCAGCACATAACACTAGCGTAGAAATCCACAACGCAGCAGCTGACTACCACGCTAAGTCAGTAATTATCCATACTGGAGAGGCGGATCGGGTCCGCCGCGCCATCACCAAATACAATGAATTCGTGTTTTAATAGGAGCACAAATGGCTAAGAACGCAGTAGCTAAGAAGGAAGAGAACGCCGTCGCGATGCCGGAGTTCATGAAGGAGCACGTTGGCCTCGGCACCGAGCGCCTGTCGGGCTCCGACGTTGAAGTACCTCGCCTGAAGCTGATCCAAAAGCTGTCGCCGGAATTGGAGACCCATAACGACGTCAAGGCTGGTGATTTCTTCCATAGCATCGCCGAAATGCCGATGGGTAACAGCATTCGCATCACCCCGATCTTCGTGAGCCAGCAGTTCATTCTGTGGCGTCCGCGCGAGACCGGAGGCGGGATTTTGGCCCGTGCGGAAGACGGCATTCACTGGAACCCGCCGAGCGGCGAGTTTGCCGTGAAGCTGAAGTCAGGTCAAGACGTCACGTGGCGCACCGCCCCGACCGTTGCGCAGTCCGGCCTCGACAAGTGGGGCTCCAGCAACCCGGCGGACCCCAACTCCCCACCTGCGGCAACCCGTATGTACAACATCGTGGTGGCGTTCCCGGACGACCCGGACATGCCGCCCGCCGTGGTTACGCTACAGCGCGCGGCCATCAAGGTCGCTCGCAAGTTCATCGGCAAACTGAAGATCACTCGCGCCCCGTCGTTCGGTCTGATCTTCAACATGAAGTCGGTGGAGGACTCGTCTCCGTCGGGTAAGTTCTACAACTTTGCCTTCGCATCGGACGGCATGGTTGAGGACAAGGCCATCTACGACCGCAACTACGAAATGTACCAGTTCTTCGAGAAGCAAGGCGTGTCGGTGAAGGACCTTGAGAGTGCGCAGGACGACGGCATTGGTGATGACGCCGCCCCGGTTGGCGAGGCCAAGGACAAGCCAGCGTTTTAACGAGGAAAACATGAAAAACTTTCAAAAGCTTCAGGTTAAAGGTGTTGAGAAGTACCGAGAGTACGTGTACACGGATGGTTACTCCTACCGAGTGACCTCCCCGGTCACGGTCTTTCTCCCTACCTCCGGGCCTAAGCAGCAGAGCCACCGAGTGGTGGATACTGAAGGTGTTACCCACTACATTCCGGCGGACTGGCGAGCAATCCGTTGGGTTGGTAAGGTGATCGCCTAACAATCCCCCGAGAGAGCGCCCGGTCGCGAATGGCCGGGCGCACCATTTCAGGAATTCAGCATGAAGCAACCACGCAAGTCTTCGGACTATCGGGGCGCGAGACGCAATGCCGTGAGAGACGCGTTGCATGATTATCGCGTCCAGAGAATGGCACTACCGGAAGATAAACGCGACGAGCGCGGCAAATGGTCTGAGTGGTGGCCCGGTGCTCGCCCCACTCATGTTGTGTCTCACCCGCCAGTGCGCCCTAACCGTTCGAGGAAGTTCGATGCCGTTGACTGACGAAGAAGAGCAGAAGCTACGGGAATACATGATCACCCTCGCCGACCGTCGCACCAAGCTGAGCGAGTGGGAGGCGGGATTCTTCGCGGACCAAGAGAAGCGCTACAAGGAATACGGAGCGCGAATGTACCTCAGTCCCAAGCAATGGGCCGTTCTGAACCGAATGTACGAGAAAGTGACGGAAGCGTGAGCAGAGTTGAAGAAGCCCTCAAGCGTCTCGAAGTCTCTAATGAAGTCTGTGTCGACGTCGAAACTACTGGCCTCGACTGGCGCAAGAACCACATTATCGGGTACGTGCTCACGTTTGGCGAGCGTCCGGACGACTCGTATTACCTGCCGTTCCGGCACAGGCCCGGAGGTAACATCGAAGGTGTGACCGTCCCGCAGACCAACGATGGGTGGGATGGTTCTATCCACCCGATGGAGCAAGCGATCATCAAGCGCCTGTCCCGTCAGGACGTGTTCAAGTTCGGCCACAACTTCAACTTCGATATCAAATTCATGTACCGGCAGGGTCTCAAGATCGAGGGCCGGTTCGAAGACACCGCGATTAACGCTCCACTCCTGAACGAATGGCAGTCGGGGTTCAGTCTGGACGTTTGCTCTCAACTAGCGGGGGTGCAGCCTAAAAAGATCGCCATTTACGACCATATTATGGCTAACGTGCCCGAGGCCGCAGGCAAAGGCAAGGGCGCGATGGGCTACTATTGGTGCCTAGCGGGTGATGACCCTATCGCCGTCGACTACGCGGAGACGGACGGCACGTCGACGTGGCAGCTGCGCTACAAACAAGTGACAAGCATCATGGACCAAGAACTGGCCAAGGTGCACGACATTGAATGTCGAATGATCCCGGTGCTGGCACGAATGATGTTGCACGGTATCAAGATCGACGAAGAGCGCCTAATGAATATCAAGGCGCTGGCCGAGAGCAAACGCGAGGACGCCCTTCGCAAGCTGCCTGATGATTTCAACTCGCGCGCCCCCTCTCAGGTGCGTAAGATCATGGAAGAGGCTGGGCACACGGACTGGCCGACGACGCCTAAGGGCTCACCGTCGTTTCCGGAAGCGTGGCTTATAAAGTACCCGGCGGGCCAGAACATAGTGGCCGTTCGCAAGTGGTCGAACCTTCTCAATTCGTTCATTGAGCCGATGATCGACACCCATCTGTGGAAAGGGCGCGTCCACCCCGAATTCAACCAGCTGCGGGGAGACGAATACGGGACGGTGACCGGACGGCTGTCGTCCAGCAACCCCAACATGCAGCAGGCCAACAAGCGTAACGCCGAAATTGGCCGCATCCATCGTTCGATTTTCGTCCCTGACGACGGCGAAATTTGGGGTTCGGTCGACTACAGCCAGTGCGAACCACGTCTGCTCGCCTATTACAGCCGCAGTGAAGTTCTTCTCAACGGATATCGTAAGCAACCGTTCGAAGACGCCCACACGGCGGTTGCCAAGGCCATGAACCCTGAATGGGAGTTGATGGACAAGGCGGCACAGAAGGACGCCCGTGAGGTCGGTAAGCGCATCAACCAGACCCTCATTACGGGCGGCGGGAAGAAGGTGATCGTTGAGAAATACGGTGCGGACCCTGAGAAGGTGGATGGTCAGCTTAGGGAGTATTTCAAACGTCTCCCTGAGATTAAGCCGCTCCAGAAGCGCGCCGAGCAGACGATGCGCGCCCGAGGTTATGTGCTATCCCTATTGGGTCGCCGTGCACGACTTAATGACCCGAACAAAGCCTACACGGCGGTGAACCGCCTGCTACAGTGCGGCAACGCGGACGTGCTCAAGTTGAAGATGGTCGAAATCGACGACTATCTGGCGTCAGAGGGGCGACCGATCAGCCTGCTCAACAACGTTCACGATGCTATCGACTATTCGTTCTCGGAAGACAACCGCAAGCATTACGACCGTTGCCTTCAAATTATGACTGACTTTGGACCCAACTGCCTGATAAAGTTGGACGTCCCGATGGCGGTCGATGCAGGCGAAGGTCGCAACTGGGCAGAGGCCACTTTTGGAGTTGAAGAATGAGTTACATGTATCAGTTCAGAGTGAACGGAGTGGCTATCGCCCCGATCCGCGACAACTGGGAAGACGCCTTTCAGGACGCGGTGGACGCGGGGATGGGCAAACAACTGGACGCTGCGGAGCACGTGCTGGAGCCGACCGCTAAGATCGTAAGGATCAAGGAACATGAAGGAACTGGCATTTCAAAGTCTGATAGCGAAAGCGGCGCGGGAGGTGGGGGGTTTCGCCCACAAAATGTCGAGCCGGTTTCTGGTGGGGGTTCCTGATCTGTTACTACAGCTGCCCAGTAAATACACGGGCATGTGGGAAGTGAAGATTGACGACATGCCGAAGATGAAATCCGAAATCACGCCAGCCGTCACTCCGCTGCAGCTTAAATGGCTACGAGAATACATAAATTCTGATGGGGTGGGTGGTGTAATTTCAGGGGTAAGGAGCGACAAGGGGCTGTATATTAAGGTTTACCGCATGGTCGGGGACGAGGAAACAATGCCCCCGCTTGCTGTCGACGATTACGTACTACTACCGCGTGGAAGACGAGAAGAGGTCATAGTCAGTGAAATCTGCAAATACACTCCCAACCAATCCTAAGGCCACAGCGGGGGCGAAGAAGCTAAATCTCTTCCTACTGCCCCCGGTAGCAATGGCCCACATGGCGCACGCAATGTTTGATGGTGAAATCAAATATGGTCCGTACAAATTCCGCGAGACTAAGGTCGAAGCTAGCGTCTATATCGCAGCGGCGGCGCGTCACCTTCAACTTTGGGCAGACGGAGAAGAGGACGCTCCTGACAGCCTTGCCCATCACCTCGGCCACGTCATGGCCTGTTGCGCCATCCTACTCGACGCCCAAGCCTACGGGAACCTAATCGATGACCGGGCCAAGACCGGCGTATTGGGGTCCACCATCGATCAAATCTTGGCTAAAATCAGAGAAAGATTGGAGAAGTCTAATGCGTCCACTGACGGGGTTCGAAGTAAAGGGGTTCGCGAGCGTACTGATCGGGGGTCAGTGGGGAAGTGAAGGAAAAGGATGCGCCGCTGCGTGGGCCGCGTATGAACTCGCTAAAGAAGGTCGCGCGTTCGACATTGTCACTACTAATGCGGCTGCTCAGGCTGGCCACACTTCCATACACAAAGGCCGTCGAAGGGTTGTGTTTCATTTGCCTACTGCGTCGCTTATCGCGCAGGACGAACTCGGATCAGGCAAAGCGGGCACCGTGTATCTGAATGCTGGTGCGATCATTGATCCGGTGGGGTTCGAGAAAGAACTGAATGACAACCCGTTCAACGGACCTCTTTTTATCCATCCCTACGCCGCAGTTATCACTGACGAGTGTAAAGAGGCGGAGGGAAGAGCAGACAGCGGGCAGACAAAAATTGCGTCCACTCGCAAGGGGGTCGGCGAAGCGCTCTCTCGCAAGGTCCTGCGAACCGGTATGGTGGCAAAGGACCACCCATTCCTCGCGAAGTTCACCAAAGGTGTGGTGGATTTGAACCGCCAGCTACGCGTTGGCAATTCGGTACTCGTGGAGGTCCCGCAAGGTGTGTCCCTCAGCCTCAACCACTCGGGTTTTTACCCTTACACAACTTCTAGAGACTGTACGCCTAATCAGGGACTCTCAGATGCTAACATCCATCCCCAGTTTTACAACGGGACGATGGTCACGCTACGAACGTTCCCTATCCGAGTTGGAAACATCGTGGAAGATGGAGCTACACTCGGAACATCTGGTCCTCACTTTTACGACCAGCGTGAAACCTCATGGGAAGAACTCGGAGTTGAAGCTGAAATTACGACCGTTACCAAACGGGTGCGTCGAGTTTTCACCTTCTCTATGCAGCAACTCGTTGAGACGTTCAATATCTGCGACCCAGATTACGTATTTCTGACCTTCTGCAACTACGTGAAGGAAAAGCCGATGTTCGACCAGATCGTCGCTTCAATCCAATCGGCCAGCAAAGTGTTGATGCAACCGCCGCCCAAGGTAATCTACCAGTGGGGGCCGACCACGGAGGACGCGGGTGAGCATTACGTGGTCACCTGACTTAATAAACTCGTGCTTTCTGCTCGTCGCCGGTCTGCTCAATTGGCTGAACGTGCGACGGGCGTGGAAGGACAAATCGGTACGCGGAGTGAGTTACTGGCCATGCGCCGCGTTCTCAGCTTGGGGCGTGTGGGACCTTTACTACTTCCCCCACCTCAACCAGTGGTGGTCACTTGGCGGGACGATTGTAGCGCTACTCCCGAACCTCGTATGGCTCGCGCTTTATTGGAAGTATAGGAGGAATTAATGGGTGGACCTTTCAATCCGGACTTGGACTACGAAATCGTGGAAGGTTTCGGCGCACTGCCGAAAATGAAGACCGACAGCTTGTCGTTTCAGGCGTATGTTCGAAACAACTGGACGGACGATCACTATGAGAACGATCTCAAGAGTTTGTTTATCATGGCGACCGGCTACGCGGGCGAGACCGGCGAGGTAGTCGAACTCCTGAAAAAGCACGTCCGGGACGGTCGGGACATTAAGGCCGATCTGCTGCTCGAACTGGGCGATCAGTTGCACTACTTCGTGAGGATCGCGCAGCGGTTTGGCTTCACGCTGGAAGAGATTATGGACGCCAACATCGTTAAGCTGGACGAGAGGTTCGGTAGAAAAGATGGCTAATTGGTGTTATCTAATCGGGTCTGCGCTGTTCATGATTGGAACTATCATAAATATGGGTCCTAAATGAAAACAAACCCCTTCTCCCCTGAACTGCGCACCATGGCGTTCGTCCCGCGCTGGGCCATTCTTATGGCTGGAAATAGGGACAACGTCGCCGCGCACTCGTTCTACGTGACCATATATTCACGAATTATGGCGGACGTGATTGGGTGGAAGGGGCCGATGGATTACCTAATGTGGCAAGCCCTGATCCACGACGCCGACGAGACTATCACCGGAGACGTTATCGGTCCTGCCAAGAAACATGTGATCGACGAAGAGAAGGCCGCTAATTTCATCTACGAGCAGATGGAAGAAAAGATGCCGTCTATTCTCGATCTGTCCGAGCGTATGGAGGCTACTGACGCACAACACGACGAGGCCATTCGTATTGTCCATTGCGCCGACAAACTCGACGCGATATTGTTCCTTATCGGACAACATAGAATGGGCAACCGGGTCGTGGAATATTGCATCGAGAAGGGAATGACGTCGTTGGAGGGGTCGTGGCGCGACCTCCCCGCCGAGGAAGGCAAGCTGTCGATGTTGTGGCAGACGACCGTCCTTCCGTCGATCAAGGCCCATTATACGGAGGGGGGCCGTGGAATTTAAAATAGAAGAGGTTGATGGTGAAGAAGAAAAAGACCTGCTTAGAGAATTACATATTGCTACCTTTGAAGAAGGTACTGCTCACCCTAACTACGCAGAGGGGGATTGGTGGATCGCTTATCAGGGCCGTATCCCCGCCGCGTTCATAGGTCTGATCCCTTCCACGTGGTATGATAATTACGGTTACTTTATCCGCGTAGGGGTCCTGCCCGTGTTTCGGGGGCACGGGCTCCAGCGTCGTCTGATGCGGGTAATGGAGAGACGGGCCAAGCGACACGGGTGGAACGGCATAATCTCCGACACGACTTCTAGTGTCGAATCGGCAAACAACTTCATAAAATCAGGCTACATGATGTTCGACCCGCAGCCCGGCTGGGCGTGGCCATACTCTCTGTATTGGTGGAAAGAATTCAAGTGACCGATTGTGTTGAGTGGCATAAAGCACGTAACGCCCACGGTTACGGAATGGTGTGGTATAAAAAGAAAGTGTGGCTCAAACATAGAGCGACGTGGGATGAACACCGAGGGCCTATACCTACTGGACTTAAAGTGTTGCACAAATGTGACAACCCCTCTTGCTACAACATTGAGCATCTGTTCTTGGGTACGCAAGCAGACAACAATAGAGATATGAGAGACAAAGGTAGATTAGTGTCTCCCAAAGGAGAAGAAGACGTGAACTCCAAATTAACAGAGGAAGACATAAGACAAATACGATCTAGTACCGACAGTGGACTTTCTTTGTCTAGGAGGTTCAAGGTGTCACATACTACGATCTATAAAATATTGAAAAGAGAAGATTGGAAACACGTTAGATGAACTACAATCCAGCGTGGCACCTCAAAGGTAAACCATACCCGGTTCAGGTCGAAGCACTAAAACGGTGTCATGGCAAGAAGAAATATGGATGGTGGTTGTCCCAAGGACTGGGGAAGACCGCGCTGGCACTGAACGACTGGATCGAGAATTTCGGAGACGTAAACACTGTAGTAGTGGTCTGCCCTAATTCATTCAAAAGTTCGTGGATAGAGGCCCCCTACGAGTGGGGTTTGGATCAAATCGAGACGACCATGTGGCCACGCGACGCGTTGAAACATGGAACACCTGACAAGCCCTGCTTAAATGTTATAAATTTTGAAGCTGTGCGCAGTACAGGGGGCGAGCGGGTGCAGGCACTACTGGACTCCAGACCGTGTTTGTTGGTCGTCGATGAGTCGTCTTACATTAAGAATTATAAGTCCCAGACAGCTAAATCGATTCTCGATTTGAGCAAACGAGCAGCAGGCGTTCGCTTACTAAATGGTACACCTTTGGTTCAAAATGTTATGGATTTATTCCCGCAGTTGAAGGCAATCGGGGAGTTGGACGGGGTTAACCCATACGTGTTCCGCAACCGCTATGCAGTGGTTGGCGGGTATATGGGTAAACAGATTGTCGGTGTAAAAAATGAAAAAGAGCTACATGCTATCCAAGAGCGGTGTTCGATCCGCGCCACAAAGGATGAATGGTGGGCAGACGCCCCTGAGAAAGTGTGGCCTAATCTCCCATTACAGATGACAACAAAGCAAGAAAAACATTATCGAGAAATGCTGGAAGATTTTTACACGTTGTTGGACAAGCACGAATTTACAGCGGACCTCGTATTAGTCCAAAGCGACAAATTGAGGCAGGTGTCTAGTGGTCTGTTGTTAGACGGTGATAAGATGGCGTTAATCGAACCTATTGAGAAAAATCCTAAGGCTATAGCGTCTCTTGATTTAATGGAGTCAGGAGACGGGAAGATGATAACCGTCTATTTTTACAAGGCCATGGGGGACGCTTTGTTCAGCCTATATAAGAAAGAAGGTCTAAATCCAGCTTATATCAAAGGGTCGATGAAACCAGAAGAGTTGGCTGAACAAAAAAACAAATTTAACAACGACCCTACGTGTCGAATTTTAGTCGGTCAGATCGGTGCGACTGCAATGGGACATACGTTGATTGCTGGTGAGGGGCGGGACAGGTGCCATCGCATGTTTTTCCATGATTTGTCGTTCAACCAACGTGACATGCTTCAGGTCCAAGATCGTATCCATCGCGGTGAGCAAGACCGAATGTGCATGTATTTTGCCCCGGTTATGTCTCCCATTGACCGTGCCCAACTGTACGCTATGGAAAAGAAGTCTGATTTAGCGACCGCTGTGGTCGATGCCGTCCGCGCCCTGCGACGGACGCGCTCAAACGCCTGATCGGCTATAGGTATAGCGGGCCACCCCCGCAGACCGCACCGGCACCCCACGCGCCGGGCGACGTCGCACCCCTCAGATATGGACCTGATGACGCCCGACCGGGCCGTCCTCTTTGTGGTAAGTCAGCCCCGTCAAGGATTGCCCCGACGTGAAGCCTTTCGCGTGGGACCAACCGTCCTTCGCCGCCAGCGTCTGGAAGCTCTCAACCATCACCCCTCCGATTTCCTTCAGGGTCGCGTGGTGAATGTGGCCAAACATGAAGTGCTTGAACTTGGTCGCACCCCAGTCTTCCTTGCACCGAACGGCCAGCATCATTGCCATGTCGGCGGGCTTCATACGATGGCCGTGGTTAGCACCCAGTAGGTTCTGGCCGAACCGATGGAAGAAGAATTCCGACGGATCGACACTAATGGTCACGCGCGGCTCTTTGCTGTAGAACGCGTTCAGCGCCACGGTGAGTGCAATCGCCGCATGGGGGTCGTGGTTGCCCGGCAGATTTCGAACAAGGACCGTGTCGTGACGCTGGAGCGCCAGTTCGATCACGTCCTGCATCAGTTGCACGCCGGTCGTTAGCACCTTCATATAACGACCATCGACGTCGAGCACGTTGCCCGAGGCAGGCGTCGCGTTCTTGGAGTCGTCGTTGTGCTGCCAGTCGCCCAGATTAAGGATAATGGCTTGCTTGGCGTCGGGAGACTGAGAAATCAGGCGTGAGGCGCAGGCGCGCAACCTGTCCGCGCCGATCTTGAGGTCGTAGTCTTCACCGGTCTCTTCGCCCCACGCCATTAGGCCGTTGTGCTGGTCGGCAATTGGATAAACCGACAGTAGGTCCTTGTCGGAGGTCTTGGGGGCGGGTGCTGGCTTCGCGCGACCCTCGTATTGGTCGAAGGTGGCCTTGATCGCCGCTATGAAGTCTTCGGTTTGCTTGTCCGATTTGGTCTTGACCCACTGGAGCTTTTCCTCCCATTCTCCCGCCTCATTCATCTTGTAGAGGCTGGAGATACCGGAGACGACTTGACCAATTGGGAGAGGCGCGGGGGTTGAACCATCCAGACCGCGTTCAGCGGCCCTGCGCAATTTGAGTTCGAGGGTGTGCCACTTGACGCCCAATTCAGCGGCGGCGGCCTTCATCGTGCGATGGCGATTACGAACTTCGACTGCTTGCAGGAGTTCTTCGTCCGTGTGAACCTTAGGCATGCGCTCTCCGCTATTTGCGCCTACGGTTCGTAGGCGAGACAGTAAACTACGTGGGTGCCTAGGAAGAAAGTCTTATTTGCCGTGCAACCCGGACCAAATACTTACCGCAGTGGTGACAATAAACCCGACCGCAGCCGCTGCACAGAGCAACCATCGTTGACCAGTTTCTACTCTGGTCTTGAACTGTTCCAGTTCCCGGAGTCGTTCTTCAAGGGCGCTCTGCTTGTCCATCTTTCTATTTCCAACACTTGGCGTTAATGCCCGTCTGATTGTGGACCCGAATACCGTGTACGGTCCGGGCAGTGTCTTCCTTGGCGTCGAAATCCAATTTGCGCCAACGGGCGCACCGGGCCTGCTTTTCAGCAGCTTGACTGACCGGGCCTCCAGTTGTTGCGGTTGCAAGGGTCTTTCCGCACGACGTCAGAAGTGTCGCGCTCGACAGTAACAACAGCGTCGTTATGATCTTCTTCACCATCTACAGCCTCTTGATCTACGGCCTTAAGCCATTGAGTTTTAACGCGGTTCTCACCGTCGATGACGCCAACGGTGTACGCTGCTGTAGTCAAGCCGACCAGCAGCATCAGCCATAGGGCCGTTTTCTTAAACACGGGGGAGAACCAAGCAAACGCCCCGAGCCCCGCCATGATGGCAAAGGAAGCACCAAACTTCATGATGATGGGCCACAGGCCCGCGAAAAACATGCTCATGTTACGTCCTTCAAACAGACACGTCGCTCGTCGTGGCGGCGGTTGTCGAGACCCTTAACCACGCGACCCCCGGCCTTGTTCCACATAAGGAGCGCGTCGCATGCGCCACGGAAGTCGCCTTCGTTGATGCGTCGAACAGCAGTGGATTTGCATGCTCCGGCGACGCCGACGTTATACGAGAACGAAATCATGGCGACGTGAACGGAGTCCGGCATTTCGCGCGTGATGCACGCCTTGATTCCATTGTCGTATTTGACGATGGACTTCTTTAACATGTCCGCGCATTCTTGTTTGGTATAAGTGCGGTTCAGGTCGACGCCCTCGGCGGCAGTCGCCCCGTAGCACACGGTCTTCACGCCCACGATATCGAAATAAGGCTTAGTGAACAGACCTTCCCACGGCTGAATGAGAGCCACGGCGGACGCGAGCACCGCGCCGGTCGTCGCTCCAATACCTGCCCCGGCTACTTTGGCCGTGCCGCCAGCAGGTTTGACCTTGGGTCTTGCTCTGGGCGCGGGTTTAGGTTTCTTAAAAGCTTCGCCGATTGGCATTAATCGAGTCCCGGCTGTTTGAGGAGGCGGGCACCAGCAATAGTGGCGTACCCGATTACGTTAAGAGCGAGGAACCAATGGGGGTTCAGAATGTCTGAAAATGCGGCGAGGCCAAGCATCGCCCCGGACAGCCCACCCCAGAAGACGGCAAGCTGGACGCTCCATGCTTTCCTGAGGATGAGTCTCCAATTAGTGTTGACCTTAGGCATCACCCCCTCCACTTAGTCGTCATCATCATATTGGCCGAAGTACCGTTCCATGTCCTCGAACCAACCGTGGACACGACGGAATTCTCCAACATGTTGAACACATTTATTCCGAGGAAAGGCACTGCCTTGTATCTAGACACCACCGTAGCAGATGCGTTGGTGGTGGCACCAGCATTACCAGTCAAAACTTCTCCCGGCACCCCAGACATAACTGTCGTAGAGTTCAGACCGATACCGACTTGCATCCCTCCGTTGGAGCCTGTAGTGATGCCCACCACATCTACTTTCTGCAGGAAGACCGCGTCGATGATTTCTTCAGCTAGACCACACAACACAGTACATTTGTTACCAGTCGCACCGTTAGACTGTCGAACAGTCAGGTTGTTGTATGTCCATGTCGCCGTGGCATCGCCGCTCTGCAGTTCAAGAGTCTGACGGTTATAAGCATTCCAGACCCCCCAGACACGGCTCTGGCCCCATGTAACGGTGCAAGTGATCTGGCCCGGAGTGGCATCGATAAGAATCGTACCTAGATAAGTGCCGAAATTGGCTGCAATAGTGTAAGTAGTCGCACCATTGCGTCCAGTCATTTGTACCGAATTTACCCAGATGCCATTCAGACGTTGAATTTGAGTAGTGCTGGCACCCGTGCCGCGCGCCCCAGCGCCAGCAGTGCTGGTGGTCCACGCAGGACCCGTCGCCAAAGTGATCGTGCCGCTGTTATCGAAGGCGAATACATCATACAATGTGCTGGCCGCATGGCTGGCGGACAGAGTAAGCGTAAGCTCCGCGAATTCGGTTACGGTAAAAGTGGTGCCGTTGTACAGGGGTACTGTGTTGCCAATATACGGAGTGTAGTACACGGCAGTGCCAGCGGTCACGTCGGAAGTAATAACAGGAGTGCCCGAAGTAGGGGTAAGATAACCTTGCGGCGGAGGGGTAAATGTGTCGGCGGCGGTGCCATTTACCGCTGTCCAGACCGCTGCAGCGGCGACGCCAGTGGTGGTGCAAACATACAGAATTTCGTTGGTGGAGTCCCAGATCACGCTCGAGGGAAGGCCACCCTGAGTACCGGCGGTGCCTGCTACGTTGCCATTGGGGTTTCCTGCGTACACTTGGAATTGAGCGACTGTGCTGTAGTCCGAAGACCACACCGGATCGGCGGTCCAGATTTCAACCCCGTTGACGTCCTTCAGGACCACCTTGTAGGCAGCCTGCTGCAGGAAGATATCCCCCGCGCGGCCCGCGCTGTCCAACACGACCGGGTTGGTACGGGCAATAGACAATCCCGAATTTGAATATACAGCAAGTGGGGTACTAGTTCCAGTAACATAGAAATAGAGGAACCCGCCCGCATACGGGAGGCCCGTCTCGTCACAAAGCTGTTCGTCCGGGTTAAACCAGCGCTGTACCATTATTCCCTCTCGATCCCACCATAAATTCTCTTGGCCAGATGCGCAATTATTGCGGCCCCCGTGATGGCGGTCTTTCCGGCAGCTTCCATTTCCTGACGGGCCTTGGCGGCAGTCTCAGGGTCTTTGCCAACCTCCTTGGCTAGTTCCTGAGTAGCTTCGAGCAGCACTCGCCGCGTCGCCTTTTCATCGGGGCGCAGGGTAAAGTTTCGATAACGCTCTGACCACTTGGCAACAGACCGCGCCGTCGCGGGTCGCGCCAGCCAACCGGACACGTTCTTAATCAGGGCTACGCCCGTCAAGAATTCCAACGGCTTGTGCCATACGCCTGCCGCCCCCACCAAATGACCAAGTTCCGACGTGCGGTGAGACATGTCTCGAACAGTGGGCCACTTGTTAGATATTCTCTCAATGTCGTCGAGAGACTGCCGAAGCGTCGACCCCTTGGCCCCGAAGAGCACGTCCTTGCTGCGTTCAGGAATGTGTCCGTAGTCTCGAATAAACACGGCGGGGTCGAAGTGCTGACCCTCAGCAGTCACGCGCCGCCCCATTCGACCGATCACGGCGGAAGTTACCGACGACCATTCGTCAGGAGCCATCGAGCGCCGTGCCAGATTTAGCAACTTGGCGTTGGCTGACGACTTATCTTGCGCGGCCCGCAAGATCGAATGGAAGATGGCCTCGTCAGACTTGGTGTCTGCACCGAGCAGAGTGGCCAGTTTCTCGCGTCGGTCCGCCGCAGCGCTCGCCGTCTTGTTGGCACGCTCCCACGCCTTGAGGCGTGGTATGGCATCCGGAGGAATAGAACCGTCCGGTCGGCGCTGGAGGATGACTTCGCGAAGGTCCTTGGTAAGCGCCCCATAGAGTTGTTTGAGCGCGCCCTGCGACACGTCGCCCCCCACAACACGGGGATCGATTTTTTCACCCACCATGGTGCGAAGGTTCTTGATGCCTTCGTAAGTCAGACCCTTGGGATCGGTAACCGCCCCCAGCACCTCCTTCACGGCGGGGTCGATGCCTTCTTTCTTGGTGGATTCGAAGGCAGTCTGAAGCTTCTGTGCAGTCTTGGTAGTCTCAGGAACAGGCAACGGAGTGACCGAAGTCGGCATCAATGCATCGACCTTGGCGTACGCCGCGTCGACCTTCTGGCTGAGGATACCACCCTTCTCTGCGGTCCGCGTAATGCCTTCACGGGCGGCGTTACCCGCGCCCTCGGCGTCCTTCGCAACTCCACCAAGCGGAATTTCAGCGACGCGGTCCGCAGCTTGCCCAAGTCTTCCCGCCGTAGCTTGGGCGCTCTGTTCAAACGCCCCCGCGCCGCCCGGCAAGTGAGACGACATGCGCGCCGCCCTATGAATTCCTTCGCTGTCCGATGCCGCCGCCCGCCCGATAGGAACCTTAACGTCAGTCGCCTCTTCTAGACGCTTGGTAGCGTTGAGGATGTTCGACCCCGCAGTAGCAGCGCGATTAATAGGTGGCGCTCCCACAACCATGCCGGGGCTGATGGCATGACCAATAGAGACCGCCTTGGGTACTTCGACGTCCTTGGTGCGTTTGTAAATTTTGTATTTCTGGTCGGTCGGGTCGCGGAGCATCACGTGCTCCTTATTGTTGGTCTCGACCAGTTCGCCCTTTTCGTTCTTGTACATGTAACGACCGTCATCGCGTTCTTCGGCTTCACCAAGATAGTTCTTGGCGTGAGCGGCGAGGATCGGGGTCACCCCTTGAGCAGCGGCTCGATAGGTATTATCGAGGTCGATCATCATATGTTGACCGACCGTAGTTTCCGACTTCTTAGGAGTCGCGGCCTTGGCCTTGTGGTCGTCGACCGCATTGAAATTGTCTTCGACCTGAGCGGGGGTGAGCCACTCAGGGGGCTTCTCCTGCGTTTTTGCGCCGGGTACAGGAGGAAGCAAGTTGTTCACTTCGTCCACGGAAATGCCACGGGCGTCAATAACCTGAGCCTTCTTGGCCGAAGACGCTTCGGTGGGAGCGGGGAGTTTGGTGACGTCCATTATCGAACCGGCTTGAAAATAGCAGCCTTAGCGTCCCACGTAGCGCGACCCCAGATCGGTTTGCCGTCAGGCTCCTTACCCGTAGGGATCATATAAGTGACGCCCGGCTGGAGGTCGCGGGTGTTGATGCCACCGTCTGCGTATCGGGGTGGATTACGAGGCATCGCGCGGGACACGTACTGCTCGGCGGGGTGGCTCTCGCTCCACCAGCGAGCGAAACCGTTCAGGCGGTCAGACATGCCGGAGTCGTTGTTCTTCTCGAAGAACGCCCCCGCATATTTACCCATGTCTTGCTTATATTGAGACAACTGATCCATAATGTCGACCATCATGCGGTTACCCTCAGCGGTGTTGGCCAAATGAGGGAACGCACTAGTGATCGCTTGAATAGCCATCAGGGATTCGCGCGCACCAATGGTGTCGCGGACGAACTTCATAGACTCCTGAACGGTCGCCTTCTTCAAAATGTCAGCGGACGTGGGATCGGTTCCCGTCCATTCCTTAATAGCCTTCGGGTCCATACCGGCGGCATACATCCACGAAGACACCGTTTCCAACGCAGGACCGGCCTTGCTGGTGTTGATACCATTCTCGAGCGCGGTCCTGAGCGTGCTGTAGTTGGCGCGTTGCTCCGACGCCTGTGAGGCGGGCACACGAATCTTTTCATCATAAAACTTGACCGCCGCGTCATCAGCGAGCAGTTGCGCGGGGTCCTTACCTTGACGCGCGACGCCCGGCTCCAATTCAGGCTTCTTGACTGGTTCAATACGAGGAACTGCCTGATACACTGGGTCGTTGCGACGTTCGTTGTCGGCTTCGATAGACGAAGTTGGGCGACCAACACCCTTCGGGGCCGGTACGCCTTGCGCATTGATCGGGGCAACAGGCGTAGGAAGCGGTTTACCCCCCATAGTCGGCACCGAAGACGGCGCTCCGGGCAACTGAGCGGGCCGCACTACGCTGCTGGTGGGGGCCACTTCTTGTGTCTGATAAGGTGAGCGTGTAGCCGCCTCGTTACCGGCGGTCTCGCCAGTGATCTGCGAATGCGTGGCCACTGGGACCGAATTGGCCACCAACTGCTGCAACATCATGTTGGAGGGCTTCATCTTGGAGAAGTATTCGGCCTCGTGGGGCTTCACAAACCCCCGCTTGGTGAAGTCGTTGACGTAGCCTTGATACAATTTTTCCCGCTCGGGGCCTTCCGGCATCATGAGCAGGTGCTTGGCCGCGCGACCAATTTCTTCACGGGACTGGTCGTAGGTCTTACGCTCGGCTTCCGCCAGAGTGTTGGTCGTGTACGCTTGAGACGACTGAATGTCAGCCGCCGTCTTCAGCGTCTTACCCAAGTCCATTTCGATGGGCTTTACACCGAGTGCTACGTTGTAATCAGCCATTAGTACAGACCTCCGAGCCCGCCACCCGTGCCACCAATGTTACCTTGACCCATAGAATATGTACCAACTTGAGGCGGGGTAATGTTCATGGGGCTGCCGCCTGCATAAGCGCTGGGGCTCTTGTTAAGAGCCGAATAAAGCATCAGATTGTTAATACCTGATCCCATCGCACCGGTAATAGCGTTCGCGCCACCCACGATACCAGATGCCTGTGCCTGACCGGCGTTACCATAGGACTGCGCCATGTTGTTCGCGCCATTGATTACGTTTCCAGCGGCTTGGTTGCCGCTGTTGGCGAACATTCCAGCGGCGCTGTTACCCAATTGGGCGAGACCCATCATCCGCTGGAAGTAATTACCGAATTGCTGACCAGCCAACCCTTGACCAAACTGTTGAAGGGCGCGACCCTGTCCGCCCGACTGCAGCAAGCCTTTCGACGCCGCCGACATATCGAGCGCGCGCAGGCCCTGCTGCTGGGCGAATTGATAATCAGGAGAATTATAGAACGAACTATAGTCTGCAGTTCGGTTTTCGTTTCCACTACCCTGGAACCCGTACAGACTGGAGATAGTGGAACTGGCCCCTTGGCCTAGATTCATGTAGGGGTCGAGCGCGGCCTTATTCTCGCCACGAATCTGCTTCTGATACTCCATGGCCTCGCGCTGCTGGCCGAGCCCCTGCATCGCGGCGTCGTATTGCTTCGAAGAAGCATCTTTAGACGCGCTATACCCAAGAATACCACTAGCGAGTGTGGCACCGGCCAGAAGAGGAATAGCTACGGGCATGAGACAATCCAGAAATCGTTGGGCCTAAACCGGATAAGCGCCCCTTGACATTCAACGACCAAGGGATTTAAAGTGACGATCTGGATGGGCGTAATTCCTACCATACTTGCCCACCGGTTGTAAAATATCACGCCTTTTTCTCTTTGTCCACCAAAGATCATTTCGATGGCTGCTCCGACTTGGGCGAAATGGGGGTCGCTGAGACCTGCCATTACTTCGGTTTTGACTCCATGTTTGGCATATTCTTCGGCGAGGCGCTTGGCGAACCACTTGCCAGTGGACACCGGGCCGAAATTTCTGATCCAGTCTTGGAGTTGAATTGAATACACAGTAGCGGGGACGGGCTTATCTCGGATCACCCACCCCCGCTCCAACGTGAATTCGGGCCTAAGCTTGAAGGACCGAACTAAGGCTAGGGCACCTAGATTGCCCTTAGGTACGCGGGAAGTCAGTTCGACGGCGGAGGTCTGGGTAAACATCCAACGCAACACTTGATGCATAAAATCCACGCACCACTTGCCACGACCGGACGGCAGAATTTGTGTATGAATGTCATAAGTTCCGATGTGCTGCCGGATCAGAATTACACACCCGTGTTCACCCGCCAGCAAGATATTTCCAATGTCCTCTACGAGGGGGGACACGTCAATCTCGCCTTGGAGGGGACCACGGACCCAGTCATAAACAGACGGGTCGTTGACCACTCGATTAGCGAACTTGGCATCAATGTGCCGTGTGATCTTGACTTCGGTGTCAGCCAGCTTTGCTTGGGCCTTCATTTAAGTACGAAACCTCCGTTGCCTGAATTTACTGAGTCGACGAAATATAAAAGGTAGAACCGCCCCGCGACGATATCGCCCGCCCCTGCAGCGGTGCCGCCGTTGTCTTTGTACACGGGGAGAGTGTCGAGGTCGCCGGTCGGGGCGGGGAGAGACAGGTACGCGCTAACAGTGCCGGTCGAAGTATCTGCGGCCACGAACGCTATTCCGAGGAACGCCACATACCTTTGAACCTGAGGTGAAATGTTCACCGGGGTAAGCGTCAAAGTGTTAGTACCCGTGCAGTCGCAGGCTATTGTTGGCACCAACCCATTCAGCAATTTGTATATCTGCTGCATCTGGGACAGGCCGGGACTCGACAGCAGCCCGCTTTTGTCCACCAGTTGTAAGCGTGGGCTGGGAGGCGTAAGGGGATGGGCGATTCTAGTAGAGTCCACCATTAGGACGTGCCTACATCAAGGTCGACCGAATTAGACATAATGCACCGGGGGACTGGGTCCGAAATCGTGATCTTGGCCACAGCCTGACGGAACTGACCCATTCGCAACCAACGGAGACGCGTCAGGTACGCCCCCATCTGACCCATCGTGTGCCAAGGTTGCAGCGCCGAGAACGTGCGCCCCCCATCGACTGAAATGTTGAACATGATCTGGGGGTCGCTACCTTGACCAGTGACCAGACCCACGCCTGTTTCGACGTCCAGTTCGAACCTTCGCATAAACACTCGGTGGCGGTCGGCGTGGATCACGGGGGCGATAAGCTCCCCGATGATCGGATTGCCGTATTCGGTGTATGTCGTGGAGTCGTAATACCCGACTGCACCCGTGTAAGCGTCGCCGAACAAATTCTTTCCATAACAAGCACAAAACACCGCACCGCGCCAACGGCCCATTTCTGTTCCATTGGAATTATATGACATACGTTCGTGCCACAAATCGGTAGCAATATCATAGACCCACGTAGCGTTGGCCGAGGGGAAGGTAACATGAATCCATTTGTGACCTTCATAAGTTACCGTGAAGCAATATGCGTCATCGACACGGTTATATTTGTTCCACGCGGTCTCGATAGCATGGGTGCTGACCCGCACCGGAACCACTCCGTTCAGGCGATAGAAAATCAGATCGTTGCCCAAGAAGAACACCGAATTGTCTTCTTTGATGACAGCCTTGGCGGCGGCGAGGCCGCGCTCAATGGTCGCGCCGTCGTATCGGGCAAACGGGAAGTTAATGTCGCCCGAATCATACCACGTCTCAATGGAGCGGGTGCCGAAGATCAGAAGGTTCTCTTGCTGGTTGACAACCGACAATACGTAGTCGGGTTGAACCTCCGCCGAAGCAAAGGCCAGCGCGTCGTAAGTCGTGCCGTCCAACAAATTAGAAATGAAGAACTTGTTGGTCCCCGCCCAATTGAACACAAAATAACCGTCGAAGAACGTGACCACGTCTGCGGCGTGGAAGTTAGAGTCGGTGATTCGAATAAACCCAGTCGCCGTGCTGTAGATATACCCGTTCACGCCGTTTACGATGCACAATTGATCGCCGTTATCGCACATGCTGACGACGTTGGTTTCCGAAATACCAACCCCGAGCAAAGTGACGGTGCCGGTCTCGGACACCGAATACAAACGATTACCGGACACCACGTACAGCGTCTCGTTCATGTTCCACATACCACGGATCGGACCGACACCCACATTGTTTAGCAACGTGAGACCGGGCACCCCGAAGATAGGAATTTGGGCCTTGGCCGAAGGAGGCTGCGCCTCTGCGAACATATTTAGGCAACGCTGCGACGACACCGGCAATGCACGAGACTTGTAGCTCTGCGTAGCGAAAGGAATGATCAACGACCATACCCCATCATTGTGAAGTCCACCCCCAGATAAGTAGATTCGGGCTCGCGATCCCAACCCTTCATATCGTCGAGGGTGGTCATCGCCATGTCTTTAATGATTGCGTACTGATCGGCGGGCACCCCATATTCAGGTGCCATGTAATACGCGAGATTGAAGATAAGAGCGTTAGTCCACTCTTGTGGAAAGTCGGGGTCGGTCGCCGCCGAGTCGAAGTTGGCGATGGACTTGTACCACGTAAAATTAAACGTGGACTCGGCATCGGTCGGCGCGGGCCACAGCTTGATAATACCGTTCGCCCGCTTGGGATCGTAGAAATATTGCGTAATCGTGCCGGTGTTGGCCTTGTTGGGCAGATCGTAGTAGTCATGGCGTGACAACGGCGTCATCGGCGTAGCAATGGCGGACGAAATGAAATACCGTCGACCGAACGGAATACGCAGGGGCTTGCTGATGTTGGTGGTGTAAAAATACACGTTCGACGCCGTGGTCGCGCCGTCCGACAACGCCGCACTTATAGTAACCACGTTAGCTACGGGGGTGCCGTTCACGGTCGACCAACCAATCGTTCCGTCGTCCAGAACCACTCCGATGTAGTCGCCGTTCGCAATACCCGTGTCGTCGTCGACAGTAATGGTGAGACCGCCCGCCGTGTAATCAGAGGCCAAAGTGGTGGACGAATACTCTTCCGTGGCGTGGTCCGTAGAGTTCGGGCCAACCTCGTAAGAATACTGACCCGGCTGCAGGAACAAAGTGGCCTCGGTCTCGGTCCACACGTGAATACCTATGGCATTCCAGTGTTTGACCATGATGTTCAAGGCGTCGGAGAAATCCTGCACGGTCTGCGCATCGGGGGTCTCACCCGCCTGAAATGCACCTACTTTTCGCGCCGCCGCCTTGATGATTTGGTTGCGATTGTAGTTAAAGGTAACGTCTGTGGACACTGCCATTAGTCGTCTCCCGCCGATCCTTCAGAATTAATATCTGCTGCCGCCACCACGCTGGTATCGGTAACTTCATTGCCATTGGACACCGACCAAGGCAACGGGCTCACCAACGTAAGAGTTCGGCTGTCGTCTACCGAACCGATCGCTACTGTGAAGGTTTCGCCGTTGTTCAAGATAATCTTCAAAATGTCACCCGCATACATTCGACCCGTGCTCTCGACAGGGATACTAACCGCTCCGATTGAACGCGACGCTGTAATCGTCGTAACCAACGGTCCCAAGAACACGTTAACTTGACGAGGACGAGGCTCCGGTGCCGCCTGTTCATCGCGTACGCCTTTGACGAAGTCCTGAGGCTGACGAGGCTCCCACGACTGTTCGCGAACTATGATATTGTTCCATTGCTTACGCGTATGTGGGGCACGGATTTTAAATCCGGTCATATCGCAAATGCGATAGAACTCACCTCCTACGTAATGTTTGTCGTCGGCCATTATGTTTGTCTCGCGGTGCCCGCCCAGATCGTGGCCGGGTAATCGTCGTGCGGCGGAATGTACAGTCGTGCCCGCCTCGTCGGTGCCGGTGGGGTCGGGAAGATTTCGCCCACAGCACCAGTTCCGGACACTCCTGTCAAGGTATAAAATTGAGAATTACGAATAGTACCAGCAGCACCCGTACCGGCGACTCCGACTAACGGAATATTAGAATCAATGAACAGAGTAGGAGCTCGGACTTGCCCTGTTCCAGCCACGCCGGTCAAAGGAACGTCGATCCGGTCACTTTGTGCGACGATAGTGCCTGCCGCTCCGGTCCCCGCTACTCCTACGGGGTTGGCCGAGACCGCAAGGGCCATGGTCCCCGCCGCACCGGTCCCATTGACACCTGTTGCGGACAGATTGCCCCACGCAGCCGCCACGCCTGATTGTTCGGACAAACCCCCGGTACTAATAGTACAGGATGCGCTTAGTGTCGATCCTGAAGTAGTACCGTTACTGTCTGCTCCTGAATACAAGGCACTATCAACCGTGCTGTCGAATCTCTCTGTTAGGTTCGTCCACGCTGCTGTGCTTACGGCGTTCTGTCCTACCATACCAATGGCGAACCCACCTGAATACGTACTCAAAGTGAGCGAGGACGGATTAGCAACACTAGAGTTGGTGCTGATAGGGTCAGGGGTCACTAACCCCGTACAAGACCACACACCAATTGCGGAGCGGGCTTGAGTAGCGGAATAGGTGACGACGACTGTTGCCGTAGTCCCAGTAGGTACTGCCGCAATGGCTAATGCCGTTACGGCATTTGACGCTCCACTATTACCGTTGCGCTGAACAACGATTGTAGCCGCTATACCACCCACAGTAATACTGGATACCGTGACTCCCGCTCCACCACCACCCGCAGCCATAGTTCCGATTACAACATATCGATCCGTCGTCGCAGTTCCAATTGATTGGCCTGCATACGTGAATGTAGTGGTGCTAGCAGTCTGCTGGGCGGAGGTTTGATAAGTTAGGCTGATCGCCATGACAGTCCTTTACGCGATGCGTAGGACCGCGTTCGAAGCATCCGCTGTTGGCATGACCAAGGTGAAAGTACCGACCGACACTGTCTGCGTGCCGCCGAAATCGTAAGTGGCAACGGCCCGGTTGCTGCTGGAGGTGTTGTAAATCATTGCAGCAGTGGCCGAGAAAGTGGCCGTGGTCCACGACGGATTGGGCGAAAACGTCCAATAGGCGGTAGTGCCAGAGGTCGTGGGGGTAACGTTGGTAAGAGCAGTACCTCCCGCCGAATACCCAGTCCCCGACACTTCGTCCGAGTTGCCGGTGATGTTTGAATAGTTGGTCGAAGCCGCGCCGTAAGTACCGGCGGGACCGACCTTGATCAGGGCCACTTTGAAGGTGTTGCCGGTAGACGCGGTAAAGTTGTGCAGCGCCTGAGCAACTTCAGACTTGAAACTGGTGCACATTGCGGTGGTGGTAGCCATTTTACCCTCTCAAGCGGTCCGCGTGCCACTTTCTTTCGATATCCTTGACCGTGGCCGAGTGGTGCGACAGCAAACGGTACAAGTAATTTAAAACATGGTCCTGAGAGAAATGCAACTCGTGGGGACCACCCTTCATCAGGAGGGACAGGGCGTATAGAGTGCTCTCGACCCACTCTCGATCCAACAGAGAGTCAGGTTCCGGGTCGTTCTTGGCCTGCAGGCGCTCCCGCTCCTTGTGCTGAAGGTCGTTATATTTGACGACCAGCATGTTCCGGATCAGGGTTTTCGCCTTATCCGCCTCCGGACTGTCTCCCTCCACGATACACTGGGCGGTGCATTCCGCCCATTTAATAGGGGGGTGGGGGCCACCAGAGGTGGCGAGTACAATTTCCCTCACTTTTTCTTCTCGTCCTTCTTGGGCTCCAATTCCTTGATCTTCTCAAGGGCCGCTTCTAGCTGAGTCTGAAGCTGGGCGTTCTGGAGAACAAGGGAGCCGAGCATAGTCTGAAGCTTTTCTTCAACGGTAGACATGTTTTCCTCGTTTATGTGATAGAAATTGGTAGTGTGGCCTCTATTGCGGCTGTCGCCTCCGATTGTCTCGCCATTTCGTCAAGCTTTCTGTGAAACTCCGCGGCGATTAAGTCAAGCAATTCCTGATTTGTACGGTCCCGCAGGACGCCATTGTCGAGGACCTGACCATACCCACGTTTGGCGGCATTGAGGACGCGAGTGATATCCGCGTTGGAGATCGTCTTGGTGTTGCTGAGTGCTCCGATAGTGATCGTGAGGACAGCCATGACAGCCTCCTTATGGCTGAATTGCGATTTGCTGCGCTGCTCCCGACGAGAAAATTACCATGAGCTGCGTTTTACCTGCCCCGTTGTCTTGCGCGAAAATACGATAACCGTTTGCGGCTGGAGCCGCTGGAGCCGTCTGTTCGACACCAGAAAGAAAAGCGCCGGTCGTGCCGTCTGCGGCAATTACTTGAATTCCCGCACCGTCGCGAGCAATTGCACCAGATGCGGAAGTTGTACCGCCAAAGTTCAGGCGGGTGAAACTAGACGCCGCTGCGTTGACCATTGTAAAAACGCCATCGGCAGAAGCGCCAATGACGCCACGACCAGACCACCCATAAGTTGCCCCAGCAGCAACCAGCGTTGATCCCGCCGCCAACACGGAAAATACACTTCCGCCGCCCGCAACGTGGAAGTCGAGGAAGTTGCCAGCGAAGCCGCTGACCACGTTCGCGCCGAGTATCGTGCCTGACGTATTCCAAGTCGTGACCGCCGTGGTGCCGGTCGGCTGCACGAGGATTTGCGGGAACGTGGTGGTGCCGGTGCCGCCAGTGAACAGGGTGCCGCTGAAAAGCAGATTTGAGAGGGAGGCGGTCGCGTTTCCGCTAAGGGTTTCAAACCCGGCGGTTAGTGCATTGACGCCGTTCAAGTCCTTTGTTGTAAGGCTAAGCGCGCTTGAGCTAAAGCGCGCAATCTCAGCACCGCCCGCGATGATGCTGACATTGCCCGATGCCTGCGCGCCAATGCCGGTTGTCGTGTCGGCGCGGTTCGGGACGAACACTGGAACGGTTGATGACGATCCTGCAAACTGAAGCGCAAAGCCTGACGCGGCCCCCTGATAGCTTGCATTAGCCGAATTGATGCGAAGTCGTTCGACACCAGCCGTGCCTAAGACCAACTGGTTGGCGGCGGCAAGCCACATGCCGTCCACGCCAGCCGTGGTCCCGGTAACTGTGACACCGCCAGTTGTTGTGATACCGCTGATCGCTGCCGTCCCCGTCACCGCCAGCGCGTTGCTGCCGATGGTCGCGCCGCCTAGGGCAAGTGACGTACCGGTCGCAACTCCAATTACAGGAGTGACGAGAGTGGGAGAATTCCAGAAGAAAGTGGCGAGGTTGGTAATCGTGTACACAACGTCGGTCGGACCGGCTTGGACGCCAAGGACCTTATCTGTGCCGGTGATAGCACCCGCCGCTGCGATGGCCGAGAATTTTACAGACATTAGCTTTCCGTAATATAGTTCTGGAGGCCGTCTTCAGTCACGTAATTGTCGTTGGTCTCAGTGACGTATGGAGTCGCAGCAGCCGGGACCTGTCCGCTCGACGAACCGGTGTTGTCTCCGAGAGAACGCATAATAACTACGGCTGCCCTTCGGAAAGTACGAGTATTGCGGATGCTTCTCACGACTGCGGCACGCCCTTAATCATTTCGAGAGTGATTGAATAAGACGAACCCGAGACGAACCCGACCGTGGTGAACAGAATGCTACCAGTGGCCCCGGCGACGACCGGGACCGTCAGGCCGCCCATGAAGGTGTAGTCGTGGTTACCGACGCCTTGGCCGAGGATCAACATGTCGACGTCGGTGCTGGCATCCCAGCGCATACGGACCGCGCCGTTATTCACGTCGTACTGAACACGCATAACTTTAAGGTGAATGCCGGGGGCAACACCCATATTGGCATAGGTGGCCGAGGTGGCGTCGACTTTCGTGACGCCACTCTCGCCCGTACCATCGGACTCGTTGGTAAATTTAATGATCAAGTTCCTCGCATTGTTAACGAGGACCTGAGTAGTTACGGTGTCAGCCATACTGTTCTCCTAAGAAGGAGAAGGGGGCCGAAGCCCCCTCCCAATTAGGCCGGATTGGAGGCCGTGACGCCGCCCGAGAGGACGTTGAAGTTGCCCGCCCAGAAGTCGTTGGTGCCCGCCGTGTAGCCACCGAGGTTGGAGTAGGTGCCAGCAAGCTGGTTGCCCCAAACGCTGTTATCCGCACCACCAGTGAAGTCGATGTAGGTCGCGGCGGCGGTGGTCTTGCCGAAGGTGTTTCCGACGACGGACCATTGGTTGGCGGCAACGTTGATATGACCGGCGTTGTTGAGGAACACGTTGTTCTGGAGAACCCAGCGGTAGGCGTAACCCGCCGCCGACGTGATCGCTACGCCCGTCGAGTCATTAAAGATGTTGCCGATCAGCTGGACGTCGAACACGTTCTCAGTGCCGGTAATTTCGATAGCGTTCTGGCCTGCGCCAAAACGGCAACCGATAACCTGCGTATGAGACGAGTCTCGCTCGTCGTCGCCGGACGAGGCGTTGCGGGGGAACCGCAGAGCCGCCGCCGAGGTCGGGCAGTCGAACAGAATGTTCTGCACCCGCCAGCCCTGCTGCTGGAAAGTAAGCAGCGGGAGGGTCTGATCCGACGCCTGCCACGAGGCTGCGAAGTAGCCGTTGTTGGAGGTGTGGGCATCAGCGTTACGCGGGGCGTTACCCGCGCCGATGATGGTCACGTCGAAAATGCCCGCCGGGGCGGTCAGGTTCTCGGTAATTCGACCCACGACGAAGATTACCGCACCCGACTTGTTGTTCGCCAGAATTACGTCGAAAGCACGATCCATGGTCTGGAACGCAGACGTCGCGGACGTACCCTTGTTGCCGTCCGCACCATTGAAGGTGTTGACGAAGTAATAGGTGCTGAAAGCCGAGGAACCGTCGTTGACGAGCGGAACGGGCATACCCATGCTGGAAATGCCGTTCGGGAAATTAGTAAGGGCCATGGTAGTCTCCTGTTGGTGCCCGGAGGATTCGAACCGTCCGCTTACACAAGACCTGTGACACTAGAGAAAAAGAGGCGGGGCCGAAGCCCCGCCCTGTTGTCGTTAGACGCCAGCCGAGCCAAAGAGACCGCGCCAGTCAGTCCAGCCGAAGGAGTAACGCTCGTAGCAAGCCGCTT